>OLRA01001234.1_pt1 | contig 31381 bp, 17 predicted proteins | sample 1673011 | NCBI WGS metagenome assembly OLRA01 (sample SAMEA3136746, study PRJEB25190) | human gut metagenome | reverse complement strand
TTATTCTTCAGCACTTGGCACAGCTCAAGGCACTGTTTGAAAAGCAGTGGGAATCCATCGTCGGCAACTGCGATGAGTTCCTCTACTTGGGTGGCAACGAGCAGTCCACCCATAAGTATGTGAGCGAATTGCTGGGCAAGGAAACCATCGACACGAACACTTACGGAAAGAGTTCCGGGCGAAGCGGAAACTATTCCACCAACTATCAGATCAGCGGTCGAGAGCTTCTGACCCCGGATGAGGTTCGTATGCTTGATAACCGCTACGCCATTCTGTTCATCCGAGGGGAACTCCCCGTTATGGACTTGAAATATGACATTCTCAGGCATCCTGCTGTTGAACTGACGGCCGACGGAAAAGGCGGCGTCTATCAGCACGGTAAAGTCACGAGAAATGTTGCGACCATCGAGGTGCAGCACCTCGACCCCGATACTCTGCCGGATACGGAGGTACTGGAAACCACTTATGAGCTACTGTCCGATGAGGATTTTAGCCTGAAACAATTTTGAAATTATGGAGGTAATTAATATGAATATAATTAAGAAGACTAAAGAACATACTACCAAACTTTCTATGTCCGGTAAGATCAAAAAAAGCTACCGGATCTATTGTATGGTTGTCGTTATTGCGACACTTATATTTGGGGCTTCAGTTACGGTATTTGCGGCAAATGATCCGATTGCGGTTATTAATAATCTGTCCGGATTTATTTTTGGATTAATTCGTGCAGTAGGTCTTATTTTGCTTGGCTTTGGTGTTGTTCAGGTGGGACTTTCCCTAAAGTCCCATGATCCATCTCAGCGAGCAAATGGATTCCTTACTCTTGCGGGTGGAGTTATCATCACTTTTGCGAAAGAAATACTGAACCTCATAACAAGCTGATATTTTAACTACAGGAGCACATCTTTTAGATGTACTCCTGATTTTATAGAAGGAGGTGTTTTATTTGAGCGACAATTGGATTGTACAAAATCTTGAAAATGCACTTGAAACATGGAACGATAAATTATCCGAAATATGGGCACTTATTACTATGACTCCGCAAAGCTTTAGAGGAGGCAAGATATGGAACGTAATTGTTGACATTAATGGTGCGGTGCAGTCTATAGGGCTTGCCCTTCTTGTTTTGTTCTTCGTTGCCGGGGTGGTGAAGACTTGCGGATCATTTACGGATGTCAAAAAGCCGGAACATGCAATGAAGTTGTTTGTTCGTTTTGCTCTTGCAAAGGGGGCAATTACTTATGGAATGGAGTTAATGCTTTCACTATTTGATATTGCGCAGGGAGCTATATCGACAATTATGAGCACGGCGGGATTTAGCGAGGCTCAGAAAACAGTTCTGCCGACAGAAATGGTAACTGCGATTGAAAATTGTAGTTTCTTTGAATCTATTCCGTTATGGGCAGTAACGCTTATTGGTGGACTGTTTATCATGGTGATGTCATTTATTCTGATTATGACCGTGTATGGACGATTTTTTAAGCTTTATATGTATACAGCACTTGCACCCATTCCCCTGTCTACCTTTGCCGGAGAACCATCACAGAATGTGGGGAAATCATTTATAAGAAGCTACTGTGCCGTTTGTTTAGAGGGGGCTGCTATTGCCCTGGCATGTATTATATTCTCTCTTTTTGCTTCTTCTCCACCGGTAGTAGATACTAGTGTGGCAGCAGTTACACAGGTATGGAGTTATGTTGGTGAGCTGATATTTAATATGCTAATTCTTGTAGGCAGTGTAAAGATGAGTGACCGCATTATCCGGGAGATGATGGGATTATAATGTATATTCACCGGTATAGTAAATTAAGAATATTACGGCCGCGTCTTTATCCTTGCTAAAGACAAGTGTATTGTGATGCTTTAATATAGAAGACAATTTTACTCAAACTTAGAGTGAAAAGTTTCTTGAAACGAAGAACGGTTTTTATACCCGAATATATAGGAGGTGTTATTTTGGAGGTTAAAATTAACAGGGAAATCAGAAATTACACAGAAGCAATGTTTTTTGGACTGTCTTTAAGACAGTTCATTTTTTCCGTATTAGCTTGCGGTGTAGCGGTAGTAATATATTTTTTGCTGAGACCGTATGTAGGAACGGAGACCGTGTCATGGATGTGTATTTTGGGAGCGGCTCCGTTCGCTCTCCTTGGGTTTGTTAAATATAACGGAATGACGGCGGAGAAGTTCATGTGGGCTTGGATTAAGAGTGAAGTTTTAATTCCAAAAAAACTTTGTTTTCATTCCACTAATATTTATTTTGAATTGATGAAGCCTTATGTAGGATAGAAGAAGGAGGTACTGAAATGATTAAAACTTTGAAAAATTTATTTAAGCAGGACAAGGAACGATTCCTTATTCCTAATGGAGTTCAGGATATTATCCCAATCAGAAAAATATATGATGATGGTGTTTTTCAGGTCGGAGATGACAAGTTTTCTAAGACTTATAAGTTTACCGATATTAATTATGCTGTTGCCAGTCGTGAGGACAAAGAGACCATGTTTCTCGAATATTCCGAACTACTTAATAGCTTTGACAGCGGTGCAACAACGAAGATTACTATTAATAATCGTAGACTAAATCGTGTTGATTTTGAGAAAAACATTCTTATCCCTTTGACAGGAGATGCTCTTGATGAGTATCGAAAGGAGTATAACAGTATGCTTCTGGAAAAAGCGATAGACGCAAATGCTATTACTCAGGAAAAATACATTACGATTTCCGTAAATAAGAAAAGTGTTGAAGAGGCAAGAAACTATTTTGCTCGTGTCGGTGCAGAACTTATTACTCATTTTGACCGCCTTGGAAGCAAATGCATAGAACTGGAACCAGACGAAAGGTTACGTATTTTTCACGATTTCTATCGTACAGGCGAAGAAACGGATTTCCATTTTGATATCAAAGAAACCCGCAAAAAGGGACATGATTTCAAGGATTTTATATGTCCTGACTCAATGGAGATAGAAAGAGATTACTTCAAAATTGGTGAGCGCTATGGAAGAGTGCTGTTTCTCAAAGAATACGCTTCATATATCAAAGACAGTATGGTTGCCGAATTGACAGATCTAAACCGCAATTTGATGATGTCTATTGATGTTGTTCCAGTTCCCACTGACGAGGCTGTTAGAGAAGCTGAAAATAGATTGCTCGGTGTAGAGACCAATGCGACTAATTGGCAGCGTCGTCAGAATGCTAACAACAACTTCTCTGCACAGCTTCCTTACGATATTGAACAGCAGCGCAAGGAAATGAAGGAATTCTTGGATGATCTAACCACCCGAGATCAGCGAATGATGTTTACAGTTCTCACAATGGTTCATACTGCGGACACGAAAGAACAGCTCGATAATGATACAGAGGCTTTACTTACAACGGCAAGAAGACATATGTGTCAGTTCGGTATATTGAAGTTTCAACAGCTCGACGGGCTTAACACGGCACTGCCTTTTGGCGTTCGTAAAATCGATTCTTTTCGAACCCTCACGACAGAAAGTCTAGCTGTCTTTATTCCGTTTCGCGTACAGGATGTTCAGCATACAAACGGAATTTACTATGGACAGAATGTCATTTCAAAGAATATGATTGTTGCTGACCGTAGGCAGCTCCTTAACGGTAATGAGTTTATCCTGGGCGTATCCGGTGGCGGTAAGTCTTTTACTGCAAAGGGCGAAATCCTCAATCAGGTGCTTGTAGGCGATGCAGATGTTATTATCATCGACCCGGAGCGGGAATATGCTCCTCTTGTAAGGGCATTGGGTGGTGAAATCATAAACATATCCGCGACTTCTCCGACCCACATAAACGCAATGGATATGACAAGAGAATATGGCGATGGTGCGAATCCTGTTATTCTTAAATCAGAGTTCATAATGTCTTTGTGTGAGCAGCTTATAGGCGGGATCAATCTGGGCGCGGTACAGAAGTCCATTATTGATCGCTGCACGGCAGCTGTTTACCGAAACTATCAACAGAATGACTACACCGGGGCAGTTCCTACCTTACAGGATTTCAGAGCTGAACTCATAAAACAGCCTGAACCCGAGGCTCAGGAAATTGCCCTTTCGATTGAATTGTTTACCAATGGTTCTCTCAATACTTTTGCCAAGAGAACAAATGTGGATACTGATAATCGTCTGATTTGCTATGATATTCTTGACCTGGGTAAGCAGCTTATGCCAATAGGTATGCTAGTGGTTCTTGATTCTATACTTAACCGCATTACAGCAAATCGTGCCAAGGGTAAGAATACTTTTATCTTTATTGATGAGATATATCTGCTGTTTCAGCACGAGTATAGTGCAAACTTTCTTTTTACTCTTTGGAAGCGTGTTCGCAAGTACGGTGCTTATGCAACTGGTATTACACAGAATGTGGATGATCTTCTTCAGAGCCATACGGCAAGAACAATGTTGGCGAACTCCGAATTTATCATTATGCTTAATCAGGCACCTACTGATCGTATCGAGCTTGCAAAGCTCTTGAATATTTCTGACAATCAGCTTTCTTATATAACCAATGTAGGCGCAGGACACGGGCTAATAAAAGTAGGTTCAAGTCTTATCCCGTTTGCCAACAAATTTCCCAAAAGCACAAAATTATATAAGTTAATGACTACAAAACCGGGCGAGGGCGTATAACCCTCGCCTGTAATACTTTGTTTCAGAATATGGAGGTGATTTAATGGCCGATATAAAGACAAGGGATGTTGTTAAGGGCACAATTAAAACTGTTGATAGGGCTGCTATAGCAGAGAGGCGTATGAAACAGTCGTATTTATTAACAAAAGATAAAGCCAAGCAATTTGACAAAATGAGCGGAGCTTCTGAAACGGAGTATGCTTCTGAGCAGGTCGAGCAAAAAACGGAAACGGTTGCCAAACATGTTGTTCAAAGAATTGACCAAAAAGGACGAAAAGGTTTTGAATTTACGAGAGGTAATATAAGAACTCGTATGAAAGGATCCGATGAAAAGAATAAAAATTTTTTGAGGAAGCGCGCAAAGGGAAGCAATGATAAAAAAGTGCAAGGCGATGAAAACGCTTTGAACAAAGGTTTTAATTTGATGGGGAAAAAGGTCGATAAAACTTCAAAAAACAAAGCTTCTAAAGATATAAAAACAGCAAAAGCACCACAAAAACCGATAAATTACATCAAATCAACCATTAAAGATGCGGAGCAAACAACAGAAACAACACGAAAAACAATAGCTGCTTCTTCAAGAGTATCCAAGGGTGTAACTCAAGTTGCAAAATCTGTGACTAGAACGATAACTTCAGGAGCCAAAACTGTGGCAAAAGCTACTACTAAGGCAGTTAGGGCAACAATGACGACAGCCAAGATGTCGGTTGCTGCCATTGCGGCTGGGGGTTGGGCGGCAATTGTTGCTATAGTTGTTATTTGTCTAAGTGCCTTGCTCCTCGGTTCGGTGTTTGGAATTTTCTTTGCAGGAGAAGATACCGGTACGGGGCAAACAATACAGACCGTTGTTCGTGAGATTAATTCCGATTATGATGATAAGCTTATAAGCATACGAGATAAGTCTTCTTATGATGTCCTCGAAATGAAAGGAAGCCGTGCTGTTTGGAAAGAGGTTCTTGCGGTATATTCTGTTAAAGTTAATACTGATCCTGACAATCCTCAGGAGGTTGTAACAATGGATGATGCCAAGAAAAAACTTCTGAAGACTATTTTTTGGGATATGAACAACATATCATCACGAACAGAGGACAAGCTTGAAACGGTTATAACAGAAACTGATGACGGAAACGGAAATATAGTTCAAATAAAAAACACAGAAAGAAGAACATATTTATATATTACTGTCTCGCACAAGACAGCATATGATATGGCATCAAAATATGGATTTAATCGGGAACAACGAGAATATCTGGATGAGTTGTTAAGTGATGAAAACAATTCTTTGTGGTCATCGGTTTTATACGGTACAAGCGGAGAAGATAATCAGATTGTAGCGGTTGCGCTCTCGCAGGTGGGCAATGTTGGCGGTAGACCATATTGGTCTTGGTATGGTTTCAACAGCCGGGTTGAGTGGTGTGCATGCTTTGTCAGTTGGTGTGCCAATGAGTGCGGATATATTGAAACAGGTATTATTCCAAAGTATGCCAGCTGTGTTAATGGAGTTCAATGGTTCAAAGATCGTGGACAGTGGCTTGACGGATCTGATGAACCTCTTCCCGGCATGATAATATTTTATGATTGGGATAAACATGGGCAATTGGGTCAACAGGGTGGACGAGCTGATCATACGGGCATTGTGTGGAAAGTTGAGAATGGATATGTTTACACGATTGAGGGAAACTTAAGCGACAAATGCATGACATCTCGTAGACCGATTGGAGAGTATCAGATTCTCGGATATGGGGTGCCTGAATACTAATGCGTTTTTAGTTGCTTATCTGCCGATTACATGGTGAATGAGCAACTTTCTAATTGTATTTCGATTTTGCGAATAAAAGGCGAAAATCAGTGCTATTTTGCAGATTTTTTTAATAAAAAGTGTAACCTTTTTCATTTTTGTACACTATATAATAGAATGTCATATCAAAGGATAAATTTTTTGACTTTTTCTCTACATCGTTGCATAAGCTGTTACATATAATCAATCTATTTGCTGTGCCTTTTGTGGAATGTCGCACTGACCATTTATAGTTTATGACTAACTTGGGTGCGACCTAGAAAATGATACCTCCATCCTATACCTATATTGTGTAGCGACAGAGGGCGAGAATATCGCCCTCTGTCTGCGAACACAATATTATGGTAAGAATTGAAATATTTTAATACTTTGAAAATGGGTTGAGTAAATTGTTCGAGTTGTTCAACTGTTGTTATATTTAAAAAAAGGGTGTGATTCCAATGGGCTAGTTGATTAAAAAAACTTGAAGTAGTATGCTGATTAAAAGGAGGACAACAGTTTTTTCGACCCCGCATACCACTGTTGTACGCCCGGCTAATATCGATAGCGAAAAGTTAATAAAAGCGAAGAGGAGATGACATATGAAAGTCAAATTTGAAAGATGTAAAAAAATCTTTTCGATGTTCTTGATAATTGTTCTTCTTTTCGGTATACTACCAGTGAGTGCTTTGCAGGGAAATGTTTCTGATTCTACAACTTCACGAATAGTGAAAGAAATAGTAGAGATGAGAGAAGAATCCGTAAAGTACTTTATCTGTGAGGATGGCTCGTACATAGCAGCTACATACTCGTCACCTGTCCATTATGAAGAAAGCGGAAAGTGGGAAGAGATTGATAACACTTTGACGCTCAATACAAAATCAGGTGAAGCAGTTTATTCTACAAAAAATGGGTTTGATGTAACTATCCCGCAGAACCTGACCAGTGGTCGAAGCATTACTGCGACAAATAAAGGCTATACTGTCAGCTTTAAAATTAAAGGTGATACGAATGGCCTGAATATGCGGACAACGGCATCCGTTGTTGACACTGACAAGTTGCCGTCAGTTGTTAAAATGAACGATACCGTAAAAATGACCGGAGAGGTTAGCGCTTCTGCGGATATATCATCTTCCGGAACTCTTACAGAGGGACAGAAGATAGAAAAATTTAATGCTGAAAAAATGACAGTTGAAAACCAGACGAGCGCGGTGGTTTATAAGAATTTCCTGAATCGCTCCGATCTGGAATATGTCGTTACTTCGAACAGCCTTAAAGAAAATATTGTTGTTTATGCGCCGCAAAGCGAGTACATATATCGGTTTGACCTTGACTCTGGCGGACTCATGCCGGCCGAGCAGGCCGACGGTTCTATCAAGTGGGTAGATCCGAAAAACCCCGATGAAACGGTATTTTTGCTTGATGCGCCGTATATGTATGATGCGAACGATAACGAGAGCTTTGATGTTTCAATGTCAGTTGAAGCTGATGGCGACGGTTATGTGCTGACCGTTAGAGCTGATTCTGATTGGATAGGCGAGAGCGGCAGAGCATTCCCGGTTGTTATCGATCCCTCTTGGAGCATACCTAAATCGAACTTTAAGGATGTTTATGTTATCAACGGTATATGCGCAAATGAACCCCGCGCTATTAAAGAAATCAGAGCGGGTAGAAACCTGACAAATACTGTTCGCTCATATGTCAAGATTGAGATGCCGGAGAATTTGCCTGCGGGAAGTGTTATTACAGGCGGCGAACTTACTTTCCGAAAGCAGAATTATTTCAAGGCGTTGGGGCATAACGATATCGACATTCTTGTATATGACTGCAAGGACGTTGCCGATTGGAGCGAGACGACTGTTTGCTGGAATGCTCAGCCGTTTGATAATTCAAGAAATGGTTATCTCAATAATAATGCGGAACTTATCGATTCCATTCCTGCAACATCAGACTTAGACAGCTACTCGTTTGACCTTACAGAGGCTGTTAAGAGATGGGTATATACTGGAATAAATAAGGGCATTATGATTGCCTCATCTGATGAGGTTACAAGAACTCAGGTCGATTTCTATTCTTCGAGAGCTTCGAAAATTGAAAAACGACCGGTGATGAGCATTTCGTTTGACGCGCCTCGGGTCAGTACACAGGTATGGAATCCGGGAGCAGGCGCAACGACAAGCTCTTTGATAAATGTAGTTTCCAGCAGCCCGTGGACTGTTGATGTTTCGGATGTCCCGTGGCTTTCTGTTGCAAGTGTTACAGATGACGGCTTTAAACTTCGTGCCCAGAGCAATCCTTATGCCGATGTGCGTACAGGAACGGTTGTTGTAAAGATGACCGCTGATAGCACGGAGATAGGCAGGATAACGGTTACTCAGCTTGGAACAGAACCGGCTGTTGTTCTCGACAGAGACAGGTGGGATGTCGACGAAAGCGGCGATCACGAACGGCTTGTTGAGGTTTCATCGAATGCAAGTTGGAGTGTATCAACAGATTCATCATGGATAACACTCGATAAAACAGGTGGAAGAGGAAACTCAACTTTTACGATGTCGATTGAAACACCGAACGAAACGTATACCACAAGAACCGGTACGGTAACGGTTCAGGCGGGAGATGTTGTTGAGACCATAGTAGTCACACAGTTCGATGAGGTTTCCGGGTATTTCAATTCCATAGGCGAGGACGGCGTAAGCAGAGTGAAGAGCTCTTCGGAGTATAACCATAAGCTTTCAAAATGGGCAATGGAGCTTGCTTATGCGGCGTATAATCCTTTGACAGGTCCTATAGCGGGTTTGGTTCCGGGAATATTTATGGAGGACGATATTCCAACAGCAACCGAACTTCTCGAATCAGAAGGCTTCAATGTCCAATCTTTTAATTATGGTGAGTCGGATACAGTTGCACATGTAATAGCACATAGAAATATTACTTTTGATCTGAGCGAATCTACTGTTTATGGAAATAATAATTCATATTCTGGAGGTAATAGTAATGAATCCTTTAAAAATGGGTCCATTGGAGCAGGCCTTTTGGCTGATTATTATAACGATTGGGACAGTGCTGACGTATTTCGGTTGGGCATTTATAGGGATAGTTGGCAAAATAATGGAATGGTTCACTTAAGCGAATCTGTTGATGAGCAAAATCGGTTAAGCAGTAATGATGTCAGAACATTAGTTGTTGTAGACATTAGAGGCTCCGAAACTTTGCAAGATTGGGTTACCAATGTTGGCTCACAACTTAATCCCTCTTGGGGCTCATTTGATGATGGTGCAGAAACAGTTCTTAATTCTTTGATTCATGGCACAGGTGATACTGTAAACTGTACTGAATGCAATGGCGTCGGTTGTGTGATGTGTATGGGTTATATCTCATATTACAACATTCAGAACCCAATAGTTCTTGTGACCGGCCACAGTCTTGGTGCGGCAGTTGCAAATCTCGTTGCGGCGCATTTGAGCACTTGTAATGACGACAATTGCTGCGGAATTCTTAACGGCGACGGCACAGATGTTTACGGCTACACATTTGCGACTCCGAACACTGTTGATACAAATGAAGAAGGAAAAGTTGTTTATACCGGAGATAATATTTATAATATTATGAACAATAATGATGCCGTTACATTTTTACCAAGAACGCTAAATCCTTCTGATTGGCGTAATAGCGTGTGGAAAAGACACGGAGTAGATCTTCACATTACCATGCCAATGTCTGTGGCGACTCCGTTACTTAGAGATAAGAATACAGCTGTAATAGGATTTGGCGGTCATGCGATGTCAACATATAACGATTGGCTTGCGGCATTGCCCGATAAGCTTGGTAAGACAGCAGATGATATCGATCTAAATGACCTGCTTGCATTGACGGATAATCGCGATGAACTGGGACTTCTACCTAAAATCCTCTGGGCAAAATGTCCGGTAAGCGTTACACTTAAAGATGAGGATGGCAATGTGCTCGCCTTTGAAAGCAGCAATGCAAATGCTGTGAGTCCGCAGCTGGCCAATTCTAGCGGAATCGTATCGCTTGTTACAGACAACAACGAGAAGGTGTTCTTCATACCGTTTGGCTATGAAACGGTCGACATCAATATTGAGGCTTATGACTACGGCACAATGACATTCGCAACCGAGGTTGCGGGTCTGGGTAGCGCATTCAACAAGACTTATAATAATATAAATCTCTATCCGGGCAAGCAATTTACAGCACAAATTGCTGAAAACTCTTTGGTTGAGGATATTCAGCCGGTTCATGTGGATGAAAACGGTGAACAGATTCCCGTCGAAGAGAACCCGCTTCTGAAGAGCGCAGTTATTGACAATCCTAGAGTGCCATATGGAACATATTCAATAATCACTGTGGTGACGGATAAGAGCGTTATCAAAGTAAGATTTATATGTAGAACTAATGGTGCGACAATAACATATACTCCGGATCACGAAGGAGTTATAAGCTATATCGATAACGGTGATACTCTGACTTGGGTTATACGGCGAAAGTTTGCGTCCGGAACGGTCGATTATGATGTTGGCGTTAAGGTTGACAAAGTGTGGTATGTAACGCCGAATGTATTCACCCTGACCGTGTATTGATGTGCTTTTGTTTCGCTATAAGACATAAGTAATAATAGTGTAATGTGATTGATCTCTTGGCATACGCCTTTTAAGGGCTATGCCAAGAGATTTATTTTATATAAAATTTGGGTGGTTTTACCAAGAGCGATTTTTAATTAGCAAAAATGCTTATATATAGGAAGAATAATTTGAAACCAATCCGTATGAACATTTTTTGTGTTTAAAAAATCGAAAAAAATTGTAACCTTTTTGCATTTTTATACACTATAACTATGTAGAGCAGTTCTAATGCATTAAGCAAAGACTCAAAGATTCGGAAGGGAGTGATTCCAATGTTTTATTCAATATAAAATAAAAGTAAATAAGACTATATGATATTTTATAAAATTGCAGAAAGGAAGTTGAACGAATATGTTGAAAAAGTTTTTATCAGTTATTATTGGCGTAGTAATATTTATAACCTGTATTCCATCTTCCGTGTTTGCACAAGATATGGAGAAGTCAAGCTTAGATAAGATACCATCTATAGTTCAATATAGCGTTAGTGATAAAACCCGTTTGGTAAAACGTCTTTCAAAGTTCGATAATTACATGAACACCGTCGGATATTTAAATTCAGATGGAACAGAAACTGTTTATATTTTTGGAGACGACATAAAATATAGAAATAAAAATGGAAAGATTGTAGACAAAGATATAAGTATCGTTTCATCATATTCACTTATGGGAAAAGGGTCATATTCGTATGAAACGAAATCTAACGATGTAAAGTCTTATTTCCCAGCGACTCTTTCTTCGGATTCAACTGTAAAAATAGCTTATGGCGACTATGAAATAAGTATGACACCTAAAAATGATGCCGTCGGAAAAGAGAGTAAACGTGCACAGGTTTTAGGTGAAAATGAAACACTTAAAAAATCTGTAAATGATAGTTTTACCGTAAAAAATTCAATATGTTATGAGGAAACCATTAATTCCGATATAGATATTGTTTTTGAAACGACATATAGTGGACTTAAAGAAGATATTGTATTAAATCGATACACGGGAACAAATATGTTTTCGTTCATAATGAATTTTGGAAGTCTGGTGCCAAAAGCTTATAACGGTGGTATACGAGTTTATGATAAAGATAACATAATATTTGAAATTCCACCCATTTATGTTGAAGATTCCGGTATGGAAAAGGATCCGGGAAGCAGATTTACAATAGACAATGCGATTGCCCTGAAGCAAGTTGCCAACGGAATATATGAAGTTACTATTGTTGTGGATAAGTCATTTTTGTTGAGCCCTAACACAGTTTATCCGGTAACAATAGATCCAACCATCACAGTATATTCCGATAAACATAATGATTCTCCAGTATACCAGAATAGACCGTCTGGAAATTGGGGAAATCAAATACGAAATTGTGTCGGAACGGAGTCGACTTTAGGAAAAGGATATTTCTTTACAAAGTTTGACATCACTCCTATTGCCAGTATACGTTATGACAACTTATTGGGAGCATATTATCATTGCCGTGAGTTGACAGGATATACATCAAATTCTATTATAGAGACGTATATGGTATATCAAGATTGGAATGAGGACACGATCACATGGAACAACCAACCAAGTAGATTACAAGAAAAGATATGCAAGGTTAACGTTACAGAAGAGAATTACAGTACAAATAGCTATTGGTATGACTTTTATATAACAAAGGCAGTTATGGCTTGGCTTCAAGGAATACCTAATTATGGCCTGATGTTCAAGGAACGTACTGACTCGCATTGGAAAGCTTTTGGTTCTAAAGAATACTCATCGTATTTGCCGTATTTGTCTGCTACATATACATCGGAATCATTTAGCGATGAGGACTTAGGAGTAACTCATGGAAGGACATATTATGTAAAAAACAGGAGAAGTGGCAAGTATTTGACCAATAGTGGCAACTATTCAGAGGCAAATGTATATCAGTCGGAGTTTAGTGGAAATGACAATCAAAAATGGTGCTTTGCATATCTGGATGATGGGTATTATAAAATTATACCTATAAATGCTATTGGAAAATGTCTTGATTTATGGTGTGGATCTTCTTCTCCAAGTGGAGATGAAAATGGTGCTAACATACAGATATACACTTATAATGGCGGTGATAATCAAAAATGGAAATTGGTTCGAGGCTGGAACGGAGCATATAGATTTATAAATGCGCGAAGCGACGAATACAAAAGCATGGTAGTTCAAAATGCATCAATGAGCTCGGGGGCAAATGTATTTCTATATGACTATTCTATTGATCATATATATAATGATGAATGGACATTGGAACCTGTTTCATTAGGCGAAGCTGATTTCTTCAGTTTTACAAATTCTAACGATTATGGAATAGATACAACTGGCGGAATAGATACAGCAGTTAGCTTAGCCAATGATATTGGCTTTAGAAGCCAAAGCTTCATAGATGCTCCAGCAGCGATGGCTTACGATTATATGAAAGCTGATGGATTATGGTTCTTTACTGGACATGGAACCAACTCAAGCGTTTTATTCAACTCATATTCACATGATAATGGCAGTTGGGAACGTAGTGAAATATCTGCTACTGGTATAAATATTACTAACAGTTATTATATTAGCCAAATTCCTCATAATGAACTTAGTAGGCTAATGCTTGCAGTTTTCAGTTCTTGTCTGTCAGGATGTAGTGATGAAGAGTCGAATTTGGTAGGAATTATGTATAAAAGAGGTGCTCATTTAGCTATTGCTCATACAAACATTACTTCTATACCAAATGATGAAATATGGATGATTCAGTTTATGACCGCTCTAAAAAATGGAAAAACAATTTATGATTCTATGGAAACGGCCGATAATTATTTATATTCGCATACTTCCGCATTTTATGGAAACTTAAATCAAAGGCATGTGTTAGGAGATACTAATGTGGTGCTCAGGCACTAAGATATAAAATGCCCATATACGATAAAGAGATATGGCTGCGGGAGGCTCAAATTGCAATGTGAGGATTAATAGTTGGAAATAGAAGGAGGTCATGAAATGAAAAAAATGGTTTACATTATGCTACTTTTGTTTTTATGGATGTTGCTTACTTCATGCGCACACAGGAGTGTTGGTAATTTGTTTGAATCAGAGGATAAAACATATGAACCCATAGAAACAACAACTGTTGAAAGAGATTCATACGATACTTCTGAGTCTGCGAATAATACTACTGTACAGATTACAGTGCCTTCACATTCCTCAACAAATTTATCTGCAGATAGTAACGTAAGAGTAGAGCGTAGTATGCGGATGTTCCCTAATGAGGTTACTGCATTTGTAGGTGATAGAATATCTATAGGTCTTTATCATTCTCCTACAGATCAAAGGGATGTAAGGGTAGAATATTATGTGGATGACAACTCTGTTATTGAGTTTGCCTATAGCGAAAAGGATAAGGAGTATATAAGAAATACTAATAGATGTGTTGTAGTAGCATTAAAACCGGGAACTGCAAAGATAACAGCTGTAGGAAGCTACAATGGGAAGAAGATGATTGACTCTTGTATTATTACAGTTAGAGATGTGTCCGAAGAAGGCACTTGAATAATACTGTAAAATTTTACTTTTGTGATTAAATGAATTGTACCCCATTTGTTGACAATTAAGTTATACTGTCGACAAATGGGGTGCTTTATTGTATTAAGGCAAAGTTAAAGGGTATGCCACATGTTTTGCGCAAGTAACCCGTTGATAATTAAAATGTTTTTATTTAGTCTTTGAAACTACTCCGCTTACTTTAAGCCTTTTTATAAAACTATGCTTGTTGTAGTGTTGACTGATTTTTGCTTGCTTTTAAGTATTCCTAATAAGGGCTTTTCTGCATAATGCTCACAGATAACGCGATATGTGTATCCTCGTGGCGCTGATATACATTTAGTAAAACAATTGCTGGCGGAGTTGCTGTATATATCATAATAACAATACTCAGTATAGTCGGTCCAACTTCCACCAATAAGTCTTTGCAATTTAATATATGTAAATCCACATTTTGTTACTCCGGTTTTACACTCTGTAATTGCGGTTACAACGAGCTGGTTGTTGTTGTTTTTAGCTAATTGAAGTGATGTTGTCCAAAATAAATCAGAACTTTTGGCGTTGTCTTCAATGTTATTTAACCCTTCGGCTGTTTCGATAATGGATTCCTCTATATTTTGAATCTCCTGATTACACTGTTCATCGCCAAATGTGGTAATTTGTAAAGGTAATAAGAGAAGAGTGGTCAGAAAAAATATGGAAATAATCTTTTTCATCATTGAACCCCCGTGTTTGAGATTGTTTTTGCGATTTCAACCGCATCTGCAAAATTAGCATCTAAGTACATAATGTACTGAGTCAGATTATCTTGATAGGTGATTGAACAAAATTCTTCTTGCTTTATAACGAAAACCTTCAAGCCATTTACTGATAATTCTTCTACATTGCTATGTATAGTAGTGTTATAAAAGTCAACGGAAGGAATAAATTCTTTTGAATAGAATTCCCTTATTGATACTCGACCAGACAACTTATCTGTATGGTATGATAAAGATGTGATTCTCATATTTTCAGTATGATTTTCTGCTATATCCTCATAGATGCAGTCGTTCGAAAAAAGCATCTCCGGCAATTTTACATCGTAAACATCGTACTTTTTCAGCTCATCAGCAATTTTTGTTCCACGAATTATGTTTGTATCTTTTGACTTATTAAGATGAACGCGTATGTGATTTTCATAAAAAGTTACGGCGCTGTTCTTAATTTCGTTGTCTGTGGCGATGGTTGCAATTCCGAAGGTAACAAGCAATAGCGCAATCGTGGCGGCTATTATCAATACCTTTTTCAGCTTGCTGTTAAGATGAGTTGTTTTCGGTTTGGCTTTATCGGATTCGTATTTTTCTCCCTTGCTATTATTAGTCTCTGCTTTATCGATATAGTATAGACAGTATTCAATTAGATCTGGATCCATTTCTGATTCATCTTTTTGCAGTTCTTCATCAATTATGTTCTCAAGCTCTTCTACTGTGAGTTCGAGCGACTCATCATTCAAAATATTTATGAATTCACTATTTGTCATATTGATTTCCTCCTTGTTTATATAGTGTACGAATTTCAAAAAGGTTACAAAAAATTTTAAAATTTATGTTTTTTAATTTCTTTACTTGACAAATGTATTATCTTTTTTCGCGCTCTGAAAAGTTTTTGCTTGACATTTGCTTCAGAAAGATTGTATTTAATCGCGATATTTTTTACTTTCATATGCTTTACATAGAAGTCAATAATTATGGACTGTTCATCGAATTTGAGTTGATTTAATATACTGTCTTTCATCTCAGAAATAAGTTCATCGGAAACTTCTTCGAAATCGTGCATATCAAGAGTAGAAAATTCCACATTGGTTTTATAATTTATTATTTTATTTATATGTTCAGATTCTCTTTTCCTGTTTTTGTATTCCCTTTTTATTTTATTGTTTGCAACAGTAGTCAGCCACGCCTTGGGACTCTTTATTTCTGTTCCAGATCGCTTGGCCTCAAGTAATGCCATAAATACATCTTGAACACAGTCTTCAACATAGTCAGGTGTGTCTTTTAGTTTGAATTTGCAAAAGCTTATTATGTACTCTCTATAAAGATGCCAAAGCCGCTTGCATTCTTCTGTAATTTCATCTTTCTCTCCGATAACCAATTAAAATCATCCCCTACGTAATTATTCAGGTACAACGATATTTCGGTTAAACATCGATGCCGGAAATGAATGTCCAGCCTTGACGCGATAAATTTGCCGGTATTGAAGGCTAAGACAATCGTATGGATTTATTATACTATAAACTAGGAAAATGAGCAATAAGTGTACCAAAATAATGTTGCGAAGGTGTTCAAAAAGGACTGGTGAAAATGCATAATTGTACTTAAATATATTGCCAAAATTGCCGTATCGATTTATGACATAGGGGACAAAAATAAAATGTAAAATGTGCACAACTTGTCGAATGATAGTTTGTGCATATTTTTTTGTAACCAAAGACGGTTTTAATACACTATAAAAATGTATTGAACTGATAGATTTTATCAGTTGGGAGAGACGATATAAAACCATTTGGAAATGAGGTGAGAGCGTAGGGTTAATAGTAAGTGTGATGTAGTGAATGCTGTAAAAAGAGAGGAGATTTGGTAATGAAAAAGACAAAAGTCGTAACAAAACTGATAGCCATAATTTTGTCAATACTTGTGGTTGTTCAAGTTGCCCCAATGTCAACTTTTGCCGAAACAATTGAAACAGAAAGTGAAAAGTTTGAGGAAAGCGGGTATTCTACTGAAGTATCTCAGGAAGAGGAAGACCCAATAGTAATAGGAGAAGATGTAGACCGTCGCGACAGCAGCAACACCAAGTATTTTAAGATGAGCGATGGAACAATAAAGGCTGCTGTGTACAAAGATCCTGTTCTTTATCAGGATAGCGCTGGTAAGTGGCAGGAGATAGATAATACACTTGAAACATCAGACAATGAGAATGATGAGCTTTCAAACTTTAATGGATATGCAACCAAAAGCAATAAGTTTAGGGTGAAGTTTGCAAAGAATTCAAACCAGAAAAAACTTGTCAGCATAAAAATGGGCGATTACTCGGTCAGCCTTTCTTTGCTTAACAAAACGAAGAAGAACAACTCGTCAATGAAGCAGGAGAAGAAAGCTAAAATCGAGGACTTAACCGCAGCTAGCAAGGCCAGTCAAAAGATATATTATGAAAACATTCTTCCCGATACAAATATAGAGTACATAGTTAATGGATCGGGAGTCAAGGAAAATATTGTAATAAAGTCTGCGCAGAGCAACTATCAGTATAGCTTTGAAATCGATGTAAAAGATCTTGCGCTCACATTGGAAGATGACGGCTGTATATACGCGAAAGATGTCAACACGGGAAAAACTGTGTTTGTCCTTCCTAAGCCGTTTATGCTCGATGCAAACTACGAGTATTCAGACAATGTGAACTACAGTATTAGTTCAAAAAATAAAAAGAAGTATGAGATTACTGTAACTGCGGATGCCGAATGGATAAATAGCAGCGACAGGACATTCCCTGTTACTATTGACCCCGCAATACAGACAGAGCAGTCAAACACAGCAATGGATTCGGTTTATGTTGCTTCCGGAAAGCCGACTACAAATTACTGGCAGGGCCCGATGATAATGGTTGGTAAAGAGTCCTCCGGCATAGGAAAGTGTCAGGGACTGCTTCGCTTTGATTTGCCGTCTTTAAACCGTGGAGATGTTGTTATCGATGCACAGCTTTATGCTGCACAGATAAAGTGCGACGCATATTCAAATACAACTCCAGATGCCGCAATAGAAGTACATGCGGTAACAAGTAGTTGGAATAAGAAAACTGTAACATGGAACACAAAACCGAGCTTTGAATCAACAACAGCAGATTTTGAAATTCTCAAAGCCGGCGGGGATCAGTGGGAGACTCGTAAATGGAATGTCACCTCTATTGTAAAACGGTGGTATGAAAACACCTCGTTCCCCAATTACGGATTCTTGTTTAGATCATCAATAGAAAACGGTTCAACATACAATTTGTCATGTAATTATCTTTGGCTTTATGGAGAGAAATACTCGCAGAGCACGGATGGATATCCGATACTTTCCATAACATTCAGATCAAACAAGGGTCTTGAGTCGTATTGGAGCTATACAGACATCAGTGCTGGAAGAGCCGGTACTGCTTCTATCTGTGAATTCTCCGGCAACCTTGTCTTCACTCACGGTGATACAACAACACCGGGAAGTCGCGCTTCGGCATCCATATGTCATGTTTTTAATAACTACATGGCAGGGGAAGGCTTTGGTACCGTTATGCCATACAGAGGCCACGGTTGGATGCTTAGCTGTCAGCAGCAGCTTCTTCCGTCATCAAAATTCGGTCTGTCAACATCTGCACAGGCGACATATCCATATGTATATATTGATGGTGATGGAACGGAGCACTACTTCTACAAAAAGAGTGACGGTACAATGATAGATGAGGATGGTATGGGGTTGACCCTTACTGTTCCGAAGACAAACAACAATAATTATTACAAAATATCCGATGATAAGGGAAATGTGATGTGGTTCAATGTTGCGGGAGCATTTGCACGTTCTCTTGACAGCAACAGCAATCAGATAGCGAACTACTATGCATCATCGACTGATCCCAAAATCTGGAAAGTGACTGATGGGGCGGATCATGCTTTAACTATTTCTCCGACCCCTGATAATCTCGCAGTTCAGAGCATAACCGATAGCGCAGGAAGAGTGACAAGATACAACTGGAGCTCAGGTTTGCTGCTCAGCATAACATATCCTGATGGTGAAACAACGACCTTTACATATGACAGCGACAGAGCAATGACTTCTGTTACATCTCCCGATGGGTATAAGCTTCAGTTCACATATACACCTTTGAAGAACGGTAAACGAGTTTCGAAAGTTGTTGAGAGCGCCAATGGTTCGACTGGTCAGACAATTACTTTCGATTACTCACAATATGGACAGACCGTTATACGCTCTTCTGGTAAGGATGGCGTGTTTGGCAACAACGATGATATCTATACGACGGTAAAGTTCGACAAAGCCGGCAGAACGGTGTGCTCAGAAGCCACTTGCTATGGCAAAACACTTGCAGCTTCTGCCGCGGAATACACTGCTTCGAATCCGAACAGCAATGCAAGCAATATAAAGCAGCTTAACCGCTTGAGTAAGTCGATGTCTGGCGGTCAATATGTCAGGAACTATCTTCGTGACGGTAGCGCGGATACTGGAAGTTCATGGACTAAAGCTCAGTGGAACGGTACCGCAGATTATGATAGCTTTGTTACAGGACTTCAACAGCTCTATGGCCGATGGAGCTACTACATTAACAGCAAGACATTTTCCGACAGAGCTGGAGCAAGAGCCTATCAGACATTAAACTCGGGACAGTTCAAGGCGGGAACAACATATACATTCTCAGCTTGGGTCAAGACGGAGAATATAGTCCCGAGAGACGCAAATGTTCCGTATGGTGCGCAGCTACTTGCAACATATTGGCTTCCTGACGGTAGTACGGTCGACACTGTTTCCGAAGCACTGATAGGAACAACTGACCCAAACATCAATAATGGTTGGCAGAGACTCACGGTTTCATTCTCTGTTCCCTCCAATGCTACAAGCGTTAGATGTAACATAATGGTTCGTGACGCTACCGGTAAGGCATGGTTTGACGGAATGCAGCTTGAGGAAGGTGCAAGCGCAGGTCCGTTCAATATGATAAATAACTCTTCGTTTGAACGCTATTCAAAGGCGTCGAATGGTGCGTATCTTCCTGAAGATTGGAACGGATATCTTACCGATGCTACCGATTCCGTTGATAATGCTCATTCGAAGGATTCCGGACATGCATTCCGATTCGGCAGCATTGCAACGGTTCCTAAGGAAATGAATCAGGAACTGTATTTTGGCGGAGCTACCGCACAAAATCTTGATGATACATATATTCTTAGCGGCTGGGTCTATGCAAATCCGGTTGGCGGAAGCAATGAGAACAACAAGGTCAGTCTTGCCGCAAAGATTGTGTATAGTGATGGAACGAGTTGTCTGAAGTGGTTTAAATATAACAGCTCCGTTATGGGTTGGCAGTATATCATGGGTGCCTTTACCCTAAGGGATGATGCGAATCCGACGGCTTCAAAAATTCCGACATCGATGAAAATCTATCTCATTAACTACAGGCAGTCGAACAATACTTGGTTCGATAATATTCAGCTTGTACGCGATGAAGCACCGTCATATACATATGACAAGGATGGCAATATGATCTCCGTCAAGGCAAACGCTCAGCAGAAATCCTCGATGGAGTATACAAATAACAACCTTACAAAGTCGGTTGATGCCAAAGGATATAGCTATACATATACTTATGATTCAAGGCATAATATGACTCAGGCGACGAGTCAGTCCGGAACTAAGTACTGCTATACCTATGATAACAACGGCAATCCCACCGCTCTTACCGTTAAGGGCAGCGAGACAGTGTATATTGAAACAGGTGCGTCGTATACATCCAATGGAGCGTTCGTGTCAGCTACTACCGACCAGGACGGTCGAACCGAATCGTATGTTTACGATAATTCCAAGGGTACGCTCACTTCTTACACGGACAAAAAGGGCAATGTAACCAACTATACTTATGATGCCAATACCGACGCCGTGACATCTGTTTCTCAGACACTTTCAAACGGTCAGACTATACAGAACAACTATACCTACAACAAGTATCGCCTGAATACCATATCCCATAACGGTTTCAATTACTCGTTTGTCTATGACAACTTCGGCAATGTTACACAGACGAAAGTCGGCTCACAGGTGCTCTGCACGAACACTTACGGAGCAAATAATAATGGGCGACTTAATAGAATGTCATATGGTAATGGCGATTACACTGACTACACATATGATGAATATGGCAATACGACTTCGATATCGCAGAACGGCACGAAGAACTTTACATGGAATTATGATTCGACGGGCAACATGTATTCACATGAAGACCTTGTAAACAATCAGCGTTTCCTGTATACTTATGATTCGACAGGTAGACTTGTCCGCCAGAATGTGCTTAATAATAGTAAGAAAAGTATCTATGAGTCCGAGTATGGGTATGATTTGAACAACAATATATCTAAACTTGTGTTGTCAACGGGTGGGGTGAGTACGACCGAGAAATTTGATTATGGCAAGGACAATCTTGCATCGAAGTATACGTATCCCTCGGGCAAGACTGCGACATATTCTTATGATTCCATCCTTCGCCGTAACAGAACAGTTATCAATACCACTACGCCGATAGACCATCAGTATGTTTATTGGATGTCAGACCGTGGAAACAATTCGCGCACCACGAAGATTGGCTGGGAACATATCAGCGAATATATCTATGGTTACACCTATGACGCCAACGGAAATATTACTGAGATCTCGCGCCGTCACAAGACCGCAGAGACGGCATACACCAAACAGCAGCAGTTCGCTTATGACGAATTGAATCAGCTGGTTCGTGCAGATGACCTTGTCAAAAACTGCACGGAAGTGTATACTTATGACAACGGCGGAAACATTCTGTCTGTCACAACTTATCCTCTGACATGGGGCAGCCTTGACGGTGTCACGGCTACTAAGACTGTAAATTACGGTTATGACGACACCAACTGGAGGGACAAGCTGACCTCCTATGACGGTCAGGCTATTACCTATGATGAGATAGGCAATCCGTTGTCTTACAGAGGTTATACTCTTACTTGGCAGAACGGCAGACAACTGGCGACGCTCAACGGAAACGGAGTAACTGCAAACTACACCTACGATGTGGACGGGCTGAGGACATCCAAGACTGTCAACGGTGTTAAGCACGAGTATTACTATGTTGGTAGCCGTTTGCAGTATGAAAAGTTTGGTACAAATGAGTTGCGTTTCTTTTACGATTCCTATGGGGATCCCGCTGGTGTCCGTTATAAGAATGGTGGCACTACAACCGACTACTACTTTGTCTGCAACTGGCGCGGAGATGTTATTCGCATTTACGACGGTGCAGGTACGGTTGTTGCCAACTACAACTATGACGCTTGGGGCAATGTGATTTCTGTTACCGATGCCAATGGTGCGGCGATTACAGATTCGACACACATTGCTAATGTCAATCCGCTTCGCTATCGTGGGTATTATTACGATTTCGAGAGTGGTCTGTATTATCTGCGTAGCAGATATTATGATCCTGAGATTGGAAGATTTATAAATGGAGATGTTGTAATTGCTATAGACGATGATTGTCTGATATCAAGCAACATATTCGCATATTGTCTAAATAATTTTACAGGATATGATGACCAATCTGGTTGTTGTGTTGGTTGGGATGACTTTTTTGCTGCTGTTGCTGGTGCGGCTTTTGCAACTGGTTCTTTGGCGCTGGAAGACCTGTGCACCGGCTCAAAAAGTAGTGGTGAGAAATATTTTGGTACTGCAGTTGGTGGAGCATTAGGAGGGTGGTTTGCTTTATATTGCCCAGCATATTCCGGAGCAATATCAAGTGGAGTTTCAACGCTTGTTACCGGTGTTTTGGAAGATCTGTCAGGAAAAAATGAAAGAGGCTTCGATTATATTTTATTTGATGCTTTTGTGGATGCTGGAAAAGGTTATTTATTCGGTAAATTATTTGATAGCCTTTGCACCTTTGATTTTATAGGAAATTCATATAACCAGTATGCTTCAAACAGTTCGAAATGGTTAAATCAAATACACAAGGGAAAAGGCTTTTCGCAAAAGCGCGATGCATTTTATCGTTATATGTTAAACGATTTGTCTGCAAATGCTGTGAGCACAGTAGTACCAGAGAGCCTCGTAAATACAATATACTTTGTCTATGGAGTATATAAGAGTGTTATGAGCTTATTGAGTTAAATAAAAAAGGTGATTTTATGAAAAAAACAAGTGTCCGACCCTTTGAAGCGGGGAGTTTATTGCTTGCCCTTGTGGGCTTTGCGTTTCCCGCGATGCTGATTTACGAAGCCGTGTCCATCATTCTCAAAGGACTGGCGCCGGAGCGCATCGTCGTCATTGCAGTAGCGGCTGCGCTTACATATTTTATAAGCGTCAGCGCGCTCAAAATTATCTTCATGTCGAAGTTCACTTTCTATGAAGACCATTTTGAGGTAGTGTATTTCGATGCATTTATGGATCATGCAAAGACATTCTATAAGCCGATGTCGGCGCACAAAGTGTCGGTCTACTATGATGACATTGAAAAGTTCGGCTCGTTTGAGAGTAAGCAGCTGCGCCGCAACGGACGCGATGATAATAACCGCCTGTCTGCGTTGGCGAATGTAGACGGAGATTTGGTGCCGTTTGTTCTGCCTGTGTGGTTTCAGGATTCCAGAAACTACTTTATCATAAACGATAAGCTCGGCAACGGCTACCTTATCGACGGCAAGCTTTACAGCGTCGGTCAGGTGGGCTCGGTTTTGAGAAATCTTGAGGATGCTTCCGGAAAGTCGGCAGTCGGCGGATATCCGAGCATGAGCAACCTTATCGGACTTAAAATTCTGTTTGGCTTCGGTCTGACGATGGCTATTCCGCTGGGACTTATCAGACTTGAAAGTCTCTTGAATCCGCAGCATGTTATGTCTTATCAGTCGGGTCTTAGAACAGCGTATGTTGTGACCGGAATGATTTTCGGTCTCTCGATTCTGTTCAAATTTATGATGGTCGGTATCAGCAAAGAAAGCGGTAATGAAGATACATCAAGAAAGAGCAGATTTATGACAACTGCCCTTTCCGCAGTGCTGTTTACTGTGTCGGCTGTATGCTTCATCCTTTCCGTCATGCAGTAAATTTTTGAATATTTTTTCGCGGAGCACAGTTTTTTTACTGCGCTCCGTTTGCTGTAATATTCATATATTGCCAGGCTCCTTTGCTGTGCTCAAATATCACATCTGAAATTTATATGGCAAAATCAATCTCCGACTAATGCGGCAGAGCAGTAACCTGATACTTCGATACACTGCTGAAGTAAAGCGAATAAATTTTGCAAAACGGCTTAATAGCGCGCTTTCGGGAATCTTTGCGCCGCGTGCGCGCAAAAAACTAATATCGCGGACACCGAGATATAAATCCGCCGAAAATTTTGACGGCATTCCGGGGTATTTGACAATAAATTCAATCTGTATAAGCTTGCATTTTCGGCTGTATTATGTTAATATGTCCTATATTAAGCAGTCATAAATAGTTGTAATTCAACACTTTTAGTTGTTTGTGGTGCTTTTTCTACGGGGCGGCGCACAATTTTCGCCCCGATACTTTGACGACAGGGAGTTGGCATACTTGGCGAAGTATATCATCAAGCGTGTTGCAATGGGTCTGCTGTGCATATTCATTGTTGCAACACTGACTTTTCTTCTGATGAATCTGGTACCGGGCGGTCCGTTCACGGCTGAGAAGTCTATGAGCAAGGCGGCTCAGGAAGCACTTGCCGCAAAATACGGATTGGACAAGCCGCTCTGGGAGCGCTATATCACTTATATGTCCGATTTCCTCAAGGGAGACATGGGGCCGAGCCTCAGACAGCGAGGACGAAATGTCAGCGACATAATTTTCTCGAAATTCCCGATTTCGGCGCGCCTTGCGGGCGTTGCAGTTCTCGTGTCGCTGCTCGTGGGAGTTCCGCTCGGATGTCTCTCGGCTTATAACAGGGGCAAGTTCGCCGATAATCTTATTATCGTGCTCGCCACCTGCGGCATCGCCATACCGAGCTTCATAAGCAGTGTTATTCTATTGTATACATTCGGAAGCAAGCTGAACATATTACCGACAATAGGACTAAACTCATTGGCATCTTATATAATGCCCGTCACGGCTCTTTCGATTTATCCGACGGCTTATATAACCCGCCTTATGCGTTCGAGCCTGCTCGATGTCATGGGTCAGGATTATATACGCACCGCGAGGGCAAAGGGTCTGTCGAACTTCAAGGTTCTTTTCAAGCACGCCCTGCGTAACGCCATACTGCCGGTCGTCACCTATGTCGGTCCCATGCTCGCGAGCCTTATGACCGGTTCGTTCGTCGTGGAGAAGATATTCACTATTCCCGGCCTCGGCCGCGATTTCGTCTCGGCGATAAATACTCAGGACTATACTTTGATAATGGGAACAACAATCGTTCTTGCCACTCTTATAATTGCGGCGAATGTTATAGTTGATATCCTCTATAAGATAATAGATCCCCGTATCAAACTCAAGTAAGGGAGCGGCAGGAGAGAAACGATGAAGAAAAAATTTCCGAGTCTGCACCTGAATGCAGATGATTTTATCCCGGCAACAAACGATGAAAAAGAGAGCCTCGTCGTCATGCGCGACAGCGTCAACTTCTGGGCGGACGGTATGCGCCGCCTGCGCAAGAACAAGATAGCGATGGTCAGCCTCATCTTCATCCTTATAATAATGTTTTTCGCTTATGTTATGCCTGCTTTTTGGCCGTATAGCTACGAGCAGCAGATTAAGTATAGCGAGAATCTCAAACCTTTTGAATACAGCCAGACAGAGCAGGCGCGCATAGACGCGGGCGAAAAGGTTTTCCCGCATATCTGCGGCACCGATAAGCTCGGCAGAGACTTTGCCGTTCGCCTTATGATGGGCACGCGAATCAGCCTTACCGTCGGTCTTATCTGCGCGGCGCTCGTTTTGATAGTCGGCTCGATTTTCGGCGCCGTCGCCGGATTTGCCGGCGGCTGGGTCGATATAATAATGATGAGAATCACCGATATTCTCTATACAATACCCGATGTTCTTTTGATAATAGTGCTCTCGATAGCCTTGAAACCGAGGCTTGCGGCGCTCGCCGAACAGCCCGGCTTCGGCTGGATGAACACGGTCGGACCGAACCTTATCGCGATATTCCTCGTGTTCGTTCTGCTCTATTGGGTCGGCATGGCGCGTATCACGCGCTCGCAGATTCTTGTGCTCAAGGAGTCCGAATATGTTACGGCGGCGCGCGCTCTCGGCGCAAGCAGCTCGCGCATAATCAGAAAGCACCTGCTCACAAACTGCATCGGCACCCTTATCGTTACCACAACTCTTCAGATCCCCTCGGCTATATTCACCGAGAGCTATCTGAGCTTCCTCGGACTCGGCGTTGCGGCTCCCATGCCGTCGCTCGGCTCCCTCGCAACCGATGCGGTCAAGGGCATGAACACTTATCCGCATCTGCTGTTTTTGCCGGCAATACTTATCAGCGTCATCATTCTCGCATTCAACCTCTTCGGCGACGGACTGCGCGATGCGTTTGATCCGAAGCTGAAAAACTGATAAGGAGGACGAGAATTTTGAGCGAAAAACTTCTGGAAATAAAAGACGAAAAACTCTCGTTCTTCACCCCCGCGGGCGAGGTCAAGGCGCTTAACGGCGTGTCCTTCTCCATGAACGAGGGCGAGGTGCTCGGCATAGTCGGCGAGTCCGGCTCGGGCAAGTCCGTCACGGCTTATTCAATAATGGGTCTTACCGCCTATCCCGGCAAGCTCATCGGCGGTACGATATATTTCAACGGTCATCAGATCGAAAAGATGAGCGAAAAAGAAATGCGCAAAATCAGGGGCAACGAGGTCTCGATAATCTTCCAGGATCCCATGACGAGCCTCAACCCTGTCTATACTATCGGCAATCAGATAACCGAGGTTATCCGCCTGCATACGGGCAAGAGCAAAAAAGAGGCATATGACCGCGCGAAGGAGCTGCTCGAGCTTGTCGGCATCAACGAGCCCACAAAGCGCCTCAAGCAGTATCCCCATGAGCTCTCCGGCGGTATGCCCCGACCCGAGATCGTCATCAACAACTACCCGCACCAGCTCTCCGGCGGTATGCGCCAGCGAGTCATGATAGCAATAGCCCTCGCGTGCGAGCCCAAACTGCTCATAGCCGACGAGCCCACAACGGCTCTCGACGTTACCATTCAGGCTCAGATACTCGAGCTTATGCAGGAACTCAGACAGAAGCTCGGCATGAGCATCATAATGATAACCCATGACCTCGGCGTCGTCGCCAGCATGTGCGAAAGAATCGCCGTCATGTATGCCGGTCACATTGTTGAGTACGGCACGGCGGATGAGATATTCTATGAGCCCAAGCATGAATATACAAAGGGACTCATCAATTCTATTCCCAAGCTCAGCGCTCAGGAGATAGAGCGCCTTGTGCCTATCGAGGGTCAGCCGGTCGACCTGCTGAATCCTCCCGCAGGCTGCCCGTTCGCGCCGCGCTGCGCAAACTGCATGAAGATATGCCTGCGCGAGATGCCGCCCAAGACGGAGCTTAGCGATACGCACTACAGCCACTGCTGGCTGCTTCAGAAAGAAGAATTTGAAAAGGGGGAGACAAGCTGTGAGTGAGAATGAAAAGCTCGTTGAAGTGCAGCACCTGCAGCAGTATTTCCCGGCAGGCGGCAGAGGAAAGCACAAAAAATTCGTCCAGGCAGTCGATGATGTCTCGTTCTTTATCAATAAGGGAGAGACGCTCGGTCTCGTCGGCGAGTCCGGCTGCGGCAAAACTACCGTCGGTCGTACTCTGCTCAGACTCTATGAGCCCACGGACGGCAAGATAATCTATGACGGAAAAGTGATTTTCGATAAGGAAAACAAAGTGGCGGTCAATATGCTGCCCTTCAGACGCAAGATGCAGATGGTTTTCCAGGACCCATATGCGAGCCTTGACCCGCGCATGACGATAGGCGATATCGTAGGTGAGCCCATCGATATCCACCATCTCGCCGCCAACAAGGCGGAGAGAAGAGAGAAGATAATCTCCCTTCTTGAGCGTGTCGGACTCAACAGCGAGCACGCAAACCGCTATCCGCATGAGTTCTCCGGCGGTCAGCGCCAGAGAGTCGGTATCGCGAGAGCGCTTGCGGTCGATCCCGAGTTCATCGTCTGCGATGAGCCGGTCTCCGCGCTCGATGTCTCCATTCAGGCGCAGGTCGTCAATATGTTCGAGGATCTTCAGAAAGAGCTCGGACTGACCTATCTGTTTATCGCCCATGACCTGAGCGTCGTTCGCCATATCTCGAACCGCATCGGCGTTATGTATCTCGGCAAACTCGTGGAGCTTGCGGACAGCTTCGAGCTGATTGCGCACAGCGTCCATCCCTATACCAGAAGCCTTATCTCGGCTATCCCCGAGGCGGATCCCAAGACGGCGCACGCCGCAAAGCGCATTCCGCTCGAGGGCGATGTCCCGAGCCCGCTGAATCCTCCGAGCGGCTGCCGCTTCCGCACCCGCTGCCCCTATGCGGACGAGCAGTGCGCCAACGAGTGCCCGCAGCTCAAAGAGGTCAGCCCCGGTCATTTCGCCGCGTGCCATCATCTTGACAAGGTCGCGGACTGAAAATAACGGTGTTTGTTGCGCCGAAGAGCGCAATGGATATAAAGCGGCAAAGCCGCAAAAATTTGTAGAGGAGATGTATCAATGAAGATCAAGAGAATCGTATCTCTGTTCCTTGCTCTGGTGCTCGCACTTTCTGCTGTCGCAGTTCTGGGCTCCTGCAAGAAGTCAGAGAAGGGAATCACTGTTCAGATCGGTCCCAACCCTGAAACTCTCGATCCGGCACTCAACAGTGCAGTCGATGGCGGCAACATGCTCATCACTCTGTTTGAGACACTGCTTATCATCGACCAGGACAACAAGGTTCAGCCCGGACAGGCTGAGTCCTACACCGTCAGCCCTGACGGTCTTACTTGGACCTTCACCATGCGTGACGGTCTGAAGTGGTCCGACGGCACCGAGCTCAACGCCAAGGACTTTGAGTACACCATGAAGAGAATTGCCAATCCCGATGTCGGCGCACCCTACGGCGAGACTGTTGTCGGCATGATCGAAGGCTATCAGGATGCTATCGGCAATCCCGATAAGAACGGCAAGAAGACCACAAAGCCCGACATTGACAAGCTCAATGTCAAGGCGAGCGAGGACGGCAAGACTCTCACCATCAAGCTTGCATATCCCTGCTCTTACTTCGACAAGATCGTTGCTTTCGGCACCATGAGCCCCGTTCAGAAGGCTACCGTTGAGAAGAACGGCGACAAATGGGCAACCAAGCCCGAGACCTATGTCTGCAACGGCCCCTACATGATCTCCGAGTGGACTCCCGGCGAGCGCATCGTCTGCAAGAAGAACCCCAACTATAAGGGCGGCTGGGACAACAGCAAGATCGTTACCGAGCAGCTTACTTTCCTCCTCCTTGAGGATTCCAGCGCTTCCTATGCCGCTTACACCAGCGGCCAGGCTCTCATGATAAAGGATGTTCCCACCGAGGAAATCCCGAGCCTCAAGAAGTCAACCGACGGCGGCGACTTCTATGTCGATCCGATCCTCGGCACTTATTACCTCAGCATGAATCTTAATAAGGCTCCCTTCAACAATGTCAATGTCCGTAAGGCTCTCAGCCTTGCTATTGACCGTGAGTATATTGCCAACACCATCATGCAGGGTACCTACAGCCCGGCTTACAACTATGTCGGACCCAGCATCGTTGACAGCGGCGACGGCATGTTCCTTGACAACGCTATCGCAGCAAACGGCGGCAGCACCTATATCAGCAAGGACTATCAGGCTAACCTCGCCGAGGCTAAGAAGGCTCTCGCAGAGGCAGGCTATCCCGACGGTAAGGGCTTCCCGACCATCACTTATTCGACCAACGATTCCGGCTACCACAAGGCTCTTGCTGAGTATCTTCAGCAGGTCTACAAGAAGGAGCTTGGCATCAACATGAAGATCGATGTTGTTGACTGGTCGTCCTTCACTCCTCAGCGCCGCGCCGGTAACTATGAGATGGCTCGTAACGGTTGGGTCATGGACTACAACGACGCTTCCAATATGATCGAGCTGTTCTATTCGTCCAACGGCAACAACGACGGCAAATACAACAGCAAGGCTTTCGACGCCGCTATGGATAAGTCCAAGGTCGCCGATTCCAAGGCTCACTTTGAGGCTCTCCACGAGGCTGAGAAGATCATGTCCGAGGATTATGCTTGCATCCCAGTTGCATACTACAACGACTTCTGGCTGCAGAGCCCGACCCTCAAGGGTACATGGCACAGCCCCTATGGCTACTGGTACTTCCAGTATGCTTATGTTGAGGGTTAAGTCATAATCCAAAAGCTCAAAGCATAATTGAACGCTGCCCGTGTCACGCAAGTGGCACGGGCAGTTTTTGCGTTGCCTGTTTTTAGGTATCAGTTTTTCTGTATTTGGAGTGACTATGTGAATGCGATGCAGTGGGGCGGATATCGTTCGACGGCAAAATACATGCAGCTTGTAGGGTGCGGCGACCTCGACGCACCGATGCCGCATTAGCGGCACATAATCTTCACGAATATTTAATTTTAATACCGTAGGGACAGCCCTTGCGGCTGTCCGCTGTCGGCGCAGCCGATACAAAATCACATCGGCTTTGCAATTTGATTTTTGCGCCACAAAACATACTAACATTCCTCCAAATTTCACCGCTCTGTTGCCAAATTCCGCCGATTGTGCTATCATTGAACCGACAAAAAAACGGAGATGATAAAAATGACCGTTACCGAAAGATTTCTGAAATATGTGACATTCGAAACCACTTCCGACGAGTCGAGTGATAGCGTGCCTTCGACTGCGACCCAGCTCGTCCTTGCCGATTATCTCGTCGAGGAGCTTCGCGGCGCGGGAGTCGCCGATGCAATGCGCGACGAAATGGGCTATGTCTATGGGCATATCCCTGCGTCTGATGGCTGCGAAAATTGCCCGAAGATAGGG
>OLRA01001223.1_pt1 | contig 31475 bp, 28 predicted proteins | sample 1673011 | NCBI WGS metagenome assembly OLRA01 (sample SAMEA3136746, study PRJEB25190) | human gut metagenome | reverse complement strand
CCAAGAGGCTCACGGCTTCCCGCTGCTTATGAATGAGTTGCTGTTCATAGGGCAGATTTTGCAGTTGGCAGCCGCCGCATCTGCGGTAATGGGGGCATGGAGGGGTATATCCATTGCTCATCTTGAACATCCTTTTTTATTTTTTCTACGACATAATAACACAAAACCAACCCTTTGCAAAGAGCGGGGCATATGCTAATATATCCGAGAGGAGAGAAAAAGATGGATATACTGTACATGGATGAAGAGATAATCGTCTGCGTGAAGCCCCCAAGAGTGTTGGCCACTGATGAGCCGGGGGGACTGCCGGAGCTGCTGCGCCGTCAGCTGGGAGATGAAAAGGCAGATATACGTACCGTTCACCGGCTGGACAGGGCCACTTCTGGACTTATGGTGCTGGCCAGAAATGCAGGCGCCGCCTCTGAGCTGAGCCGTCAGATACGGGAGGAAGGTATAGGCAAGGAGTATCTGGCTGTGGTACATGGAAGCTGCCCGGACAGAGGCTCAATGCGGGATCTGCTCTTCAGAGACAAGGCCAGAAAAATGACCTTCGTTGCTGACCGCCCGGGAAAAGGAGTTCAGGAGGCGCTGCTGGACTATGAGACTCTGGGTCGGCGGGATGGCTTGAGCTTGGTATCCGTAGTGCTTCACACCGGACGCACCCATCAGATACGCTGCCAGTTTGCCTCCCGTGGTCTGCCGCTGGTGGGGGAACGAAAATATGCCCAGGGGGATGATCAGTGCCAGCTGGCACTGTTTTCCTACCGCCTGAGTTTTACGCACCCAGGGAGCGGAGATACACTGAGCTTTTCAAGAAAACCGCCGGAGGAATATCCCTGGACCCTGTGGAAAAGCGAAGGAGAATAATACTGAGCTGCCGTGCTGAAAAACGGCTGCCCAGGGGACGCGCCGATCAGATACATCTGTAAATAAAAGGTAAAAAAATAAAAATAAGATAATATTCATATTGCTAAATTGACTAAGAGAAGGTATAATTGCGCTGTCGCTGTCATATTGCTTCAAAAAATTGAAATAATTTTTTAACGATCTCTCTGGAGGAAATGATGGAAACTGTCAAATATCTGCTGGTGGCCTTGGGCAGTTATCTCCTGGGCTCGGTGAGCTTATCCATATACTTGTCAAAAAAGATGTACGGTGCTGACGTGCGCTCCAAGGGCAGCGGAAATGCAGGGGCAACGAACATGGCCAGAGTTTACGGTATGATGGCCGGAGTGCTGACTCTGGGCGCAGACGTACTGAAGGCCGTGGCGGCAATGCTGGGCGGATATCTGCTGTTGGGAGATGTGGGCCTGTCCCTGGGCGGCATCTGCTGCATAGTTGGCCACTGCTTCCCAGTGTTCCATAACTTTAAAGGCGGCAAGGGCGTGTCCGTAGGCGGCGCCATATCCGTGATGATAGATTGGCGGGTGGGCCTTCTGGTGGTTGGCCTCTTTCTGCTGATGGCAGTGCTGAGCAAAAAGGTCTCTCTGGGTTCCATCTGCGGCGCACTGGCCGCCGGCATTGGTCCCTTGATTTTCGGCCTGTCTACGCCGCGAATTGTTCTGGGGATTGTTGCCATGCTGGTAGTTATCCTGCGCCATACAGAGAATATCCGACGGCTTGTAAAAGGCACGGAGCCGGACTTCAAGCCGGCAAAGACAAAAGCAAAAACTCAGGGTGAGTAAGCTCCCGGTCGAAATAAAGAAACAAAAGAATACGAAAGATATAAAACGTGCGGAATTGACTCCGCACGTTTTTGCTTAACGTCTAGTGTGTTGCAAATCCGCTCTTTCAGTAGTATATTCAATATGTTAAGAATGCAAAAAAATTTTTTATTACCGGCGGCACATAAACCGCAGGAAGGAAAAGCCATGGATAAAAAAATCATTGAAGATGTAAAACGCTTTGCCGCTGAAAACTGGGAGGGCGTTATAAGGGATATCGGGAGACTGGTGGCTGTTGACAGCGTCAGAGGCCCGGCTCTGCCCGGTATGCCCTTTGGCCCGGGGCCGGCAAAGGCTCTGGAACTTGGACTGGAAATAGCCGGAGAACTGGGATTGGAGACTGTAAATTGCAATAATATGATAGGCTATGCCCAGGTGGGCCAGGGGGAAGCCTGCCTGGCCACCATTACCCATCTGGACGTGGTTCCAAGTGCCGGCTGGGCGGAGGACCCCTTTACTCTCCGCCGCCGGGAGGGCTATATCATAGGCCGGGGCGTGCTGGATGACAAAGGGCCCAGCGTGCTCTGCCTGTACGCTCTCAAGTATCTCAAGGACAGGGGAGTTGAGCTGCGCTACCCGGTGCGGGCCCTTCTGGGTGCCGATGAGGAATGCAAGATGCAGGATCTGGAATATTATCTTGACAACTACCCTGCGCCCCTCTTCTGCTTCAGCCCTGATGCCAACTTCCCTCTGTGCAACGGGGAGAAGGGTATATACCATGCCAGGATCACTTCCGACCTACCCCTGGATAAGATAGAGGATATCCGGGGAGGCGTAGCCCCAAATGTCATCCCGGGCAGTGCCGAAGCCTGGGTATATGCCGGAGAGCTGGAGTCCACCGATTCGGTAACCGCCACGCGGGAATGTGAACTGTGGCATTTGGAGGCAAAGGGACAGGGCGGCCACGCCTGCCATCCGGAGGAAGCCTGCAACGCCATTGCCCTCTTGGTGGACTACATCCTGGAAAAAAATATACTCAGAGGAGACGAAAAAGAGTTTTTCCTGGGACTTCAACGGCTGCACAGCGACTATTACGGCAGAGGCATAGGCGCACAGGCTGAGGATACCATGTTCACTCCCCTCACTATTATAGGCGGAGAGATCGGAGTGGAGAACGGACATATCTTCCAGTCTGTGGACAGCCGCTACCCCACCACCAGCAGCGGAGACAAGCTCACGGCCTTGCTGGAGAAGAACTGGGGCGGCATGGCTAAGGTGGTTAAAACCGGTGATTCCGAGCCCTTCTATATGAGTCTGGATAACCCTGCCATTCAGGTCTGCATCGAAGCCTACAATACCGTTACAGGGGAAAAGGCCAAGCCCTATACCATCGGCGGCGGCACTTATGCCCGGCATTTTCCCAACGCCGTGTCTTTCGGCCCGGAGCACCCGGAGCGTCCTGCCCCGGACTTTGCCGGCCCCATCCACGGCGTGGACGAGGCAGCCTGCGAGGATTGGATGAGGGAAGCTCTGGAGATATACATCCTTGCACTGTTGGAACTGGAGAAGCTGGATTTTTAAGTTTTTGTTAAAAATTGCTTTTTACACATTTTTAACCTTTATTCCGGCACTTGCAGTATAATTATGCCATGAAATTATAATATGGAGAGGGGCAGAATATAAATGACAAAACGCGCCTTGATAGTTGAAGACGATGGAAATATAGCAGAACTCCTCAGGCTCTACCTGGGTAAAGACGGCTTCGAAGTGATGATAGCCTCCGATGGAGGCAAGGCCGAATCCATGTTTGATCTCTTTGCCCCGGATGTGGTGCTGCTGGATATAATGCTGCCGGTTAAGGACGGCTGGCAGGTGTGCAAGGATATTCGGAGAAAGTCTTCCGTGCCGATCATTATGCTTACTGCCAAGGGTGAGACCAACGACAAGGTAAACGGCCTGGAAATGGGGGCCGACGACTATGTCACAAAACCTTTTGAGGTTAAGGAACTGCTGGCGCGTATCCATGCGGTCATGCGCCGTACCGATGCCGACGCCCCGGTGGAAAAGAAACTGACCTTTGACAAGCTTGTGATAAACCTGGATTCTTATGAACTTATTGTGGACGGGGTCAAGGTTGACACTCCTCCCAAAGAGATGGAGCTGCTGTACCACCTGGCAGCCTCCCCCAACCGGGTGTTCACCAGAAACCAGCTGCTGGACGAGGTTTGGGGATTTGACTACTTCGGCGATTCCCGCACCGTGGACGTTCATGTAAAGCGGCTCAGGGAAAAGCTGGAGGGTGTAAGCGACAAGTGGTGCCTTAAGACCGTCTGGGGCGTGGGATATAAGTTTGAAGTGACAGAGTAAGCCTTTCATGAAAAGCATATATTTAAGGAACTTCACCGCCACGGCGGTTCTGGTTCTGACCTGCTTTCTTCTGGTGGCTTTCGCCTGTGTCGGAATTGGCCGGATATATTTCATCCGTGAGTATCAAAGCTCAATGACCGACAGCGCCAGAGAGGTATCCCGAATTGCAGCGGCTATCAGCGATACCGACTCTTTGAGCAGCTGGCTTCTCAGTATGTCTATAAGCGCCATAGCCCGCTCAACGGGAAACAACATAATGATAACCGACAGCAGCGGGGTCATAGTTTCCTGCTCCGACCGCGCACCGGTCTGCGAGCACATGGGCAAGCTTATTCCCCCGGAATTGCTCTCCAGCATGGAGAACAGGGAAAACCTGGTCATCAGCGATCTGGGCGGCATATACAAGAGCGGGCATTATGTGGTCACTTCTCCCATAAACTCTGAACAGGATGGGGAAGTCATAGGCCACGTGCTGGTCACCAGTGAGTCCGACAAAATACTTGGCACATGGTCTACCTTCCTTATGATGGCCTCAGTGGTGGCGGTGCTGGTGTTCTGCCTGTCCATGATAGTGTCCTTGGTATACTCCAAGCGTATGGCCCGGCCTCTGGATGAGATGGCCTTGGCCTCCCGGCGCTTTGCAAGGGGAGATTTCTCCGTAAGGGTACGGCAGCAGGATGACCCCACCGATGAGATGGGGGCCCTTATCGAGTCCTTCAATAAGATGGCTGATTCCCTGGAGAAGTCGGAAAAGCGCAGAAGCGAGTTTATTGCCAATATCTCCCATGAGCTGCGTACTCCCATGACCACCATCGCCGGCTTTGCCGACGGCATACTGGACGGGACAATACCCAAGGAAGAAGAGGAAAAATATCTCAAATCCATAAGGGATGAGACCAGGCGCCTGTCACGGTTGGTGCGGGATATGCTCTCCGCCTCCCAGGCCAATGCCCACTCCTCCGACCCAAAGCGTCGTACGGTCTTTGATTTGACAGAGTTGGTGCTGCAGATACTTCTGAGTTTCGAGAGCCGGGCCACAGCAAAAAATCTGGATGTGGACCCCCAGCTTCCGGATAACCACTTAATGGTTGTTGCCGACAAGGATGCCATAACCCAGGTCATATACAATCTGTTGGACAATGCAGTGAAGTTTGCCCGGGTTGGCAGCTGCCTTACACTTAGACTGTATAAGGACGGCAAGAAAGCCTATGTATCCATAAAAGATGAGGGAGAGACGATACCGCCAGACGATCTGCCCTTCATCTTTGACCGTTTCCACAAGTCCGACCGCTCCAGAAGCCTGGATAAGGACGGAGTGGGTTTGGGGCTGTATCTGGTCAAATCCATAATAAACAGCCATGATGAGGACATTGCCGTGAGAAGTGAGGATGGAGTAACGGAGTTTGTATTTACCTTAAAGCTTGCGGAAAAGTAGATACATCTGCCTGGGAAAAATAATGTGAGGATAACAGATGAGCAATAAAGAAAACAGCAGTTACGAAAGCTGGTATACACCACTTAAAACAGAGAAGCCGGATAAAAAGAAACGCCGGCAGAAAAGGACTGCCTGGAGGGTCACGGCTGTGATGCTTCTGGTGCTTGTACTTATCCTCGGAACATCACTGGCCTTTTCCGGTTCGTCAGGCGAACAGAGTTTTTCCAGCGGCTCCATGCCTGAGGATTGGGAGGATTACTTCCAGGATTATTTCGGAGATGTGCAGACCACCGGCGCAGTGAATACAAGTATACCCAGAGCGGCTCTTGAGCCCGGATTCACCATTAATCTTGAGGAGCAGGGGGAGAATGAGCTGAGTTTACAGCAGCTCTACGAACGCTGCGCCGACACCATTGTTGCTATCACCGGCACCGTGGAGGACGATTCCGGATACTACTGGGGCACCGGCGTCATTGTCAGCCCTGATGGGCTCATAGTCACCAACGCCCACATTATCGACGGCTGTGACAGCGCCAAGATTACCCTTTACAACGACGAGAGCTATGAGGCAAAGCTGGTGGGTGTTGACGGTATAAGTGATCTTGCCTTGCTGAAAATTGAGGCCGAGGGCCTGCCCGTTGCCATCTTCGGTGACACAAGCGGTATTGCCGTGGGGGACGAGGTAGCGGCCATAGGAAACCCTTTGGGGGAAGACTTCCGCTCTACCCTTACCAACGGCATTATCTCCGCCATAGACCGGGGGCTCAACTATAACGGACGCACCATGAGCCTGCTCCAGACAAATACCGCCATAAACCAGGGCAACTCTGGCGGGGCGCTTTTCAACATGTACGGTCAGGTGGTGGGTATCACCAACATGAAGATGATGTCCTACTATTCCAGTATTGAAGGCATAGGGTTTGCCATTCCCTCTACCACCGTGAAGTCCGTGGTGGACTCCCTGGCTGCCTACGGAGAAGTCAGAGGACGCCCCTCCATAGGCATTACCGTTGGGGCAATACCGGAGGATGTTTCCAGCCACTATGATATTCCCGCAGGACTGTATGTCTCCGCTGTGCAGGAAAACTCCGACGCTCAGGCCAAGGGAATACAGGTGGGAGATATAATCACCGCCGTCAATGGTACGCCGGTTTATACTACTGAGGATATATCTGCCATAAAGGATGCCCTGTCCGTAGGTGAGACAATGCGCTTTTCCCTGTGGCGTGACGGTGAGACAATGGAAGTTGAAATTGAGCTGATGGACACTAACGATCTGTATTGACTTTTCAGGAATACAATAAGCATAAAACAAAAGCCATGGCGGCCGGTCTTCCGGCCGCCATGGCTTTTGTTTTTTCGATTATCTTATCCGCCGATTATTGAATCCACACCGTAGTAGGCGGCCATGTACTTGTTGGGCCAGGAATCGGCCTCCTCCGTGTTCAGGTAACCCAGGCCCTCCAGAGCACAGTAGCCTGTACTGGAATAGACACGGTAGACCTCCACATCCATTATGCCTTCCTCGCGGCAGGCAATTATCTGCTTTTCATTTTCCGTGAGATAATAATTTGTCTTTACAATATCCTGCACCCCTATGCTGCCTTTGTAGGCAGCTGCCATAAGGCAGATAAAGCCAAGGGCTGTTATAAGAGGCCGGAGCTGAATGTCCTCAAACAGTGAAGCAAAGAGGACTGCATCGGCGGAGATTATAAGCAGGGTGCCAATATAGGCGCTGCGCTCCGGGAAGAAACTGGCAAAGGTGAGCACGAACACCGAGGCCAGGGAGCCCAGCATCAGAAGTGCAGCGAGAATTTGAGTATCACGGTCCAGCTTTCGACCATAGGCCAGAGCGGCCAGCACAGTGTATACCACCATGGGGATCCATATACGCCGGTACATGTCGATGGCGGTGACAAAATTATCAAAGAGATTGGAGAGGGTGAATTGACTGGACTTGTTGGCTATCTGGGCCGGGGCGGTCATCATGAAGATGAAACCGCAGAGGGCGGCCACAAGGGCAATCCACAGGTAGGGGGCTATCCGCTGCTTTTTCAGAAAACGTCCCAGCAGCATAAAGCAGCAGGAGAGAAAAATGACGGTGGAAGCACAATTTTCCGAATAGGCCCCCACCAGCAGCGCCGCCAGTACATAGAGGATGCGGCCGGGCAGGGACTTTATATCACGGTCGTACATATATTTCCTTATGTATGCCGTGAGGTACAGCAGAGAGAAAAATGTGGCCCAGAGGTAATTCACGGAACCGTCCTGCCAGAGGATTACCTGGCCGAAGTTCAGGGTAAATATCCAGATGCAGCCGAAGATACAGAGCAGCAGCAGATTGCTGCGCTCGCGGCCGCGGTTGGCTATCCTGTATACCAGATATACCTCCCCTACCAGAACGGCAGAATTTACCAGTTTGAATATCCACAGGGGCAGCATGAGAGAGAGCTGCACCAGGCTGTGGGAAATGAGACGGCCGTTCATGGTCAGGCGGTGGGCCGCCATGGAGGGAATGAGCTGGCTCAGGCTTTTCATACGGCTGCCGTCGGCAAAACTGAAGCAGTACATATAATCGTCTGCCAGCAGGTTTGTCTTAAAGTTGCAGTAGAGCATGACCAGATACATGAAGGCCAGAACCAGCAGCATAAGAGGCAGAGAGCGGTTCAGCCTCTCAGGCAGTTTTTCAAGGGATATTCTTTCTTTCATTGTCGACTCCAGACAGGGCTGCCCTCATCTGCCGAACACCCAAAGGTGGGTGACGCCGAAGGCCTCCCGGATATAGCAATTGAGCATGTATATGGGGTAGCCGGGTAGTCCGGCCACGCCGGCCACATCGGCTCCCAGCATTTTCGCCATGGTTTTAGCCCGGTAGAGATGGTAGGAGCTGGAGAGTACCGCTACGTTGCCGTCAGGCTCGTCTCCCAGTTCCCGGATTATCTCAAAGGAGAAAGTGAGGTTTTCCATGGTGGAAGTTGACTTATTTTCGCATATAATGCGGCCCCTGTCAACCTCGTGGCGGATGAGCCAGTCCCGCATGCACTCTGCTTCGCTGATGTTCTCCCCCGGACCCTGACCGCCGCTGACTATGACTATGCTGTCCGGATAGGTGTTGAGATAGTCCAGGGCACCGTCCAGCCGGTTGGTGAGAGCCAGGGAAGGGGTGTCTCCATGAACGGCGGCCCCAAGAACTATGAGGTATTTCCGCTCGGGGTCGGGATCGGTGCGGGAGTTCTTTATAATGGGCAGCTCCACCAGGCAGAAATAGATAAAGCCCAGACTCACCAGTATGAATACCCAGCGCCTAAACGCGTCGCTTCCAAAACGGTGGACAAGAATCAGCGCAGCTATGAACAGCAGAGTATAACTGATATAGGTATAGCCGCGCAGACAGAAGAAGAAAAATGCGGCGGCAATTACCAGCACTGCAACGCTGATGCCCCAGATGGGCAGGTTCTTTATGCTCATTGTTCCATCTCCTCCCATTTTTCATATAGCTCCAGAAGCTGGTTTTCCAGTTCTTCCTTCTGGGCGCTTATCTCCATCAGCTTTTGATAGTCGGTAGCAAATTCCTCCGATAGCTTATCAAGTTCACCTATTTTGTCTTCCATGCGCTGTATCTCCCGCTCCAGACGGGCAACGGCCTTTTCATTGTTTTTTGGCCGTTGGGGTTTGGGTTTCTTTTCTTTCTCCTGGCGTTTTTCCACCTGGGTAAAGACCTGCTGGCGGCTTTTCCACTGACAGTAATCCTTGTAGCCGCCTCTGAAATCCGTGATCTCCCCGCCGGAGAGCGCCCAGATACGGGTTGCAAATTTCTCAATGAAGTAGCGGTCGTGGGAGACAAAGAGCAGGGTCTGCTCGTAATCCGACAGGGCATCCTCCATCCACTCCCGGCTGGCTATGTCCAGGTGGTTTGTGGGCTCGTCCAATATTAGAAAGTTGATGTCCCCTCCCATGAGCATGCACAGACGCAGGCGGCTCTTCTCTCCGCCGGAGAGAGCTCCCACGGGAGTGAATACGTCCTCCCCTCTGAAGCCGAAGGCCGCCAGGCGGTCTCTGGCCTCCTGGGGCTGGCAGCGGCAGTCATAGAGCATGGTGTCCAGAGCAGAGCGCTCATCGCTGGAAAAGCTGACGATCTGGGGCAGGTAGGCGGTGCGCACGGCAGGGCCCCTGTAGAGATAGCCGGTGTCCGGCGTCTCCTCACCCATAATGAGCTTTACCAGGGTGGATTTGCCGGTGCCGTTGTCACCGATCAGGGCGACTCGTTCACCGCCGGCTACGCTCATACTCAGGCCGGAGAAGAGGAGCCTGTCTCCAAAGCCTTTGGACACGTCTTCCAGCACCAGCACCTCGTCTCCGCTGAATTGGCGCTCCTTGAACTTCACGCTGAGTTTTTTCTGCTCTGTGGGCTTTTCACTGTGACTGAGCTTCTCAATTCGCTTTTCCATGGAGAAGGCCCGCTTGTGGAGCTTATCATTGCCCATGAAGGCCCAGAGGTGCATCTGCTCCGCCGCCTTGGTGAGCTGCTCGATTTTGGCTTGGTCCTTCTCGTACTTCTTCAGCTTTTCCTCGAAGCGGCGCTGCCGTTCCACAACGTAAAAGCTGTAGTTACCGCTGTAAAATTCAGCCTTGCCCTCGTTTATCTCTATGCTCCGCTGCACCACCTTGTCCAGAAAATATCTGTCATGGCTGATGACCAGCACCGTACCCTTGAAGTGCAGCAGATAGTCTTCCAGCCACTCGGTGGAGCGCAGGTCCAGATGGTTGGTAGGCTCGTCCAGCAGCAGTATGTCCGTGTCTTCCAGAATCAGCCTGGCCAGGTTCACTCTGGTCTTTTCACCGCCGGAGAGGGAGTCAAAGCTCTGGGAGAGCATAGCCGGGGAAATGTCCAGACCGTTTGCCACTCTGGCACGGTCCGTGTCCATCTCGTATCCGCCCAGGCGGCGGTAGTCCTCCTGGAGCCGGTCATACTCGGAGAGCAGGGCGCGGGACTGTTCTTTCTCCAGCTCCAGACTCACCTCATCCATACGACGGGCTATGTCATAGAGATGCCGGTGGGCATGCTTCAGGACCTGCTCGGTAGTCCAGCCCTCAGGATACACCGGAATCTGGGAGACAAGACCCAGCCGCTTGGAGGGAGCTATCATTACATCCCCCTCATCGGGACGCAGCTGGCCGGAGAGAATACGGAAAAGGGTGGTCTTGCCGCAGCCGTTGTGGCCCAGTATGCCCACACGTTCCCCGGAGTTGACGGTAAAAGAGAGACCGTCCAATATGTTTTTGCCAAGCTCAAAGGATTTTACCAGTGAGTTTACGGAAATGTCTATCATTGTTTATCTACCTTTATATTTTTAACTGCCCATTGCAGCACATTGTTGGTAACGGGGCCTGCGGTACTGAGACCGTAACCCCCACGCTCCACCAGTGTTACAAAGGCGAAGGGGTGTTCATCGTCTGCCAGAAAGCCGACGAACCAGGCGTGGGAGGTGCCGTCTCCCAATTCGGCGGTGCCGGTTTTGGCGCAGAGCTTCAGACCGGGAAAGTTTTCCTCACCGTTATAGTGGTCAACTACGTTGAAGTTCATCATCTGCCTGAGTCTTGCGGCAGTGGCGGCCGGCATATAATCGCTGCTCTCTGCCGGACTGTCGCCTATTATCAGGGTGGGCTCCACAAGCTCACCGCCGTTTGCCGTCGCACAGAGAAAGCGCAGCATTGAATAGGGACAGACCATGTCAGTGGACTGGCCTATGCCAGACCAGCCGAGCTCAGGGTCTCCCACAAACTCCGTGGGGTAGCTGCCGGCTACAGTGTTTATGCCGTTTAGCTCGTGGCTTTCCAGAAACCCGTATTTTGTCACGTAGTCCACCATAGTGTCCTGGCCCAGCATTACCGCTATCTGGGCAAAGGCCACGTTGCAGGAGTTGGACAGGGCCTGCTCAAAGGTCTGGGTATAGTGGGAACCGGTGCAGATTATTGGAACTCCGGCTATCTCATATTCGCCCTCGCAGTAAAAGGTCATTTGGTCAATATCCTCTATCTGCTCATAGGCGGCGGCAGCGGTGATAAGCTTAAAAATAGAACCGGGAGTAAAGCAGGCTGAGAGGCAGCGGTTTATATAAGCCCCTTCTTTTGGCTCGGTCTCATCGTCCATCGGGTCCACGGAAGGGACGGATACAAGACCCAGTATTTCTCCGGTCTTGTAATTTGACAGGAGCATAAGACCTTTGGTGTCCTCTCCCAGGGCCATGAGCTGGTCGTATATGACTTCGTTGAGCTTTGAATCTATACTGAGTGTAAGCACGCTGTCTTCAGCCTTGGTCATGCCGGTAAAGATGGAAAAGTCCTGCATGCCGCTCCAGTAGCGGGAAAGTATACCGGCTCCGGTCCTGCCCCAGTAGTCCCCGGTAACGTGATAATTTGCCTCCCTCACGTGAGCATCGGGAGAGAAGCTCTCCTCGGACTGACCAAAGGCGGCCAGCATTTGGCCGTTTCGGTCCAGCAGCAGCCCGCTGGAGCCAGAGTTCACACGGGAAAAATACAGCGCCCAATCCTGCCCGCGGTCTATATATTCCAGCAGATACAAGCCCATGCCGCAGATCACCAGAGCGGCTATGAGCAGCAGGGAGAAAGCCCGGTTAGTTATCTTCCTCATACCAATCCTCCTGCCAGGGTTCTATAAAGGGATTGCCTTCGGCGATGTTTACATCCTCATCCACGACAGCTACTTCCTCGTCGTCTTCATCCTCCCCGACGCCGATCTTCCTTACCGAACGGACGGCAAAGCTGGCGTCACGCCGGTTGTCGGCGCTCTTTATAAAGGACATGAGCAGCCAGCAGGATATGAGGGAACTGCCGCCACGGGACACAAAGGGGAAGGTTACCCCGGTGAAGGGCAGCAGATCCAGCGAGCCGAATACGTTCAGCGCCATCTGGCTCAGCAGCAGGGCCATGGAGGCACAGGCAGCTATGGGGTAGTAGGCGGAGCGGCCGTGCCTCGCGCTGCGCACGGCAAAGAAGGCCATAACCAGCATGGCGGCCACCATACACAAACCCACAATGAGTCCCAGCTCCTCGCAGATGACCGCAAAGACCATATCGGTGTTTGCGGCGAAGATGTCGTCCAGCCAGCCGAAGCCCGCCCCCTTGCCGGTAAGCCCGCCGGAGGCGGCAGCGGACATGGCTCTGGTCTGCTGGAAGCCTGCTCCGTATACATCTTCCCAGGCGTGGCCCCAGGTGGCAAAGCGCTGGGCAATGTATGGCTTTACTGTGACGGCCAGGAAGCCAGCCAAAACTGCGGCGGATACTGCCAGGAACACCGTGCCCAGACTGCCGGAGCGCATATAGGAGATGATGAGAAATGTGATAAAGAATATCAGCGCTGTTCCGAAGTCTCCGATCAGAGCCAGGGCAACTACGCACACTGCGGAAAAGCCGATAAAGCCGTAGAGATTGCGGCGAAAGAAAAGCCGCTCCAGGGTGGAAGCCCCGACATAGATGTAGCTGGCCTTTACCAGTTCCGAAGGCTGAAAGGAGTAGCCGCCGAATTCCAGCCAGTTTTTGGCGCCCAGCACCGCGTCGCTGGCAACTACGTTTATTGCCAGCAGGGCCAGGGCCAGCACCGCTACCGGAATGCGGAAAGCCATAGTGCGCCGGAGATTTCTCAGCCACCAGCCGCTGAAAAGAAAAAGAGCAACGGCGGCGACAGTCAGCAGAATCTGCTTGTACATATCTTCGGGAGTTGAGGAGGCGGCCACGCTCATGCCCAGACTGGTAAGGTAAAAAGCCAGGGTTTCCACCTCAAAGCCGCTGCGGTTCATAAGGCGCATAGCACTGTAGCAGCACCACTGCAGAGCGATGAGGGCCACGAAGGCCAGGGCGATGGAACGGATGTATTCTCCGTCGGCGGACATGGCATGCTGCAAAAGCAACGCGAGCTGGAAAAGACTCAGCTCAAGCAGGGTGACGGTAGGGGACACATGAAGCCCGGCACTGGTGCGCACGGCCTCGTTCTGCTCCCGGTCTCTGGTTGTGATATCCTGAAACCTGAGAGTCAGGCCCCCAAGGTTTATAACGTCCCCGGTGTCCACCTGGGCGCCGCTGCCTCCCACCTTCACGCCGTTGACCCAAACGCCGCTTCTGGAGTAAATGTCGTATATCTTCCACTCTCCCCGGTCGTTTCGGGAAAGTACCGCATGACAGCGGCTGACTCCGGGATAGCACAATCTTACGTCGGAGCTGAGCCCCTTGCCGATGAGGTTTTCCCAGTGGGTGAGGGTATAGTTCTCCCCGTCACAGCTGAGATGTCCCCAGATCTCCGACTCATATTTCTCATTGAGCATGGAGCGCAGACAGCGGGCCAGAATCAATATGGAAAGAATGATGACGGCAAATTTGGACGTTGTCAGGGCGTATTCCAGAAAGACTTCCATTGTCTGCCTCCTTTCCTGCAATTTTACATTACCCCATAATATAACATATATTTCACCGAATTGCCAGAGAATATATGTGTACAAAAGCCCCTGCGGACCATATCCTGAACCGGAGCTGGAGGAAGATGATTGACAAGGGGAGAAGAATATTCTAATATGGGGCCTATGGACAGAAAAACAAAAATTTGGACGATAATATTATTTTCCGTGGTACTGCTGGGGCTGTTGGGGTATTTTGCCATGAATGAGCTGGGCGGCGGCACCATAGCCGTCATTACAGTGGATGGAGTGGAATATGACAGGATAGACCTGTCAAAAGTCACTGAGAGCTACGACATAGATATAGACACCCAATATGGCCACAACACCGTACACGTTGAGCCGGGGCGCATATCCGTGACGGAGGCGGACTGTCCCGACGGCATTTGCGTGGCCCAGGGTGCCATAGACAAGGGCGGCGTACCAATAGTATGTATGCCGCACCGGCTTGTGGTTAAGATAGAGGGGAGCGGCATAGATGCCTAAGACAAGAAAGCTGGCGCTGATGGCCCTGCTCACTGCAATTGCCCTCACCATCTTTATGATAGAGAGCCAGCTGCCGCCGCCGGTGCCTGTCCCCGGAGTTAAGCTGGGCCTTGCCAATATAATCACCCTTATGACAATGCTGCTTCTGGGCAGGAAGGAGGCCGGGGCGGTTCTGACTGTGCGCATCATCATGGGGGCCGTCTTTTCCGGCAGTCCCGCCTCCCTGCTCTACAGCGCCGCAGGGGGCTTTCTGGCCTATATCGTGATGTGCCTGACGGTGAATCGATTCAGTGAAAAGCAGCTATGGATTGTAAGCGCTCTGGCGGGCGTGGCCCACAATGCCGGCCAGCTTTTCTCCTGTGTGCTCATCGTACAGACGCCGGGTGTGCTGGCCTATGGTCCCATCCTGGCCGCCTCCGGTGTGATAAGCGGCTGCTTTACCGGGTTTGCGGCAATGTATCTGCTAAAAGCCCTGAGAAAGATGAAACCGTAGTTCCGCTAAAAAGCTGAAAATTAACAAAAGGGAATTTGACTAATACGATAATTGGTATATAATGGGGCCATGCTATCAGCGGAAGGATTACACCAAAACCTAAGGAAAGGCAGAGATATCATACAAATGAGCGAGTGCAACCACGATTGTTCATCATGCAGCGAAAACTGCTCTGAAAGAAGCGCCGAGAGCTTCCTCAAAGCTCTCAATCCTCAATCCAGCGTTAAAAAAGTTATTGCCGTCGTGAGCGGCAAGGGCGGCGTGGGCAAGTCCCTGGTGACCAGCCTCATGGCTTCGGAGATGCAGCGCAGAGGACATAACTGCGCAATTCTGGATGCGGACATCACTGGCCCATCTATCCCCAAGTCCTTCGGCATTCACCAGCATGCCACAGCTACCGATGAGTATATCATCCCGGTACGCACCCATACAGGCCTGCAGATAATGTCCATCAACCTGATTTTGGAAGACGAGACATCCCCGGTGGTATGGCGCGGCCCAGTGATAGCCGGGGCCGTGACCCAGTTCTGGACCGACGTGGTTTGGCAGGATGTGGACTTCATGTTTGTGGACATGCCTCCCGGAACAGGAGACGTGCCTCTTACCGTTTTCCAGTCTCTGCCGGTGGACGGTATAGTCATCGTCACCTCCCCCCAGGATCTGGTGAGCATGATAGTTGCCAAGGCCGTGAACATGGCGGATATGATGAATATACCGGTGCTGGGAATTGTGGAGAATATGTCATATTTCAAATGCCCCGACTGCGGCAAGGAACACGCCATCTTCGGCGAGAGCAAGGTGGAGAAGATAGCCGCAGAGCATGGAATAGAGCACATCGCCCGCCTTCCCATAGATCCGGTCATTGCTACCATGGTGGATGCCGGCGAGGTGGAATCCGTCAGCGGAGAGCATATAGCACCTATTGTTGACTACATCGAAAAGGAGATTTAAAAACATGCGTATAGCCGTTACCTACAAGGACGGAGAGATATTCGAGCATTTCGGACACTGTGAGTGCTTTGCCATATATGAGTACGGAGATGAAGTGAACGATTGCACCAAAACCCTGGTGGACTGCTCTGACCGCCACGGCCACAAGGCCATGGCAGACCTTATGAAAGAGCAGAGTGTGGATGCCGTTATCTGCGGCAACCTGGGCAGCGAGGCCAGAGCCCTGCTTCTGAGCTACGGCATAGTTCCTGTGGCGGGATACTGTGGCCATGCGGATACTGCCGCTGATATGCTGGTCACCGGCCAGCTGCCCATAATTGACGGAGCAGGTGCCTGTGGCGGCGGCTGCGGGGGCTGCGGCGGTGGATGCCACAGCGGCGAGGAGAGTTCCTGCGGCTGCGGAGGCGGCTGCCATGACGATGAGGGCTGCTGCTGCCACTGATTGAAGTAAAATAAACAGTATACCCGCTGCCGGGCAGCGGGTATGCTTTCTTTTTTTGATTAGGGTGAAAAAATGAACGACAGCGAGAAACAACTGCTATTTGAAAAAATGCCAATACCCGGTGCCGTGGCAAGATTGGTAATCCCCACAATAATGGGCAGCCTGGTGATGATACTGTATAACCTGGCGGATACATATTTTGTGGGCTACCTCAATGATCCGGTGCAGAATGCGGCAGTGACCTTGGCCGCGCCTTTGCTGCTGGCATTTAATGCCGTGAACAACCTCTTCGGTGTAGGCAGTTCCAGCATGATGAGCCGCGCCCTGGGCCTTAAGAATTACGACTCGGTGCGGCGCAGCGCTGCCTTCGGTATATATTGCTCCATAATCAGCGGGCTTCTTTTTTCTCTGGGCTACAGCCTGATGAGCGGCAGCGTACTGAATTTGCTGGGAGCAGATGAGACCACCATGGAGGCAACGAGAGAGTATCTTTTTTGGACTGTGAGCCTTGGTGCGGCCCCGGCCATAACCAACGTGGTCATAGGCTATATGGTCAGAGCCGAGGGCTCGGCTATAAATGCCAGCATAGGTACCATGAGCGGCTGCCTGCTGAACATCGTTCTCGACCCCATATTCATCATGCCCTGGGGCCTGGGCATGGGGGCTGCCGGCGCCGGCTGCGCCACTTTTATATCCAACTGTGTGGCTTGCCTGTACTTCTTTATATATGTGCTGGCAAAACGGGGTCGCAGCTATGTGTGTCTCAGACCGGATATGTCTCTGTGCGGAAAGAGCGTGGCTCTGGGCATATTTGCCGTGGGTGTGCCGGCCATGGTGCAAAACCTCTTGAACGTGACCGGCATGACTATTCTCAATAACTTCACTGCCGACTACGGCTCTGAGGCCGTAGCCGCAATGGGTATTGCCAGCAAAATACAGATGGTATTCCTGTACGTGAACATGGGTATCTCCAACGGTATTATGCCTTTGGTGGGATACAACTATGCCGACGGAAACGTGAAGCGAATGAAGGATGCAATGCTGTTTACGGCAAAGCTCATCTTAGGTGTTCTGGGGATTGCCACCGTACTATGCTTTATTTTCAGCAAGGCTCTGGTGGGCCTGTTCATAGAAAATACCAATGTGATAGACCTGGGTTCCGCCTTCCTTCGGGGGCTGTGCCTGGCTCTGCCCTTCATGGCCATAGACTTTCTGGGCGTGGGTATGTACCAGGCCTGCGGCATGGGGAAAAAAGCTCTGGTTTTTGCCATCATGCGCAAGATCGTGCTGGAGATACCGGCCCTCTTTGTTCTCAACGCTCTGTTCCCAATGTACGGTCTGGCCTATGCTCAGCCCTTTGCAGAATTCATACTGGCTTTTGCTGCGACTATAGTTATAATTAAAATATTCAAGGGCCTGGAAAAAGGCAAAGGCCTGAAAGCCTGACAGTATATCGGCAAAAACAGACTGCCGAAAAAAAGTCCATGCTTTAGACGCTTCCTTTTTGTAAGTTATGAAAACGGTATGATCCGTTACCTGCTAAGCAGAAAGGCGCGGCCCAGGTGATAGGGGTTGCCGGGGACACTGTTTTTCACATGGGCGGTCATGGCCTCAGCGTTCGTGACAACAAGGCCGGCGAGACGGTCAAGCCCAAAATCCAGCAGGGCAGGACACAAGGGCACACTGGGACCGGTAAGTATGGTATAGGCGTCCCGGCACAATTCCAACAGGTGGGGAAGACTCTTATTGATCAGACTGCTTCCGGTGATGATAACCAGGTCACACTTTGGAAGAATATAGTCGCAGGCGGTGTCGGGGTAGTCTCCGGGCTGGGGGCTGCGCTCCAGCACATACACTGCCTTTGCCTTTTCCTTCATCCCTTTCGGCCCTCTCATGTGTCCTACGATGCCAACGGTCAGACCCTGAAAATCAATGCCGTCGGCGTAATGCCCGGTGTCCGGCAATGCGGCGTTCAGAGCCTCCAGACGGTCAGGACTGTTGTAAAAAGAATTGAGGGCGGCAAGGCCAAAACTGGCTTCCTCCATGTTCCAACTCTTCAGCGCCAGGGCCGCCTGCCCCAGAGGCAGGCCTTCAATCCCGGAGGGAAATGTTGGGGCTATGCTGCTGCCGGGAGTGTGCATAGCTATGCCTGTCCCCGATTCCGTGGCCGCTAGGCACCACTGCTCACCGGAGGCGGAGGCTACTATCGGCAGTGTACTGTCCAAGCCCGAGAGAAGGGCTTCGTATATAGAAAAGAGCCGCTTATCCATATATCTCTCCATAAATAACCTTGATGGAAGTCAGTATACAACCTTAGCGCAGCATTGTAAATCAGAAAAAAGCTTTGAAAATTTTGTAAAAGATTCATGGAAAATTCATAAACATGCCATGCCAATTTAACACATTATCCAATTAAATAATTTTTTCTTGAAATTGTGCAACGGGCGTGATATATTTAGCCCATAATTTTATATCCTGTGAAGCTGTCAGGCTGCTGGCAGTGGAGGAAACTCTGGAGAATCTCATTTATGAGTGCCGAAGGTGCAAGGTCGTTTGACTGAATCTCTCAGGCTAAAGGACAGAGAATGGCGGGGACAGGAATTGTTCCCGCTCTTACCGGAGTTGTTGCTTTGCAGCAGCTCTTTTCTTTTACCCACCGCCGTATTTGGGACGGGGGCCGGGATGTGGGGAGAATCGACAGGTATCATATTCAGCTTCCGCATAGACTTTATAAAGGAGCTGTGAATAAAGGAGAGGTTAATAATGCAGGCAATTTTGGATTTCTTTACCGGACCCCTTAACACGGTAGCATGGCTGTACATCTTCCTGCCTTGCGTCATGATAGGCGGAGCGCTGCTGACAGTAAGGACCGGCTTCGTACAGTTCAGGCGCTTTGGCTATGCCATGAAAAATACCGCGGGCAAAATGTTCCGGAAGGCCGAGGCTGGTCATGGGGCAGTGACGCCACTGCAGGCCGTGACTACGGCTCTGGCCGCTACGGTGGGCACCGGTAACATTGTTGGTACTTCCCAGGCTATTGCTCTGGGCGGTTACGGCGCAGTGTTCTGGCTATGGCTGGCAGCCCTTATGGGAATGGTGGTTAAATATTCCGAGGTCACTCTGTCCATGCACTACCGCCAGAGAGATGTGCACGGCGACTGGGTGGGCGGACCTATGTACTATATAACCAATGGTATGGGCGCCAAGTGGAAATGGCTTGCCATTGTGTTTGCAATCTTTGCGGTACTGGCCTCCTTCGGCATAGGCAATATGAGCCAGGTTAACTCCATCACCGGCTCCATCACCGACGCCATCAATGTATTCTTTAGCCTCAGCGACTCCGCAAAGACTACCGTCCACTGGATACTGGGCGTCTCTATGGCCCTGCTGGTGGCCATTATCCTCCTGGGAGGCATAAAGCGCATAGGCAGAGTTACCGAAAAGCTGGTGCCTTTTATGAGCATCATTTACATATTGGTATGTGTTGTGGTGCTTATCTGCCATGCCCAGAATATCCCCGGTGCCTTCGTAAAAATATTTACTGCAGCCTTTGCACCCCGTGCCGTGATGGGCGCCGCCTCCGGCATCGCTCTCAAGCAGGCCATAGTCTGGGGCCTTCGCCGCAGCGCATTTTCCAATGAGGCGGGTCTCGGCTCGGCCGGTATTGCCCATGCCGCCGCAGAGGCCCCCGGCGCCGTAGATCAGGGCCTTTACGGCATTTTCGAAGTGTTTATGGACACTCTGGTGATCTGCTCCCTCACCGCTCTGACCATAATCTGCAGCGGTATAGACATTAATTTTGGCGTGAAGCCCGGCTCCGAGCTCATTATGGCGGCCTTTGCTACTGTTTTTGGAGAGAAATTCTCCGCTCTCTTTGTGGCTGTGGCCCTGATGCTCTTCGCCTTTTCCACCGTTCTGGGCTGGGCCCTTTACGGTACCCGCTGCACCCAGTACCTCTTTGGCAGCAAGAGCATCCGAGTTTACCAGGTGATCTTTGCCATAATCATCGTGGTGGGCTGCGTGTCCCCCATAGACGTGGTTTGGGACGTTGCTGATACCTTCAACGGCCTTATGGCAGTTCCCAACTTTGTTGCTATCTTTGCCCTTTCCGGCGTGGTGGCAAAACTCACCAGGGAGCACTTTGACAATGTGGAGAGCAAGCTGAGAAAGTAAGTCGGGGCAAGTACAAGAAATAGACTAATGGGAAAATTCCCAAGTATCAGAAAAAATAACAGAGCCGGCAGACGGAGGATTTCCGTCTGCCGGCTCTGTCTTACTAAAACTAGAGATTCAATAAAAAATAATAGAGCTGCGGAGGAGCACGAGGGGGCAAAGCCCACCTCGTGATACAATAATACGCCAAAGAAAAGCCTTGAGTTTAAAGGCTTTTCGAAGCATAGCAGCATCTTGACATGGGCAAAGCGTTTGGCGGAAAGGCGCAGTCAAAAAAGTCACAGGACTTTTTCGGCAAGGCCGGTGGGACAGGACGCAGATATGTGCAGTCTTGCTCAAAGGATCTGGCCCTTATCAATATGTCTGCGCAGGCCCAGCACCGACAGGACCAAAGCTGCGGCGGCAAAGCAAACTATTGCCGCTGCGTACCAGAACCAGCCGGATACAAAGGGCGTTGCTAAAGTGTAGTTGTTGATCCCGTCATGCCAGCCGTATATGGGAGACAAGGCCGCATCTACAAGAATGGGCCAGACCCAGAGCCAGACCGCAGTAAAGCCGCAGGCAGCGGCAGACCGGAAGTAAAGTCCGGCGGGAAGATAACGCAGACACAACATTACGCCCCAGGGCAAAGTCATGGGTACCAGGGTCACCAACAGGTTCGTCATATAGTCGCCGGCTGAAGCCCTGCCTCCGGCGGCGGTTCCCAGCACCACTGTGAGCAGCAGAAGCAGACTTTCAACGGAGAAGTACAGCAGCAGGAGATTCCTGCCCCACTTGCCGGGAAGAGAAAGCTGGCGCAGTACCGGAGGCAGAAACACCAGACCCAGACCAAAGACCGTGGCCACGGCGGCGAGAAGAAACCAGCTGCCGCCGGTATACAGGCAGGAGACAAGCAGCAGCAAGATGAGCAGTCCGGTCTCTATACCAATATACAGGCTGAATTTACGGCGGTTCAGGTTCGAAGGCAGAGGCAGCTGCCGAAGGAAAACCGGCAGGAAAAAGAAACTCAGACCAAATAAAACGGCACATGCGGCCAGGGGAAACCAGGTGCCGCCGGTGTAAAAGCTGCACACAAGCAGCAAAAGCAGCAGCATAAGCGTTTCACAGCCCAGGTACACCGACAGCTTGCAGCGGCTGAATTTTTCCGGCAGCAGCGGGCTTCTGAGCAGAAAGGGCAGGGCCACCAGGCTTAGGGCAAAAAGACTGCCCATGCCTGCCCAGCCGAACCAGTTTCCGCCGGAGTACAGGCAGGTGTTTAAAAGCAGCAGCTCCAGGGAGAAGGTAAAACCGCCCAGACTAAGGATGCGGCGGTAAGGCTCCCATCTGCTGTTCATAGCGCAGAGGCTGGGCACCAGAGTCAGGGAGGCGCACAGCAGCACGCAGGGCAACACAACAAAAAACCAGTCCAGACGGTGAGAGACTGCCAGATTCACTATGGCACAGATAAGCAGTATTCCGCCGTAAAATATATACTGGGTGAGGCGGGTATTTCGGCAGAGCCGGATGTAACGCTCCGCCAGACGGTAGGAATCCCGCTGGCGGGTGTCCTCACTGCCGGAGAGCAGTTCATGCTCGGAGACTTCCAGCACGGCGCAGATATTTTGCAGCAGGGTAATATCCGGATAGCTCAAGCCTCTCTCCCACTTGGAGACGGCGGATTCGGTGACAAAGAGCCGGGAGGCGAATTCCTTCTGAGTCATTCCCAGCTCGCGACGGCGCTGGAGGATGAACATTCCGAAGGTCTTTTTGTTATCCATGGCGAAGACTCCTTTTGGAGAAATATCAACTTGCAAGTTCAGTTTGAGGATATGTCTCCAAGAGAAAAAAGTCAATACTTCCCGGCTGTTTTAGACCTCGACCGTTGGGAAAGTCCAGAGTTTTCAAGGCTTTGCCGTATCCTGCGCAAGAGGCTTTTCGATATGGGAATCGATATGCGAACGGGTGAACAAATCAAGGGACTTAAAGTCCATATGAGGTTTATAAACGGCTTCCAGCTGGTCATGGAGAGACTTGGCTTGGGAAAGCAGCAATATTGCCTGAGACATTGCGGGGGCATACTGTTCCGGCAGAGAAATCGGAGAGGGCAGTTCCAGCCCCTCAGTGTCAAAGGGCTGCTGGCCGGGAACCGCCCAGCTCTCCGGCACAAAGGCCAGGGAACAACCGGGAAGCAGCACGGCGGAAAGCCGGGAGGGCTCCAGCGGGTCGGGGGAAATCACGGCCGGCAGGGCTCTGCTCTCTGCCTCATGGTACAGAATATCCATGAACTGAGGCGCTATGTTTTCAGGCAAGGCATAGACATGACTGCACAGCTTAGCTATACTGTCCGTCAATCGCAGCTGACCTTTGCAGCTTATGGCACTGTAAAACCGCCGCAGGGTGCCTGTCACCGGAGTGGCAGTACTGGGAGTGGCATCCAGTATTCTGCCAAGACGTCGGGAAAGCTGGACAGACAGCTCAGAACCCAGCTCCGCCTGGGCTTCGCTGTCCCTTATACTGGCGGCGGCAGACAGATAATTATAGGCCTTTTGGTAAAGAACCTTATAGTCCCGGTTCAAAGCGGAGATACGTTTGGCGTCATCAGGGTTAATCGGCAGGCGGCAGAAACAACCGAGGTTTACATAATCAGCGGTAACGGCAAAGACACGGGGTTCAGTGATATGAGGGGCAGTACCGTCACACCAGGCGGAGTGCAGGGCGGGAATATATACGCCATCCAGGGAATCCGGGTCCCCGGAGCAGAGGACATACTCCACGTCCAGACCGTGGCTCTCCGCTGCTGCGCCTATGCGGCGCATGAAACGGGATTTCCCATTGCCGGGACCGCCCTTGATAATGTGCAGGAAGGTATCCTCTCCGGAGGGGAAGCCATCGTAAAGAGAATAGAAACCGCTGCGGGTATTGGCGCCGAGAAAATAACTTATGTTCATAAGCTCCTCCATTCTTTCCATGAGCCAGTCTGTCCCATGTCACACTCAGGAGGGCCGGAACATCGTACAGATGCTGCCGCATGCCGGAAGGATACAAGGGGCTTTCAGGCTCAGACTTATTTTAACAAATACAGTATATGCAGAGCCTTGGCTGTTTTTCCCATGAAAAATAAAAGCGGGCAGCTTTTAAGGAGAAATTTTTGTGACTTTGCACCATGATGGCTAGGGTGTAGGGGCAAATATCGGGAAAAGCGACGAGTGTAAAATCCTTGATAAAAACTCGGCCCGGTGTTACAATCAGCTCACAATTAAATTTCCCGATGAAGCTGCTGGAATCCCAGGGGGGAGACCGGCAGGGGAGGGGACTCTGGAGAACCTCACATAGGTGAGTGCCGAAGGTGCAAGGTCTTATGACCGAATCTCTCAGGCAAAAGGACAGAGAACCGGACATTTTCTCCTCTTTGGGGATATGCCGTCCTGTCTGCTTCGGAGTGGCCGCTTTTGCGGCAGCTCCGTTTTTGTTTGTATTCAGGCCGTATTCCCGGGAATGCGGAGCTGGAAATATCTGAGTTTTTTAGAGGAGAGAAAGAAATGGATACCCTGCTTGGCATTGTACAGAAAATCAATTTTTACCTGTCGGACTATATACTGATAGTGCTGCTGGTGGGCATCGGACTGCTGTTTTCAATAAGAACCCGCTTTGTTCAGGTGCGCTGCTTTGGTGAGGGCATAAGAGCTGTATTTAAAAAATTCAGCATGAGCGGCGGACGGCACCATGGGGGACTCAGTTCCTTCCAGGCCCTGACTACCGCCATCGCTGCCCAGGTGGGCACCGGCAACATTGTAGGGGCCTGCGGGGCGATACTCATCGGCGGACCCGGCGCTATTTTCTGGATGTGGATAATTGCTTTTTTCGGTATGGCCACCATCTATGCTGAGGCAGTTCTGGCCCAGGAGACAAGAGAGGTAAGGGCTGACGGCAGCATCTCCGGCGGCCCGGTATACTACATCCGCAAGGCCGTAAAGGGACCAATGGGTAAATTCCTGGCCGGGTTCTTTGCCGTGGCCATCATTCTGGCTCTGGGCTTTATGGGCTGCATGGTCCAGTCAAACTCCATAGGCGAGACATGCAGCACTGCCTTCGGTATCCCCTCCTGGATAGTGGGGCTGATGGTGGCTCTGGTGGCTGTATTCGTTTTCCTGGGCGGTATACAAAGAATTGCCAGTGTCACGGAGAAAATGGTTCCGGTGATGGCGGCTCTGTATATCCTTGGGGGACTTGTATTGCTCATATGCCGTATAAAGTATGTGCCTGAGACTTTCGCCATGATATTCAAGTATGCTTTCGTTCCCAACGCCATCATTGGCGGCAGCCTTGGCTACGCCCTGAAGGCGGCAATAAGCCAGGGAGTAAAGCGGGGCCTCTTCTCCAATGAGGCCGGTATGGGCTCCACTCCCCACGCCCATGCAATGGCAAAGGTCTCCTGCCCCCATGAGCAGGGCGTGGTAGCCATGATAGGCGTGTTCATAGACACCTTTGTGGTGCTCACCATGACTGCCCTGGTGGTTATCTCAACCCTCTATGCCGGCAACGGACCTCTGGCATCAGGAGCCGCCGATGGGATAGACAAGGCCAACATGGCCCAGCTGGCTTTCTCCAGCGTGTTTGGAGACAAGGTTGGAAATACCTTTGTGGCTATATGCCTGCTTTTCTTCGCCTTCTCCACCATACTCGGCTGGAACTTTTTCGGAAAACTGAATGTGGAATACCTCTTTGGGGAAAAGGGAGTAAAGGTATATTCCGTTATTGCAGTAGGCTTCATTTTTCTGGGTTCCTGCCTGTCCAACGACCTGGTGTGGGAGCTGGCAGATATGTTCAACCAGCTTATGGTTATCCCAAACGCAATAGCCCTTGTCCTGCTGTCCTCCCTGGTAGCCAGGGAAGCCACAAGGAAGAAATAAAAGGAGCTTTTCCCGTATCGGAATTCCTATTGTGCATTGAAAGCTTTGCTGTTATAATCGGTGCGAGGTGAAACGAGTGTATAAAAATATTCTCTTCGACTTTGACGGAACTGTTTTCGACACGGTGGAGGGTATAACCAAGTCGGCACAATATGCCCTGAAAAAGCAGGGGATAGAGGCAAGCCTGGAGGAACTCCGGTGCTTTGCGGGGCCTCCACTGGTGGACAAGTTCATGGAGGTATACGGCTTCGACCGGGAGACGGCGGAACAGGCCACCAGGGACTTCAAGGAGCGTTATGTGCCCATAGGCATCCATGAGTGCCGGGTATTTCCCGGAATAAAGAAAATATTGCAGGAACTTAGAGATCGGGGATTCCAGATCGGAATTGCTACCTCCAAGCCCCAGGTTCTGGCTGAACAGCTTCTGGCTCAGGAGAACATGACTGGGCTTTTCCGTGTCATCTGCGGCAGCAACAGCGACGGCAACAACAGCGCCAAGTGGCAGGTGCTGAAACGGGCCATGGATGAACTGGGGGCAAAGCCTGAGGACACTGTGCTGGTGGGGGACACCAAGTACGATGTGGAGGGGGCCAAGCTGTGCAAGGTTCCCTGCATAGGCGTGGCCTACGGTTATGCCGCTCCCGGCGAACTGGAACAGGCCGGAGCTGTGGCCATAGCAAAGGACCTGGACGAACTGCTGGAGATACTTGTCGGATAATGAGCGAACAAAACAGCCTGAGACCAACAAAGGTCTCAGGCTGTTCAGTTTGTCAAAAAAGTCCTCACAGACTTTCTTGACTGTGCTTCGCCCGCCAAAGATTTTGCCAAAGGCAAAACGCTGCTTCGCCAGAAATATCTTGAGAATCAAGGCATCTCTGTGGCGGAATATTGAAACGCAAGGCGGGACTTTCCACCTTGCGCTTCCCCCGCAGCTCTTTTTTTTTCATATAATCTGTAGGATATTTAAAAATAAAGATTAATTTCTCAGCTCATCAAGTCGGGACAGAAACTTTTTCCTGCCGAATACAATGAACCTGTAGCTGAGGCCGTTTTTCAAAGAAAAAGTGACCGTGGGAAAAAACAGTGCCCAGCCTGTTTTGACATCTTCAATACTGCTGTATGGGATTTCAAGACTGCGGTATTTTTCTTCAACCTGAAGCTTGTTCGTCCTGTAAAGCAACTTGTCGCCTAGAAGGTAGATCGCTCCGCCAAGGACGCCTTCATGAAAGAAACTTGCAATAAAAACATCTCTCATGTCTGTTACCCAACCTATATCAGAAAGCAAGAGTATTTATATGCCAAACGGCTCCGCTCTTTCCGGACGATCTCCGGAAAGCTCACGAATATATCTGCGCCGTCAGCCAAAGGGAAGGCCAACGGCTCACACGCTTATGATCACAGTCTCCACTCCGCTGCGCCGGGCGTAGAGGATGGTATTCATTGTGCCTCCGGGAACACCCGCAAAACAGGCAAGAAGCAGGGAGGAGGAATCTACCATGTATTTGTTCCTCCGCTGCATGCAGCCGGGGCTGTATTTATCCTGTATCAGGTGGCAGCTGTCGCACCGGGAGAGAAGTCCGGAATACCGCTGCCTCTGATCTTCGGTCCAGCTTTCCGACTGGGTTGAGCAGGGAATGGCGGCCTCAAGGCTCACATCCGGATGCACCTCTCTCAGCTCCAGCACTGCCTCGGCAAAATACATGTCGCAGCCTATTGCCATGCCGCAGATGAAATGGCGGTAGCCCCGGAGATAGAGCTGCTCAAGATTCAGGGCCAGCTCATATTTAAGTTCCAGACAGCGGGGGTCGTTCTCCCAGTCGCCCCAGGGCAGACGGCTGGGCCGGTGGCCGGTAAAGCAGCAGCTTTGCTCGCGGGTATACATTTTTTCGCCTCCCTGGACAGAAAATTACAAAGCTGATTGTAACTTAAAAATTCCCTCTTGTCAAAACAATAGTGTAGTGCTATACTTAGGCCGTCTTCAGGGCAGGGTGTGATTCCCGACCGGCGGTAAAGTCCGCAAGCCGAAAGGCATGATCCGGTGCAACTCCGGAACCGACAGTACAGTCTGGATGAGAGAAGATGCAGATATGATTTTTTGCCGCCTGAAGATATTTGTATCTTCAGGCTTTTTCTATTTTTATTTGTTTTGGAGGTAGGGAAAAATGAGTAAACAGAGAATCTCAACACGCAACATGGCGGTTATTGCCATGTTCTCCGCAGTCAGCTTCGTAGCTGTGCTGATAAGCCAGATCATCCCAACCGTGGCTGGCTTCCTCAGCTACGACCCCAAGGATGCCATTATCGTTATTGCCGGCTTTATAATGGGACCCATGGCCAGCGTGGCCATCTCCGTAATCGTCTCCTTTATAGAGATGATTACTATCAGCACCACCGGCCCTTACGGCTTCCTTATGAACGTGGTATCTACCTGCGCCTTTGCAGTGCCCGCTGCCTGGTTCTATAAAAAGAACCACTCCCAGAAGGGCGCCGTCATAGGTTTGGTCCTCAGCGTGGTAATCCTGGTGATATGCATGGCTATATGGAACTACGTGGTGACCCCCTATTATATGGGCGTGGAGAGAAAAATGGTGGCAGACATGATGATGACCGTGTTCGTGCCCTTCAATCTGGCCAAGGGCGGTATAAATGCCGGACTTGCCCTGCTCCTCTACCGGCCCATTGTGGGCTCCCTGCGTAAGGCAGGGCTGGTGGAGCAGAGCTCCAGCAGCCACAAGAAGACCTTCAGCGCAGGCTTTACCCTCTTTGCTGCTGCGGTGATAGTGACTTTCGTACTGCTGCTTCTGGTGCTGCTGGGAGTCCTCTGACCGTTTTCCACAGACGCTGGGTGCTCAGAACAAAGTTCAAGGTCTCGGTGATATATATCATCGAGATGTAGGCCACCAGAGCATATCTGGGCAGAAAGGCCCAGACCAGCAGCAGACCCAGCAGGGAGTCTAGAATGTTGATGCCCATGCACCATACCTGCTGCCCCAAACCCTTGAGACAGCCGTCCACCGTCATGTCGGTATACATGACAGGGACCAAGGGGGCTAAAAGGCGGATGTAGTGCCCGGCATCGTAGCTCTTATAGACGGCAACTCCCAGCTCGTCGGCAAAGATGAACATAAAAAGACCCACCGCCGAGGAAAATAGCAGACTCATGGAAAAGAGCTTCCGTGTGGCCAGGCGTATCGTCCTGCCGTCCTGCTGCACCTGGGCCTCCGTCAGCTCCGGAACGATAAGCTCCGCCACGGCGGACATTATACAGGAGGGAAACAAAATGATGGGCAGCACCATACCCTGTATGGTGCCGTAGCCCGACAGGGCGCCGTCCGCCGAGTAGCCCGCCGCCTTGAGCCCCTTTGGCACCAGCAGGTGCTGGATGGTGTTCAGGGCGCTGCGGGCATAGGCGGAAACAGCCAGGGGCAGGGCTATGCCCAGCATCCTTGCAGTAAGAGTGGCGTTTTCACTGCGCTCCCCATAGTAGTGGCGCCAGTCGATCAGATAGACCAGAAACATCATTACAAGGCTGAGTATATCCGCCGCCAGTCGCCCCAGGGTGACGGCGGCGCAGCTTCTTTCTATGTCCGCCGAGGGAGTAAGATAAAGACACAGAGCCACCAGTACTATGCCGATGAGCTGCTCTATCAGATGAATGAGGGTGGGCTTCCATACCCGGCCGCTGGCGGTAAAGTACCCGGAGATGGAGGAGCAGAGAGATATGCATGGCATGCTCCAGGCCGACAGCCGCAAACTCATTACCGTGCGGGCATCACCTATCCACAAAAAGCCTATGGGCTCGGCCAGAAGCCACAGCACCGCCGAAGCCGCAAAACCAAACAGCGCCCCATAGCTCAAACAGCGGTTCATTGCCGAACGCACTCCGGCACTGTTATCCTTGCCCAGTTCCTCGGCCACAAGCCGGGTTGTGGCAAAGCGTATGCCGGATATTGCAAAGGTGGCGCAGAGATTGGTCACCGAGCAGACCAGCTGGTAAAGACCTATCCCGGCAGAGCCTATGCGCCCTACCAGCCACACCTGAAAGGCTATGCCGATGCAGCTCATCAGCAGCGATGAGCTGGTCAGCAGCGCCGTATTGTATACCAGTTTCCTTCTGGATATCACGCTCAGACCTCCCCTCAGACAAAGTCTATGCTGGGAGTGCGCCCCACTTGTCCCGGCGACACAAAATACTTGAAAAAAAACCGGTACAGTGGTATCTTTAATTCAATAAAATAAAGCACTTAATAATGCACTGCCATAAAGGAGGTCGGAAAAATGATAATCACAATAGGAAGAGAACACGGAAGCAACGGCCACGACATCGCCAGGGAACTGGCTAAGCAGCTGGGCTACAAGTGCTACGACAAGGAGATCATTGAACACGCAGCGGAGCTTTCAGGCTTCAGTAAGGAAATATTTGACTCCTATGATGAGAAAAAGGTTTCGGCCTACGTGGTCCCTAATCCCCATTACATAGGTATGGCCGACGGCTTCAGGCTGAATATGCAGGTCGCCTCCGCCAAGTTCGAGACTATCCGTACTCTGGCTAAGGAGGGTAACTCCATATTTGTTGGCCGCTGCGCAGACTATGTGCTGAGAAACCGCAAGGACCTGGTTAGGATCTTTATCATGGCGGACAGCGACTTCAGAATCAAAACGCTTATGAAGCGCAAAGGAATCGATGCCGCCGAGGCCAAAAAGCTTATGCGTCAGGTGGATAAGGATCGCTCCAGCTATTACAAATATTACACCGATCAGATATGGGGAGAGGCTGAAAACTACGACCTGTGCGTGGACAGCAGCCGCATAGGCGTCCAGGGCTCAGTGAAGGTTATCCGGGCATACATGGATGCCATGAATAAAACTACGACTTGACAAGCCGGGACACACGTGCTATTACTATACTCCATTGATAAGGGAGTAGTTACCGTTTTTGCGGAACTCTAGTCAACATTCGGCAGTTTTGCTGCCTGGCTATTGTTATAATTAACGAGACTTATCTGCAATCTATTTGCGGATAGGTCTCGTTTTTGCGTAAGCCAATAGCCTTTGTTTGGGAGGAGAGAATACATATGGATATGTTCATCTGTCTTATGCTTTTTGCCGTGGGTATAGCTCTGGTCGTAAAGGGCGGCGATGCCTTTGTGGACGCTGCCAGCTGGATCGCCAAAGCTATGGATATCCCCACCTTCATCATCGGTGCCACCATTGTGAGCCTTGCAACCACTATGCCGGAGATGATAGTGTCAGTCATGGCCGCAGCCGAGGGCAAGGTGGACATGGCCATTGGCAATGCTGTGGGTTCCGTGATAGCCAACACCGGGCTCATCATGGCGGTGGCTATGGTGGCCATGAACATTCCATGCAGCCGGGAAAAATATCTGCCCCAATGCCTGCTGCTCATAGCCGCTTCAGCGGCGCTGCTCATAGGCTGCCGCGGCGGCAGACTGAATGTTCTGTGGAGCCTGATGCTCACGCTGATTTTCCTGCTGTTCATGGGGGAAAATCTACGCCGGGCCAAAAGTGAGATGAAGAGCGCTCAGGAACATCAGAGCGTGGACAAAGGGGAGCTTGCACGCAACATAGTCAAGTTTATCATTGCCGCTGCTGCCATAGTCCTGGGCAGCCGATTCATGGTGGATAACGGCAGCCGCATTGCATACCTGCTTGGCGTGCCGGAACGGATAGTGGCTCTTACTCTGGTGGCAATAGGCACTTCCTTGCCGGAGCTGGTGACTACGCTGACGGCCATAGTAAAAAAGGAGTCCGCTCTGTCCATCGGAAACATCATAGGGGCAAACATTATCGACCTGTCTTTGATACTGCCCATATCCTCCATGGCAGCAGGGGAACCCCTGCCGGTATCGGCCCAGAGCCTGTGGATGGACCTGCCCGCCTGCCTGCTGATAACCCTGCTGGCCATCCTGCCGCTGATGCTCAGAGAAAAAGCATCGAAGCTCCAGGGCGCAGCGCTTTTGGCTGGATATGGTGTGTATCTGATATTTGTGATATAAAAGAACAATATACCCGGAAAACCCCGGAGGAGACTTTGAACTGAACCAGTAAAAACGGACAATAGACAAAATCCCCCCTGATGTAGGAAA
>OLRA01001205.1_pt1 | contig 31847 bp, 29 predicted proteins | sample 1673011 | NCBI WGS metagenome assembly OLRA01 (sample SAMEA3136746, study PRJEB25190) | human gut metagenome | reverse complement strand
TGGCTACCGTCAATTTCTCCGACTATGAGAGCCGCATGTACTTTGACCGTGTCCTCCGGGAGGCGGGCGTCTTCCAGCGCATGGAGGAGATGGGCGTCAAGGACGGGGACACCGTGAGCATGTACGACTTGATGTTCGAGTATAAGGACTGATGGATAAGCGGGACTACGAGCGGCTCTGCCGCCTTATAAAGATACTGATTGCCCTGACTCTGGCCTTTATTTGGGTCAACTCCCTCATGCCTCGGGCGGAGTCCCAGGCTATGAGCCAGGGACTGCTGGAGCGTATGGTGGAGTTTCTGCGGGTGATAGGAATACACCTCTCTCCCAAGAGCGACCACTTCCTAAGGAAGCTGGCTCACTTTGTGGAGTTCGGCATTCTGGGCGCCGAGTTCAGCCTGCTGCTGCACCTGAGAGACAAGCAGGGCCCCCAGGGCTTTGTGAACTGCGCCTTTGCCGGGCTCTCCGCCGCTGTTATAGACGAGTCTATACAGCTCATTTCCAAGCGTGGCTCCCAGGTCCAGGACGTGCTGCTGGATTTCTGCGGATATATGGTGGGGCTCTGGCTCTGCGCTGCGATATATGAGCACTTTATACGAAAACGAATAGACAAAGACAAGGTATCCTGAACTGTCCCCGGCCTGGCAGGCCGGGGATTTTTTTATGCGTTTCCTCTATAGGCTTTTATGGGAACTCTAAAGCACTATTGCCAAATAGGATAATATATGCTATATTATTATCGTGTTAGGAAAATAAGGGCGGTGAACAGTAGTGGGAGAGAGGACATACATAGCTATAGACCTGAAGTCTTTTTACGCCTCGGTGGAGTGTGTGGAGCTGGGGCTTGATCCACTGGATGCAAACCTGGTGGTGGCCGACAGCAGCCGTACGGAAAAGACCATCTGTCTTGCGGTATCTCCGGCTCTTAAGGCCATAGGCATCCCGGGCCGGGCCCGGCTCTTTGAGGTGGTGCAGCAGGTAAAGACGGAAAACGCCCGGCGTTTGGGCAGGGTGAAGAGCGGAGGCTTTTCCGGAAAGTCCGTCAGTGCCAAAGAGCTTGAAATGAATCCGGGCCTGGAGCTGGACTATATCGTGGCAAGACCCCGGATGGCCAAGTACATTGAATACAGCACCAGGATATATAACATATATACCCGCTTTGTGGCTCCGGAGGATATACACGTCTATTCCATAGACGAGGTTTTTATGGATGCCACTGACTACCTCAGAACCAGAAATGTCTCTGCCCATGACTTTGCAAGACTGATGATACATGAGGTGCTGTCCCAAACCGGGATAACCGCCACTGCGGGTATAGGCAGTAATCTGTATCTCTGCAAGGTGGCCATGGACGTGGTGGCAAAGCGGGCAAAAGCGGACAGGGACGGGGTTCGTATAGGGGAACTAAACGAGGAGAGCTACCGTCAGATATTATGGAATCATGAACCGCTGACGGATTTCTGGCGGGTAGGCCGGGGCTATGCCAAAAAGCTGGAGGCCGTGGGTCTACGCACCATGGGGGATATAGCCCGCTGCTCCCTGGGGAGTGCAGACGAGTATTACAACGAGGAACTGCTTTACAAGCTCTTTGGGATCAACGCACAGCTGCTGATAGACCACGCCTGGGGCTGGGAGCCATGCACCATAAAGGATATAAAGAGCTATCGGCCGGAAACCAACAGTATAAGCAGCGGCCAGGTGCTACAGCGCCCATATGACTTTCAGGAGGCAAAAATGATAGTCCGGGAGATGACTGACGCCCTGGTGCTGGATCTTGTAGACAAGGGCCTGGTGACTGACCAGATAGTCCTCACTGTTGGCTATGACAGAGACAACGGCAAGAGCGGCTTTTCCGGCCAGCTTCAGACAGATATGTATGGGCGCAGTATACCAAAGGCAGCCCACGGCTCGGTGAATCTGGGCTGCTTCAGTTCCTCAAACCGGCTGATAACAGAGAAGACTATGGAGCTTTTTGATGAGATTGTGGATAAGAAGCTCTCGGTACGGCGCATGTATGTGGTGGCCGCCAACGTGAACCCTAAGGGCTGTACCAAGGATAAGGGCTTTCGGCAGCTGGATCTTTTTACGGATGCGGAGGCGGAAGAAAAATGCCGTGAAATGGACATTGCGGCCCTGGAGCGGGAGGAAAAAAGGCAGAAGGCCATGCTTAAAATAAAAAAGAAATACGGTAAGAATGCCATACTGCCCGGCACCAGCTATCAGGAGGGCGCTACGGGGCGGGATCGGAACCGGCAGATAGGGGGACACAGGGCATGAACGGAAAAAGGGGAAAATACGACGACATAATTTCCCTGCCGCACCATGTATCCCCGGTACACCCTCCCATGCCTGTGGGGGACAGGGCGGCTCAGTTCGCCCCTTTTGCTGCTCTCACAGGCTACGAGGAGGCGGTGGAGGAGGCTGCCCGCCTTACGGAGTGCAGGATAGAACTGGACAAGGACAGGATAGAGGAGCTGGACAGAAAACTGCGTAAGCTTAAAGAGCATATAAGGGAGCGGCCAAAGGCGGAAATCGTCAGCTTCAAAGCGGATGAGCGAAAGGCGGGAGGCACCTTGGTTACAGCCTCCGGCCGGGTGAAAAAGATAGACGAATATGAAAGGAAAGTAATAATGGCCGACGGCAGCGTCATAGCCATAGAAGATATATATGAAATAAATACGGAGCCTCCGGAGGCGGAGGCCGGTGAGGAGGATATATGCTTTTAAAGGGAAAGAGGCACAGCAGCCCAGTGGAAAGGGAGCTGGCTCTGGTGGAGCGGCGGGAGGAAAAGCTTGCCGCCGCTGCCGCAAAGAGCTCAGGGGCAAAGTGGAAAGAGAGCCTGGAGGCAAAGATTCCCCGGAAGGTGTATAACGGTCTGGAGGCTGCTTTCTGCAAGGGCTTTGCCCTGGTGTTTGACCGGGGCGAAGCCATCATTGAGAAGAGCTATGCCGTGGATAAGATCACTACGGAGCACAGCGTCAAGGACTACGCTTTCCGGGCCTGGGGAGGACGGCGGGAACTGCGGCAGCTATACAAGGGCGCACGCCGCTCCCGTCTGGTGAACATGACCGTGACCACGGCGGAGGGACTGGGCCTGGGAGTCCTGGGCATAGGCCTGCCGGATATAGTGCTGTTTATAGCCATGCTGCTCCGAGGCGTGTATGAGACGGCCCTGAGCTACGGCTTTGAATATAAGTCGGACTTTGAAAAGCTGCTGATACTTAAAATGCTCTCCGCCTCCCTCAGCAGCGGGGAGGACTATGAGCGGCGGAACCGGGAAGTGGATGAACTGCTCCTCTCCCCGAAAAGGGAGACGGAGAGCGGGGAGCTGGAAAAGCAGATAGAAGTGACTTCCTCTGCTTTTGCCATGGATATGCTGCTGCTTAAATTCATCCAGGGCCTGCCCATAGTGGGCATAATCGGCGGGGCGGCAAACCCGGTGTATTACAAAAAAATAATAGACTACGTGGAGCTGAAATACAAAAAACGCTATCTTATTGGGAAAAAGGAGCTTTAAGCCCTTGGCATAATCTGCAATAAGAAAGGAAGCGAAAGATATGAAAAAAGCCCTATCCATGCTGCTGGTTCTTGTTCTTATTTTTTCCCTACTGGGCTGCGGCAGACAGTCCGGGGAGAGCGCAGAAGCGGGGGACACGGAGGCTGCACCCCAGGCTCAGAACATGGCCGAAGAAGAGACGGAGAATGTGGAGACGGAACTGGTGTTCTATTCCCAAAAGGAATACCCCATGCCCCCAGGCTGTTCCGTGCGGGGCATTGCCCGGATAGACGACAGGCTGCTGCTCAGCGGATATCAGGACGGCGTGCCGCTGCTGGCTCTGACGGAGTATGAGATACCGGAGGGCGGCGTCCCCCAATTCGGGGAGACGGAGCTGCTGCCGCTGGATACCCAGCCGCCCTACAATGATTCGGTATACTGCGTCACCGCCGGGGGAGACGGCTGCTTCTACGTGCTGGCCGGAGAGCACGATCCAATATATATGCGGGGCGACGAAATCTATACCAACGAGGACTATCAGGGTCGGATCGCCATACTGCAATATTCTCCCCAGGGGGAACTGCTGGACAAGATGGAAATACCCGGTTGGCAGGAGGGGACGGCCTGGTGTATAGTGGTAGACGCCTCAAAGCGGGTCTATCTCATGGGGAGTGACTATGTATCCTCCTTCCCCTGGCAGACGGAGGATATCAGCACCATCCGGCGTGAGGAGGCAGAGATGTATTCCCTGCAGCTCACCGCCCAGGGCGTAGTGCTGGCCATGGAGGAAAGGGACGATTTCAAGTACTTTCTGATGGAGAGCCCGGACAGCCTGAGGGAGCTGAGCTTTAAGGACCCGGGTGAGAACAGAACGGTGAGCGTGCCCGACTGGTGCACATGCCAGGGCCTGGAGGGGGAATATATCGTCTCCTCGGAAGGCCGCTTCGTGGCCTGCGACGTGGAAACGGGCAGCACAAAAGAGCTCTACCAGTGGAGCTACAGCGCTTACATTGGCAGCTGTGAATTTGCCTGCCGTCTGAGTGAAAATTCTTTTATCTGTACCCTGGTGGAGGACTATATGCTGGTCACGGGCCTGGTGGAGCAGCCTGTCACAGAGAAAAGCCCGGTGAAGGTGGCCCTTTACGATATGAGCAACTCCAACGCCGTGGGCTGTGTCAACGAGCTGAACATGAAGGGCGGCCCCTATGTATATGAGATCACCGAGTACGTCAAGGACGAGGAGCAGAGGCTGCTTGCTGACCTTGCATCCGGGGGAAAGATAGACCTTATCATTTTCAACAACAACCTGAATGTGAGTTCCGCCGCCTATGAGGATCTGTACGGCTATATAGACAGTGAATCGGACATGGGCCGGGAGGACTTCATCCCAGGCATACTGGAGGCGCTCAGCGACGGGGAGCAGCTCCATGAGCTGTGGTCCGGGGTGAGCGTGGACACCATGGCGGCCAGGGTCTCCGACGTGGAGGGGCGGGAAAATCTCAGCCCTCAGGATTACCAGGAGATATTGGAGCAGAGCGACCGGTATGAGGCTGTGTTCATGACTTTTATGGACAAGCTGAATATGCTCAAATGGGTGGCCCGGTTGGGGGCGGTAAAATATGTGGACAGGGAAAATGCTCTGTGCAGCTTTGACGATCCCTCCTTTGCCGGGCTTCTGGCCTGGTGCAGCACCATGGGGGATACGGTGGAGGAGGGCAGCGACGTGCCCTACCTTGAGTTATCCCAGGTGCTATTGTCTGTGGAGCCAATCTCCAGCCCTGCAAGGCTGAAGGCTTTGGAGGAGCTTTTCGGCGAGCCCTGCGCCTTTGTGGGCTTCCCCGACGGGGGCAGCGGCTTCAGCTGCTTCAACTGTGACTACGGCGGCAGCATGGCCATACCGGCAAACTCCTCCAACAAAGAGGGGGCCTGGGCCTTTATAAAGGAGCAGCTGTCCATGGACAAGCAGATGGACATGGAATACTGTCTGCCGGTGAACCGCCAGGCTCTGCTGCGCGTGGCGGGGGAGGAGCTGAGCGGGGAACAGGTGGAACGGTTCATGGGCCTGCTGGAAAACACCCGGGGCGCCGACCGCTGCTCCGACAGCCAGGTGAGGGACATCATTCTGGAATGCGGCCAGGCCTACCTGGCGGGGGACAAGAGCCTGGAGGAGACGGTGGAGCTGATCCAGTCCAGAGCGTCCATCTATGTGTCCGAACAGTACGGCTGAGAGCGTGCAGCTGCTCTTTATATTTAAAACCGCATTAATAAAAACTGCCGGGGTGACCGGCAGTTTTTGTTTGGCTTGGGAGACTATTTTTCAAAGTTTGGGGCAGGAGATTTCCAGCAGCTCCTCAATGAGCTTGTGAAAAAGCTTTGCCTGTATAGTATCGGAGGCTCTGTAATATACCTCCTTGCCTTCACGGCGGCTGACTATAAGCCCGGCGGACCTGAGCTGGCGCAGGTGATGGGAGACGGCTGGACTGCTCATATCCATCATGGCGGAGAGATTTATGACACATTCCTCACAGTGGCAAAGTATCCAAAAGAGTTTCACCCTGGTGCCGTCGTCCAACTGGCGCAGCAGCTGGGATACCAGTTGAAAGTCAGTGGCAGATGGGCAGTGTTCCATTACCTCCTTGGCAGATTGTCCGTGGTCGTGAGGTAGTTTGCTTTGTTCCATTGCATGCCCTCCTGCATATTATAGATAAATCTTTTAAGTATTTTACCCGAAAAACTGAAAAAAGGCAAACATATTTTACTTTCTGAAGAGGGAGTAAGGCGGAATAAAATTAAATCGGAAAAAATAAAAAAGCTCTTGACTATACATAGAAGCAGGTGTATTATGATGTCTGGAAAGATTAAACGAATGCTTAATCATTTATAAGTCTTGGAGGTGCGCTATGAAAAAAAGCTATAAGATAGATGTGGACTGCGCTAATTGCGCCAACAAAATGGAGCAGGCGGCCTGCAGTACGCCGGGGGTAAAAAACGCCTCGGTGAACTATATGGCGCTGAAAATGACGGTGGAGTTTCAGGATGGGGAGAACGCCCCTGCCGTTATGGAGCAGGTTCTGAAAAACTGCAAAAAGGTAGAAAGCGACTGCGAGATTTTTCTCTGAGATTCTGAGATAAAGAAGGCACCCGGGCCCAAGGCCAAGGGTGCTTTAGCAGAAACATTATATGAACAAATGAACATATATTAGTGTAATTGCCTGTCTGAAAGGGAGAAAATGAAATGAACAAAAAACAGAAGGATGCGCTCCGGCGCATACTTATCTCGGCGGCGGTACTTATTTGCCTTCAGCTCATATCAGCCCAACAGTTTTCCACTATTGATTCCTGGCTTTTCCCAGGGGCGGGGCGTTGGCTGCGCCTGGCTCTGTATCTGGTGAACTACTATATTATCGGCTGGGGCACTTTGAAAAAGGCCTTTAAGGGAATCAGGAACCGCCAGGTCTTTGATGAGAACTTCCTCATGGCCGTGGCTACCCTGGGCGCTCTGGCTCTGGCCATATACGAAAACGGGGATTATGCCGAGGCCATAGCGGTCATGCTATTTTATCAGATAGGCGAGTGGTTTGAAAGCTATGCCGTGGGTAAGAGCCGCAGGAACATAAGCCAGCTCATGGATATTCGCCCTGACTACGCTAACATTGAGCAGGAGGGCAGACTCATCAGAGTTGACCCGGATGAGATAGATACAGGCAGCATTATCGTAGTGCAGCCCGGAGAGAAAGTACCTATTGACGGCACTGTGACCGAAGGCAGTTCCGCATTGAATACGAGCGCGCTGACCGGCGAGAGCCTGCCCCGTGAGGTTGGTCCGGGAGACGAAATAATAAGCGGCTGCATCAATATGAGCGGCGTACTGAAAGTGCGCACCACCAAAAAGTTTGAGGAGTCCACCGTCTCCAAAATACTGGAACTGATGGAGAACGCCGGAGAGCGAAAGTCCAGGCAGGAGGATTTTATTTCCAAGTTTGCCAGGGTATACACTCCAGCAGTGTGTTACAGCGCTCTGGCGCTGGCAATCCTGCCTCCTCTCGTGCGTCTGCTCTTTATGGGGCTTGAGGCCATGTGGGGAGTGTGGATATACCGGGCATTGACCTTCCTGGTAATAAGCTGCCCCTGCGCACTGGTTATAAGCATACCCCTCAGCTTCTTTGCAGGCATAGGCGGGGCCAGCCGGGCCGGCATACTGATAAAGGGCTCCAACTTTCTGGAGACATTGTCCAAAACCGATTGCGTAGTGTTTGACAAGACCGGTACCCTTACACAAGGTGTCTTTGAAGTTGAAGGGATACACCATAGCATAATGGAGGATAAAAAGCTTTTGGAGTACGCCGCTCTGGCGGAAAGTGCTTCCTCCCATCCCATAAGCAAGAGCCTGCAAAAAGCCCATGGCCTGGAGCCTGACAGGAGCAGGGTAAAGGATATACAGGAGCTAAGCGGCGCCGGTGTGGTGGCCACGGTGGACGGACGGCAGGTGGCTGCCGGCAACGACAAGCTGATGAAAAAGCTAGGAGTGGAGTATAAGGACTGCCACAGCGTGGGTACTATAATCCACATGGCCATAGACGGACAGTATGCCGGGCATATCCTTATCTCCGACGTGATAAAAGCCCACGCAAAGGCGGCGGTATCAGCCCTTAAGGAAGTGGGCGTGGAAAAGACAGTGATGCTTACGGGAGACATCAAAGCGGTTGCGGAGCACGTGGCGTCGAAGCTGGGCATAGACCGGGTGTACAGCCAGCTGCTGCCAGGTGATAAGGTCAAGAAAATGGAGGAGCTTCTGGAAGAGGAAAAGAATAACGGGAAGCTTGCCTTTGTTGGCGACGGTATCAATGACGCACCGGTACTGGCCAGAGCGGATATCGGAATAGCCATGGGTGCCCTGGGCTCCGACGCAGCTATAGAGGCAGCGGATGTTGTGCTTATGGATGACGATCCGTTAAAGATAGCAAAGGCTATAAAGATATCCAGAAAGTGCCTGAGCATCGTATATGAGAACATATTTTTTGCCATTGGAATCAAACTTATTTGCCTTGTTCTGGGAGCTCTGGGTATAGCCAATATGTGGCTGGCCGTATTTGCGGATGTGGGTGTTATGGTGCTGGCAGTGCTCAATGCCATGCGCTGCCTGTTTGTGTATAAGCTGTAAAAGATTTCTTCTTCGTGCCTTTCGGGACCCTCCCTTGATTTTTCTACCGGCTTAATGTAAACTGATATCAGAATATACACTTAAGAAGGCGGAGATGTGAAAAAGAAAACATCCAGACTTATTGCTTTGGTAATGCTGATTGCCGCAGTTGTTTTCTTTGTTTATGCGCTGGGCCACCCGGAAGCCTCTTTTCCCTGGGACAGCGGAGCGACTTATACACTGTACGGGGCCTATGCGCTGCTGATGCTCCTGTTATTTGCCGCCCCCTTCAAGGACTAGGAGAGGAAGTGCGGAGAAAACTATGAAACATAAATTGTTCTTGGCAACTGCCGGAATCTGCCTGGCCCTGGCTATCCTGCTTATATGCCTGTCCCAGGGGGTTTTTGGCAAAAGACCCTTTAAGGATATTGATGGGGCGGACATTGTTTCGGCAACGGTGGAGCTTATGCCGCCGGATGTGGAGCTGGAGATATCGGATACGGAGGAACTGGCAGAGCTTCTGCGCTCGGTGGTGATTTACCGTGAAGATGACAGCTATAAGGACTATGCGGGCCAGGCCGCTGTTTTTACCCTCATCATGGAAGATGGGACGGCAGTGGAGATAACGGACTATACACCCTTTGTCATAATCGACGGCGTGGGTTATAAAGCCAAGTATGAGCCCTGCCAGGCGCTGAATTCCTATGCCAATGCTCTTCTTTCCGAGAGCGAGGGATAAGTACAATATAAAAAAATGGAGCGTATCCACCAGATACGCTCCATTTTTTGACTTTACACGTTCAATCCCACTTCGCGCATGGCGCCCATGAGCTTGCCCATATTATCTCCGCTTATTTCCGTGAGAGGCAGACGCAGTATACCGGAGTCAAAACCCAACATTTTCATGGCTGCCTTTACGGGAATGGGATTGGTCTCCACAAAAAGCGTGAAAAACAGACGGGCATACCGGGCGTACAGAGCCGTGGCTTGGGTAAAATCTCCCTCAAGGCACAGGGCGCAGAGCTTGGAGATAACTCCGGGGATGATGTTGCCGGCAACGGAGATTACCCCAAGAGCGCCCAGAGCCATCATGGCCACGGTGTTGTCGTCGTTGCCGCTCCATATATACAGGTCGTCGCCGCAGAGGCTGCGGGTGGTACCCACAAGAGCGATGTCCCCTGAGGCCTCTTTAACACCGTTTATGTTTGGATGCTGGGAGAGAACTTTGTAGGTGTCGGCAGCAATGCCTATGCCGGTTCGGCTGGGGACGTTATAAAGTATCATGGGAATGTCAACCCTGTCCGCCACATAAGTAAAGTGCTCCACGAGGCCCTTCTGAGTACTCTTGTTGTAATAGGGCGTGACCATGAGTATGCCGTCGGCCCCGGCACTTTTGGCGTTCTCCGCGTTTCTCAGGGCGGTCTCGGTGTTGTTGCTGCCAATGCCGACGATGAGCTTCATGCGTCCCTGGTTAAACTTTATAGCTTGGCGTATGGTCTCATATTGCTCACAGACTGACTGGGTGGCCGCCTCGCCGGTGGTGCCGCAGACCACTATGGCCGCAGTGCCGTTTTCATATTGATAGTCTATGTTTTTCTGAAGCCTGTCATAATCAACGCCGTGTTGGTTGAAGGGTGTGACGATGGCGGTGCATGAACCTTTGAAGATGGGTGTCTTGACCATATAATACTCCATTCTGCCGCTTATGTAGTCAGCAAGGCTCCCTGTATATCCCCGGCAGCGGCAAAGGGGAGACCACGGCCTGTGCTGCGTGTACCGCTTTCAGGGCCAGCGGCAGGCCATATTCGGCGTGCTATGCACGCCTTGCCCACAGGGGGCTGTTTACATCTCAAATTGTACTGTGAAAGACAGAATATTATTACTATGTTCATTGAAAAAGTTTTGCGGCTCTGGTATAATCAAGCCGTTGTGCGGATATGCCATATAATTTGAAACAGGTGAATTTTTTGAAAAAATCGGATTTTTACTTTGAGTTGCCGGAGGAACTGATCGCCCAGACTCCTCTGGAAAAGAGGGACAGCTCCCGACTCCTGCATCTGAATAAGGTCACGGGAGAAATGGAGCACAGGCATTTTTATGACCTGCTGGACTACCTCCGTGAGGGAGACTGCATGGTCTTTAATGACTCCCGTGTACTGCCGGCTAGACTTATCGGCGCACGTCCCAGCGGCGGCAGCGTAGAGCTGGTACTGCTGCGGGATCTGGGGGAGGGGCGTTGGGAATGCCTCAGCCGCCCCGGCAGAAAGACCAAGCCCGGCACCGAGATTCTGTTTGGAGACGGGGAACTGAAAGCTACAGTGGAGGCTGTAGCCGAGGGCGGAAACCGTATAGTACGCTTTGACTATGAGGGCATCTTCCTGGAGGTGCTGGAGCGCCTGGGCAAAATGCCGCTGCCGCCGTACATTAAGGAAGAACTTCAGGACGGAGAGCGTTATCAGACCGTATATTCCAGAGAAGTGGGCAGCGCCGCAGCACCTACGGCTGGTCTGCATTTTACAAAGGAACTCATGGAGAACATTGCCGCAAAAGGTGTGAAGCTCTGTTTTGTGACGCTCCATGTGGGCCTTGGCACTTTCCGCCCCGTGAAGGCGGAGGAGATAGAGGATCACGAGATGCATTCGGAGTTTTGCATGGTTCCGGAGGAGACTGCTAAAATTGTCACCGAGACTAAAAGAAACGGTGGCCGGGTCATTGCCGTTGGCACCACCTCCTGCCGTACTCTGGAGAGCTTTGCCCTAGAGGACGGCAGCCTGCCTGTCACTTCCGGCTGGACCAATATTTTTATATACCCCGGATACAAGTTTAAATGCATTGATGCGTTGGTAACAAATTTTCACCTTCCGGAGAGCACGCTCATCATGCTGGTTTCTGCTCTGGCAGGTAGGGAAAATATCCTCAACGCATATAATGAGGCGGTGAAGCAGCGCTACAGGTTCTTCTCCTTTGGAGATGCCATGTTTATCGAATAGGAGGAAGGCAGTGTATAAACTGATAAAACAGGAAGGACGGGCCCGGCGGGGAGAGTTTGAGACGCCCCACGGCACTGTCCAGACCCCGGTGTTCATGAATGTGGGCACCCAGGGCGCCATAAAGGGAGCGCTGTCCGCCCGTGACCTTAAGAATATAGGCTGCCAGGTAGAGCTTTCAAACACCTATCACCTCCATGTACGTCCGGGTGACGGCCTTATAAAAGAGCTGGGAGGCCTGCATAAATTTATGAACTGGGATGGCCCCATTCTCACCGACAGCGGCGGATTCCAGATCTTCTCTCTGGCTCAACTTCGTAAGATAAAGGAGGAGGGCGTCAGCTTCAACTCCCATGTGGACGGGCACCATATTTTCATGGGCCCGGAGGAGAGCATGCAGATACAGTCCAATCTGGGCTCTGATATAGCCATGGCCTTTGACGAGTGTATCAAGATACCTTCCCCCAGAGACTATGTGGAGAAGTCCTGCGACAGGACTTATCGCTGGCTCCAGCGCTGTAAGACAGCTCTGGCAGAGTGCAACAGCCGGGAGGACGCGGTGAACCCTGGGCAGATGCTCTTCGGCATAAACCAGGGGGCGGTGTTCCACGATATACGCATAGAGCACATGAAGAAGATAGCAGAGCTGGACCTGCCCGGCTACGCCATCGGCGGTCTGGCAGTGGGGGAGAGCCACCAGGAGATGTACGATACCATAGAGGCGGTGGAGGAGTATATGCCAAAGGACAAGCCCAGATACCTGATGGGCGTGGGCACACCCGGCAATATCATTGAATCCGTGGCCCGGGGTGTGGATTTCTTCGACTGCGTAATGCCGGCCCGCAACGGCCGTCATGGCCATCTCTTTACCTGGAGCGGCATAATCAATATCAAGAATGAGAAGTATGCCAAGGACCTGATGCCCATCGACCCCCAGTGTGACTGCCCGGTGTGCCGCAGCTATTCCAGGGCCTATGTGCGCCATCTGTTCAAGGCTGAGGAGATGCTGGCAATGCGCTTTGCAGTGATGCACAATCTGTACTTTTATAACCGGCTGATGGAGCGCATACGCCGCAGCCTGGAAAATGGTTGCTTTGACAATTTCCGCAGAGAATATGCAGAAATTCTCGATAAACGTATCTAAGCATCTTGAAATTTACAGGATAAGCATTTATAATACAAAATCGACATATAGTTTTCGGAGGTAAACCCATAATGAATCTGATTCTTACAAGCACAAGCGCAGCTGCCGGCAGCGGTTCCATGATCTTCATGCTGGTGCTGATGTTCGCCGTTTTCTATTTCTTCATAATCCGCCCCGAGAATAAGAAGAAAAAGAAGACCGAGGAGATGCGCAACTCCCTCAGCCTGGGCGATGAGATCACCACCATCGGCGGTATGACCGGCAAGCTGGTCCAGATAACCGAGGACACCGTCACTTTTGAGACCGGTGAGGACAGAGTCCGTATCCAGATCAAGAAGTGGGGCATTTCCACCACTGCAAAGATGGAAGCTGCCGAGGCCGAGGCCCGTACCAAGAAGAAAAAATAATCGGCCATGCCGGTTATAAAAGACACCCTCTGGGAAATAGGATGTATCAATCTTATTTCACGGGGGTGTCTTTTTTGCTGTCCAATGTTAAGGTGGAGGCCTGGGAGCCCAGAACCATACTGTCGGCCCTGGCTGCGTGGGCTCTGTCGGCCTTGGTGCTGCTGTGCGTTGCAAGCCTGATATTGTCAAAGCTAAGTGTGGGAGAGGCAGCCATTGGCTATGTAAGTTCTGCGCTGAGTTTTTTGTCGGCTGTTTTTGCAGGTACAGCCGTGGGCAGGGCAAAGAACGGAGCCGTTATATATCCGGCCATGCTCACAGCGGCGGTACTTGTAACGGCCCTGCTAACCATAGGATTTATTGTAGAAGGATCGGATCTGCAAGCTTCAGGAGTGCTGAGCGTAGTCAGCTTTACCTTTACCGGCTGTCTGTTTGGAGCAGTGCTTTCCGGAGGGAAAAAACCTAAAAACCATAAAATGCGTTACAGAAAATAATTGACATAATAAATGCCATAATACAGACAAAATTAATTCATTTTGGTATAATATTAAGAAAATTAAAGGGCATATTAGAAACAAGAGTTGACATAAACGAAAAATTTTTTCGTTATTTTTGAAAAAAGGACTTGATTATTTTGCGAGTTTGTAATATATTGTTACCACAGTCGATTATGTCAATCGAAAAATTATTTGCCGGTGCCTGCCTATGAGAGCTTTGATTGTCAAAGATAGTATGGGCATGAAGTGCTCCGGCGGATCTTCCATGGCTGTTTTCTTCAGCTTTATCTGTTCATCTCTGCTGTCGCTGCTGTATTTTGAGGGGCAGGAGTTTAAGGTACTGCCGGAGGCACGGCAGCTGCCGGTGTGTGTGTCCGTGCTGCTGCTGATTACGGCGGCATATACGGGCTCCTGCTATGGCAGATTATATTTGCCCATAGTTACGGCCCTGATGGGTGCGGTGTGTGCCTGTGGCTTCTGTATTATTGCAATGGAGCTAAAAGAGCGGAATATGGAGTGCTTTTATCTGCTGCCGGTTCTGCTGTTTGCGGTGCCGCTGCAATTTATTATGAGTGTTTTCGGAATGAAAACAGCGGCGCTGCTGCGCAGGGCAGTGCGAGAATCACCCTGTACTGCCGCAGTCGATCTGAGAGCGCAGAATATTATGATGTTTCTGTCTGTAACGGCAGCTGCCGGGCTTACAGCATACATCATTTTTAGATAGATAATTCTAAAGGAGAAAGGAGGGCGTTTGAATGCAGAATCAGGAATGTATCGATATGTTCGAAAAATATCTGAGAGACGATAAGAAATCCTCTGCAAACACCCTCAGTTCCTATCTGCGTGATATCAGGCAGCTGGGAGAATATCTTGATGACCATTCAGAACACGGTATCATTGATGCTGACGAGGAGGATCTAAGCGGCTATATAGCCATGCTTCGCTCCAAGGGAAAGTCTGTGGCAACAGTGTCCAGGAGTATAGCATCTATCAAATGCCTGTACTCCTACTTCTGCATAAAGCAGATAATAAAGACGAACCCGGCTCTTGGACTGGTTCCGGAGAAGAGTACACAGAAGCTGCCCCAGATACTCACAAATAAGGAAGTTGAGTTGCTGCTGGATCAGCCCCAGTGCGTTGACGCTAAGGGATACAGGGACAAAGCCATGCTGGAACTGTTGTATGCCACAGGCATCAGAGTGAGTGAGCTTATAGATTTGAACATCAGTGATGTCAATCTTGGCGCCGGAGTAATACGCTGCTGCAGCCGCAATAAAGAGAGAATAATACCAATGTACAGCGCTGCCGTCAAAGCTCTTAGCGAGTATATAACCCTGGTGCGGCCTCAGATGATTTCCATGCCGGACGAGCAGTCCCTCTTCGTAAACGTCAGCGGAGAGCGTATGTCCCGCCAGGGCTTCTGGAAGATAGTGAAATACTATCAGAAAAAAGCGGGTATAGAGAAAGATATCACTCCCCACACCCTGCGCCACTCCTTTGCGGCCCATCTGCTGGAAAACGGGGCAGATATCCATGCTATTCAGGAGATGCTTGGTCATGCGGATATATCTTCCACCCATATGTATTCGCAGCTGGTTAAAAAGCAACTGAAGGACGTGTACAACAAGGCACATCCCAGAGCCTGAGAAAATAAAAAGTATTACCGCAGCATAAAAAGCTGCGGTAATTTTTTGCTTAAAGCCGGCTGAAATATAGCAGCAGTGCAACCGGGTAATGTACTGCAAGACTCCGGGGTATTTGAAAAAACTCACCGGCCTTTGGCCGGTGAGTTTTAATATGTGTTTTGATTACTTTTTCTTGGGAGGGTAGTCCATGCCAATACGCTTAGCCTGACGCTCGGGATCCCAGAAGAAGTGCCACTCAATGTAGTTCTTGTTGATAGCGGTGTCTTTGGGAGTCCAGGTGGCCATCTCGCCCTTCTTGTACATATCCTCAATCTCTTCCTCGCTGTAACCGAACTCGGTGAGGACCTCTCTGTTGTGTTCGCCGAAGCAGGGGGCGGCAGCATAGATCTGAGAAGGATTCTTCTTGAAGATATTGGTAACACCGATACCCTTCATGGGGCCAAAGCACTGGTCTTCCCACTCAACGATATTCTCGCGGGCGGCGTACTGAGGATCTTTCTCGATGTCGGCAGGACCGTAGCAGCGCTGGCAGGGGATACCGGCCTTGGTGAAGATCTCTTCCAGTTCGTCGCAGGTGTGCTCGGCGCAGAACTTGGTGCAGAGCTCCTCGGCTCTCTTGCCTCTGGGGTCAAAGAGGGGGAAGCCGGTGCACTTGAGAGGCACATCTCCGGTACCGGGCTTGGGCATGCCTATGATGGGATAGCCGCGCTCCACAGGACCCTGGCCAACGATAGCCACGAACATGGCGTTGCCCTCCTTGGTGTCATAGAAGGAGAAGCAGGCGGCCTGGTCGCTCTTGTTGCCGGTGCGGTAGGGTACGGGATCGCCCTGCTTGGGATAGCCCTTGTTGAACCAGTTGGCGGGGTAGTTGTCCAGGAGACGGAACATGGTGTCGTACTGGGCCACGTCGCAGGAGTCACCCTCACCGGTGTGCTGGGCATTGATATAACCGGCCAGAGAAACCATGCAGACATTGTAAGCGGTGACAAAGTCAGACAGATAGGGGTTGACCTTCAGAGGACCGGAGGTTGGGGAGACGCCGTTGAGATACATGTAGCCGCCCATTGCCTGTCCGGAGACATCATAAGAGGCCTTGTTCTTGGCAGGGCCAAACTGGCCGTAGCCGGAGACATGGACGATGGTGAGCGCCTTGTTGTGCTTCCAGCACACCTCATCGGAGAGACCGCGCTTCTCATAGGAGCCGGGACGGCCTGCCTCTATCCAAATGTCGGCCCACTCAATGCACTTGAGGAAGATTTTCTTTCCCCTGGGAGTGGCGGTGTTAAGGGTGATGGAGAACTCATTGCGGTGGTTCTGAGCCCAGGCCAGAGTGCCTCTGGTCTGGCAGGCGATATTGGGAGCCTCGGCCTGAAGAACCTTTGCGCCCATTTCGGCCATAAGGCATCCGGCAAAGGGGCCGGCAATGTTTGTACCGGTGACGAAAACCTTAACGCCCTTGAGGACACCGAATTCAGGGTACTCAGAAAACTTCTGGTTGAGCTTGTTGTGAATAACTTTCATGCTTTGTTATCCTTTCATTAATTTCTCAATGCACCGGAACTGGAAAAGCCGGCCCCGGTGCTTTGACACAGATTGAAATTAGGCTGCGGTTACTTCGTCTCCTTCGGGGTACTGAGCCTTGAGCTTCTCGCCACCGCGGAGAGCGGCTGCAATGCACAGGAAGAACAGGACGGCAACTACCATGTAGAAGATCCATGCAACGGCATATCCGCCGATGTTGGCCAGTATACCAGTGAGCACGGAACCGAGGGCGGCACCAATCAGGAAGAACAGGTTAGAGAGAGCAAAGATTCCGGCATAATCCTTAGTGCCGAAAACGGTGGAGACGATGACGGCAGGGATAACGCGAGGCAGGCACATGGCAATAGCAAAGGCGCAGTAGCCATAGGCGAGAACGGGAATCTGCAGGACGCTGGCCAGGGCGAGAGTAGCAAGGCCAACAATGATGGCACAGACAGCCAGTAGAGAAGTCTTCTTGATGCCAATCTTATCCATCAGGGCACCGCCGCCGAAGAAGCTGATGGTGGAGAAGATGGAGTAGGCAGACAGCAGGAGGGAGCCCAGCTTACCGCCGTCGTTAGCCATCTCAGTTGCAAAGTTGGGGACATGAGTGGTAACACCGGAAGCGAGAGCGCCGACCAGCATAACGGTGCCGATAACGGCAATCCATGCCTTGGACTTGGTAGCGGTCTTCTTGGAGACACCGATCCAAGCAGCGGATTTCTTGGCCTGCTCGGCATCGTCCTTCTTGTCGCCGCTGGTACGGTAAGGCTCGGTGCCGTATTCGGCAGGAGAGCGCTTGACAAGGAAGAGGGCAACGAGAATCATGACGACGGTCACAAAGATACCGGAGTAGAGCATTGCGGACTTCCAGCCTTCGGCGCTGGAAGAAATAATGCTGTTGAGAACGGGGGACCAGATGGCAGCACCAATGCCGGTACCGGCAAAGGCAATGGACATCATGGTGGAGCGCCTGTCCTCAAACCATGCGGTGATCAGCATGGATACGGGAAGCTGGGTCAGGCCGGCAAGGAATACGTTTGCAACACCAAATACAACATAGAACTGCCACAGGGCGCTGCAATAGGTGGCCACCAGATAGCACAGGCCCACACCTATAGAGTTGATGATCAGGATGAGTTTCATGTTCTTCTTCTGATACAGGCCGGCGATTGCCATGGCGCCGAAAGCACTGGCGAAGGAAGAAATGAGGTTGACTACAGACCAGCTGGCAGCATCAAAACCAAATGCGCTGCATACGGGGTTCATGTACAGTGCAAAGCAGTTGTTCATGATTGCGGTGGGGATGAAAGAGAAAATCAACGCAGCCGCAAGTACACCCCAGCCTTTAAATTGCTTTTTTTCCATTACTCTTATCTCCTTTTGTTATTTTAAAGTGCGTCAGAAACCCTTCTTAAGGCTTTCCTGAATAAGCACACTTCTTACTACTTTTCCACTCTCGTTTCTCGGAATGGAGTCTACAAACTCAAATGACTTAGGAATTTTATAAGGTGGGAGGAAGTTCAGGGAAAATTTGATAAGCTCCTTATCGGTGACAGGCTCACTGGCCTCCACGATAGCGTGAATCCTGTGACCCCACTCGCTGTCTGGAAGACCGATTACAACAGCATCGACTACCTTCTTATGCTTTTTAAGAACTGCTTCCACCTCAGCGGCAAAGACATTTTCTCCGCCTGTTACGATCATATCGCTGCGTCTGTCGGCAAAGTACAGATATCCGTCCTCGTCCACATAGCCCATATCTCCAACGGTACGATAGCCGGAAGTGTCCTTCTCTATAGGTGCCACATTCACATATTCCACGTTGGGGCTATTTGGCCAACACATGTATATGATGCCTATCTCTCCGGCGGGAAGCTCCTTGCCGTCTTCGTCACGGATAGATATTGTACCGTCAAGCATTTTCCCAACGCTGCCGGGATGCTTAAGCCATTCATCACCCCGTATATTGGTCATGCCTATGCACTCTGTCATGGAGTACATCTCGTAAACGCGATCGGGAGGGATAATATCCAGCCACTGATATTTAAGATCCTTGGAACATATGCCGCCGGTATGGCAGAGAGCCTTGATGCTCTTCATGTCGTCCTTGGAAAAGCCCGGAAGCTTTACGATGCGCTGCATCAGAGTGGGCACCATCTGAACATACTCCACCTGATATTTTTTTATGAGATCAACAATCAGCTGGGCGTCAAAGGTGGCGGGCATAATCAAGGTATTTCCGCAGTACAAGCCGTCAAAAGCGGCGGAGTGAGGAGCTCCATGGAACAGGGGACCGGCCAGAAGCTGGCGCATTTCAAAGTTCATGCCCGACATATAGAACCAGGCCTGAAGTCCTTCGTCGCTTTCACCGGCAGGCATATTCTGCTGTATAACTTTGGTTTTGCCGGTGGTGCCGCCGGAGCAGTTTGCCAGATTTGGTATGGCAACTGTATCGGGGGGCATTTCATCAGAATAGCCGGCGCTGAGCTGCTTCAGCTCGGTTGAACTTAAACTGGTATAACCGGCGGGCTTTTTCCTGTTGGTTACCACCAGAACAGGGGATATGCATTCACATATCTCCGCCATATTTTTCTGAGGTACCCTGCTGGATATGGGTACATAGCAGCCTCCGACCTTCCATATACCAAAGGCCAAGGCAATATGTGTAGGCGTATTACCCAAAGCAACTATAACGCTTTTTCCGCTGCCGACGCCCTGATCTTTCAGATACCAGGCGATACGGTTTGAAAGGACCTCAAGCTCATGCCAGGTCATAACAGTCTCCCGGTTTTCCGGGGAAATGTAAATTATGGCCGGAACGTCGGGCTTTACCGCCGCAATACGCGCAAGCTGCTTGCCGGGGGTAAAGAAGCTTTCTTCATCACTGGTGTTAAAGATATTAAAATGCTTGACGCTCATACTATCCACGCTTTCTGCATGAGTTTTTTACTTCAGCGGCCCTGGAGGCCACCGATAAATAAGTATCAGTTGGCTACATTTGCAGGGACATAACCGCCGTCTACATTCAGGGTGACGCCGGTAATATAGGAAGCAGCGCTGCTGGCCAGGAAAAGAACGCCGTTGGCGATATCTTCGGGCTTGCCGATGCGACGGAGAGGTATGCCGCTCATGAGGTTCTTCTTTGCAAATTCGGGAACAGTTGAAAGAAGATCGGTCTCAATAACGCCGGGAGCCACTGCGTTAACACGAACGCCGGAGTAAGCAAGCTCCCAGGCCAGGGACTTTGTCATGGAGATGACGGCACCTTTGGAAGTGGGGTAGGGGCAGCCTACGCCGGAGCCAAAGATACCAGCCACGGAAGCAGTGTTGACGATGCAGCCTTTGGTCTTCTTCAGCAGCTTGATGGCGTATTTGGACATATTAAAGATAGCCTTGACGTTTACATTCATAACGCTGTCCCACTCGGACTGCTTGAGCTTCTGAACAGGAGTGTTGCTGTCTACACCGGCATTGTTGACAAGAACGTCCAGACGTCCCCACTTCTCTTCAATCTCGGCATAGAGTTCCTGAGCGGCTTTGTAATCGCAAAGGTCTATGGCCTTGGTCATGACTTCATAGTCGGGGTTGATCTCCTTGAGGGCGGCCAGAGCCTTTGCACCGGTCTCAACATAGTGGCTGAGGAAATATACCTTTGCGCCGGCTGCAAGAAAAGACTTCACTATACCAAAGCCTATACCGCGGCTGCCGCCGGTAACCAGAACTACCTTGCCTTTAAATTCATTCTCAAACATCGGACATTTTCCTTTCCTGCTTTAAAGAAATTTGTTGGATTAAGGGCCTTCCCAGGGCCCTTTATTTGTGCCACCAGTAAAAACAAACTTGGAACGATAATATTTTAACAGAACTGCAAAATGGCAGTGTGCCGAAGTCTTGATTTTTCGTACAAGTTAAAGTGACAAAAAGTGAGATTCTATGTACAAGTTGACTGAATATAGTAAAGACTGCCAAATGAATTTTTTCCATTTGGCAGTCACATTTTTCAGAATAAATTTTCAAATTTTGAAAAAAACAGTAATTGTTTTAAATGTAAAAATTTTTTAACCAATAATTTTTCCCGGGATTATTGTACAAATTAACTACGGCTTATCATTATTGTTTTTGTTCTCTGAGCTGGCACCATGTTGAAAGTATGACCTGGGCATTTTCTCCGTAAGTATACCGAGCAAATCCATCATGTAGCAGAAACTAATGCTGGTGCTGTTGTTCCGGTTACTATTCATTTCTCTGAGCAGACCGTTCATGGAGTCATTGGCTATATCAGCCAGAAGGCCGGTAAGATATACCACTGGCGGCTCAGAGGTGACATAGAACTGCTCCATTTTGAGGTACGGATTGGCAATCATGTATACATAAGTTCCGCTGTTCATGCGGCTGTCTACAATCTCCAGAATTTTTCCTACATCGGGAATGAAACGATATCTGTGGAACGGGCCAAGGTTTATGAGCGTGTTTGGCTTCAGTCGGTATTCAATTCCATTCACAACCATTTTGCCGGTGCCGGAGCGGACCAGCATGAACACTTGCTCACGGTTGTTGGAATAGGGGGTAGGCGCTTTTATACGGCGCAGATAGGTGCGTATCTCGTCCGGCAAAACAGTTTTTGCAAAATAATCGTGAGCCCCGGAGAAACTGGAGCTAATGGTGACATTGGTGTTGCGCTCATTCTCAAAAGTGTTCTTATTGCTCATTGTTGTTTCCCCCACCGATGCGGCGTTTCCTGAACTCACCGGGAGACATTCCGTTTATATCATAGAAAACGCGCCCCATTGTACGCCCGGAACCAAAACCGGACTCGATGGCAATATCTACTGTCGGCAAATCCGTGGTACTCAAAAGAGCTTCGGCATATCTGACACGAAACTGGGATAATATCTGCTTAAAGCTTGTATTAAGCCGTGACTTAAACTGTATGCGCAGAATGTTGCCGGATGTATAAAGTTCCCGGGAGATGATGTCCATATCTATATATTCCATCATATTTTCATAGAGATAACTTATTACGGAAATTAGAGTTTCGCTCATTATCATACCGCGGTAAACCTTCTTGCGTGTGCCGCGACAGAGCATCTGTTCCCGGTAGGCTTGGGGAGTCATACCGGTAAGGGCCTTAAAACGGCGGAAGAAGGTTATTTCCATATTAAAACCGGATATGGAGGCTATATAGCCAAAAGGCAGACTGTCGTAAAGGAAAAAAGATGTGGCCAGTATAAGGCGCAGTCGGTTAAGATACTGGTTGAAGTTGAGACCGGTGGCCACAAGCAAGGCATGGTTAAGCGAGGCTTCGGTTACCTTGGGACCTATGGCCTTGGCGACTTGGGCCGGGGTAAGATCCATGGTACTGTGGGTCGCAATATAAAGACTTGCCTGACGGCCCAAAGGCATATTCTCAAAACGATATTGGTCGTTCATGCTCTGAGCAACACGGTTATAAAGAAGCTCTATCTTGCGCAAAAAAGAGCTTCTAATAATCGTTGAGCCACGCGTATTTTTCTTGCTTAGCTTTTTATATTGGCAGAACAGACGTATTATCTGGTCCATACCGTCTCCTCCGGGGCCAATTACCGGGAGACCATTGACTATTTCCGCCTCTTCACTGAGTGTGAGCTTATTGAAGGAGAAATAGCTCAGCAGCTGATAATCAAAGTCACACACCCAAATGTGAAGCTGCTCGCAAAAGTTTGGGCAAATGGTAAGAACCTGGGAACCTTGAATCCAGGCAACACAGCCCGGCTCTACTGAAAATTCTTCGCCGTTTATGATAAAGACACCCTTTCCCTCCCGGACAAGAATAAAGTAGCTGTCTATTTCCATAACGGGAAACATTTCCTGAGTAATTGTGTATTCCTGAAGCTTCAGGTATTTGTCGGGCCCACAGAAAATATTGCTCCTTGGCGCCTCGCACAGAGGTCTGCATTTCTTTTTCAAGTTCTCACCTCGCAAACACCGAAAAACAAGCTGTTTATAGCTGTAGTATTTTTAATAAAAATGACCAAGATGATATATCCTATTTTAAACTAGGTTAACAGATTATTGTAAAAAAATCAAGCTGTCCTGATTAATATATTGATAATAAAACTATAATTTAGGGTATCAAATACTTACTGCTGCAAGTCATAAGAAACTAATAAAAGTAATAAATATAATAAAATATAAAGCATTAATAATATTATTTGAGGCAATGTTTTAATTTTTGAGAAATTAATTGAAGTGGGTAAACACCAGAGGACAATCAAACTCTAATTGTATAATAGGCGGCTGCTGAAATGCCTCTTAGATGAGAATATTGCAGTGTATGCAAAGACTTGTTTGCTGTAAAAAAGCTGATAACGCACAATGAAGAAACTGTGCCAAGTAGGTGTTGATAAAACATAAAATGCACAGCGGATAATATATCCGCTGTGCATTTTATGTGTAAAATCTAAAAAATCAATATATAATTTTTCCAGTTTTTATGGACTCATATTATATCTCGGTCAAAGCCTTTCCAAGCCGAGAGCCGTTCTTGCGGCTACACGTCCGAACATCAGGGCACCGCCAATGGACGTGCCGCAGGTGGGATACTCGGTGCCGAAGAAACCGGTGTTTGCCACTTCTCCGGCGGCGTATAGTCCGGGAATATATGAACCGTCAGAACGAAGCACCCTGGCGTCCACGTCTATCTCCAGTCCACCGAAGGTTACTGTAATGCAGGGGTGAAGCCGTAAAGCGACAAATTTTGGTCCCTCAATTGGGTGCAAAAATTCAGCCGGCTTGCCGAAATCCTCGTCTACACCTTTCTTTACAAGCTCACAGTAGCGGTCATAAGTTTTGTGCAGACGTTCCGGGTCACAGCCCATTTTCTTTGCCAGTCCTTCTATGCTGTCGGATACAGGATCACGGCTCTTCTTATTTACAGCCATCTTGTAACCCAACTTGACTCCGGGATATGGCTCTTTGCCGGATGTAATGTACCAGCCGCAGTTGCTGCCGCTGGCGGCCAGAGCGTCGCCCACGGTGTACTGATAAGTCCACTCGTTCACAACACGATCGCCTTTTTCGTTTACAATCAGGCCGGATTCATCATTGATGCCTATGCCGCAGGTGAGGCTTGTATATACTACCTGAACAGCAGGATGCACAAAGTTCCTGGCTCCTATCTTTTCGGCAGCCACAAGTCCGTCGCCTACGTTACCGTGCGGTACAGTGCTGTAATAGTGGGCCGTGGGGTAACGGGAACACATCTCCTTATTACGGGAGTATCCGCCGGTAGCGAGTATGACGCCTTTTTCAGAATGAATAGTGACAAGGCTGCCATTTTTGCGGCGGCAAAGAGCTCCGGTGACCGCGCCTTTTTCGTCGGTTATAAGTTCCTCCAGAGCGGTGTTGTAGAGTATTTCTCCACCCAGGTCGTTTTCATAATACAGAGTCAAAGGCACGGAAATTTCTCCGCCCTCTCCGTTGGTCTGGCCGCCGCCACCCGGGGAATTGTGTACACGCCAAGGCTGCAGGGATACATGGATGGGTTCCACATCCTGAACGTGATAGTTGCATTTTTTCAAAGTGCCGTCTTCGTTCTGCTCCGGCTTGGAAAGTTCCGGCCAAGGCTGGCTAAGTATGTCGTCGGGATCGCCCTTTATGCTGTATTTTACAGAACTTAGCCAGTCGAGGGTACTGTTCAAATGATCTGAGAGATAGCGGGTTTTTACGGGAGACATGAAGTCACCGCGGCGGCAGCCCACCTCCATGAGATAGTCATAGACCATTTGCGGGCTGTCATATATGCCCTGCTTTTTCTGCCAGGGTGTGCCTGCGCCCAGAATCTTCCCGCCGCTGCGGGCGGTGGAGCCGCCGGTTATACCCGCTTTTTCCACTATCAGCACCTTTGCCCCAGCCAGCTTTGCCTCAACTGCGGCGGCAAGTCCGCCTGCACCCGCACCGCATATGAGCACGTCCACATGGCGCTCCTCAGCTTCAACCGGCTCAGCAACGGGGCCGGGGGCGGATTTGAGCTGGGACAAAAGGTCCTTGTCAGCACCGGAGGCTTTTATGGCGGCGGCCACACCGTCCAGAATAGCCTGGCTTGTGAGCTCTGCACCCACCACCTCCGGGATGTTCAGGGACTGGTGTTTAACTATAAGCTCAGGAAATGTCTCCACCGGGGATGTGTTCAGGCCCCAGCCTATGCCACGCACCTCGTTGTGCTCCGTCACTTTGACGGACTCAATGCGCTCCGGACCTAGGCAGACACTGACGCTCAGCTTGCCGCGATAGCCCTTGCCCTGGCCGGTATAAGTACCTGGATTAAATTTAGCCATTGTCTACTCCTTTACTTTGTTTTGTATATCTCCCTGCACAGCTGAAAATGTGCTGGGAGGGTCTGAATGCTTTTTATAGATTACAGCCGAAGTCGGCAACAAGGATCTGCCCAGTTAGGCAAGCGGATTCATCGCTGATGAGGAAGAGCAGAAGATTGGCGATATCGTCCGGGCGGCAAATTTTGACTTCCATGCAGGTGTGCTTTTGAATAGACTCGTTAAAGCGCTTGGCTGCTTCCCCATATGTTTTCCAGGCCTTCTTGGCGCGCTGGGCCATGGGTGTCCATACAGAACCATGGCAAATGGCATTGGCACGAATGACCGGTCCGGGGCAGGCAAACTCCATGGCGATATGCTTGGTCAGGGAGACGAGTGCACCCTTTGAGGCAACATATGCGGCGCTGCCGTTTCCGTTATAACCAGCCATGGAAGCAACGGTAGCAATTGTGCCGTGGCCGTTTTCAACAAAATGCTTTACACAAGCCCGGGTTACTTGCATGGTACCGCGGACATTGGTATTTAGGGTCTTATCCAAATCCTCTCCGAGGAAATCATCAATGGGACGCATGGCTACATCCAGATATCCGGCAACGTTTGCAAGGCCGTCTATCCTGCCATATGTTTCAATGGTTTTGGCTATTGCGGCTTCAACTTGCTCTACTTCCCTAATGTCTGTAGGGAGAACAATTGCTTCACCGCCCTTGGCACGGATCTTTTTTTGCAATGGCTTCCATTTCCTTGCCGCGGCGGGCGAGCATTGCGACCTTTGCGCCTTCTGCCGCAAAGAGCTCAGCGGTCCGGGCTCCTATTCCGGAGCTGGCTCCGGTCACGACGCATACTTTATCATCCAATCTGCCCATAATTTTCCTCCTGTCTCAAATATGATGAATTTGTTTATTACTTATTACAGATCCAGCTTTTCTGCCTGTTCCTTGTTCCAGAAGAACTGCCACTCCTTAAGGTGCCAGAACTGAGCGGTTTCTCTTGCATCCATGGTGGTGTCGCCATGCTTGTAGAGAGCGTCTATCTCCTCCTCGGACATTCCCAGAAAACTCATAACCTCTCTGGTATGTTCCCCCAGCAGCGGAGCGGATGCCACGACTTTAGAGGGATTCCGCTTAAATTTGTTCATTATTCCTATGCCGGTAACCTCTCCATAGACACTGTCGGTCCAGGTGATTATGTCCTCACGGGCTTTGTATTGCTCGCTCTTGAGAATGTCGGCGGGACCGAAGGGTCGCTGGTTTGGAATGCCGTTTTCGTTCATAATCTTCTCAACCTCGTCCACCGTGCGCTCTGCGCAGAATTTCTCCAGTGCCCGTTCGATGCGTTGGCCCACAGGGAGTTGAATAAGAGAGCCGGACATGCCCTCGAAAAAATCAGGATCGGTTCCGTCACCCGGGGTAGGCAGACCGATGAGAGGATAGCCGCGCTTTACCACATTTGTACCATTCATCCCGATAAAGATTGTCCCATCCTTACAGTCATAGAAAGAGAAAGCAGCGGCTTTATCGCTCTTGTTGCCGGTACGCCACTTCACAGGTTCACCTTCAGCCGGGAAACCGCGGTTGAACCAGTCGAAAGGATACTGGGACAGGAGGCGGAACATGGTTTCGTACTGAGACACGTCGACACTGTCGCCCTGCCCTGTGGCCCTGGCATGGGTCAGAATAGCCAAAGCACAGATACAAGCCTGGAAAGCGGTGGCGTAGTCGGAAAGGAAGGGATTAACCTTTAGAGGTGGGGAAGTGGGGCTGACGCCGTTCATGTACATGTAGCCGCCCATGGCCTGACCGGAGACGTCATAGGCAGCTCTGTCCTTGTTAGGACCGTACTGTCCGTAACCGGATATATGTACTATGGCAAGCTTGGGGTTGAGCTCCCACATATGCGCATCGGAAAGGCCCATTTTCTTGTAATTGCCGGGACGCCCGGACTCTATCCATATGTCGGCCCAGCGGATAATCTTTTCAAACGCCTTCTTGCCTCTGGGAGATCTTACGTTCAGCGGTACCGAAAAGCAGTTGCGAGCATCCTAAGCCTGACCGTAGGTGCCGCGCTGGGAGCTGGGCATGTTGGGGGGCTCGACCTGAATGACCTGAGCTCCCATTTCTGCCATCATGGTAGCTGCAAAAGGCCCGGCAATGTTGACTCCCGTCATAACAACCTTTACGTCGGATAGTACCCCGAACTTTGGAAACTGGTCGAAAGCCATGTGCGTTCCGTAGTAATCTTTAAAGTTTTTTCCGTCTGACATTGTGTGCCCTCCTGTTTAATTTTTTCGTGTTCGATTGTGAATAAAAATTAGCTGCAGCTCGTTTAGCGGAAGGTAGCTCAAATATCGTAAAGCATAGAGCCAGGCTGGTCCCGATATGGCTTGACCGAGACGTAGGAGACAGTAGGCTTCAAAACATAGCTTTCAAGTTCCGCAAAAACCATGGTAATAAAGAGTTATGTAAGCATCCGTGAATACCTCCTTGCCACAATTTATTTTATAAAAAATCTCAGAAACCTGAGTTGTTTTTATATTTACAAAAAATTTTGTATATTCAAACTATGAATAATAAACTATAAATAATAATATTTATCTGATAATAGATTAACATTTTCGGAGCTCTCTTTGCTCTGTTTTATTACAGTTATTATACGTTTGAAGTATACAAAACAGCAAAATATACTATCATTTTTTAATCGCGATGGACAATCTATTGAAAATACAAGTTATAAAAGAACTAGTCAGGGCGGTTTTCCATACTCCGTAAATGCAAAATGTATGGCGGAAGAAAACAAAGCCACCAGTTAAAGCAAAGCATATTGGCCTATTGAAATATGCCTATGCGGATGTTAGAATGGGGCCTGAGAAAGTCTGAAATGCTAGAATAGAGGTCTTTTTCAAATGACAGATAAATCTATTGCAGCACTTGCTGAACCGCCGCACAGCAAAGTTTTTTGCGGACCACAGAAATACCTGCTTTTACAAAAGCATGAGATTGTACAGCGGCTGTTTCCTGTATTGGAATTTGAAAGTTTTTTTATCCTGGTGCGCAGCGGACACGGACGTTTTATAATTAATGGCCTGCCCTTTGAAGCTGCTCCGGGGACCGTAGCATGGATACAGGGCACACAAGTACTTACAATAGAAACAGAGCCCGGTGAAACGCTTAAAATCTGGACGATAATGGCGGATTATTCCACCATAAATTATCTTATGTTTCAGGATGACATATGGCGTTGCGGCAGTGCTGTGATGACGGTAACGCCTGTTATTGGGCCCGGCGTAGAGAATGCTTCAAAGATTCGCAGAATCTTTGAAGATCTTAACAACATAAACAATCGTCGAAGCAACGGGGCCGCGCTTATAAAGGTCTCCTTGCTGGGGCAGCTAGCTCTGCACTTTTCTGAGGAGGCCTTCCGCATAGATGCAGAGCATTTAGATGAAAGCAGGTCCTTGGCCTACAGGGCCTGCATATATATAGCGACCCACACTCTGAAAATCAGAACAGCTGAAGATGCTGCCCGAGATCTGGGCACGGATTCGGCTTCCCTTAACCGCCATTTAAGAGCAGCTACGGGCATGGGCTTTATGAAAAATCTCAACCGCGCCCGCTGTTTGCTGGCAGCGTCTTTTTTCCTGTGTGAGGGATTGCCTTTTGACTATATTGCCCGGCTTTCCGGATTCAGCTCTGAATTGTCTTTCTACAGAAATTTTAAAAAAATCATGGGTGCTACACCCAGCGAATATCGCCAAATGCTTTTATCCGGCGGAGGTGCTCAGCATTATCATGGCATGATCACTGATGACCGTGTCATAGCAGTGATAACATATATTTATGATAATTTTACTGAGACGGTCAGCCTTGAGAGCATTGCCAAAAATACATTTACCTCAGGAACTCTTGTGTCATCGCTGCTGACCAGGACATTCGGCGTCAGCTATAAACAAATTCTAACTCTTTTCAGAGTGAGGTATTCTGAGTCGCTGTTATCCTCCTCCGCTCTTCCGCTTCAGGATATCTCCATCCTGTCCGGATTCAATTCTGTGAATGCATTCAACCGCAATTTCATGAAGATTAATCATCAGACTCCCAGCGAATACCGCCGGCTGTGCAGAAAAGAAGGCTAAAAAAGTGGAAAGAAAACAAGGAATTTCTGATAATACAGATCACATCTCTTATGGTATGAACGAGTACTTTCGCCAGTACATAAAGACATCGGAAATATCCGGGAAAAAGTCCTTTATTTCCAGGCCAACTCCTAAGACCCAGGTTGAAGAGCCGCTGATTATATTTGTGTATTCAGGAGACGGCCAGATTGTAATCAACCATTTTCATTTCAGGCTTTCCCGCGGAGCTTTTCTGCATATGAGTCCTTTCCATAATTACACAATCATCCCGGATCCGGAGTCCACCATAGAGCTGTACAGTTGCTCAATGAGCAATGGGTTGTACCTGTATATTATGGCGTGTCCATATATAAAGATGAGAGAGCTGTATATACCCCAGGGGCCTGTCATGGCTCATATCTCCAACGCCGACTGTGAGCGCGCCAAAAATCTTTTTGACTGTATCATTCAGCGCAGAAAAGGCGATTACTATGAAAATAAAATCAGTTTCCTTTATGTGATAGAGTTGCTGGGGATGCTGATGTATAAGCTGTAGTTTATAATACTCACCGTCACTTTAAATCTTAAGTCCCGCAGCTCAGTATTTGAGCTGCGGGACTCTGTTTAAACATGTTTATTTCAGTGGTGCTACGGCATCAGAAGGTGTTTGCAGGCCTGTATCCACCGTCTGCGTGAATGGTATCGCCGGTTATATAGGCGGCGGAATCGGAGGCCAGGAACAGCATTACGTTTGCAATATCCTCAGGCTCGCCGAAACGGGAGAGGGGAATAGTGCCGGTAATGGTCTTGGCTGCAAAATCCGGGAGATTTGCCACCAGATCGGTGTTGATGACGCCAGGGGCAACGGCGTTGACACGCACGCCAAGAGGGGCGAAAGTCCAGGCCAGGGACTGGGTCATGCCGATAACTGCCGCCTTGCTGGCGGGATAGGGAAGCCCGGCGGCGGAACCGTAGACTCCGGCAACGGAGGCGGTGTTTATCACGCAGCCCTTGTGCTTCTTCAGATACTTGATTGCGTATTTGCTCATGGTATAAATGCTCTTGGTGTTAAGGTCCATGACCTCGTTCCACTCGGCCTGCTTCAGCTGATTGAGGGGAGTGCTGCTGTCCATGCCAGCGTTGTTGATAAGTATGTCAATACGTCCCCATTTGGCTTCCACGTCGCTGAAGAGCTGCTGCACGGCCTTGTAGTCGCACAGGTCGATAACTCTGCGCATGACTTCATAGTCGGGATTGATCTCCTTCAGGGCTGCCATGGCCTTTTCCCCGGTTTCCTCATAATGGCTGAGAAAACAGACCTTGACTCCTTCTGCCAGAAATTTCTTAACCGCTGCAAAACCGATACCTCTGCTTCCGCCGCTTATTACGGCAACCTTGCCTTTTAGTTCTTCATACATTTTTTCTTCCTTCTTTCTTATATTTTGTTAAAGTGTGTAAAAATAACTGCTTACCAAAAAAGAAGTATAGTCGCTGGTACAGCCAAAAAAGGCAGACCCCACCGAAAAAATTCCGGTGGGGTCTGGAAAAACGATAAAAACTTATAAATCTGCCACCGGATCAGAGATTATAGGCTACTTCAAAGCCCTGATGCATTGCATCGCTGGACTGGCCGGGTTTCACGGCGTCGCCGATGACATATACCTCAGGTACAAAGGCCTTCAGGTCTTCGGACAGAGGATCATATTTTCTGGAGCCAAGCCCAAGAACGATGTAGTCAAAGCCTTTGAGCCACTCTTCACTGCCGTCCTTATGCTGAATCTTTACATCGTGTTCGGTAACTTCAAGGACTTTGGAGTTGACGTGCATCTGAACACCCTCGCGGCGGAGGCTGGCCATGGCAACACTGCGGTTGGGCTGGCATACGCCGGTCATCATTTGAGGCATCATTTCCACAAGGGTCACTTCTACGTCGCCTATGCTGCCTCCGGTTGAATATATGGAGTGGGGTCTGGCATCGGCCATGAGCGTCTCTGCGGTTTCGCAGGCCACTTCGCCGCCGCCCAGGATGCAGACGCGTCCCTGGGGGATGGTGACTTTACGGCTGAGAATATCGTGGGTGGTGATAATGGGGTAATCACCCACGCCCTTGATAAAGCCGGGGATAAGAGGCGTTGCGCCGGTGGCTACAACCACAGCATCAGGAGCGAATTCCTTTACCAGTTCTACGGTGGCTTCCTTCTTGAATTCGAACTTGACACCTGCCTTTTTGGCTCGGTAGTTCAGGTGCACCATCCATTTGGTCATCTCCTGCTTGCCGGGGGAGACTACAGCCAGATTCAGCTGGCCGCCGATGTGCTTGCTCTTTTCCCATACGGTGACGTCATGTCCACGCTCGGCAGCGGTCACTGCGGTATACATTCCGCCGGGGCCTGCGCCGATGACCAGAAGCTTTTTGGGCTTGTCGGTGGGGTTAAAGGGGAAGTCATATTCACGGCCTACCAGCGGATTAATGTGGCATTTGCAGACAGGGTGCTGGGGATTTTCAGGAGTAATGCAGCGCCCGCCGCAGGAGCCGCAGGGAGTGATATCGTCAAAGCGGTTTTCCAAAGCTTTCTTGGGCAGGTCGGGATCA
>OLRA01001196.1_pt1 | contig 32100 bp, 23 predicted proteins | sample 1673011 | NCBI WGS metagenome assembly OLRA01 (sample SAMEA3136746, study PRJEB25190) | human gut metagenome | reverse complement strand
CAACTCTACGACACCCTATATAAAAAAGAGACCAACCCTTTTGGGTCAGCCTCTTTTCGTGCGAGCTTCGGGCCTCATGGCTTCTCTCCCCTCTGTCACTATCGTGACATCTCCCCAGGGAGAATACACGTCTCCGACGTTTGGTCGCTCGCACGCTCTCAGAAACGGCAGTAGTCTCCCTCGACCACCTCTTTCAGTGCGAGCTTCGGGCCTCGCGGTTTCTCTCCCCTCTGTCACTATCGTGACATCTCCTCAGGGAGAATATACATCTCCGACGTTTGATCGCTCGCACACTCACAGGACAGCAGAAGACTCCCTCGACCACTTTTCAGTGCGAGCTCGGGCCTCGCGGTTTCTCTCCCCTCTGTCACTAACGTGACATCTCCCCGGGGAGAACATACGTCTCCGACGTTTGGTCGCTCGCACGCTCTCAGAACAGCAGAAGCCTCCCTCGACCACCTTTTTCAGCGCGAGCTCGGGCCTCCAAGCTTCTTTCCCCTCTGTCACTGGCGTGACTTCTCCCTAGGGAGAATATACGTCTCCGACGTTTGGTCGCTCGCACTCGCACAGAACAGCAGAAGACTTCCTCGACCACCTTTTTCAGCGCGAGCTCGGGCCTCCAAGCTTCTTTCCCCTCTGTCACTGGCGTGACTTCTCCCCAGGGAGAATATACTTCTCTGACGTTTGGTCGCTCGCACACTCTCAGAACGGCAGAAGACTCCCTCGACCACTTTTTGCGCGAGCTTCGGGCGGACTCATAATGAGGGAGGTGGTTTACTCCCGCCAGGACGCGCAACGCTTATTCTGCTGGCTATCAGCAATTTAAGCATTTTCAGAGTTGTAAAAACCGCAACTCTGATTTCGGTTAAACAGCTGATACACAGCAACTTGCAGGTCGCACTGCAAAACGCGGAGACGCTTACCTTTTGTTTCCATGTTAATCTGTTCTTGAGATTTTCATGGGCAAAAGTACGGAACCACAAAAAAACGCGTTAATACGTAACCGCGGAGACGCTTACCATATTGTCGCCGCCTTAAGTCAGGAACAGAAATCAACCACCCAGCCGTCTATGGTTCTTGTCACGGTGGATATGTTCACCCCGATTTTCACAAGCCTTTTTCCGTCCTCGAAGCGATACGGAATCATATAACCTTTGTCGTCAATCTGTTTCAGAGCTGCTTCCGCAGTGCTGTCGACCTTGAATTCAAACACATAGATTGAGCCATCCGTCCAGCATACTGCATCAGCACGACCCACAGCGGATTTTTCTTCCGTGCGAATATGGTAACCCAACAGGGAGAAAATGAGATAAATAATCGTCTGGTAGTGCTTCTCTGTCTTATTTTCAAGGTCGTTCGGCATCCCTGCGAGAAACGATTGCATCCTAGACAATGCCTCGTCAATATCGCCCTTCCTCAATGCAGCATTGAAACGAATCACGAATGAGGCTCCTGACGGGTTGTTTCCATTGTAACCAGCCAGCAACGAGTCCAGAAATCCCGAGCGCACTTCTTTGTTCGGATATCCAAGCGTATAACTGTCAAGTTCCCTGTCATAGTCCTTGATAGTAAGATAGCCAGTCTGATAGAGAAGAGGTATCGGATTGTCCGTAAGCTCCGGAGAGACATTGAACTCATTTAGAGAAACATACTCCATCTTGTCAAGATCCCGCTCGTCAATCGGCTTGCGTTCGAGCCTCTCTATCAGATATGTCGGAGTAGCCGTCTCAAACCAATATTTTCCGAAACGTCTGTCGGAGAACGCGTTAAGCAGGCTGAACGGATTATATATATCCTCGGAACCTGCACAGAAATGATAACCGTCATAGTTTTCTTTCAGAAGTTCCAGCGCCCTCTCTCCACTCACGCCTTCAGCCTTCGCGAGTGCCACTATCTGCTCAGGGAAAACACGCTCAAGTTCCGATTGGGAGATTCCGCAGACCGCGGAGAACTCAGGAAGCATAGATATGTTCTTGAGGTTATTGAGTTCACTGAATATGCTGAGCTGGGCAAATTTGTTGATACCCGTTATGAAAACGAAGCGCAGATAAGGGTCGAGACTCTTTATCGGACTATAGAAATTCCTCATTATCTGACGCATAGGAATCAGCCGCTCCCTATCATTCATCACATCAAGAAGAGGGGCGTCATACTCGTCTATGATAATGACAGCTTCCGCTCCGGTCTGCTCGACGGAACGCCTTACAACACCTACAAGTCGCTGATTTATATTCTTTTCCGTTTCTCCACGGCCAAAAACCAGTTCATAAGCATGAAGTTTCTCATTCAGTTCCTCAAGCAACTGCTCCTCATTCATATGCTTTGCCGTTGACATATCAAAATGAAACACCGGATGCTTCACCCACTCAGTCTCCAGTCTGCCGGCCTCCAATCCATCGAAGAGTTCCTTCTCCCCGGCAAAATAGGAATGGAAAGTCGATGACAACAAAGACTTTCCGAAACGGCGCGGACGGTTGAGGAATACATATTTGAATTTATTGGCTAACTGATGAACCATACCGGTTTTGTCCACATAATAATAATTTCCAGACACGATATCCTCAAAAGTCTGCACTCCAATAGGAAGTTCTTTCATATCCATAACCGTCATTTTTAGTCCAACAACAAATATAGCAATTTCTTACGAAACCGCGTAACTGTCATAGAAATAGCCGCTACGGGCTTTACGACCCGCAGCGGCATATCGTTATAGAGGGCATGTGCCTGTTATTTCAACTTCGGTTCTGAACCGGAGAGGTCCCAGACATCAGTGCTCCAACCAAGGGATTGAGCCAGGCTTGTGGCTGTGGTCTCGGCGGCTTTGCCATGGTATGGGTAGATGTAGGTGCACATCGAAGGAACTGCGTTTATCATCAATGGAGTTGTCGCGTCTGCGTCTTCCTGGTCATATACCTCACTGCAATAATTGGCAGTCAGAGTTACCGTCGATTTTCTCCAGCAGTTTTTCAAGGTATTTTTCGTTCCTGTATAGCCGGCAATTATTCCTGAACTTCCGCCATTCTCATCACCGCGGGTTGCAGTGATATTGTCAAACCAGGCAATGCAGGACTCGATTGTATTGTCATAGCCATTACCGTTTGCGTTCCAAACAAGACCGCCGGCTCTGCCAACGATTCCGCCGACACCTGCCCAACCTGTTATGTTCCCGGAAACATAACACCTTCTTACAGACGAGCCAGTTCCCAAATCTCCGACAATACCTCCGACTCTCTGACCGGTAGGGACATTCATATTTCCTGAAAAGATGCAATCTTCAACAATGATAGTCTTACCGTTGCTTGCAAGTCCAAGAACGCCGCCAACACCATCTACACCGTTAACGTTTATCTCAATAGTTGACGACGACTCACAACAGCTGATAGTCAATGTATTTTCATTCATTCCAACAATTCCTCCAACAATGTTCTTGCAAACTATCTTCCCTGAAGAAAGGCAATTTTCAATGATCGATGCAGATGATGTAATGCCAGCGATACCTCCTGCCAACCTGGATGCAGCATTGACTTCACCGTAGAACTTGCAGCCTGACAATGTACCTCCCTGATAGTGTCCGACAATACCTCCGACTCTTTCTCCCGCACTCTTGACCGTCGCATATACCTCGCAGCCTGTGATTTCTGCTCCTGCAGCCGATTGCCAACCTACAACGCCACCAGTGTATGTATTGTTAATGCCCTTTGTAATTTCAACAACTCCACGAACAATACAATTTTTAATCTTCACTGCAGAATCAATCGTCTTTCCGACAATACCTCCTGTCGCAGTTCTATTGCTCCCATCTCCCATAGGGTTGCTGACAGTCACATTCACAGTACAATTCTCTATCGTCGCCTCACGAGCGTTACCGCCAAGACCGCCGACCGACTGTCCTTTCCCGTTACAAGTGATAGTTCCGCTCGCCTCTACTTCGCTGACTATGGCTGGTTTTCCTCCCGTGCCGATATATCCGCCGATTATTCCGGCTCCAGAATTGGACGCACTGACAATCTCCGCATCGACAAATTTCACATTATAGCACTTTCCATAGAGTACGCCGAAGAAACTAGAATATACTTGTCCCTTCGACTTGAGATTCTTGAGGGAATGTCCGCCGCCGTCAAAAACGATTCCAAGGTCATATGGATCTTTCGGATTAAGCGGATCCCAGTTTTCGATTGAGGACATATCGATATCGTTCATCAGCTTGAAATATGTCATCTGACCTTTTACGAGCGCCGCTTTCATCGCAAGAAGGTCCCTGGTAGTGCTAAGCCTGTATGGGTCAGATTCGGTGCCTGCACCTTCAAGAACTGTGTTCCAATTTTCGGCATTGAGCTGAATTTTGTTCAAGTGACCGCCAGCGAGATTTACGCTTTTCTCGACAGTGAAAGACTTTTTGATTGAAACGCCCTCAGCTTTGACCGTCAGCGTCAGTTTCGTACCTGTCTCGATGGAAGCCTCCGTCCATGACGACATCAGATACGCCGTAAATATGTGGTCGACCGAGATATCCACATTCTCCAACGAAAGGCCGAGCGAGCTGCTCTTTGCCGTGCCGGCATTGTCCGTGAAGAAAAGATCCGAAGCAGCGGAAAGGCTGACTTCTTTCGGATTAGCGACATATTCCGGCAATTTTACATATAATTATACAGCCCCGTTAAGTTTGACTCCTTCGCCTGCAAAAGAAATATTGCTGATGTCTGTAAGCCCTGTAGCCATTGCATTGAGCTGCAGATGTGACGTCGAGCCGTTGCCCGTTTGAACCTGACCGGTGTATGAACGATTCCCGAGAGCCTCTGCCGTTTCATAATTTCCGGGATATATCGCAGTAAAATTAGAGCCCTCGAGTTCATTTCCCTCGAAAGTCGCTGTCTTTCCGTTTATTTCCTTGATGCTATAGGTCTCGGACTTGCCGGTTTCAGAAATGATACGTATCACATCCGTCTGCTCCCACGATGGTTTGATGACAGATTCTCCAGCCTCGAATTTCACTCTCGTAACGAGTTCATCGGGGAGAGATGCTGTTATGGTGATTTTATTTTTTGTCCCGCCATTTACTTGGTCATCGCTTTCTTTTGCACAGGAGATTACCGAAAGCGCCGCCAAAGATACGAGCGCAAACATATCTATATAACGTCTCATAATCATAAACAATTAGAGTTCTTCCAAATAAATCCGGTTTTCTTCGAAATCATTCAACTGCGCCGACTTCGACTGACAGAAGCCCGCTTCAACAGAAAAGTTCAGTTCGACTATTTCCGGGCAGGTATATTCTCTTCCCCCCACGATGGTTTCAGTTCTTCTTGTTATCATAATATCATATGGTTTTAATGCTGTCCCGGAACGGAGATTCCGGAACAGCCATGTGGTTATCTATTTCTTCGTATCCATAACGTATATATGGGTGGATAGCACCCTTTCTCCTGTGTGGTCGAAACCGCCGCGGTCTGTAGGATAGTTCACGACGTGCGTGTCCGGATCGCCCTGACCTGCCACACAGAGAGTTGAGGAGCCGCCACCATCCATATTCAGGGCATACTGAGGATTGAAATTCTCCTTCAAGAAGAAGGTAAGTTCGCGCGCATTCATACCCTCGGCAATTCCAGGACGTCGTCCGTCAACGACAATCATCAGGAAATGTTTGTCTTTCGTAAGTGCCACTGCAGTTCTTGGATGACGCACTCCCTGGTGACGAATAGGATCCTCATACTTGAGAGCCTCAAGCTGCGACTGGGTGTAACCGTCCGGAACGAAATTGGCCCCAACCGTCTCATAATTGTCTATGAGCATAGGTGCTGAAGACAGAATGTTGGCTTCCTCTCTCTTATTGTAAACAGCGCGTGTCTTTTCGATGTCCCGATTGCAGTCCTTTGCGGTAAAATCTATCTTCACGTCCTGCTTTCCGTCGGTATATACCGCAGCTTCAGATTTCCACTGTGGCACTCCGGTATTCATAACGTAAGGATTCGGAATTGCGAACTTGACTATGCCGTCCACCTTTATATAACAGGACTCCGGCTCATATGCGGCATTCACCACTCCCACGGCACCGAGCTTTGACATTGTCGCGGACGTTGTCGCCCCGTCGTGATAGTCGAACTTGACTTCATATCTGTCGGAATTAAGATCGACATCAAGCACTGAAACAATCTGTTCCGCACCTGAAATCTCATCATATCCACGGAAAGATTTGAAAATCAGTCCTTCACTGACTGGACTCTCTGTCCACTTGCCCTGAAGCTCCGTCTGTGAAGTGGAAGGACTGCTGTCCTTTGGCACAAATGCAGAATTGTCCTGCGACTTTGCACAGCTTCCACAACCTGCGAGCAGGATGACGAGAGCGAAAAGAATATATCTTGTTGTGTTTGTTTTCATTTTTTTCTATGATTATTTTTTAAGAGATGGAATTTGTTTCGAGAAGTCCCAGATGGATGCATCCCAGCCGAGGCTTTGGGCGACAGCGGAGGCATTGCTGCCAGATGCCGCCTTGCCGTGGTATGGGAATATGATATAATCCGCAGACGTGGAAGGTTCAGAGATTACCAGCGGAGCGGAAGGACCGGCATTTTCCTGATCATAAAGATTGCTGTAGAACTCTGCCGTCAATTTCATTTCACTCTTGCGCATGCAGTCCTTCAGGACATTCTTGGTCGCAGTAAAGCCGACTACCGCACCTGAACCTGCCTTTGTATTTGTGTCTGAGGCAGGACGTGTTGCAGTTATATTGTCAAGCCAGACGATGCATGACTCGATGCTGTTCCCATAATCAGAGCCGGCTGCCGCCCAGCCACCGTTGCATGCTCTTCCGACGACGCCACCTATACAGCCCCAGCCATCTACAGCCCCTGAAACGAAGCAATTCTTCACAGAGGAAGATGAACCCAAATCACCGACTATGCCGCCGAGTCTCTGGATACCTTTCAGCTTTCCGGAGAAAAGACAATCTTCAACAGTCAGTTTGTTCTCATTTTTTCCGATAATGCCACCACAGTTTTCCACACCTTCCACTTCTCCGGAGACCATGCAAGACTTAATGCTCGCGACTCCACCGGAGATTCCTGCTATTCCTCCTACAAGATTGGATGCAGAACTCAGATTACCGCTGAACTCACATCCGGACAAGGCTCCGCCCTGGAAATGGCCGATGATGCCGCCGACGCGCTCAAGTTCACCCCTCACCGTCGCAGTCACCACGCATCCTGTCACGCTGACTTCACCGCCGGATTCCCAACCGATAATACCACCTGTGTATTTGCCCTTGTTATTGATGACACTGCCATCTACTTTGCATCCGGAAATCACGACTCCGGCATTTGATTTTCCGACAATTCCTCCGCAGGATGCCCTCTGCGTGTTGTGAACCACGTCAGATATGACGTTGACAGTAATATCGCAGTTCCTGAATTCACTGTTTGCAGCCACTCCGGCAAGTCCGCCTGTCTGCGCTTCACCTGCAGCTTCGTTGGTCAGCGTCACATTTGCCTTCACATTGGAAATAAGAGCCTTGATTCCGGCATTGGTTCCTGTCCAACCGCCGAGAAGCCCGCAATTCCCTGCAATGCCGAGCACTGTAGCGTCAACGAACTCCACATTTTCGCATACACCATTAAGAACACCGAAGAAACTTGCATAGATTTTGGCGCCGGAGCATGAGAAATTGAGGATTTTATGTCCATCCCCGTCAAAATGGATTCCGAGGTCGTAAGGGTCTTCAAAATTGAGCGGCGTCCAATTCTGCTTTCTCAAATCTATATCTGCCGAAAGCCTTACATAAACTGTTTCACCTTTCTTCAAGACAGACTTGAGGTTGAACAGTTGTCCGGCAGTGGAAAGAAGATAAGGGTCGCTTTCCGTTCCTGAGCCTTTGCTGATTTCTTCAGGAGTTATCGGAGCATCGGGATCCTCCACCTTGACATGTCCGCAAACTTCTGCAACATCTGCCCTCGAAGCAAGCCAATTGAAAGTAGGGTAGCCGTTTGCAACACTGCCGTCCTTTGCCCAAGGATCACCCCAGCCGGTTACGACAGCACGAAGCTCAGCGTCGGTCTTTCCATCAGGGTTGTCAAGTTCCGATATGGTATTTGCATAGGTGCAGGCTCCGTCATAGACTTTTTTCGTCCCGCTCACAAGACCGGTATTGTCTTTAGGTCCGGAAACGGAACTGTTCCAGGCCACCACATTCTGCAGATAGGAACTACCCTCAAGATTACCGGCTATACCTCCGCAGGCTCTGTCAGCGGAGACTCTTCCAGTAGCATATACGTTTGTCACAATTCCTCCATCCAGCATATTGCCGACAATGCCGCCTCCATGACCAGATGCACTGACACGGGCAGACGAATAGCAATTGTCAATCTGACATGAATAAGGGGAATATGCAGTTCCAGACATTCCTACTATTCCTCCGGCAGGATTCCCGCTGACCGAGCCGCTGACAAAGCAGTTTTTCACGCTTCCTACATAGTTGCTGTTCTTAGGGGAACGGATACCGAGATAGCCTGCGATGATTCCGGAAGCATTGGAGCCGGAAATCGCAGCGTCAAGAAACCCGACATTGCGACACTCACCGCAGAGTATTCCGAAAAAGCTCGAATAATTCTGCCCTTTGCAGTTGAGATTCTTGATGACATGTCCGTCACCGTCGAAATCGACAAAAAGACTGTAAGGCTCCGCATTGTTGAGCGGAATCCAAGGGATGTCTTTCATATCTATGTCCGCTGAAAGTCTGAAATAGACCATTTCTTCCGGAGACAGCCCCTGTGGCATATTTGCCAAATGCTGCGCTGTCGCAATAATATATGGAGATTCCGGAGTTCCAAAACCAGAAGCGAAGGCTCCTCCCAATCCTCCTGTGTCTTCACTGGAGTCTCCTGTTCTGTCTGGCGGTACCCTCGAATATGAATCCAAAGGGTCATAGCGGCAAGACAGAAGCGACGCGAGCGTCAGCATCAGTGTAACGACATATACCAATATTTTATATATCCTTTTCATAAACATTGATTTTTACCATCCTTTATTCTGTTCGATTTTTCCGCCCGTAAGGATTATGTCTTCCTTAGGAATCGGATAGAAATAATCACGCTCTTCGTTCCATTTCCTCACCATATCGGAGAAGAACACTATTTTCCCAGAGCCGTTCCCTGAGAGTTTGTAGTCTGTGTCAATGTTGAACCATGTAACGTTCTCCTTCACGGAAGGTTGAGCGCCGCTATAGACGCAGATGTCAGCATTGCCGTCACCGTTCACGTCATAAGCCTTTCCTATCTTGTCGGCAGGAATGTAGATGCCTTCCATTTTCTGTCCTATGCAGGCACCCTCCTTCCATCGCATCAAATCCCACCAGCGGTTCTGGCTCTCAAGCACGAGCTCTATTGTCCTTTCCCTGCGGATTTCGAGAATCACGCCCTTATTCGCACCAGTGACATTGGCATAGCCGGTCTCCGCAGAAGACAGGTATGGATCCGGAGAATCATTTGCCGCGCCAAGATTCAAATCAGGCATCTTTGCCCGTGCACGAATCTTGTTTACCGAAATATCCAAGTCTCCCTGCGTGATTTCCCCAAGTTCGGCCTTAGCTTCGGCATAGTTGAGATAAATCTCCGCCATACGGAAAAGCGGCAGGTCATTGTAGGAAGCAGCACTTGAGTTGAGGTTTGCCTCAACGATATATTTGTGTGGCTGATAGCCCGTTATGCAGTTGGAAAAATTCAGTCCCTTGGTTGTTCTGATAGTCTGGGCAAGACGCGGGTCACGTCCTGAGACTTCATTGACAAATTCAATCTTGTCATAATCTGGCTTGTCCGTAAACCTCGTTCCGTCTGCCATAAGATAGCTGTTTACGAATTTCTTGGTAAAGCCGCAACGGCCCTCACCAGGAGTATTGAAAGTTCCCAAAACGGAATTCGGGAGGGATGCTGACTGATCATAATCCCTCGCAAGGATAACCTCAACGGATTTTGCGTTGTCAGAGGTGAAGAGATCGCGATATGGCTGAGTCCCGGATGTGTAGAGAGAATAGCCACGCGGGGCATTCATGAGTGCGTCTGATGATTCCACACATAGGCGAAGCCATTTTTCCGAATCCGCAAGGCCATGATATTTGCGGAAAGTACCCTCAAACAAGCAGATGCGGCTTTTGAGTGCCATAGCCGTCCACCAAGTCACGTGATAGAGGTCTTTCGTACTGTTTTCTTTCTTGAAAAGTCTGATTGCTTCATCGATGTCTTCGATGACCTTTTCCATAACGAAGTCGCGGGAATCCCGGGCTTTATAGAGAGCCGGATCATCGGTTCCCGGAACGTGGTCAAGCCACGGAACATCTCCGAAACGTTTCACCATATTGAAATAGTAGTGTGCCCTGAAAAATTTGGCAACACCGGTATATTTCCGCACAGCTGCCGCATCAGGGCAATTGCCGATATTCTCAAGCAGGAAGTTGATATGCCTGAGAGCTTCGAAAGACCAGCCTCCGCCCTTTTCAGGAACGGTACGTGTGAGACTAACCTCACTCGCAAGCGGAATCCAAATCATATTGTCACCGATTTCCTTGTATATTCCGTTTCCTCCAGGGAGAATATCGCTATAGAACCGGTTTGCATAAAGTTCCAGCTCCGATTCGTTCTTGAAATATGTCTTCACAGTCACAGCAGCCTTTGGCGTGAGATCCAGAAGATCGCAGGAGCACAACAATGCTGATGCAAAAATGACGGATACAATTCCTTTTATCATTGATTTTTTCATATACATTGTCCTCCAGAATTAAAGTGTTATGTCAAGTCCGAAAGTGAATGTTCTCGCGTACGGATAGACCATTCCTGCTCCTCTTCCATTTTTCCATGTGAGCGATGATGACGCCTGTTCCGGGTCAATGTACCGGCTCTTCAGCGCAGTAAAAGTAGCGAGGTTCTCACCTGAGAAGAAGATGCGGAACTTGGTCATATGCATCTTCTCAAGCCACTTCTCAGGAAGAGTGTAGCCAATGGTAAGATTTTTCAGACGGCAGTAGCCGACATTCTGGAGATAGCGGTCGTTTACCGCTCCTAGTTCTCTGTTGGTCATGAGGGCGACATAACCCCTCGGCCTCGGGAAATACGCATTCGGATTGGTCTCCGACCATACCCTGCTCATAAAATCCTTCGGAATGAATGAAACGTAAGGACGGGAATACGGTCCCCAGAAAGCATAGTCTTCGGTACTAGGATACATATTTTGACGTCCAATACCCTGCAACATCATGGAGAAGTCTATGCCTTTCCATCCGAGACTCAGCGTTCCGCTGAAGTTATAGCGCGGAAGTGAATTTCCGATTACGACCATATCTTTTACATCATCTGCCGAAGTCGTAGGCTCAATCTTCCCGTTTCCGTCCAGGTCAATGAACTTGAGGTCGCCGGCGTGGAGTCCTGTATCCACAATCTCCGTGTTGATCATATCATTGACAGCACTCTGATCCACTTTGTATGCCATTGCATCTGCATTCGTCGCAAAGAGTCCTCCTATACGGTAGCCCCAGATATCTCCGAGTTTCTGCCCTACGTATGGGCTTGCCAGCGTCTTGTTCGGATTGTCGTATTTCGTGACATATGAGACATTGTCACCAAGGCCGAAACTGATGCCATAACTGAAATCGTCGCCAGCAAGACGGAAACTGTCATTCCACGAAATCGTGAACTCATAACCGAGAGTGCGAAGGTCCGCCGAATTGTTTTTCGGAGCAGCAGCGCCGTAAGTGGAAGGAAGTGCCTGGCTCTGCATTATCATATCCTTCGTATCGCGGATATATGCATCTCCGCTGAAGTTGAGCCTACCTCTGAACATCGAAAGATCTAGTCCGATATTATTTGTGTATATCTTCTCCCATGAAATGTCTGACGCATTCGGTGAAGACTCATTGGCGTAATAAACTTTCTGCCCCTCACCGAAACGGTAATTGAGCTGGCCTGAGGTGCTGATTGTCTGTATGTAATCATAATATCCCACTGCACTCTGGTTTCCGAGGGAGCCATAAGAATACCTGAGCTTCAAGTTATTGACCACATGCTTCGCATTTTTGAAGAACGGCTCCTCACTGATTCTCCAACCGAGGGAGAATGACGGGAAGAATCCGAAACGACGTCCCTTGGCAAAACGCGAACTTCCGTCGTAACGCCCGCTGGTCTCGACCAGATAACGGTCTGCGTAGGCATAGTTGAGACGATAGAAGAAACCGAGAACAGCATAGTCATTCTGACCTCCACGGGTGTATATATTGTCACCTACAGCGATGTTGAAATCCGAAATTTCTTCACTCAAGAGATCGTAGCGACGCATATAATTCGTCTTGTAGTATTTGTACTCGTAATTGACACCAGCCATGGCCTTGAAGTCGTGCTTCTCTCCGAAAACATCTCCGTAAGTCGCATAAGCATTGAAGACATTCCTGCGGGTAGTGTTGTAACTCTCCTGGATTCTGTCTTTAGCAGCCTCGTCAGAAGCCGACATATAGAGAATCTTGCCCGGTATGCGGGAATAAGGGACATCCACGAAGCGGTTGAACGCATAATACATCAGATCGGTGTAGGAATAATTTGCCCTTATCTCAAACTGTTTCACCGGTTTGATAACGGCTTCGAAGGTAGTCCTGAGTTCTGTATTCTTGTCCGCCATATCGTGCTTGCCGTATTCGGCGATTGCGTGAACTCCGTTTGTCACCCTGTATGTAGGGCTTGTTGAAGAGTAGTAAACAAATGTACCATCCGGATTTATCGGGACAATACTTGCAAGGGCATGATTCCATGCGCTGGAGAAATATTGGTTGAAAGCGCTGGAGCTACCTGGGAACGACTGCTTACGGCTTGACCAGTTGGTGTTGTTGGTGAGTTCGAGCCAATCTGTAACCTTAACTCCGATTTTCGTACGGAAAGTATAGTGGGTATAATGATCCGGCTTTATCGCCTTGGCTCCGGTCTGGTCATAGAAATTGCCGGAAAAGAGGAAATTCACCCTACCAGTACTTCCGCTTACGCTCAGGTTGTGGTCGTGAGTCGGACGGGTATTGTTGAACATATAATTGTACCAGTCGAAATTGGCGTAGTATTTATATACACCATCCTTCTCGACTACCCAAGGTCTCGACGGATCTTCCACTTTGTCGTTACGGCGTATCCACAGTTCGTGGTAGTCCTCTGCAGTGTAAGTCGTGTAAGGTGTACCCTGATATGTACGGTAGAACATATCATTGATATATGCACTGTAATAGCCTCTGGTCTCGAAATCTGTTGACACCGTGGATGTTCCGAAAGTGAACTTTCCGTTGTAGGATACCTTTATCTTTTCATCCGTCGGATTCTTGGTATTCACGAGTACGACTCCGAAACCGGCACGAGCACCATAGACTGCCGACGCCGAAGCATCTTTAAGAACGCTAATAGACTCGATATCGTTCGGATTCACATCACGCAAGTCCCCCTCTACGCCGTCAATGAGAATGAGAGGTCCGGTTGATGAGGCTATTGAGGTCACACCTCGGATGTTCACTGTCGCCCCATCACCCGCACGTCCTGAAGTCTTGACCATGACATTAGGCATAGCACCCTGAAGCATCTCACCTACGGAAGCAGCATTGCGGTTGCGCAGATTGTCTCCGTCAACAACTGCCACTGCGCCGGTAAGGTTCACTTTCTTCTGAGTACCATAGCCTATGACCACGGTTTCCGTGAGGAACTCCGTATCCGGGGAAAGAACGATTTCAAGCGGAGCCGTATTCCTGACAGGAATTTCTACGTCTGTAAAGCCTATAAACGAAACGACGAGAATTTCATTCAAAGCGACGTCAAGACTGAATTTTCCGTCAATGTCGGAGACCGCTCCGGCTCCATGGCGTCCCTTGACCACAATCCCGGCTCCGACCAAAGCTTCTCCGTCATCGGATTTTACGCTGCCTTTCAAGTTGAAGCGTTCGTCAGACCTGCCGACATTGTCTTTCTCCGCCACACGGCTCTCGGAAACAAGCACTGTGCGTCCGCTGACGCTTACAGACACTGGCTGTCCCTCAAATACTTTCCGTACAGCTGTTTCAACGTCAACATCCGCCAGCGATACAGAGACCTTCCGCTCCATATCTATTCCTGACGATTTGACCACCACCGAATATCCATATCGGGACTGGATTTCAGCGATTACCCTCGACACTTTGACATCACGCATATTCAGCGTTATGTCCTGGGCGTACCCCAGTGCACACGACAGAAAAACTGCGGTCAGCAAGGCGACGAGTACCCTGTTAAAAGATTTCAGGTTCATCTTACTGTTAGTTTAATTTTGTTATTAATGTGATTAATTCTGAAATGCCGCTCTACATTGAGCGCATTCAGTATCTCATCGAGATTTTCCCCGTTAATGAACGACGCATAGTATTTTTCCCCCGCGATACTGTCCTCCACGCTGATATCCACCTTGAAGCGGCGTGAAAGCGTGCCGACTATCTCTGAGAGTGCGGCATCGACAAACTGAAGTCCATCGACGTCCAGAACCCGTTCATAACTATTGACATCGAAATGTAATCTTTTCACATTCCCTTTTTCCTTGTCATAGCGTATGATATCGCCGGGAACGAGCTTTACGGATGTCCCGTCGGCGCGCATACAAAGCTCTACAGAACCGTTGAGAAGCGCGACCTCCTCATTTTTGGAATCCATAAAAGAGGACACGTGAAAGCGGGTTCCGTGGACGATTACATCCATATTGTCGGAAACTGCGACGAATTTCTTCTCAGGATCCTTTGCGACATCAAAGAGGACATCTCCGCTGATAAATACTTTTCTTTCAGAAGATGAGAACTTGTCCGGATATATCAGGCGGCTGCACGGACCGATTTTCACAGATGTCCCGTCGGATAGTTCCACAGAAGCATTTTCCGCATATGCCGTGGAAATCTCATTCCATACGGTCTCCGTCTCACCACCTGCTCCAAATGAGAGCCAAAGGCAGGTGAACAGCAGCGGGATAAATAAAACCGCTGCAATGTTCGAGACAATGCGCAGCGCCGAATGCCATCTCTTGCGGATTGTCAGACCGACATTTTTCGCAAAACTATCGAAAGCCGCCTCGCCCATCGAGACGTCCTTCCCTGAAACTTCTGACTCCGCCTGCCTGAGCAGTTCGCCAAGAACCACATCAAACTGGGGACTATCCTCATTCTCCAGAAGCAAGTCCTGGAATTTACTTATGTTTTTATCTGAATTCGAGCTCATACTATACAATGAACTCGAAAAGAGGGAGAATCCCCCAATCAGAAAAAGAAAAATTTACTCCTACGACCGGAACTTGGTTTTCAGTTCGCTGAGTGCCAGAGTGATATGTCTCTCAACTGTCTTTTCGGACAATTTGAGTTCTTCAGATATTGAGCGGTTTGTCTCCCCTTCCATTTTCATATCAATCACGGTCTTACGCTGCTTCGGCAATGTTTTCACAGCATCATCAAGCATCTTCCTACGCTCTTTCCGGAGCAGTTCCTCCTCCACTGAAAGCATAGTTTTGTCCTCGATTTTGGACTCTTCCATCTGCGCAAATGACTTCCTGTCACGGAGAAAAGTGAATGCGCTGTTCCGAGCTATCACATAGAGCAATTTTTCCACCGAGGCGACAGAATCAAGCCGATCGCGATTCTTCCACAGTTTCATAAAGACCTCCTGGACTATGTCTTTCGCCGAGTTCGCATCTCCAACAATCTTGGTGACAAATCGCAGATACACAGCATAATAACGGACAAAGAGATGACGCCACGCCTCGGCATCACCTGTTCTGAGTCCGTTCACAAATCCGCTGTCATCCGTCTTTCCCATTGAAGTCTGTGGTTGTTTTGACGAGGCAAATATAGAAAAGTTTTTATATCTGCTCAAATCTGGATAAAAGATAATGCTTCTGAACGTTTACAGTTTTATGAGGCACAATGCCGTCTGACAACTCCCACCAGGACGCGCAGCACGTATTCCGCTGACTATCAGCGCTTTAGGTGTTTTCGGAGTTATAAAAACCACAACTCTGATTTCGATTAAACAGCTGATACACAGTAACTTGCAGGTCGCGCTACATCTGCGGGGACACTGGCTAAAAACGCGTCAATACGTAACCGCGGAGACGCTTAAGGATTACTGAATATTTTTTACTAACTTGCGGGATGTCGAACTGGTCGGCAAAAGAGACGGTCATCAGCTTAGAAACTACATATTTATGAGAAAATACATATTACCCATCCTACTGATTGTTACGCTTGTTTTCGGTTTCAATGCATGTAAGCCGGAGAGCGTACCGGAAAAGCCAGATCAGGAGCAGCCTGCTCCAAACCCCGAACCCGAGCCGGAACCTGAACCGAATCCTGAACCGGAGCCTGAGCCTGAGCCAAAACCAGAACCAGAGCCAGAACCGGAACCGAATCCGGAACCATCTGAGACCGTCATTTACTACGACAATCTCGACAAGGTTAAATCTGATGTGAACAACAATTACTTCGACACATGGAGCGACTGCCGCAACATGGAAGGCACAGGCATTGCCACTGTCACCTATGACGGCTCCTACACCTCCGTGCGAAGCAGTTTCTCGTCCACCGGATATCCCGGAGCTTCTGGAGTCAATGGAGTATATTACAGCAGAGACGGCGCCCGGATAGAAATCAACGGCATCGGACTGCCGTCAGACAAACGCACTTACAAACTCACGGTCGGAATGTGCGCATTCAAGAAGGACGTAGTGCCGAACAAGACCTTCACCATCACTGTTTCCGATGAGCATGGCAAGAAGAGCTACAATCTGAACTATACTGTACAGAAATATGGCCAGTCATGGTTTCTTGCCACATCCGTCTTCGAAATAAGCGCCACCGAAACGACCAGGCTGAACATAAAGATCACCGCTCTTGCAGACGGAGCACAGGGCCGCACTGACGACCTCAGACTCGTGACGACTACCGATACAGCATCTGAGACATTCGATTTCGGACACGGAGCGGAGCCGGTCAAGGATTATATAGAAAGACCTGCCACGCTCAAGGCCAATGCCGACTACAAATATGTGGACCACAGAGGGAAAACATACAGGTCCCAAAAGGACGTCCGCAATTATGAAACCTGCTACGACATCCGTCGCCACAACCCTATGTGGGTAGCCTATCCTTGTCATGAAATCTATTGGGAAGGAGGCTACACCCGTCCGAGACCTGATCCTTGGAGACCAGACCCGTCATTCAGCGAAAGCGAGCAGTCGATCATATACGCAAGCGACTGGGACAGCTGGCCGTGGAGCGCAACAAGCGGAAAGCCAAGCGACAAATATTATTACTGGTCACCACTGCCTTCAAAGAATACAGTCGGCAAAGGACACATGATGCGCTCGGCTGAAAGAGGCTGCGGAAACTCCAGCAAACTGTTTGACCTCAACACTCAGACCTTCTATCCTACCAACATTGCTCCCGAACGGTATCTGAATGAGACCGAAACAGACTCCCATTGGTCAATGGTGGAATACATCCTGCCTAACGAGTGGAGATGCAGCGACACGCTTTACGTGGTCGTCGGATGCTATTACGGTGATGACACATGGGTACTGAAAGATGCCTGCAACTGGGGAGAAACCAGTTCAAAATCAAAGGATTGCCTTATGCCGACCGCCAGATACAAACTCGTCATGAGGACGAAAAGCGGTTCGACAGGAAAGCCTATCTGGGAATGCACCGCAGATGAAGTCATGGCTATAGGATTCTGGTTCCCGCAGAGGTTCTCCGGCGAGAAGCTGACCTCCCTGCCTCCACTTGCAGACTACATCTATACGGTTGCGGATATTGAAAGGATGATCGGCGGAGAATTCGAGTTCTTCCCTCTTGCTCCGGAAGGAGTCAAGAACAGCTGCAACATCAGCGACTGGCCAGGCCTTTCATCCATCGCAGGCAAATAGTAAGTTACGACAATATAGAAGACACTGTGACGGGTGACTCTTTCCTCAACTTGAGGCAGGACCATCCGTCACGTGTTTTATGCCCCTCGAGCCGCAGCCCGTATTTTCCGGTTTCTTCCAATATGTCCTCCACGTCGTCTTCATAGAAGCCGCTAAGCAGCAGCAATCCGTTTTGTTTCAATGACTTTACATAAGTGCGCAAGTCCATCAGGATAATATTGCGGTGGATATTGGCAAGGAGAACATTGTACTTTCCGGCCTGAAGAAGCGAAGCATCTCCGCAATAGGTCTCCACCTTGCGTCCGACGCGGTTCAGCCTTGCATTGTCATAAGCCGAGCGCGCAGCGACAGCATCTATGTCAATGCCGAAAACTCTCGAAGCCCCCATCTTGGCAGCCAGAATCGCGAGCAGAGCAGTGCCGCAACCCATATCCATAACGACATTGTCGCGGATTTCACCGGCATCTTCCAGCATCGTCTCCATCATCATATAGGTGGTTTCGTGGTGACCGGTGCCGAACGCCATCTCAGGGCGGAGACGGATATTGTACCTCGTCCGCGGAGAAGTCCTGTCATCGGCCTGCTTTATGGTTACCTTGCCATCCACGACGATCGGCTGAAAAGCATCCTCCCACTGCGCATTCCAGTTATGGAACGGCACTGGAGCAGCCTCAAACGAGGTTTTGAACGGTAGACCGGAAAGCACAGCCTTGAGTGCGAACCTGTCGAACTGCGGCTTCTGGATATAACACTTCACATCACTTTCGCCTATCACGAAAGAGTCATAAGGCAGATCCGAAAGCATCGCCTCCAGAATCTCCGCATTCTCTTCAGAAAAAGGGTCAATGCTGACCTTTACCTCTATGTAATCGCTACTGTCCATTTTCATTGTCCTCCACCGGCAAGACTGCCGCCTCACCATTTTTAGCCTGACGTTTCTGTTCACGTTTTTTGCGGCGTGCCGCCTTCCTGTCCTCGCTGGTCGCATTGTCCTGGACAAACTGCTGCTTCTGGGACTCCTCTTCCTCCTCCTGCACTACAGGAATCAGGCTAAGTGAATCCATACGCGCATTCAATGCAGAGTCCACAGGGGTGTCATAAGCCGTCTGGAGCGAATCCAGCATCTTCCTGTGTCCGCCTTCCAGTGAATCCAGCTTGGCATCAGGATTGAAGCCCATGGCGACTTTCTGCGAGTCGATGGAACTGCGCATCTGAACATTCTGCTTGACAGCCAGATCAACACCCTTCGTAAAGATATTGTGGATAGAGCGGACAAGGTTCATCTGCAGCGTGTCTATCTGCGCCGTGAAAACAGGCACCTTGGTATTCTTGTACTGGGCCTTGCCTATACGGTACTTCCAGTTGTCGAAGTTTCCGAAGATATTTATTCCGAAGCGGAACGGAATCGGCGACTTGAGCACTGAAACGTGATATTTGAAGGTCTGGTCGAAGTTCTGCAGTCCGCTCATTGCCAATGTATAACGGTCGATCTTCAGAACAAACGGGAACACCTCCAGCTTGTTGTCGCTGATAAGACCGCTCACTGACATATCGGACACCTTGCCCATCTTCTTGTTCTTGAACATCAGCAGTTTCGCGAGCTTCCTGAACTCAGGGCTCTCTTCCAGGACCACATCCCTGCCGCTGATTTTCATGATTCCGTTCATTGACTTGGTAACGAAATTCATATTGGTATCCAAGTCTGTGGTAGCCGCCATTTCACAGTCGAGCATTCCCTTGAACGAAGTAAGCATCGGCATTATCGAATCCACCGCCGGGAACAGCTGGACCACCTTGTCCGCCGTGATGTCGGAAAGATTCAGGTCGAAACCGGCCTTGATGTCCTGCTTGCTCTTGGTGGAATAGAAACCTTCGAAGAAGATATCTCCCATATTGGAGGTGGCCAATGTATTGGTCAGCTGGATACAACGCTCTTTCATCGTCATGTCCGCAGCAAGCCAGGTCACATTCAGATCAGAGTAGTTCACCTCATTGGCCTGGAGCGAGATATTCGCTATCAGGTTCGCCGGAACCACCACGAGAGCATAGGCACTGTCCTGGACAGCATCGTGGACCTGTGAGACCTTGGCCAGATATGTGGCATCATCCTCTGAAGAGACATTGGCAATGGACTCCGGGGTGAACTTGGTGCCGGCCGTATATGCGGTAAGCAGTTCATTGGCATCAATCTTCTGCGACGTCAGTTTCAGGTCCAGTTTCAGCGGACCCCGGCCGAGCAATGCCCTGCGCAGACCGCTCAGGACGCCGTTTGCCGAGATATCAGACGCTCCCGGCCTGAATGTGAAGTTGTCCAGATGGACAGCATCATTGGTAACCGTTCCCCTAACATCCTCGATGACGTTCTTCAACGGGAAATATGGAGTGATCACCATACCCTTGCTGATATTGAGACTTCCTGCCAGATTCCACTCCTTCAGATATTTGGCCATCGTCTCATTGAGAGTTATGTCAATGTCCTTCTTCCGGAAATCCGCCTCCTTGATGAAATCCGGCACCGGACGTCCTGCCATCCTCGCCCTTATCATCTTGACAAACAGCGAATCGCGAGGCGTTCCCGGATAAACCCTCTGCAACGAATCCAGGAAATGATGTCTGCGCTGGTTGCTTTCATACGCAGTCATCACCGCCGAAGCAGAGAACTTGGCATCCTTGAAACCGTATCTGTTCACGCCTTCACGGGCGAATATCCTCGAATTGGAACTTGACACTGACAATCTCGGCTCCAGCTTGTCCCCTCTGACTTTATGTGAGAAATTGAAAGTATTAGTCGAGCCAAGGATGCCTGCAAACAGGGAATCCGTACCGTTGAACAGAAGTTTCTTCATGGAGACCGTTCCCACCAGCGGGTGCTTATCCCCTTCCAGTTCGCCTGAATTTATCCGTGCTGCATTCTGGGCCTCGGCATTGACACCGGTGACATTCACCTTAATATCCTTGCCGCATGTTGCGGACAGCGAGTCCACCTTGGCCGTAAGCGCCAGAACCTCAGTGCCTTTCGGGATACTGCTGTCCACCTTGTTCTTTATGGTGGAAATGGCGATTTCAGGGCCACCTATCCATGCGTCCAGGGTGTCCGCCTGAGATTTCACCACAATATTCCTGCTTCTGACATAGCCGTCAAGCCGTGCCTTGTAGAAATTGTACATGTTCAGCTGCGACATCCTGATCTTACCGGTAAGCACTCCGTCCAAATCTCCGGAGACGCTGTAGCCCAACGAATCCGGCACGAACGCCATCATCTCATCGAGCGACGCATAAGCGATTCCCTCAATGTCCATAAGAGGGTCATCCCCCGCAAGGTCGGACACCGTTCCGGACACATCGAGATCGACACCGCCAAAATTCAGACAGACATTGTCAATGTTGACATCCAGTTTCCCGACATTGTCCGTGGCGGCATTTATGTCCGCCGCTACTGTTCCGGAAGGGATCCCCGGATAATCCACAGCGGCTTTCGGAAGCACCAGTTCAGCTATCAGCTCAGGCAACGTGTTCCTTGTCGGGTTCCAATATCCGTCGCAGAGCGCCGTAAACGTGACTTTCGCATCCGTCTTGAGCTGCTCGGCTTCAGGGAAGAAATTCTTTCCGAAATAGTCTATCAGTTCCGAAACGCGGCAGTCATTGATGGATGCCTCAGCTCTTACATAGGTGCTGTCCCCATAGTATGCCACATCGCCCATGCCCTTGACATTCACCGTAGCCAGGGAAACCTCGAAGTCACGCCATGAGACCTTGGCCGCCTCATCCGATTTAGGAAAGCTGATGTCACCTTTGACTGACAGCGGAAGCATCACACGGCCATATTCGCTCATTCCGAGGAATGTCTTGGCGGTAGCGTCCACGCTCATGACCTTGTCCTTTTCATGAATATGGAAATGATCCATTGCCACAGCCAATGTATCGGCCGGCAATCTTCCGGACACGAAGAGGCTGTCCACCTTGAGGCCCAGCCGGTTGGCTGATGTCGAGACATTGGTCAGTTTGCCGTCGAACTTGAGCTGCTTGAGGAGAACCGCCGCATAAATGGTGTCGGGACAGTCGGTATAGACTATCTTCGGACGTCCTGTCATATAGATCTTGTTCACGACTATCGTGGGCAATGAAGTGGCTGTAGTGTCGCTTTCCGCTTCCTCGTCCACTACCGCCTGCACTTTCAGGACATTCCAGTTCGCATCTTCACCACCATAGTAATGCGCGAAGAAATGCGGTTTGTCCATGCTGACCTCGCGGATATGAATTTTTCCGAACAACGCCTTCAAGTAATTGACTGACAATGTGGTCTTGCGGATAGCCGCCAATGTGTCAGCAGATTCCGCCCTGCCCGCATGGCGAAGGATTCCGTCAATGCCGACCGAGTCGTAACGTGCATACTTGTCGTGAGGGTATGTGACCACCACATTCTCCACATCGAGCTGAAGGTTCGGGAAACTTTTCAGCATGGACGCGCTGATTTTCCCTATGTGCACATCAGCGTCCACATATTCCGGAATATATTTCTCCGCCATTTTTGTCAAGAACGAAGAATTCAGCAGAAGCTGCAATACCACGAGCAGAGCCGCCCATATTCCGACCACTGTGGCCACTGTAATTTTAAGCCAACGGAACCACTTGCTTTTCAATGACTTATTTTCTTTCACTCTATCCATTTCCATTTATTGCCAGAAGTACTTTCATTCTTTTCCACAAATCTTACAAATATAGTGAAAGCTGAGAGAAAAGGAAAATGATATTATCCGCCGGTAGGCGGGAAATGAAAAAAGCCGGCTGGAAAACGGATTTCCAACCGGCGTATATCATTTTCAGATATATTAACTGTACAAGGCAGGCTTACTGCTCGTCCTCAAGCTGCAGATGCTGTACGTAGATAGCCTTCTGAAGCTGCTCTCTCTTCCTGACAGATGGTTTCACGAAGTTCTTTCTGGCACGAAGCTCGCGGATAGCACCTGTTTTTTCGAATTTTCTCTTGAATCTCTTGAGAGCTCTCTCGATGTTCTCACCTTCCTTAAGCGGTACAATAATCATATCTGAATCACCTCCTTTTTTTAATAAATCCCTAAAACCGAATGAGTTACGTATATCCATCCTGAATTAGCGGGTGCAAAGTTACAACAATTATCCGGATTTCCGACAATCATTGACCGATTTTTTCCCGAAAAATTTTCATTCCGTCAGTGGCCTTGGCCATGATATGCTGAATCCTGCTGTCACGGACATTGACCTGGCCCGGGTCGATCAGATAAATCGGCGTGTCGAGCGATGCGTAGCGGTACAGGCCCGCTGCAGGATAGACACTCAGCGATGTACCGACAATCAGAAGGATGTCTGCGTCGGACACTATGTCAATGGCTCTTTCGATTTTCGGCACCGGCTCGCCGAACCAGACGATGTGCGGACGCAGCTGGTGGCCGTTCGGGGCCTTGTCGCCAAGATGCACTTCCGAGTAACCGATATCGAAGACAGTCTTCTCCGAAAATCCGTCTTCCTCATTGCAGCAGTTCTCCGGCCTTACTTTCGTCAATTCCCCGTGAAGATGGAGGACATTGGAACTGCCAGCCCTCTCATGAAGATTATCCACATTCTGCGTAATCACATTGACATTGAAATTATCCTGAAGCGAAGCTATGGCACGATGTGCGTCATTGGGCCTTACCCCTTCGAGCTCATGCCTCCTTATATTATAGAAGTCGAGCATCAGGCCCGGATTCTTGTACCAGCCCTCGATGGACGCGACTTGCTGCGGGTCGTAATTGTCCCACAGACCGCCATTGTCACGGAACGTGCTGATTCCGCTCTCGGCGCTCACACCGGCGCCTGTAAGCACCACAAGTTTCTGTTTCATAACAGTTTACGAATTAAAATAATATTTTCTGAGCCAATACTCGAAAAGAGGGTCCTGCACGGACGGTTCGTCCTTGTCATTGAACGAAAGCACCTCTTTCTTCATAAGAGCTTCCTTGAGTCTCTTGACATTGGCCGAAGAATTAAGTCTGTAGTTTTCAATGACTTCCGTCGTACTGAACTTGACATTGCCGTCGAGCACCGCCTTCAGGAAACGCTCCTGGAATCCGGTAAGGTCGTCCATAATGGCCTTGAACCTCGGCAGATTGGCAGAAACCATACAGGAAAGCGCATCATTGAAAGTGATTTCACTTATATAGCCCTTGGACAATGCATCGCAGATGAAGAAAAAGCTGTTGATATACCAAATGTTGTTGCGGAACAGCCCGCAGACCACCTGTATCAGGTCGCGCTCGATGACCTTGCCGCCCACAGAAAAGCCTTTCAGCACATGATCCGCTATTTCGGCGTCAGAAATCATTGACAATGAATACTTTTCCACGCTCTTCCAGAAAAACTTCCGGCGCATGAAGATACTCTCCATCGCATTGGCCCTGGAGCCCAGGAAAATGAAGGAGCAGCGAGGGGTCCTGGCCTGGATGCGGGCAGAAATCGACGCGTCCAACACCCTGAAGAATTTCTCACCCTCGTCCGAGTCAATGTTTTCGAACTCATTGAGGACAATGATGAACTGCACATTCTTTTCTTCGGCAATGCGGAAAGGCAGCTCAGCCACGGCGGAAATCTCAGCCGCACCGACCGGGGCATTGTCAGAAAAGACTCTTCCCGTAACAGAAAACGACTGCGCGTCAAACTCCAGAGATGTGCCTGACAGATACTTGGAGGCATTGTCCTGATAGTCCTGCGGGACTGTGGAAACGGATGAAATCACGGCACCTGCAAACCGTCTTATGAACAGCTCGGCATCGTGGATATTCGTGAGGTCCAAGCTGCACATCAGAAACTGCTTGCCGGAAGTCCTCATATTGAGCAGAGTCTGCTGGACCGCGGACATCTTGCCTGATTTCAGAGGACTCCAGATGGCGATGCTTTCGCTCTGGGTCAAGAGATTTGACAATGTAATGCAATCAGAACGACGCCCGATGAAATACTTACCGGTCACATAGTCAGCAAACTGGAATGGAGTATCCATACGTTTAAATTTTTCGAGTTGCACAAGCAGGATTGCCTGGCAGGATTACCAAGCAATCGTCGAAAAAGTGCCCAACGGGTTTTGCACTAACGACTTCCGGAAAACAAAATTAGTAAAAAATTTTGCGGAATGGCAGAAATCCATTAAATTTGCAGTCCAAAATAAAATCAGATGACTGACAAGCCTTATAAGTTCCGTGCAGAAACGGACGCTTGCAGCCGAAACTTAATAAGTTTTTATATAATGTACGCAATCGTTGAAATTGCAGGCCAGCAGTTCAAAGTAGAAGCTGGTGCAGAGATTTTCGTAAACCGCCTCGCATCGAAGAAGGATGAGACGGTAGAGTTCGACAAGGTCCTTCTCCTCGATAACGAAGGAGCAGTAAAGGTCGGAGTTCCTTACGTAGAGGGTGCAGTTGTAAAGGCAACAGTTCTCGCAGATGACGTAAAGGCAAAGAAGGTTATCGTTTTCAAGAAGATCCGTCGTAAAGGATACCAGAAATCAAACGGTCACCGTCAGAAACTTACAAAGATCCGCATCGACTCTATCGCTTAATTTTTTACAGATCGCTAAATTAAAGGAGAATTTGAATTATGGCACATAAAAAAGGTCAAAGTAGTTCTAAGAACGGTCGTGAGTCACAGAGCAAACGTCTCGGATTCAAGAAATTCGGTGGTGAGGTAGTAAAGGCCGGTAACATCATCCTTCGCCAGAGAGGCACAGTCCACAACCCGGACAAGAACGTAGGTATGGGTAAAGACCACACTCTTTACGCCCTCGTTGACGGAACAGTTCTCATTACAAGAAAGAAAGAGAACAAGTCATACGTGTCGGTTGTCCCTTTTGAGAACTAAACTCGAAGGGTCTTGAAAGACATTGGAGGATTGCACTTCGAGTTTCGGTGTGCGGTCCTCCTTTTTTCATTGGAAATCATATAGCAGACAAAATTAAATCATAAATATCATGTTGACACTTAAGATGCTTCGTGACGATCCGGATTTCGTAGTCAGGAAGCTTGCAGTCAAAAACTTCGACGCAAAAGCAATCGTCGATAAGGTTCTCGAACTTGACACACAGAGAAGAGCTCTCCAGACTGAGAGCGACGGTCTTCTTTCTCAGCAGAAGCAGAAGGCAGGTCTCATCGGAGGACTTATGAAAGAAGGCAAAAAGGCAGAGGCAGAAGAAGCCAAGAAAGAGGTTGCCGAACTCAAGGCACGTTCTACAGAGCTTCTTGCAAAGGCTGACGCTACAGAGAAAGAACTTGAGTCACAGCTTGTTCTCCTCCCTAATATTCCATGCGACCTGGTAGTCCCTGGAAAAGGAGCTGAGGACAATCAGGTGGTCAAGATGGGCGGCCCTGAAATCAAACTGCCGGAGAACGCGCTTCCGCACTGGGAACTCGCCAAGAAATTCGACATCATCGACTTCGACCTCGGCGTAAAGCTCACAGGCGCTGGCTTCCCTGTATATAAAGGCAAGGGCGCGAAACTCCAGAGGGCATTGATAAGTTTCTTCCTCGACAACAATACTGCCGCAGGCTACAAGGAGATCGAACCTCCTGTCATGGTCAATGCGGCTTCAGGTTTCGGTACAGGCCAGCTCCCTGACAAGGAGGCTCAGATGTACTACGTAGGTCTCGATGACTTCTATCTGGTTCCTACGGCTGAAGTGCCCGTAACCAACATTTACAGGGATGTCATCCTGAACAATGACCAGTTCCCGCAGAAGCTGACAGCCTACACTCCTTGCTTCCGTCGTGAGGCAGGTTCTTACGGAAAAGACGTGAGGGGCCTGAACAGACTTCACCAGTTCGACAAGGTGGAAATCGTCAGAATCGAGAAGCCGGAAGACTCTTATGCAGCTCTGGATGAGATGATTGCACACGTGGAGAGCCTCGTGAACAAACTTGGTCTCAAGTACAGGATTCTCCGTCTTTGCGGTGGTGACCTGAGTTTCACATCTGCCATCACATATGACTTCGAGCTGTGGTCAGCAGCCCAGGGAAGATGGCTGGAGATTTCTTCAGTTTCCAACTTCGAGACATACCAGGCTAACCGTCTGCACCTCAGATACAAGGACGAGAACGGCAAGATGCAGCTCTGCCACACATTGAACGGAAGTTCATTGGCTCTGCCTCGTGTCGTTGCGGCAATGCTTGAGGACAACCAGCAAGAAGACAGAATCGTCATCCCTGAAGTTCTCCGCCCATATACCGGGTTCGACTACATTGACTAAGACAAGTGAAGACGATATTGGGAATAGACCCCGGAACCAACATTCTTGGCTTCGGGGTCATTCGTACAGAAGGCAGCAAGGCCGAGTACGTGGAGATGGGGGTCATTGACCTGAGAAAGGAAAAAGACCCTTATAGTAAGCTCGTGCGCATTTTCAATGAAATAGGTGAAGTCTGCGACAGGCACTCTCCGGATGAGATGGCCCTGGAGTCGCCTTTCTACGGAAAGAACGCGCAGGTGATTCTGAAGCTCGGCAGAGCGCAGGGCGCGGCAATGCTGGCCGCATCCACCAGGAACATCCCAGTTACCGAATATGCCCCGAGAAAGGCAAAAGAGGCTGTTACAGGCAATGGAGCCGCTTCCAAGGAGCAAGTGAACAACATACTTCAGAGGACTCTCGGAATCGACATTGAGGAAAAATATCTCGACGCGACTGACGCGCTGGCTATCGCGATGTGCCATCATTATCAGCTGATTTCACCATTGGCAGGAATAAAATCTTCCACTTCCTGGGAAAAATTCATTGCCCAGAATCCAGATAGGGTAAAATAACGGCATTTTATTCCATATTTTTTCGCCAGGCTCTTAAACTTATGCGGCTCCGGTGCGTCCAAATGTTCGTTTGGGTCTGATTGGTGCCCATCTATTTTGTAAAATGAACGAACAATGAAGAGAATCATTGCTATGGTGTGCGGGCTGGTTTCAATGCTCGTGCTTTCTTTTGGAGCGTCTGCGCAGACACGGACTGTGACAGTTGTGCTGCAGGACTCAGGAAACGGTGAGCCTGTGGGCTATGCCACGGTATCTCTCACCAAACCGGGAGCAACTTCTGCGAGCAAATACGCTCTCACGGACGACAAGGGCAAGGCGACACTTGAGAAGGTGCCGGCCGGGGCTTACACATTCAAAGCCGAATTGCTTGGCTACAAGACATTTACCAAGGACATCACGGTGAAGGACGCTGTAAACTTGGGTATTGTGAAACTCGATCCGGACAAGCAGGTGCTGGACGCTGCGAGCGTATCTGCAACCGGCAATCCTATCGTGATAAAGAAGGACACCATAGAGTACAACGCCACTTCGTTCAAGACCACGGACAATGACATGCTTGAGGACCTGCTGAAGAAACTTCCGGGAGTGGAAGTGGGCACAGACGGTTCTGTAACAGCCAACGGACAGACAATCAGCAAGATAACAATCGACGGTAAGACATTTTTTCTGGACGATCCGCAACTGGCTTCCAAGAATATCCCTGCGAAGATCGTGGACAAGGTCAAGGTGGTCCAGAAGAAATCCGATCAGGCTCAGTTTACCGGTATAGATGACGGACAGGAAGAGACCGTCATCGACCTGACTGTGCAGAAAGGCATGATGAACGGGCTTTTCGGCAATGTGATGGCCGGCGGCGGACACGACTGGCCAGAAAACACCGCTAACGGAAACGGCGACTGGAGATACCAGGGTGCCGCATTCATAGGAAGATTCACGGACAAGAGCCAGCTCAGCATCATCCTGAACGGCAACAATACGAACAACCGCGGATTCAACGACCTTGCAGGGTCAATGATGAGAGGTATGCGTAGCGGCGGTATGGGCCGTGGCCAGGGCGGCTGGGGCAAGAACAATGGTATCACCACCTCGTGGATGGGTGGCGTAAACGGTTCTTGGGACCTCTTCGGCGACAAGATGGACCTCGGTGCCAACTACCTTTTCAACGGGACAAAGACCGACGTCAAGGAGAAGAGTAATAAAACCACTTTTCTTGATGATGGTTCAAGTCTCATTTACAACAATGACGGTTATAGTCTGAACAACACCTATGGGCACCGTTTCGGTATGCGCCTGGAGCACAAGTTCTCGGACAATACGTCTATCCTTTTCCAGCCTCAGTTCAACTTCGGAAAGGGTGACTTCACCGAGTTCTCGAAATTCTCCACAGACAGCAGAAGCAGTGCCGATGCGGCTGCAGTTAACAAGAATGAAGGTTTCAACAACAATACGGGCGACAACAACAACTGGACTGCGAACGGTTTCCTCCTGTTCAGGCAGAAATTGGGACTTCCTGGAAGAACATTGTCCCTCAACATTGACTATAACTTCAGCAACAACGACTTGCGGGGACTGAACCAATCATTGACAAAATCCTTCGGAACCGCAGGTGACGGCTCTGATGATATCAATGAAATAGTCAATCAGCGCTACGACCAGAATTCCAAGTCTTCTTCGATAAGCGGCAGGCTTGTCTATACTGAGCCGCTGGGTGCCGGGTTCTATCTTGAGGCGAATTACCAGTATAGATGGAGCCATAACAAGTCCACGAAGGACACTTACGATTCTGCCGATACTGGTGCGGAATTCAGTATCGCAAACCATCCGTACTTCAGCACGGGAACAGGGAAGGACAGCAGCGGAAAGGACATCACCGTGAGCGAGACCAGGAACGCCCAGTATTCCAATGATGTGCTGAACCAGTACCAGACTCACCGTGCAGGTTTCAACTTCATGTACCAGAAGGACAAATTCAGGGCCCAGGTCGGAGCTTCCGTAATTCCTACGATTACGCACAATGAGACTAACGGCAAGAGTTATGACAATACTGTCGTGAACTGGTCCCCTTCTGCCATGCTCTGGTACGATGTGAATGACAACACGAACATACGAGGTTTCTATTTCGGACGTTCTTCTCAGCCGACTACGACACAGCTCATGCCTGTTCCGGACAATACCAATCCGCTTAACGTTTCGCTTGGTAACCCTTACCTGAAGCCTTATTTCTCTCACGACATACGCACCAGAATCGGATATTCGAACAAGAAGAAATTCTTCTCTGTCTATGGCCATATTGCTGGTGGCTTCGTGCAGTCCCCTATTGTATATGCGAGCTGGTACAATACCAACGGCGTTGCGTATTCAATCCCTGTCAACGGGCCGACTTCCGGCAACGCCAGCGCAAGGGCTTTTGTAAATGCTCCTATCGGAAAATCCAATTTCAGCATTTCTTCTGTAACCAGAGGAAGCTGGTCCGAATCGTCTTCTTATGTAGGAAAGACTTCGCTTGACATGAGCGCCTACGGAACCGGCGGCGATTTCGATTATGAGAAATTCCACACGGACTTCCCCAACTTGGACGAGAGCGACCTATTCTTGAAGAACACGACTCAGACAATGAGTATTATGCAGAGGCTCAAGCTCACATATAGAAATGATTTTGTGGAACTTACTGCATCTGGTCGCTCAAATATCGCCAAGTCTTGGTACACGATATCATCGATAAAGATGAATGTCACAAGGAATAACCAGTTCGCCGCATCTATGAACTGGACGATTCCGGGCGGCGTAGGTCTGGTATCCGAGTTCAACTACAACTGGTATAGAGGCTATGCGAGTGCACAGGATGATGAGTACATTCTCAATGCAGAGCTCACGAAACTGCTTTTCAAGAACAGATTCACGCTTTCGCTCAAGGCCTACGACCTGCTGAACCAGTCCAAGAACCTCTCCGTAAGCGATTCCGCGAACTATCACACCGAGACCTGGAACAACACGCTCGGCCGCTACGTGATTCTCTCCCTCACGTGGAGATTCGGCAACATGAACAATGCCGCCAAAGGACGTAGGGGTCCAGGTGGCCCGGGCGGTCGCGGTCCAGGAGGTCCTCCTCCTCCGATGATGTAGTCACTGGGCCGCAGGAATCCGAACCTGACATATACACCTCCGCAGTTCTCGCGGGGGTGTTTTTTTTCGGCAAGACCACGTTTGACGTGTGGAAAATGTTTATTACATTTGTGTAATCGGGCGAAAACACTACAACTTAGGACAATGCCCCGATACTGATTCACTCCATATCGGGTGAATCCACACAGACAAGCAGCAATGGGAAAGATCACAATCAAGGATATAGCGCGGGAGGCCAACGTTTCTGTCGGCCTGGTTTCGATGACGCTGAACGGCAGGAGCGGGGTCAATGCAAAGACGGCCAATGCCATCATGGAAGTGGTAAAGCGTCTCAACTATACCCCGAACAAGGCCGCATCGTCTCTGAGAATCGGTTTCCAGAAGACCATCGGAGTCATCACGCCGGACCTTGCCAACCATTATTTTTCCAATGTCTCCAGAAATATCGAAAACATCGCGTATGACAACGGCTACACCGTCCTGTTCGGCAGTTCTGACGACCGCATTGACAAAATCGGCCGGCTGGTGGATGCTTTTCACGCTGACGGCGTAAAGGGAATTCTCATAAGCCCATGCGACGGATGTGAAGATGAGCTCAGAAGAGCTATCTCATTGGGCATCAAGGTCGTGCTGATGAACCGAAATCTGCCAGAGCTGGAAAACGCCGGGCGTGTGCTGCTGGACAATGACAAGGCCATCCGTATGGGTCTGGAGCATCTGCTTGCCAATGGCTACAGGCATATCGAGATGATTTCGAACAATATCCAACTCTCAACATTGAACATAAGGGAGGACAGCTACAGGCAGGCTATGAGTGAGATGGGGATGGAGCAGTTCTGCCGCGTGACTTTCGTAAATGAAGCGGATAACAATGAAGTGGACGCGGCATTGTCCGAAGCTGTCAGCCGCGGGGCCGATGCCATTTTTGTTCCGCGTGGATACCTGGCGCTATACGTCTGCAAGAGCGCGAAACGTCTGGGCATTCCGATTCCGGAAAAGCTCGCACTGATGGGTTTCGACGGCGGTGAGACCTATCATATCATCACCCCGACTATCACGCAGCTTACCCAGAATGTGCTCGAAACTGCCCAGCAGGCGTTCAACATGCTGACTGACATGATGCTCCACTCTGCCCCGGGTCACGACATCTATCTGGAACCCCGCCTCGAAATCGGCGAATCCTCCAGCAGGTAATCGCTGGGGGAGACTGTCTTAAAAGTATCTGATTGACAATCAACTCAGAGGTCCGGA
>OLRA01001190.1_pt1 | contig 32236 bp, 20 predicted proteins | sample 1673011 | NCBI WGS metagenome assembly OLRA01 (sample SAMEA3136746, study PRJEB25190) | human gut metagenome | reverse complement strand
TTGTCGGCGATGGCGCCCAGGTGCTCAACGGAGGTGCCGGGGGCGTCCGGGCCGCCGTTCGGCACAATCTCCTCGCCCAACGATTCGGACAGGGAGTCGTACATGCTGATGGTCTTCCATTCGCCGCCGAAGTCGTATTCGGTGCCGTCGAGCAGGGTGACCTTGTGCGAGCCGTAGACGTCCATGGCGGTCTTCTGCACGAGCTCCTTGACCAGCTGGCCGATGGAATCATAGGTGCCATAGGCCTGGTAGGCCTCGACCATGGTGAATTCGGGGGCGTGCGTGGCGTCGACGCCCTCATTGCGGAAGTCACGGTTGATTTCGAACACGCGATCGATGCCGCCGACCAGGCAGCGCTTGAGGAACAGTTCCGGGGCGATGCGAAGGTACAGGTCAAGGTCGAAGGCGTTCATGTGCGTGGTGAACGGGCGGGCGGCCGCGCCACCGTGCAGGGTCTGCAGCATCGGGGTTTCGACCTCGAGGAAGTCGTGGTCGTCAAAGGTGCGGCGCAGGGAGGCCACGGCCTTGGAGCGGTTGCGCACCATGTTGCGGATGTTCTCGTCCGCGATCATGCCGATGTACGGCTTGCGGGTGCGGGTGTCTTCGTTCAGGTCCTTGTGCAGGGCCGGCAGCGGCTGCAGGGCCTTAGAGGCGATAGCCCACTCAGTGGCGAATACGGACAGCTCGCCGGTCTTGGAGGCGATGACGCGGCCCTTGAGGTACAGGTGATCGCCAAGGTCGACGAGCTGCTTGAACTGCTTGAGCGAATCGGCGCCAATCTCCTTCTTGGAGATCATGCCCTGAATCTTGGTGCCGTCACCGGCGGACAGCTGCACGAAGCACAGGCCGCCCGCGTTGCGCAGGAACAGCACGCGGCCAGCAATGCCGACCATGTCTTCGGTCTCTTCGCCAGCCTCGAGCTTGCCGTCATACTTGGCGCGGACCGCCTCGATGGTGTCGGTGACGTCCAAGTGCACCGGGTAGGGGGCGATGCCGGCCTCAAGCATCATCGCGCGCTTGGCCACGCGCATCTGCACCTGCTCGGGGTGGGCCAGCGGGCCGAACTCCTTGTTGGAGGGGTCCACGGCTTCGTCCAGCGTGGCACCGGACTTGATCTTCTCGCGGATGGTGGCGTCCTGCTTGAGCAGCATTTCCGCACGTTCGACGGTGCTCATCTGCGGGACGGCCGGGGTTTCATTCTCAGTGTTTTCGGTATTTTCGACAACTTCAGCCATGATTCATCAGTGTACGCAAGGCCGGCGATTATGAGCCCGGCAGACCGCACGGCCATCTGAACACCCGCTCACATGACGCAAAACCGGCTCTGCACAAGGCTTGAGAGACCTGTACACATGGCGAATCCACCATCACGCAACACTCGCGACATGCCGATTTGCATTGTCCACCACCACAATGTAATATCTACATCTGTTGCCAAACGGGCTGTAGCGCAGCTTGGTAGCGCGCTTCGTTCGGGACGAAGAGGCCGCGGGTTCAAATCCCGCCAGCCCGACAACTGGACCGGATTGTTGAGAAATCAGCAATCCGGTTTTTCGTTTCCTGTCCCAACAATCAAACCAAGCGATCGAACAGCGGTAAACAACCCGCCGCACACAGCGACAAACCACATCACGGCAAGCCCCCGTATTTGTTGGCGGACCACCGTAATATATCGCTCGAATCAATCGATTGCCGCACTGTTTTTGTAAGTAATACTGAAGTAATTAGAGGAACCATGAAGAAGAGTCTGCTTGCACTGGCTTCGGGCGCGTTCATTCTCGGTGCCGCCGAGTTCGTGATGATGGGCATTCTGCCGCAGGCCGCGGCCGCCACCGGCGTGGACATCCCCACCGCAGGCCATTACATTTCCGCGTATGCGATCGGCGTGTGCTTCGGCACACTGATTCTGGTATTCGGCCGCAAGGTGCCGCCGAAGGACCTCATCATATTGTTTATGGTGATTGCCTTGGTGGGCAATCTGGCTTCCGCATTCTCCGTCAATGCCGCCATGCTGGTCGTCGCACGATTCGTCGCCGGCCTGCCGCACGGCGCATTCTTCGGCACAGCCACACTCATCGCCAAGACTCTGGCGGAGGAAGGCAAGGAGGCGCAGGCCGTATCCGTGATGGTCACCGGACAGACCGTGGCCAATATGCTCGGCGTACCGGCGGGCACCTTGATGGCCGAGTTCCTTTCCTGGCGTCTTGCCTTCGGCATTTTGGCCGCTTGGGCGGCAATGACGATTGTGCTGGCGTCGGCGTGGATTCCGTACGTTGCACCGATCAAGGACGCAGGCATCGCCGGTCAGTTCAAGTTCCTCACCCGCCGTGGCCCGTGGGTGATTTTGGCCGCCGTGTTCACCGGCAATGCCGGTGTGTTCTGCTGGTGGAGCTACGTCTCCCCTTGGCTGCAGAAAACCGGCGGATGGTCGTCTTCCCTGGTGCCGATGCTGATGATGCTTGCCGGCTTTGGTATGGTCATCGGCGGTCTGCTTGGAGGTCGTCTGACCGACCATTGGAGGCATGCCGGCGCGGCCGCAATAGGTCAGTCCATCTCCTGCCTCGGCTTGTTGCTGGTGCTTATCACTCCGGGTAATCAGCCGATGACCGCTGTACTGACGTTCTGGATCGCCATCGGATTGTTCTTTACTTCCGCTCCACAGCAATTGCTGATGACCGAAGCCGGCCAGGGCGGCGGCGAGCTGATCGCCGGCGCGGCTGTACAGGTGGCGTTTAACTTCGGCAATGCCATCGGCTCGATTGTCGGCGGCGCGATGCTCACCACCTTCTCGATGAACTATCGCTATACCGGCCTGGGCGGTATGCCGCTGGCCCTGCTTGCCGTAGGGCTGCTGGCCTTCTACTCGTGGCGCTGCGAAACCGATACCGACGCCATTCACCGCATGCGCGAAATCAAGGTGGACTGAGACCAAGCTCACAGCAAACTCCCTGACGTGTTTGTTCACAGTATTAATAGACTGAAATCAGACACGATTCAGGGAGGTCTGGCGGTATGGATGAGGAAGCACTGCTCAAACAATTCGCCGCGCAATTCGCGCATGGTCCAGACGATGCCGACGACACCGATGCGGCGGCCGCAGCACAAGGTGCCGATTCCACGGCGAACCAGGTTGCGGACGATGCCGATCAATCGCCCGCAACCTTTGATACCCAACAATTCCTGAACGGACTGGACGCGATTTTCGATCGCCACACGGCCGCCACCGAAGCCGGCCCGTACTTGGAACAGGCGATGGTGGACGCGGAAAACGCCGGCGACGAGGCCGGACTGCTCACCGTGCTCAACGAAACGATGGGCTTCTATCGCTCGCAAGGTCGGCACAAGGAGAATCAGTGGATTGTGCAGCGAGCGCTGGAACTGGCCGCTCGTATGGGCTTGACCACCGGCACATCCGAGGCGTGGGCCACCACGCTAATCAATTGCGCCACCTCGATGCGCGCGGCCAAACAATACGATCAGGCCGAGGATTTGTATCATCAGGCGCAGAGTGTCTGCCGGCATTCGCTGGCACCCACCGACCGTAGGCTCGCAGCACTGCACAACAATCTGTCGATGCTCTACAGCGAGACGAATCGGCCCGACAAGGCGGAACTGGAGTTGCGTGAAGCGCTGCGCATTATCGAAGCCTCGAGCGTGAACCCGGACGCGGATATCGACGTGTCCAGCTCGCACACGAATCTGGCGTTGACCCTGCTGACCGAACACAAGTTGGAGGACGCGCATTGGCATGCAGCCAAGGCGCTGGAAATCTATCGCACCGGCCATCTGGAACATTCCGCGCATTATGCCTCCGCACTGGCGGGCTTCGCGCAGGTGTGCTTTGCCGAGAGACGGTATGCGGATGCGGTTACTGGATACCGGCATGCGCTGGCCGTGATCGAGGAATGTTACGGCAAGGACACCGATTACTGGCGTATCACCGCCGACAATCTGCGGCAGGCCGAGGAAGCGGCGGCGCAGGCCGGGGTGACGGTTGACAATGCAGGTGTTGCCGGCGATGCAGGCGCGCTGCCCCAGTCCGGATCGCGGCTGCCGAACAGCCCGGCACAGGACAAGACCGGTGCGAACGCGGCATCTTCCCCATCCACCGTTTCGGTGTCGACCGGTTCTGCGGGCGCGGCCGAGGCCGTTTCCGCATGCCCGGTGTCCGGACTGAAGCTGGCCCGCGCGTTCTGGACGCAGATGGGCAAGCCGATGATTGCGGCGAAGTATCCGCAGTATGCCGGGCGTATCGCCGCCGGTCTGGTGGGTCATGGCTCGGAATGCTACGGATTCGATGATGCGTATTCGCAGGACCACGATTTCGGCCCGCGCTTCTGCCTGTGGCTTACGGATGAGGATTACGCGGCGATCGGCGAGCAACTTGAGGTCGATTACGAGGCACTGCCGCGCAAGTTCAGCGTGGATGCGCAAGGCCGCGTGACGTTCGAGGCGCATGCCAGGTCCGATGCTTCCGGAGCATTCCCCTCCGCAGGTGCAGGCTCCACCGTCATACCCGATGCGGCAAACGCACCCACCCCCGGCACCGCTACGCACGATACCGCCACTGCCGAGTCAGGCGCGGCGTCCTCTGATGTGGCGGAAGCGATGACGACTCCGATTGATGCACCGCTCTCCCCCGTCACGCCGCGCGCACAGGGCGCGAATCGCCGTGACGGCGTGTTCCGCATCGGTGACTTCTTTGAGTCGATCACCGGGTATCACACTGCGCCGGCGCAGACCGCGCCGCATGAGTGGCTAATGCTTCAGGAATCGACCTTGGCCGCCGCCACCAATGGCGAGGTGTTCGCCGATCCCACCGGTCTGTTTTCCAAGACGCGCCAAGGGTTCAAGAACATGCCCGACGATGTGCGGCTCGCGCTGATCTCCAAGCGACTCGGCATGATCGCCCAGGCCGGTCAATATAATCTGCCGCGTTCGTTGAAGCGCGGCGACGGCGCGGCCGCATGGCTGTCCATCCACGAGTTCGTGCAGGCCACCGCCTCGTTGGTGTTCCTGGTTAACGTGCCGATGGTGGTGGGCTATATGCCGTATTACAAGTGGCAGTTCGCAGCATTGCGCAAGCTGTCTGGCTCGATGTTCGCGCTGTTGCCGAACGTGGGCGAACAGTTGGAAACCGTGATGCGATTGAGTTCGGCAGCCTGCTATGGCGGGGCCGGATTTGGCGAAGGCGGCAAGGGCGCGGCTCCAGCAATCGAGAAAATCAACGATATTGTGGAGCAGATTGCGGTGGATATCGTCAAGGAACTCAAACGCGAACACCTGACCACGTCCGGCGAGACCTTCCTCGAATGGCAGCGCCCGTATGTCGAGGACCACATCGCCTCTGATGATCCGGTGCTTAAAAGTTTGTAGATTCAAGCTCCCTCTGCCACGGCTTCGCCGTGCCACCTCCCTCATCAGAGGGAGGTATCAGTGAAAGGAACGTCGATGACCAACGAACTGACTGATGATGAACTGCGCGAGGCTATTGTGCGTCATGAATGGGATCAGTTCCAGCGCACCAACAATGAGGGTGGACGCGCGGCATGCCAAGGCAACTGGCCGGTGTTCCACCAGATGCGGTTGGCCCAGTTCCTCACATGGGAGCGGCCATTACTCACCAGCTATGCCGCTGATCTTGACGCGGCCGACCACGTGGGCCGCAACCTCGTGACCGAAAAATACGGCCGCATGATGGCCTCCACCGCACCGGAAAATTTCACGAAGAACATAGAGCCGTATATTCCGCGTCTCTCTGAAGAGCGCGCGGCCCGTCAGGAACAGGTCATCGCCCAGCAGGTCGCCTGGGCCAAGGATTTCCGCGAGCGCTACCCCAAGCTCGGCGAGGCGATGCGCGCACTCACCACCACCGAAGACACACCATCTGCCACCTCATTCGAAACCTATCTGCGCGGCGAGCTTGGTACGTATTCCGACCAGACCTTCGAACGTTACGAAGCGATGATTGGCGAGCGCGCCGCAGCCAGCCCGCAACGCAATATCACTGAGGAAACCTTGTTGCACACAGTCCAGCTCGGCGGTTTCGACACCTTAGAGGAGGCCGAAGCCTCCCAAGCGTAATACTCAGCCATTCACTGTGTATCGGACACCCCGACTGATGTACGTCGGCCGGCCATACCCAGGCCAACGCAATCTGCCGATCGCCCCACACCCAGACCACCAACGCAGCCTGCCCGCCAGGCCCCATTTACCAGCGCACATCGGCAGAATTACAGCGAGAATAGGCCCCAAAATGCCAGTGTCATCAGTGTGGCGAGAGTGCCGAGCGCTACCATCACGCATATGACGCGCCGCACACCGACGATATCGGCGCGGCAATACCAGACACGTTCCATTTCCCAAGCAAACAGCACCACCAACAGCATGGTCGCTATTCGCAGCACCACCCATCCGACGGCAAACAGCCGCGGTTGAGGCATAACCAATACAGCCGATACGCCTACGGCGCTCATATAGCCGTACAACAGCCCAGTAATCACCATCACCGCTGTGCCGATACCGGCAGATAAGCCGGCAATGCCGTGCAACATGCGCCGCTGGGCGGCCCCCAGCTCACTCGGCGTCGCATGCACGGCCCGCACAGTCGCCACACTACGTCGCCCGGCCAGCAACGTCTGTAGCCAAGAAAACACAGTCAAGCCAATACCTAATATCGCCGCCATCACGATCAGCACGGGCCCTGCCACCATCAGACCGGCCAGCACGCCGAGCGAGCCGACGATACCGGATCTGGTACGTTGCGGCGCGGCGAAGCGCTGGTGAGGTGTCGCACCGGCGACTTGGGGCGTTGCCCATCCATCGGCTTTGGTTCCGGCAGTCACACCGTTCACCCAATTTTCCAGCGCTTGCGTATAGCCTTCGGCCAATGGCAGGTTCGGGGTGAATAAGCCCTCACCAGCCCGCATCTGATGGTTGCCGGCAAAATAGCGTACGGTGACGTTCTCGTTGCCGGACTTGTTGGCCGTAGCGATGATCCGCTGCGCCCCCTGTTCGATGGGCATGGCCGTATCGTAGGTGCCGTAGTTCACCAGCACCGGCATGGTGAGGGATTTCAGATACCGGTCGGCATCAAAGTCGGCATAGGCTAGATCAAATGGCGCGTAGTCCAGCGACATCAATTTGGCCATGTCTTTGACCACGGGCTTGGGCGCGCCGGCCTCATGCGTATAGGCGCTGACAGCCATGGCCATTTGCTCACGTCCATTGAACACCGGTGCGGATGTAAGTACGGCAAAGGCAATGTCTTGCCGTTTCGAGGTTAGAATCGTGGCGATCCAGGTGCCTTCGGATTCGGCGTAGATGCCGGTTTTGGCGGGGTCCACGCCGATTCTGCCACGCAACACGTCGAGCGAACGCCCGTATTCGCGAGCAAAACGCGGGTAGTCGCGATGCAGCACGGTGTAGTTGTCGTTGCGCTTGGCCGGCACCAAGGTCACGATACCGGCAGAGGCCATGGCGTTGGCGATATCGCCGAAATCCTCGGCACCGCTGGTACCGGACCCGTGAATGAACAGACAAGCCGGGCGTGGCCCGGGAGCGCCGACCGGTTCACGTAGTACGGCGGGTAGCGTGACGCCGTCGCCGGTCTTGATGGATAGTCGGGTTTCACGCGTACGATATCGCCCCTCGTGGGGAATGTTCGCATGGGCAGGGGTGATGGTGGTGTCGGCAGAAGCGATAGCGATGTGCTTGGTGTAGGGCCGTGTGTTCCATTGCGGCATCATCGCCCAGCCAAGTGTGGCGAATACCAGCGTCATCGCCATCGCGGTGGCGATGACGCTCGCTACCCGCCGCGCCGAAATCCGTTTCATAGTTACTATGCCTCCCCCCCATCAGCATAGAACGGTCGGCTCTTATCGGTCGGCTCCCGTCATAATGTGCTTCTACTGGGACCGTAATGCAATGGTTGTAACGCTATTTTCTCTTCTTGACGGCACCGACTATGGCCCATACAACGGCCACTATTACCAGAATCAGTCCCACTACGGCGCAAATAATAGCCGTCAGCAATTGCGGATTCGGCGAGAACAACGAAATCATCCGATCCGGAGATATGTACCCGAAAACCAGCGCGATCACGCCGATAATCACGCCTAATAGTCCGAATACCACAGTAGGCGCGCTGGTGCTCTGTTTCTGGATGTTCTTGGCACTCTTGACATCCTTAGCATTCTGGACGTTCTTGGCGCTCTGGACGTTCTTGGCGCTCCCCCCAGGCTGGCATGGTTTGCCGGCGGTCTGAGACTGCCCATAGGGAGGTCGTGCTGAAGATGCTGCGTACATCGGCACATCATCGGCAGATGGAATCGGCCCACCATCTCCCTCCACGGCATCGGCAACTGTTTCCAGGGCAATCCGATCTGTGGTTGGTTCGATGGGCGATGGAGAGGCAGCTGTTGCCTGCGTATCCACATCCGAGACCGACGCATCCGCATGATTGTCGGGGACGGGCAGCACAGCCGTTTCGTCATCATCCGCTGCGGATGGCAGCACCGTGGTATCGGTTCGGTCATCGACGGTCACCATGGTTGTGGTCGCGGTGGTCGCGTCGGTTTCGGAAGGTATGGCCGTGGTCGGTGTCGCATCCTCGATGGAGGCGAATTCCTTGGTTTCATCAGTCATGATTCCATCTCCTAGTTGCAACGGCTTGATCATTCCGATTGTTCGGTTGTGTTCTTGCTTGTACTGTTGCCGTCGTATATATCGGCAAGCGGCTGGAACGTAGAGCCTTCCCAATCGGAGGCGTACACCACGTTGACACGTGCTTCCACCACATAGGGAATATTGATTTTTAATTCTGGGCCGTTGTCCGGCATGGCGGATTCCTTATACAACCATTCGTGATCAGGCCCATTGGTGGCACTTTCAGCTTCGAAGAAAACAAAGCTTGGACCCATGTAGTTGTTGTATACCATCTCGTATTTGCCGCCAACGTCACTCGAAGTGGAGTAGTAGGAGTCGGCGGTGCCGAAGGCGTAAGTGCAGGAATCCGGCAGAACGATATGCACTTGCGCCTGTGTTGCGGCTATGGTGATGGTACCGACCGGGCAATTACTGATGGAAGTTTTGCCATCCAGCATCTTCACCGTGTGCGGTCCATGTGTCTTGTCCCAATCGGACCAATCAATGATTGCCTGATCGGTGTTGTAGTTTTCACCGCTGAACGCCACACCTTGCTGCAATGTTTCAAACGTGGCATCGCTGGCATCGGCAACGAAGATGCCATCCTTTTGCACATCGTTCATGCCGTCGCTGTTTCTCGCACTGACAGATTGGCTCAGTGAAACAACAGTATTGATGCCGCTGGCACCAAGATCACGGTAGTACACGCCATACGTGCCTGAAACGATGGTCATGCAGAGCGCGCATCCACCGGCAACCAGTCCGAGAGGAATCAGACCACCGGTACGCCGTCCTCTGAATCCGAGAATGATGACCACCAGCCCCATCACTATGCATACTGCGGCAATCCAGATGGTGCCCAGACGCATAATGCCGATAATGCCCATGTCGTTTACCCAAATCAGTCCCATCAGACCGGCAAAGGAGAGGAAGGTAAGGCCCAGTATGCTCAAGACCACGATTGGGCCCGCCGGCTTGCGGCGCTTGGACTCGGTGGGGGCATAGGCCGTCGCATTCATACGGTCGGGGGCAAACGGCCCGTTGGGTACTGTGCCGGGCATCGCGCCGGGCACAGTACCCGGCATCACGCTGGGCATCGACTGATAGACAGGCTGTGAAACAGGCTGTGAAACACTAGGCGCGGTTTGTGAAACAGGTTGTGAAACAGGTTGTGAAACAGGTTGTGGAAAAGGTTGCGGAGCTGAATACAAAGGAGATTGAGGTACTGGTTGCGCGGCTGGATATGAGACAGGCTGTGGAGCTGGATATGACACAGGCTGTGAAACCGGTCGCGGCGCAGATGCCCCGAATCCGTACCCTTCCTGCTGGCGAATGCCGCTTTTGGCCAACAGCCATAGCGCTAAGGCGGCGAGCGCAATACAACCCCACCCCGCACCTGGAATCACGATTGCCACGGCGAGGAACAGGAAGCATCCCAGACAATTCCAGTCCCATTGGCCGGCAATGAGGTCCTCGGCCAAGATGTGCCCATCGCGTACATCCGGCATCAGAAACCAGCCGAGTGCGTACAGAGCTGCGCCAAAACCGAAGAACAATGTACATACAATCACCAACGCACGTACTAATGTGGGGCTCCAGCCAAGCCGTAAAGCGATGCCGCTGCATACGCCGCCGATCCACCGGTCGTCGCCGCGAACCAGTCCACTGGATCGCACCCAAGTGAAGAAGCGTCGCGATGTCTTGTTTTTTTGCGGACCAGGCTGCGGCTGTGGCTGATATGGATTCGCGTTTGGATTGCTCATGATTCCATTACACCGCCCGACCACTGCCACAACGCTCGGGGAACACCCTGATTGTTCCCTGAACACCGGGTAAAACCCCGGCCGCAACGCCCTGAGCGCGGCACAATAGGAGTATGACGTCATCTCCCGAACCATTGCTGCCCGCGCGCATGCCGTTGATGCGCCCCCGGCAGGGCCGTTGGCTCACCGGCGTGTGCAAGGGCATCGCCCTGCACTTGGGCATCGGCGTGGCATGGGTTCGGATTGCGTTCATCGCACTGACCGTCCTCTACGGCGCAGGCATCATCGCTTATGTATTCCTGTGGGTGTTCATGCCTGCCGGAGACCCGGTGGCGGCTGCGGCTCGCACAGTGCCCGTTGATCAGGCGCCGCTTGCGCGAGGCAATCAGCCACTTGCCGCTCATGACGACGAATCGGCTGCCGCACCGGAATCATTGTCCGAGGCCATCCAACGTGCTCCGAAACCGGCCGTCGTGGCATTGGCCGGTTTCGCGTTGATGGCCACTGGACTGTTGCTCACCAGCACCGGTGCGGATGTCCAGATTGTGTTTCCGCTGCTGGTAGGGTTGGGCGGCATCGCACTGGCATGGATGAATCTTAGTCCGCGAGGCACGCAGCTGTTGTCTATGTTGGGCGGCATCGCACTGATTTTCATGGGATGGGCATTGTATGTGCATAATGTCAGCATTCCTGGGTGGGGCACCTCTCCTCGACGCATTGTTGCCAGCGGATTCGTGATGATCGTCGGTATCGTGGTGGCGGTGATGCCGTGGGCGAACGCGATGCTGCAACGACTCACCCACGAGCAGGCATTGAAGGAGCGCGAAGAGGAGCGCGCGGACATGACCGCCCATCTGCATGATGGCGTGCTGCAAACGTTGGCGCTGATTCAGCTGAACTCCGAGGAACCGACCACCGTATTCGCCCTGGCGCGTAGCCAAGAGCGCGAGCTGCGCGAATGGCTGTATCAGGAACGTTCCACATCGGATCGTTCGGTGGGAGCCGGATTGAAGCAGATCGCCGCCGAGGTGGAGGACGAGCACGGCAAGCCGATTGAGGTGGTCACCGTGGGCGACGCGCGGCCGAGCGCCCAGACCGATGCGCTGCTGGACGCCACCCGTCAGGCGTTGGTCAATGCGGTCACGCATGGCGGTGAGCCGGTGTCTTTGTATTGCGAGGCCAGCGACACGATGGTTGAAGTGTTCGTGCGCGACCATGGCGAAGGCTTCGATATGGACGCCATTCCGCCCGACCGGCTGGGCATCCGCGAATCGATTATCGGCCGCATCAAACGGCGCGGCGGTACAGTGGAGATAGTGTCCAGGGCCGGCTGGGGCACCGAGGTCAGAATGCATATGCCGATCGCGCTGAAAGCGGCGCAGGGAGAACATCGATGAGCGAGAACGAGACAGCCAAGATTCGTGTGGCCATGGTCGATGACCATGAGATGTTCCGTGCGGGCGTAATCGCCACGTTGCGTGATTTCTTCGATATCGTCGGCCAAGCGGCGGACGTGCCCGGTTCGGTGGCGATGATCGCACAGACCAAGCCGCAGGTGGTGTTGCTGGATGTGCATGTGCCCGGCGGCGAGGGTGGCGGCGGTGCCGAGATCCTCGCCAAATCGCGGCCCTACTCCCCCACTACCGTGTTTCTGGCATTGTCGGTTTCGGATGCGCCGCAGGATGTGGGGGCGGTGATTCGTGCCGGCGCCCAGGGCTATGTGACCAAGACGATTACCGGCACTGATTTGATTTCATCCATCAAGCAGGTGCATGAGGGCTATGCCGTGTTCTCGCCAAAACTGGCCGGTTTTGTACTTTCGACCTTCCAGGGTGTGCCGGCGGCGGGGTCTGATGGCGGCGCTGATGGTGCGGCACGGGCTCATGATGAGGAGCTGGACCGGCTGTCCGCCCGCGAGCAGGAGGTCATGCGGCTGATCGCGCGTGGTTACACGTATAAAGAGGTGGCGGCCGAACTGTTCATTTCGATCAAGACGGTCGAAACGCACGTGAGCTCGGTGCTGCGAAAGCTTCAGCTTTCGAATCGCACCGAGCTCACCCGCTGGGCCGCCGATAGGCGCATTGTGTGATAAACGACAGATGAGCTCCCTCATCAGAGGGAGCTCATCTGCTCATATCACTCGGCGTCGCGGAAACCGTTGGGGTTCTTGGTCTGCCAGTTGAGGGAGGAGGCGGCCATGTCGTCGATGGTCAGCTCGGCCTTCCAGCCAAGCTCCTTCTCCGCCTTGGAAGCGTCGGCGTAGCAGGCGGCGATGTCACCGGGGCGACGCGGCTTGATCGCGTACGGAATCGGATGACCGGCGGCCTTCTCGTAAGCCTTGATAACCTCAAGCACGGAGTAGCCGTGGCCAGTACCCAGGTTGTAGACGAACACGCCTTCCTTGTCGATGTGGTCAATGACGGCCACGTGACCCTTGGCCAGGTCGACCACGTGGATGTAGTCACGCACACCAGTGCCGTCGGGCGTGTCGTAGTCGTCGCCGTAGACCTGGACTTCCTTGAGCTCGCCGACCGCGACCTTGGCCACGTACGGGGTGAGGTTCGCCGGAATACCCTTCGGGTCTTCGCCCAGCAGGCCGGACTCGTGTGCGCCGACCGGGTTGAAGTAGCGCAGCAGCACGATGGTCCAGGACGGATCGGCCACATGCACGTCGCGCAGAATCTGCTCCTGGAACAGCTTGGAGGTGCCGTACGGGTTGGTGGTGCCGCCGGTCGGCGTCTCCTCGGTGATCGGCAGTTCCTTCGGCGTGCCGTACACGGTGGCGGAGGATGAGAAGATGATCTTCTTGACGTTGTGCTTCTTCATCACCTTGAGCAGCACAAGCGTGGAGTACAGGTTGTTGTCGTAGTATTCGATCGGCTTGGCCACGGACTCGCCCACGGCCTTGAGACCGGCGAAGTGGATGACCCAGTCGATGTTGTTTTCAGCGAAGACGCGTTCCATGAGCGCCTCATCGCGCACGTCGCCGTCATAACGCTTGACCGGCTTGCCGGTGATTTGCTCGACGCGCTCAAGCGCCACGGGCGACGAGTTGCCGTAGTTATCTACGGAAATAACGTCGTAGCCCTTGTTGAGCAGTTCGATGTCGGTGTGGGTGGCGATGAATCCAGCACCGCCCGTAACCAGAACAGTAGTCATATTCCCTCCTTTGGAAGGACTTGCCTTCGGTTTTTCCTTCAGTATTGAGCTTACTTCACTTGACCTGTTTCACCTAGCGGCAAAACCAAGACTTTCGAGGAATGTTTGCGTGGTGGCTTTCTGCTTGAAGACGGCCGTGTTGCCGAGGATGCGGTAGCAGACGCTGCCGAGCTCGTCGTGTACGGCTTGGCGGATGGCCTCGCGGTCGTGGTTTCCGGCCAACGTTTCAGCGAGTTCGCCCCATTCGAGACTGAATTCGCTGACTTCATCGGGCAAATCGCGGCCTTCGGCGAGCGCCTCTTCGACAATGCCGAGCTGGTCGACGAGCCGTCCGGGCAGGATGAACAGGCCTTGGGCTTCGATCAGTCCGATCGGCTCCTGCTTGACCGGCCAGTATTCGGGGTGTGCATGGAAAATACCTTCCGGGTACTCGTCGCTGATCGCATTGTTGCGGAAGATGAGACTCATCTCATAGCCGCGTTCGGTGATGATTGCGCTGGGCGAGAGGGCGGATTGGCGGTTGCCGTCCGCGTCATGGCTGGCGATGCCGTTCGCCGCGTCGTCATAACCGACCCATGCCTCGCGGATGATGTCGGATACGTCGATGATGCTCTGGCGACTCTTCGACACCACGCGCACGGCGGTGCCGGGCCAGTCGAGGATTTCGACCACGGCATCCGGGTAGTCGGCGAGCGTGAGCGACGTCCAAGCGGCGGCCTTGTGCATCGGGAGCAGTTCGCCGCCACCCTGGTAGTGGTCGTGGGCGAGCACCGAGCCGCCGATGCGAGGCAGCGCGGCGTTGCATCCGAGGAAGTATCCGGGGAAACGGTCCACGAAGTCGAGCAGATGGCCGAAGGTGTCGCGGTCCACATGCATCGGCGTGTGGTCGGTGTTCACGCAGATGCCGTGCTGGTCGAAGTAGCCGTAGGGCGAGAACTGCCAGAACCATGACTCGCCGCCGAGCGTGACCGGCAGGGTGCGCAGCGTGCGCTTGTCACGTCCGGCGAAGCCCTCGTTCTCATGGCAGATCGTGCACTTCGGGTAGCCGCCGGCCACGGCGTTGCCGGCCGCCGCCTTCTTCATGTTCTTGAATTCGGGTTTGGCGAGGTTGATGGTCACCGTCAGCCCGTGCGAGTCGAAGCGCGGGTTCCGGTCGAGCTGGGCACGCTTGACATAATTGTTGGCCACACAGTAGTCGTAGAACCATTGCATGGCGGCCATGCCGCCATCCCGGTGCTCGACGAGCAGGAATCGGTCGTCGAGATCAGCGGGGTTGGCGGAGAGGATGCCCATGATGGTGTCGGCGTAGGCCGGGCCTTCCTCCGGCTTGAAAAGGCCGGCGGTTGTGGCGGCGGCGCGGAAGGCGGCGAGTAGGGGGTCGGGGGTCTTTTCGCCATAGGGGGCCTGGCTTCGGCTGCCAACAATGTCTTGGACTACGTCTGACACTGACGCCGCCGACGTTGTGGTTTTGGGTCCGGGGTAGGAATCTAGGCGGAAGAGGGCGAAGATTTGGTTGCGGGTCCAGTCTGCGTTGCGTGGGTCAAGGTCAAGATGGGCCAAGGCATAATCGATCAGGGCGTCGATGCTGGCGTATACCTCGGTCAGCTGATCGCTCATTGCTCGGCCCCCATCATGCTGGTTCGGGTATGGTTCGGCTGACGGCTCACCTGGCAGCCTCCATGATGTCGGCTACGATGGCGCGGGTTTCGCTGGCCTTCTGCTCCATCTCCTGCACGAGTTTGATCTGGGTGCGGGTGCGCACCAGATTATGCTCGGGGTACTTGGTGGCAAAGTAGATATCGCCTTCCAAGTAGTCGGCGAGAAAGCGCATGCCGCATTCCATGGTGAGCAGGTTGCCGCTGAACGGCAGCAGTTCGGCCTCGCGCGCGGTGATGCTGCCGCGTAGTTCGCCCACGAAGCCTTCCGTGTAGGCGCGGAACAGCTCGGTGCTGAAATGCACCTTGCTGAGGTCCTTTTCGTCTTCCAGAGCAGTGGACGCACCAAAGCGTATGGAATCGCCGAAGTCGAACAGCATGGAGCCGGGCATGATGGTGTCGAGATCGATGATCGCACGCGCCTTGCCGGTGGTGGCGTCCATGAGGATGTTGTTGAGCTTGGTGTCATTGTGGGTCACGCGCAGCGGAATCGAACCGTCCCTGAGCCCATCCATCACGACGGCATACTGGTCGGCGTGACTCAGATAGAAGTCGATTTCCGGCTGGCATGCGGCGGCGCGGCCGAGCTTGTCCGCGGCGAGGGCGGCCTTGAAGTCCTCGAAACGATGCGGGGTGTCGTGGAAGTGGGCGATGGTTTCGGTCAGCTGGCTGGCGTCGAATTCGGACAGGAAGTTCTGGAAGTCGCCGAATGCGCTGCCGGCTTCGCGGAACACGTCCGGGTTCGGCACGAGGTTGTAGGACACGGTGTGTTCGATGAACTTGTAGACGCGCCATGCGCCGCCATCGATCTCGGCCCAGGTGGCGCCTGAGGTGGTGGGCACAATGTCCAGCGTCTCTTTGCCCTGAGCCTTGAGAGTGGAGGTGACCAGTTCGACATTGCGCATCAGATTCACCGTATCGGGGAAGATGCTGGTGTTCATCTGCTGGAGGATGTAGCGGGGGCCGTCCGTGGTCACCAGATAGGTGGTGTTGATGTGGCCGTCTCCGTAAGGTTCGATACCGGTCACGGCACCTTCCAGCGCAAAATGCGAGGCGATGCCGAATAAAACTTCATTGCTTTCAGTCATGATGGGTCCGTTCTCCAAAACGTGGGATCAGGCTTCACGCCAGGCGATACCGCTGTCAGGCAGGTCGAAGTCCTCGGTGGTGCCGTCGGCCAAAGTCACCGTGGTCTTCTGCGGCTGATCGGTGTTGTTGATTACGCAATACAGCCCTTGCTCGGGGAAGTGCGCCACTTCGCATTCCGGATTGGACGAGCTCCAGGCCGCATACTTGTCTTCGTTGTGGGAAGCGTAGAACAGCACGCGTTCCAGCAGTCGGGCGTTGGCCGCCGAATAGGGCAGGCCGGAGATGTACACGCCGCGGCCCTTGCCATAATCGTTGGTCGCGAGCTGTACCTGGCCGCCGTCCGCGCGCAGCAGGGTCACGTTTTCATTGACCGGATACGTGTTGAGCACGGGTTCGCCGAAATCGATGCCGCCCAACGGCTTGATGGACTGGCCGCCGCCGCAGCCGCTCAGCGGGATGCGGTAGCCGGCCTGCTCCCAAGCCTCGCGGGCCGCCGGGTCGACCGGCACATCGGCGGTGATGAAGTGGTCCGGCACCACCGGCGGGAAATACTTGTCCACCGAAAGGGTCTGATAGCGCTCCTCGTCCACGCCAATCACGTCGGCCAGCTGGAAGAACCGGCCCGTTTGGAAGCGCGGTGCCGAGCTCGGCTCGCCCACGCCCACGAACGCGCCGCCGCCACGCACCCAGGCGCGCACGGTTTCCACGAGCTTCGGGTTGGTCCACACATCGCCGCCGGTGAATGCGGTGTCGACCGGGCCGCCGTTGATGATTACGTCGATATCGCTATCGATGCCATGCGCGAGTACGTCGTCGAAGCTGATGAACCGCACGTTCACGCGCATGCCGGACAGGGATTCCAGAATGCCGTAGTAGGAGTAGGTCTGCTTGTTGGGCAGGGCGTGTGCCACGGTGAACGCCATCCAGGAGCGCATCTTGCCCCAGGAATTCAGAATCGCCACGTTGAGCTCACCTTCGGCGGCCACCCCACCGGTGCGGTCGTGGATGTCGCGGAATTCGTTGGCGATATGGGTCACCGTGTCCACGAACTTCGGGAACTTGGCGGCCAGGGAGAGGTAGCCGCCGTAGCCCATGCGGCTGATCGGCGAGCGCAGGATCGCGCGGCGGGCCTTGCGCCAGTTGTCGAGGCCTTCGATGCTCGGATCGTTGCCCTCGTAGAACGTGTCGGGGAAGAAGTACGGCAGGAAGCGGCCTTCGGTGTACTTGACGCCCGGAATATCGGCGATCATGCGGGTGGTGGTGCCGTCGCCGATGGAACCGACCACGGCGTCCAGGCCGAGTTCGTCGAATCCGTCCTTGTACGGTTCGGTGCCGATCCACTGGTCGCCGAGGAACATCATCGCCTCTTTGCCGGCGGCGTGGGACATGTCGGCGAGCTGCTTGACGTTTTCGCGCACGAAGCCGGAGAGGAAGTCGATCCAGTCGCGCTGGGCTTTTCTGGGCACGCGCCATGCGGAGTTGTAGGCACCGCCGTCCACGAAGTCCTCCGGGCGCAGGCGGTAGCCATACTTGGCTTCGAAATCATCCAGCGCACGCGGGCTTACGGTGCAGGCGCAACCAAACCAGTCGACGACCTTTTCGCGGCGCTTTTCATCGAACAGGAGCGTGAACTGGTAGAAGAACGTGGTGAATCGCACCACATCGGTCTGCGGGCTGTCCTTAAGCCACTGCTCGAACGTGTCGAACACGAACTTGCGGGTGGCCGGATGGTAGATGTCGAACGGGATCTCGTGTTCCTTGTCGCCCCAGTCGTTGGTCAGATGGTTGTACATCTCGACCGGGTCCCAGATGATGTAGGCCAGGAAACTCACCGTGTACTCATGCCATGCGGCAACGCCGCTCACATGCACGGTGTCCTCGTCCGCGTCAAGCGTCCAGTTCGCCGAATCAACGACCTCGCCGGTGGTGCGGTCTACAACCTCCCAATACTTGTGAGGGTCGGCATCACGATTCGGCTTCAGCTGCTCAGCGAAGAAGCTTTCCATCAGCGGAATATCAACCGTATCCGATTCGGCGAGAATGCGATCGGTCAGCAGATACACCTGTGGCGTCTCATCCATATGCAGCGTAATCCACTCGTTATGCGCGCGAGTCGGGAAATACGCATTGTAAATCTTCTTGCCCAAGGCAAGCACAGCCTCATCCAGATGCGTGCCATCGGAGTTACGAATGGCGTCTGCTCCCCACAGTTCGGCAAGCTCCTTGGTCTTCTCCGCAAAATTCTCCTCGCTAGGCAAGGTGAAGCGGCCGGTGCTAGTCATAGTCTCTCCTTTGAGGACATTGATTATTTTTTTGGATAATTAAATTGTAAACAATATATGCATATAAAACAAGAATCCGACACAACCGTCGGGCGTCCAGGATCCTGACTGTATAAATCCTTGAGAGTAGCCCCACGGCAACGCCGGAAGAGCGAATTGAACATCACCGGAGCTTCCCGGTCAGTTTCACCGACAATCTCATGACAAGAATCAGGAAGGCTCTGGATCGGTATGGTTGCGTGCTACTTATTGTTGAGAAGCCGTCCGGCGCCGGAAGGAGTAGCACGAGGCACCGGACGGCGGGAATTATTGGTCTTAGGCTGTCCGCTTAACGCGTCGCCTTCGGCCCCTGCAATTAAGGACTCGCCTACGGCGAGACTCAATGCTGCCTTCGCTCGGCTACCGCCTCGCTCGGGCCGACGCTACAGACAGCCCACCGGGCTGTCCGCTTAACGCGTCAGCCCTTGACCGCACCAGCGGCGAGGCCGGCCTGCCAGTAGCGCTGGAGACCGAGGAAGAGCACGATCACAGGCAGCACACCGAGCAGAGCACCCATCATCAGAGCGCCACGATCAGTGAAGGTAGCCAGAGAGACCATGCCGTACAGACCCAAGGTCACCGGCTTCAAGGTGTCGGAAGAGACCATCATCAACGGCAGCAGGAAGTTGTTCCAAGTGGCCACGAACAGGAACAGGAAGATCGTGACCATTGCCGGAGCCAGAATCCTCAACACAATGGTGAAGAAGATGCGAGCTTCGCTTGCACCATCGATACGCGCCGCCTCAAGCAGCTCGTTCGGCACTGAGGTCTGCGCGTATACGCGGCCCAGGAAGAAGCCGAACGGAGAGACGCAGCACGGGATGATGATGGAGAGCATCGTGTTGGTCAGGTGCATGGCATGGAAGATGGAGTACTGCGGAATGGTCAGCAGAGCGGCCGGCATCAGCATGCAGCCCATAATCACGCCAATGGCAAGGTTCTTACCCTTGAAGTTGAACTTTGCGGTAGCGTATCCCGCCATCACAGCCACGAGCGTACCCACCAGAGCGGAAACACCCGAGTAGATCAGGGAGTTCAGCACCCAGCGCCAGAACTGGCCACGGGTCCAACCAATCAGCGTGCCATAGTTCTTGGCGATGGCGGCAGGCAAATCGCTCAGACCCACGGCGAACCACAGACCGTTGCTGCCGGTCATCTGGCTCGGCGTCTTGGTCGAGGCGATGATGGCCCAGTAAATCGGGAACAGAAAGTAGATCAGCGCGAAGACCAGAACAACGATGGTGATGGTCTTGACCAGCGCGGAAGGCTGCATGGAACGAGGCAGGTCGTTGGCATGCTTGTCGCGAATCCTGTCAGCCTTCTTACGAGCGCGTGCGACCGCGCGGGATTCCTTATCAGTAGCTTCTACGGTGCTCATTCTGCGTTCACCTTCCTTTCAACGAGCGTGTAGACCACGGCGAGTACGCCAGCGATCAGTGCCATAACGATGGCCACAGCGGATGCAGGTCCGTCACCACCCGGGGTCAGCGTGCCCTGCGAGGTATTGAGGGCCATCATCATTGGCGTGTACGACTTGGAAATGCTCGGATCGGAAATCGACATCACCTGCGGCTCGTTGAACAGCTGGATGGTGCCGACGATGGAGAGCAGCATGGCAAGCAGGGCGGCTGCACGCACGTTCGGCAGCTTGATCTTCATGGCGATCTGGAAGCCACTGGCGCCATCGATGCGTGCGGCCTCGTACAGATCGTGCGGAATGGCCTGCAGTGCGGCGAGGAAGATCAGCATGTTGTAGCCGGTGAAGGTCCAGGTCGTGATGTTGGCCATAGAGCCGAGGACCACATTGTCGCCGAAGAAGTTCACCTTGATGCCGATGGCGGCAAGTCCCTTAACGATAGGGGAAATCTGGCCGTTGTAGAGGTACACCCAGATGATGGATGCGACCACGCCCGGAATGGCGTACGGCAGGAAGTAGCTCAGACGGAATGCGGTGATGTGCTTGACGATATAGGAATCGATGAGCATTGCCAGAGCAAGTGCCGCGATGATCATGACCGGCACCTGAATCACGGTGTAGAGCACTACCCTGCCCACGCCAGCCCAGAAGTTGCCGGAAGTAATAACGTATTGGAAGTTCTGAAGTCCGACGAACTTATCGACCAGTTCCCCGCCGCCGTATGCGCCACCGCCCGTGGTGACCTGGCGGAAGAAGCTGGAATAAATAGCCCAAATGATGGGAAGAATAAATACCAGAGCGAACAGGATGCCAAACGGTGCCATGAAGGCCCAGCCGGTACGATTCTCACGCTTCACAGCATCAGAAGCCTTTGGCTTATCGGCACGCCTGGCGACCCCCGTCTTCGCCGTTTTTGTTGTTGCAGTCATAGGGAAACCTGTCTTTCAAAAGAACAGTGAGAAATAGAAAGTACGTAATGCAGTTCGAATCGATGCAGTCAGATCAAACACAATTAATGACGAACCGAACTCGAGTAAAAGGAAAGGCCGGAGTGTTGAGCTCCGGCCTTTCGATGTGTGGTTGAGGATATCAGCGGCTGGAAGGAACCCTAACCGTTAATGTCACTCGGAAACAGACAGGCCGAAGTTCTTCAGCGTATCCACAGAGGTGGTCTGTGCGTCGGAGAAGATGTCTGCAACCTTGCCGGAGCCATCGGTGGCCTTGGCGGCGGTTTCGTTCATCTTGGCGGCGACTGCGGAGAAGCCAGGCATGTAGGTGAAGTCACCCATGTTGTTGTTAGCGGTCTTGAATTCCTTCATGATGTCCTGACCACCGAAGAAGGTGGACCACTCGGAAGGAGTCTCAGCGTCTTCAGTGGTAGCAGCCGGCACGAGGCCCTGGGAAACCAGATCAGGAACCTGGGTGTTGAACCAATCCAGGAACTCCATTGCTTCCTTCGGGTGCTTGGAGTTCTTCAGCACGGCCACGGCGGAACCACCGTCAGGGCCGGTCTTGCCAGCGTTGCCGAACCAGTCACCGAGCTGAGCGACCTGCCATTCGCCGGAGCCGGTGCCACCGGAGGAGGTCATGAACAGCGGGGCTTCCCAAGCGGCGGCCACAGTACCGATCAACGAGCCATCCTTGATGGATGCATCGAAGGACGGATCCCAACGCGGGTTGGTGGTGGCTGCCTTGGCGTCGAGCAGCTGCTGGTAGAAGTCAGCGGTTGCCTTGGAGCCATCGGTCTCGGTGTTGACGACCCAGGAGTCGCCCTTCACCTTGTACCAACCACCGGAGGCGCCAGCCAGACCGGAGATCATGTTGCCGGCCTCATCAGGCTGGTAGGACATGATGTACTTGCCAGCGGCGGCAGCGGTCTTGGCAGCGGCGATAAACTCATCGGCGGTCTGCGGAATCTCGGTGATGCCGAGCTTCTCGAACTCAGCCTTGTTGTAGAAGTAAACCAGCGGGCCGGTGTCCTGCGGCAGGCCGTAAGCCTTGCCGCCAACCTGAACCAGGCTGTACGGGCCGGATGCGAAGTCGTTCTTGTACTGCTCGGCATACTGGGTCACATCCTGCAGCAGACCCTTGGTGAAGACCTCAGGCAGCTCGGCGTAACCGACCTGAGCCAGATCCGGAGCCTCGCCGGACTTGACGTCGGTCTCAAGCTTCTTGATCATGTCAGAGGCCTTACCATCGAACTTGGTGGCCTTGACCTGAATATCCGGATGCTGCTTATTCCACTTGGCAACGATGTCGTTGACCAGAGTCATGCCCTCGGAATCCGGCAGACGGTGCATGTAGGTGATGTTGACCACGCCACCATCATCGGTGGTCTTCGTGTCGCCGGCAGTGTCGCTGCCGCAACCGGCCAAGCCCATTCCCATTGCTGCTACCGCGGCAAGAGCAGCCACGATGCGCTTATTGCGAGATACCATATCTCTACTCCTTCGTAGTGAAATCATCATTTCAGTGTGATGACTGATTACTAATGTATGCCCTCATTCTTTTATTGTCAACTTAGCTAACAATTACCGCGCGTCCCGTTGAGGCGAGTAGCATTAAACCGGTTCGATGCTCGATTGTGCGAGTTTGTTCATTTCATTAACTCCCCTTACAAAGCAACGTACTTTTGGTCCGCCGGTAGACCTAATGAGATATTGGATAGCGGCAACAATCCAAGACGTTAGCTTGCAATCGTCCACCGCAAATTGCAAGCACTTGCCAACATTATCGGTTTTCAGGTCGCCGGCGCGATACCCGACCAGGGGGCACCGCACCTTAATGAGACGCTACACGAGCAGTCTCAGCAACTGGTAGAGCTGCCACAGGCTACGCACGTTGAAGTGCGTGCCGTCAACCGTGGCGTTCGCCTCGCCATCGCCCATATGGACGATCACGGTGCGCCCGTTCACGGTCAGACTACCGTGCATCGTGATATGATTCATCTTGCAACCTTGTTGATTAAAGGCGCAAGCCGGTAATCAACGCAAAGGCCCGATGCTGCAAACGTCGGGCCTTTTCTTATCGGCTCACGCCGATCGGCCCGTCATATCAACGGGGACACCGCATGTTACGGCATCACAAACCAATATATCAGCACCCCGGTGGCAATCAAGAAGACAGGTTCCAGAAAAAGAAAAAAAGGCCTGGGCATGTTGCCCAGGCCTCGGTTCGCGGACAGGGCGAGATTCGAACTCGCGGAGGGTTGCCCCTCAACGGTTTTCAAGACCGTCTCTTTAGGCCGCTCAGACACCTGTCCTGATGCGCGTTCACACGCGCAAGTATTCATTATACAGAAGGGAGGGATGTTGATATTCGGCAGTGCGGTCGGTCTTGGATTCGCCTGCTGGCTATCAGCGATCTCTCCCTCAGTAATCTCTCCCTCAGTCAGCTACGCTGACAGCTCCCTCATCAGAGGGAGCTAAAGCACGATGAGACTCAGGCCTCCCACTTCGTGGGCTCGATAACTTCCTTGCCGCCCATGTAGGCGCGCATGGCCTTCGGGATCTCGATGGAGCCGTCCTTCTGCTGGTGGTTCTCCATGATAGCGACCAGCCAACGGGTGGTGGCCAGCGTGCCGTTCAGGGTGGAGACCGGGCGGGTGCCGCCGTCTTCCATACGCTCGCGGATGTTCAGGCGGCGAGCCTGGTACTCGGTGCAGTTCGAGGTGGAGGTGAGCTCGCGGTAACGGCCCTGGGTCGGCACCCAAGCCTCGCAGTCGAACTTACGGGCGGCGGAGGAACCGAGGTCGCCGGCGGCGGTATCGATGATGCGGTAGGGCACCTCGACCTTGGCGAGCATCTCCTGTTCCATGGCCAGCAGGTGCTCGTGCTCCTTGTAGGAGTCCTCCTGCTTGGCGTAAACGAACATCTCCACCTTGTCGAACTGGTGGACGCGGATGATGCCGGAAGTATCCTTGCCTGCGGCACCGGCCTCGCGGCGGTAGCAGGAGGACCAACCGCAGTAGCGCAGCGGGCCGTTGCCGAGGTCGAGGATCTCGTTCTCGTGCATGCCGGCGAGCGCCACTTCGGAAGTGCCGACCAGGTACTGGTCATCGGGCTCGCGCAGACGGTAGATCTCGTCGGCGTGGGAGTTCAGGAAGCCGGTGCCGCGCATGACCTCGGGGCGCACGAGCGTCGGGGTGATGGCCAGCGTGAAGCCGTGCTCTTCGGCCTGGTCCACGGCCATGGTGAGCATGGCAATCTGCATGCGGGCCACCTGGCCACGCAGGAAATAGAAGCGGGAGCCGCCGACCTTGACGCCGCGGCGCATATCGATGCCGGCCACGCCGGTGCCGAGGGTCAGGTGGTCCTTGGGCTCGAAGCCTTCGGCCGCGAAGTCGCGAATCTGGCCAACCTTCTTGACGACCACGTAGTCATCCTCGCCGCCTTCGGGAGCTTCGGGCTCCACGATGTTGGAGAGCTTCCACATGGCGGTGGTGTATTCCTCGGCTGCGGAATCGGCCTTGGACTTGTATTCGGAGACCTTCTGGGACAGTTCCTTGGTTTCGGCGATGAGCTTGGCCTTCTCGTCCGCCGGGGCGGAGGCGACCTTCTTGCCGATTTCCTTCTGCTGGGCGCGAGCCTCTTCGAAGGCCTTCAGCGCCTCACGACGTGCGGTGTCGGAGGAGAGCACTTCGTCGACGAGCTCCACGGACTCGCCGCGCTTGCGCTGGGATTCCTTGACGATATCGGTGTGTTCACGGATGAATTGAATATCAAGCATGGGCACCAGACTAGCCGCGTAAGCAGACACCGACAATGGCCGAATGCGCGGGAGTCACGCGGAAATCACAGGGAAGCCCGGGAAAGTCCGCGGACGGGTCCACCCGGCCAATTTCGTCAGATGAGACGCGATTGAACCATAATCACGCCCCACGGGGCTGTTGCGTGCAGGAAATGTTCACGTACGGCGCACCATGGCCGCAAACGACCTCCCCACCGATAACAATAGGAGCCATGCCTCAGCCTGCCCTCACCGTGTTTCTGATCATCGCCGCAATCGCCATTGTGGTGGTGCTCATCGCCGTCATCGTCATCGCCCTGCGCGCGCAGCGCCGCCGCAAGCTGGCTCAGACGCTGGAGAAGCGCCGGGACGACGAGGTGCAGTACGCCTTCATCGTGAATCCGTCCAAACCGCAGGCCGAAGCCCGCAGGCTGCATATCCAGAGGTTCTGCGAGGCCAAGGGGCTCAATCGCATCCGCTTCTACGACACCCAGCTTGACAAGGACGGCAGGGTCTGCGCGCTTGAGGCGCTGGAGGACGGCGCCGACGTGGTGATCGCGGTCGGCGGCGACGGCACGGTGCGCACGGTGGCGAGCGCCGTCTCCGGCACCGGCCATGCGCTGGGCATCATCCCCATCGGCACCGGCAACCTGTTTGCCCGCAATATGGGCGTTCCCGTGGACGATATCGACGCCGCGCTGACCGTGGCCACCTCCCACGGCTCCCGCCTGGTGGACATGGGCCGTCTCACCCTGCTCGACCACCCGGAGGACGACCACGGCCACGCCTTCCTCATCATCGCCGGCATCGGCTTCGATGCGGCCATGATCGATGACACCAACCCCGAGCTCAAGGCGAACATCAGCTGGCTCGCCTACTTCGTGGGCGGCGTGAAGAACCTGTTCGCGCCGAAGTTCCGCGGCACGCTGACAGTCACCAGCGCCGACGGCTCGACCCACACCATCAAGAATCTCGATTTCCGCACGGTGATGGCCGGCAACTGCGGCCAGATTCCCATGTTCTCGCTGATGCCGGCGGCATCCTATGACGATGGTCTGCTGGACTTCGAAATCATCGACACCACCGGCGGCATCCTTGGCTGGGCCAATCTATTCGGCGACGTGGTGCATCAGACGATTATCGGCAAGCCCGAACAGAACCCGCTGTCCACGAACTCGACCATCGAACAGGTTCAGGGCGTCAGTGCCGAAATCACATTGGAAAAGCCGGCCAAAGCGCAGGTGGACGGCGACATGCTACCGGAAACCAAACATATTCGTTTCTCAGTGGATCATCGCGCGCTGATCGTGCGCGTACCCGACGCCTCCGCGCTGGAAAAGACCGCACAGGCCGCTGCCTCAAACGCCACCTCGGATTTCGCCGAAATGACCGGCACGCTCGAGCCGATTCGCTGATCCGCTACGATGCGTGGCCGGTGACTCGGGCGACGTGCATTGCCAGATAGGCGGTTTCGTCGTCGCTGATATCCGTGTCGAGGCGCAGTTCGAGCAGGGAGGCGATGGTTCGCGCGCATCGTAGCGCGGCGGGATAGGACTCACGAATCACCTTCATCACCGGTGCCGGCTCATCCGTCAGTTGCTGGTGCTGGTGGATGCGTACGAACAGGTAACGCAGATGGGTGATGAACCTGCCCACATTCACGGAACTGCGGTCCAACGTGATGCCGTAGCTGTGGTCGATAATGTCAAGCAGTTGCTGGATCACGCCCGTCATCGTATACGTATAGGACAGGTCGCCGGTGGCGAAGCCGGCGTTGACCAGATGCATGGCAAGCGCGGTGGCCTCGCCGTCCGGCAGCGTGACGTCGAGCCGCGCATTGAGCGATGCGAGCATCGCACGCCCCTGCGCGTATTCCTGCGGGTACAGGTTGCTCACCTCGCCGAGCAGCGGGTAGGTAATGTCGATGCCGCGCCGCACCCGCTCCACCGCATTCGCCACGTGGTCCGATAGGGCCATGACCAGCGTGGTGCTGCCGGTCTCGCGCTCCCCCAGTCCGGCTTCCTGCATGGATTCGACGACCACGCGGATGATTTCGGGCGGAATGTCCGCCAGCATCTGCGCCAGATGGTCAGGGTCGCGCCCGTCCGATGGCACGAAGGTGCGCACAACTTTCGACTCGTCGACCGTCTGCCCCGGCTTGGCCTGGAACCCCAGTCCACGGCCGGTGAGAATCACCTCACCGCCGTCGCCGCCTTTGGCGAGCACGACGTTGTTGTTGAACACTCGCAGTATTTCCATGGCATCCTTTCGCAACGTCATTGTTCCACATCGATGATCGGGCTGCCGGCTGATACGGTTTTGCAGTCACCGCCGTTGTCGTCGCCGCTACCGTCGCCGATCAACGGCGTGACCACGGTCAGTTCAGCGGCGTTGACCACCGTCACCACCACCACAACGCTGTGCCCGGCCGCCGCGACTTTGCCGAAATCCACGGTGGCCAGTGGCTCTCCCGCCGCGATCCGCTCGCCTTTGCCCACGGCCACGACGAATCCCTCGCCATCCATATCGACGGTGTCAATGCCGATATGAACCAGCACCTCGATGCCGCCATCGGTTTTAATGCCGAAGGCATGGCCGGTTCGGGCCACGGTTTTCAGCATGCCACTGACCGGTGCGAGCACGGCTGTCTCACCGGTCGTCTCCGGCACGACGCCTACACCCTCCCCCAGCGCGCGGGAGGCGAACACCGGATCGCCAGTCGCTTCCAGATTCACCAGCCGGCCGGCGACCGGCGACAAGATGGCGTTAGAGTCAAGAGCCCGATCGGAGGCGGGCCGCGATGGAGAATCTTCCGCAGACTCCACATCCGACACGGTCGTGTCAATCCCCCTCGCCATATCCTGCGGGCGTGCGTTCTCGTCTGCCGAGACCATCTGCGTCTTGGTGGCGCGCGACGGCGTGCGGTACCCGAACAACACCGTCAACACCATCGCCATTACAAACGCAACGGCGATGGACAGCGCGTACACCCACATCCGATCGAACACCGGAATCGTCAGCAACGAGGAGAAGGCGAACGCCGTAGTCGTGACGCCCCGGACCATCTGACCGGATGGCAGCACGGACGGGAACAGCCAGCCAAGCACCGCGCTGGTCACGCCGCCGGCCGCGCAGCCGGCGAGCAGCCAGCGGTAGACGCGGCGGTGATGCAGATGGATGCCGTACAGGCTCAGTTCCGAAACGCCACCCAGCAATCCCGCGAGCAACGCCCCCACCGCGGTCTGCCGCATGGCCGAATCCTTGCCGCGTACGGCCAGCACGAGCACGCCAGCGGTGGCACCGAAGCAGGCAAAGTTCCATACACCCATCGGACCTTGGACGAAATCGTAGCCGAGCGCCTGAATGTTCATCAGCATCAGGGCATTCAACGGCCAGTGCAGACCGAGCGGCACGAGAAACGGGTAGAGCATCGGGATGATGAGCGCGAATAGGAACGGCACGTGCGCGTTAAGCCATGCTGTGGCCGCTCCCAGCCCACCGCCGAGCCATATTCCCAGAGGCCCGATGACCAGTATGGTGAGCGCAAAAACGACGACCAGTGAGAGGAATGGCACGAACACCAGCTGTACGCTGTCGGGAATGACGCGCTTCAACCCGTGGTAGACCACGGCGAGCACGGCGGCCATGAGCAATGGTACGAAGATGTTGCCACTGTAGTCGTTGAGTTGAATCGGTATGCCGAACGCCGACACGGTGCAGGTTTCGGTGCCGAATGTGGCGGTGGCCGAGCATTGAATCTCCCCGGAGAGAGCGCTGGATACGGACGTCCCGGACATTCCGGACATCACGCCAGTAAGCTGCGGGGTCATAAGCGCGGCCATAATCGCACCGCCGAGCCAAGGGTCGACGTCCAGTTTCTTGGCCGCATTGTAAGCGATCATAATCGGCAGAACGGTGAACACACCCTCCCAAATCGCCTTGAGTAGTATCCAACCGGTGGACGTCTCGCCATCAGGCACAATGCCGAGTGCAACGATCACGTTGACGATGGCGATGACCAGCGAGGCACCGAGTAGCACGCCCAGAATCGGGCGGAACGAGTCGGACAGGTAGTCGAAAAACGCGGCAGCCCGGGCACGGGCGGCACTGCCCCACTCGCGGATGGTACGAGGCATGAAGTGACGGGATGTATTGGATGGGCCGTGACTCTGCTCGGTGTCGGTATCGCGCAATGGTGCGACGTCGTCGGAAAGGTTCGGCGCGGACTGCGTAGGCTGAGTGGATTGCGTTGACTGAGTGGATTGCGTTGACTGAGTGGATTGCGCGGACTGCGTTGGCCGCGACGCCGCCGATGGTAATTGCGTTGCCGGAGTCAATCGCGCTGCCTGCATCCGAACGATCTGCTCGTACACCGAGGCGACCGCTCCGCCGATGATGACCTGATAACGATTGCCGGTTCGCGGGAATGCGCCGAGGACTCCGGGGATGGATTCGAGACCGTGCTGGCTGACCTGGCCGGCGTCGTCCAGTTCGAAGTGCAGTCGCGTGGCGCAATGGGTCAGGTTGGTGATGTTCGCGGAGCCGCCGACGGCATCAACGATGCACGCCGCAATCACTGCAGGCGTTGCGTTCGATGCGTTCGCCACGGTTCCTCCTTGCTGCCGTATGCCACTGTGTTCCATTATCGGCGCTGGGTGCCCCAAAAGCACGGCAATGCCGGCAAAGCATCGCGAAACGGCAACTATGCGCTACGGTGCTCCGCGATAGCGTTCCGCTATGGTGTTCCGCCGCACCCGTTCTCCGTATTTGCCGCAGCGCCCATTCCGACTTCATTCCACCATGCAGAATCCTGCAATCGTTGTCAAAAATCATCGTTTTTTGCCGCCTATTCGGAGTGTCGCGACCGAGAAAGTCGTATCCTATCTTTCACACACGTTGCGTAGCAGGGTTGTTACTCAAAATGAGGCAAGACCTGGAGTGACGTGGAATTTGCGTATCGTAATATGCGAATTCCACGTTGTTCCAGGTCTTTTTTGTTTTCGGGCGACTTCAGGCAATCGAAGCCTGACCTTGCATGCGGCAGAGGGGCCACGCGGCAGGCGCGGCCCGTCAACGGCGAAAGGACAAGGCAATGACGACGACGGCATCACCCGTATCGAAGCAGACGGCATCCGCGGCACAGGAGACCGGCGCAACCGGTGCAGCGGCCACCGCAATCGAAACCATCGAAACCGGCGTGGCCGGGGTGGCGGACGCGGCCACAAACGCGGCAGCAAACGCAATCGAGGACCTCGAAGCCGCCGAATCACGCGGCTTCTCCACGCGCTTCCCGCTCAACAGCGCATTCATCTTCACCTTCGGCGCGCTCGGCGGCATGCTGTTCGGTTTCGACACCGGCATTATCTCCGGCGCCTCCCCGCTTATCGAATCGGACTTCGGCCTGAGCGTCTCCCAGACCGGCTTCATCACCTCCTCGGTGCTGATCGGCTCGTGCGCAGGCGCGTTGTCGATCGGCGCGCTGTCTGACCGGTTCGGCCGCAAGAAGCTGCTCATCGTCTCCGCGCTGCTGTTCCTGCTCGGCTCAGGCCTGTGCGCCTCCTCCACCGGATTCGCGATGATGGTGTGCGCCCGCATCATCCTGGGCCTCGCGGTCGGCGCGGCTTCTGCCCTGACCCCGGCGTACTTGGCCGAACTGGCGCCGAAGGAGCGTCGCGGCTCGCTGTCCACGCTGTTCCAGCTCATGGTCACCTTCGGCATTCTGCTGGCCTACGCCTCCAACCTCGGATTCCTGAACCACAACCTCTTCGGCATCCGCGACTGGCGCTGGATGCTCGGTTCGGCGCTGGTGCCGGCCGCCTTGTTGCTGCTCGGCGGCCTGCTGCTGCCCGAATCCCCGCGTTATCTGGTGAACAAGGGCGACACCCGCAACGCCTTCAAAGTGCTTACGCTGATTCGCAAGGACGTGGATCAGACCCAGGTGCAGATTGAGCTGGACGAGATCAAGGCCGTGGCCGCACAGGACACCAAGGGTGGTGTGCGCGAACTGTTCCGTATCGCTCGTCCGGCGCTGGTGGCCGCCATCGGTATCATGCTGTTCCAGCAGCTCGTGGGCATCAACTCGGTGATCTACTTCCTGCCGCAGGTGTTCATCAAGGGCTTCGGCTTCCCTGAAGGCGACGCGATCTGGGTGTCGGTGGGCATCGGCGTGGTGAACTTCGTGAGCACCATCGTGGCCACGCTTATCATGGATCGTTTCCCGCGCAAGGGCGTGCTGATCTTCGGTTCCATCGTGATGACCGTTTCGCTCGCAGTGCTCGCCGTGATGAACTTCGTGGGCGACGTGGCCGTGCTGGCCGTGCCGACGATGATTCTCATCGCTTTCTATATCCTCGGCTTTGCGGTCTCGTGGGGCCCGATCGCCTGGGTGCTTATCGGCGAGATCTTCCCGCTGAGCGTGCGCGGCATCGGCTCCTCCTTCGGCTCGGCGGCGAACTGGCTGGGCAACTTCATCGTCTCCCAGTTCTTCCTCGTGCTGCTCGATGCGTTCGGCAACAATGTGGGCGGCCCGTTCGCGATTTTCGGCGTGTTTTCGGCCCTGTCCATCCCGTTCGTGATGCGCTTGGTGCCCGAGACCAACGGCAAGTCGCTGGAGGAAATCGAGGAGGAAATGACCAAGCGCTAGACAACCGGCACACGATTCGCACAAAAGTTGACAACTCTTAACATAATCGTACCCAACGTGGCGAAAAAACGTGGCAGAATAGGGAGCATGGTAGCAAACAATGCGGGTCAGCCCGCCACCCCAGCAGATCTGATCAATGTCGATGAGGTTATCGGCAAATACTATGACCTCGTCCCCGATCCCGAAGTCCCCGAGCAGCGTGTCATCTTCGGCACCTCCGGCCACCGCGGATCGTCCCTGAAGACCTCGTTCAACGAGGCCCACATCATCGCCATCTCCCAGGCCATCGCCGAATACCGCAAGAAGGCCGGCGTCACCGGCCCGCTGTACCTCGGCTCCGACACCCACGCGCTGTCCGGCCCGGCCAAGAAGACCGCCATCGAGGTGCTCGTCGCCAACGGCGTGCACGTACGCGTCGATTCCCGTGACGACTTCGTGCCCACCCCGGTGGTCTCCCAGGCCATCCTGACCCACAACCGTGCGGCCGACGGCACCCAGCGCTTCGAGGGCGAGGGCCTCGCCGACGGCATCGTCGTCACGCCGTCCCACAACCCGCCCACCGACGGTGGCTTCAAGTACGACCCCGTCACCGGCGGCCCGGCTCCGGCCGAGACCACCAATGCCATCGCCGCTCGCGCCAACGAGCTGCTCGGCGACTTCAAGTCCATCAAGCGTGTGCCCTACGAGGAGGCCATCAAGTCCGAGTACGTCGAGGGCTTCGACTTCCGCGAGCACTACGTGGACGACCTGGAGAACGTCATCGACTTCGACGTGATCCGCAACTCCGGCGTGCGTCTGGGCATCGATCCGCTCGG
>OLRA01001189.1_pt1 | contig 32248 bp, 17 predicted proteins | sample 1673011 | NCBI WGS metagenome assembly OLRA01 (sample SAMEA3136746, study PRJEB25190) | human gut metagenome | reverse complement strand
AGGTAGGTGTCTCCTTCAGGGATTACTTCTGCAGGCTGCTCAGAGAATTAAAAAAGGGAAGAACGGATTACGAAAACCTGCTTCCCATGACAATATGCAAATAATAATCGTTAAATTTGTGAACTCTTTTTTAGACGGGTGCCTGCTGGCACCCGTCTAAAAGGGGCTACCCTAAAATTGGAAACTTACATTACAACTCCCCTACGTCGTAACACGGATTCTTTGTTCATCATAGTAATAAAATTATTACTTATCCATCAATCTGTCAGTTCCCCCAATCATGATTTCTCACTATCTTTCTTTACCCAATATAAAAGACCTTGTGGCCTTCCGCGGTATATTGTCCCCTTCAAAAGCTACTTTTGTATAAATCCCCGTATAGCAAATTCTCCTTTTCAGAATCTCATTGTTCTTCAGTTCTTCTTTAAATCCTTTTTCAAATCCTAGGCTTTTATTATTATTTTTGTCAAAAATAAGCGATTAAACCTAAAAACAAAACCCCATAAATAACCTATTTTATATTCCTATTTATTGGAATATACACCAAGAAGCCTCACCAGTAATCGAAAGATCACCAATGAGGCCGTATCATCAAATTTACTCTTACAAATATTCTTATCGTTTCCGCTGCGGGCGCTCCTTCTTCATCTGTTCAAACGCCGTCTTCTGTTCGTCGGTCAGTAAATCCGTTATTTTCTTATTCAATTCCTGCATGGCTGCTTTACGTTCCTCACGCAACAAATCCTGCTTAAAGAAATCAGTATAAAAGCCTATTTTTACACTTTACATTCGCAGTAAAGCATGTCCTTCTTTCAAAAAAACGATGACGGAAAGTAACCAATTATAACTGTCATTATCCTGAAAACTAATGTAGGACGATACTAAGGCCCTATATACTCTATCTATAACAAAGCAACCCCTTTCTTTCGGCTCTGCGGAGCTTTCAAGAAAGGGGTTCATCGTTTTTCAATAAGAGAATAAATCAACCGATTCATACACCAATGATAACGATATTTGTCATCATAATAATAGATAAATTCAGCAACAGTCTTACTTCAATTCATTTATACAAAAAATATTAACCTATTTTTTATTATTTACGCAAAGAAAGGTTTTATTTTTATCCCATACACCACGGAAAACCGTGATTTTATTAACCTAAATAATCAAATTACCCTTTATTTTCTGTGTAACGACAAGTCATTTTCTCTGTACCACAGTGTGAAATATAAAAACCACAGTGCGGGATATATATTTCACACTGTGAAATACAAATACCAAAGTGTGGTACAGAGAAAACATCGGCAGAAAAGGAAGAAGATGTAAAGCCAACACAAACTATGCACCCGACCGTTGAACAAATCCCCCCTCCGCTTGTTATATAAACAACCGGTTACATTGAAATGAGAGTACTGATTGCGCTTATACTGTTTATATTCACCCTTTCTGCTGCATACACTTTGGACACGGCGGAGAAACCGACGGAAAAATTGCACCCGGCAATGGGAAGCGTCTTACAGGTTGAAAAGCATAAACCGCAATTTATTTCACCTGCTCTCCATCCAGACTGCATGCTTCCCGCAGACCACGTATACGAAATACACACCTTTTTCAAGCAGTCCTGTCAACGGTACTTACAATATTTACAGTTCTCTGTCCGTGCAAACATGCCACGCCTTCTCAAAGCCATCAGACTTTCTGTACAAAACCGGACCGCGGTTTCGACCGGGCAATATAAACAGGGACACACGCTCACACAGAAAAAGCAGAAAATTCTTTACACGTACATCATTCGGCATATTGTAATTTAGCTGTATCGTCATCCCATCTCACCCACATCAGGCAAGCACTTATCGCGTTCTTACCTGACGTCTGTTCGTGCCTATCCGGCATGAAGGACGACAAAAAATTCTATATATAAATTCTACAACTAATTACACTATGAGCTTCAATATCGCAAAAACCAGCCAAAAAAGAATAGTAATCGTAGGAGGAGGATTCGGAGGACTGAAACTGGCTCAAGAACTGCATCGGTCCGGCTTCCAGATAATCCTGATTGACAAGAACAATTATCACCAGTTTCCACCGCTTATCTATCAGGTGGCTTCCTCCGGACTGGAACCCAGCTCCATCTCGTTTCCATTCCGGAAACTATTCAACGGATATCAAGACATTCATTTCCGTCTGGCCGAAGCAAGGCAAATCTATCCCGACCAAAAGGTGCTCCAGACCTCTATCGGGAAAATCGAATATGACTACCTGATACTGGCAGCTGGTACGACATCCAATTTTTTTGGAAACAAACGGATAGAAGAGGCAGCCATGCCCATGAAGACCCTGTCGGAAGCAATGGGGTTAAGAAATGCTTTGCTCAGCAACCTGGAGCGAAGCATCACGTGTGCTACCAGCCAGGAACGACGGGAACTGCTGAATGTGGTCATTGTAGGCGGAGGAGCGACGGGCGTGGAGATTGCCGGCGCCATGGCTGAAATGAAACGCTACGTATTGCCCAAAGACTATCCGGAAATCGACTGCAACGACCTGCACATTTTCCTGATTGAGGCAGGCAACCGTCTGCTTTCCGGCATGTCGCCCGTGTCTTCCCGAAAAGCGGAAGAATTTCTCCACCGCATGGGAGTGCAAATTTATCTCCATACACGCGTGACAGATTTTGTGGCACACAAGGTAATCCTAGAAGACGGAATGGAAATCCCAACACGGACTTTTATATGGGTCAGCGGTGTACGGGCCAATGAGATAGGCAACCTGCCTCCCACAATCACCGGCCGTGGAGGACGCATTCTGGTAGATGCCTACAACCAAGTAAAAGGAATGAACCACGTGTTCTGTATTGGCGACCAGTGTCTGATGACCGACGACAAGCATTATCCGGAAGGGCATCCGCAACTGGCACAAGTGGCCATCCAACAAGGAAAGCTTCTGGCCCAAAACCTGAAAAGACTGGAGCAAGGGAAAAAATTGCATCCGTTTCACTACAAGAACCTGGGTACCATGGCCACCATCGGGCGAAACAAGGCCGTTGCCGAACTACATACCCTCAAGACACAAGGATGGTTTGCCTGGGTACTGTGGCTGGTGGTACACCTACGATCTATCCTAGGTGTCCGCAACAAAATCAATGTATTATTAAACTGGGTTTGGAGTTATCTGACGTATGACCAATCGCTACGCCTCATCGTCTATGCACAGAAGGCTAAAGAGGTAAGGGAACGGGAAGAACGGGAAAGCCAAACGCATTGGGGAGAAGAAATGCCATCCTCCTCCAAACACTAACAAACAAATGGGGCAAATCCGTCGCACAAGATGACGAATTTGCCCCATTCATTTTATATCATCAGGCAATCACTTGATTACCATACGTTCACACGTTTTTCCGGAGCTACATACAACGGATCAGACGGTGTGATGTGGAAAGCATCATACCAAGCCTGGATGTGCGGGAGCGCACCGTTCACACGCCATCTGCCCAAAGAGTGAGGGTCTGACTTAGTATATACACGAATCTGCTCGTCGCGGATATTGCCAGCCCACAAAGTAGCGTATGCCAGGAAGAAACGCTGTTCCGGAGTGAAACCGTCTACCACACCCAGAGGGGCATCTTTCGTCGCATTCTGGAAAGCCAGGTAAGCCACGTTCAGACCTCCGTGGTCGGCCAGGTTTTCACCCAGTGTCAGTTCACCGTTGGCATGCAAGCCCGGCAATACTTCGATATTGTTGAAGAAATCCACCATCACCTGTGCACGTTCCTTGAAGCGGTCGGCATCACCCGGAGCCCACCAGTCGGTCAGATTACCGTCTTTGTCGAACTGACGGCCCTGGTCGTCGAATCCATGAGTCATTTCATGACCGATTACCACGCCGATGGCACCGTAGTTAGCTGCATCGTCTGCTTCCATGTTGAAGAACGGCGGCTGAAGAATGGCAGCCGGGAAGCAGATTTCGTTAGTAGACGGGTTGTAGTACGCGTTGACTGTCTGCGGAGTCATCAGCCATTCATCCTTGTCGACCGGTTTGCCCAGACGGCTGTACATATCGTTGAAACTCCATTCTGAGGCGCGGCATACATTGGCCCAGTAAGAATCTTTTTTGATGTCCAGTTTGGAATAGTCTTTCCATTTGTCAGGATAACCCACTTTCACATGGAAAGCAGCCAGTTTTTCCTGCGCTTTCACCTTGGTGCTGTCGCTCATCCATTCCTGTGCATTGATACGTTCACCCAAGGCAGTCTGCAAGTTCTTCACCAACTTCACCATACGCTCCTTGGCTGCTGCCGGGAAGTATTTCTCCACGTACATTTCGCCGACCAGTTCGCCCAGCATGCCGTTTACTGAATTTACGGCACGTTTCCAGCGCGGCTGGTTTACCTGACGACCGGACAATACCTTGCCGTAGAAATCAAAGCGAGCAGCCACAAAGTCATCACTCAGACAAGAAGCGGCTGCATCCAGCAAGTTGTATTCCAGATATGACACATGCTTTGATATCGGAAGTGTGTTCATCAGACGAGCTACTTCCTGAATCGGTTCTACCTGTTCCACGTTCAGTTCGGCAGGAGCCTGAATGCCCAGTCCCTTTACATACGCATCCCAGTCGATACCGGAGATGGTCTTCTTCAGTTCATCGAACGACATCTTGTGGTAGTTGGCTTCCGGGTCACGAAGTTCTGTAGCACTGCGTGAAGCCTTGGCAATAGCTGTTTCGATTTCCATTACATCTGCCACCTTCTGCTGAGCTTCTGCCTCTGTGAAGCCTGCCAGCTGGAACAATTTGCCGATATATACCTTATATTGTTCACGGATATTCTGCGTGATACTGTCGTTGTCCAGGTAATATTCCTTTTCACCCAGGTTGATACCGCCCTGTCCCATCTGGAAGATGTTCAGCGAACTGTTCTTCGGGTCGGCATATACATAGCTATGGAAATAAGTACCGATACCGATATGCGCCATTTCAGTCATCATCGGGATGATTTCACCCTTGTCTTTCAGGGCTGCAATCTTACCCAGCATTGCTTTCACCGGCTCTGCGCCCTGCTTGTTCAAGGTCACGCTGTCCATGGCCATGTTGTACAAATCACCGATTTTCTGTGCGGCTGAACCTGCCGGATTGTTCTTCTGGGCAGCCAGTCCTTCAATCAGTTCACGCAACTGTTTCTGGCTGTTTTCAAACAACTGGTCGAATGTACCATAACGGGAGTATTCGGCAGTCAATGGATGTGCGTCGTTCCAACCGCCACATGCATAACGGAAAAAGTCGGTTCCGGCAGCCACGGTCGTATCCATGTTTGCCAGATCGATACCAGAAGTACTTTTCGCTTCCTTCTGTCCGGCGCAGCTGGTCAGCATGGCAAATGCCAACGTAGCTACGGCTACATAATTCTTCTTGTTCATAAATGGTTGTTATTTTAATTAAGTCTCAAATTATTCTTGCTTCATTTCTTCCAGTTCCGACAAGAGGGAAGTCCATTCGTCCTCCGCGTCTGAAATCTGTTTCTTCAGCTGCTGATGCTGTTCATACAGTTTCATGTCGGAAGCCCCTTCCGGTGTGGCCATCTGCTGTTCCAGTTCCCCTACCTGGCCTTCCAGCTTCTCAATCTTCGCCTCACAATCGGCCACTTGTTTCTCTAATTTGCGGATTTTCTTGTTCAACTCTTTCTGGGCTTCATACGAAAGTTTGTTGTCACTGTCCGGTGTTTCTTCTTTCTTTTCAGGAGCCACCTGAGGCGACTGCGACAACTGAAGTTCGTTCAGGCTCTCCATCTTCTTTTTTTGCAGGAAATCGTAAATGCCGCCGATATGTTCTTTCACCAGACCACCGCCAAACTCATAGACCTTGGTCACCAGTCCGTCGAGGAACTCACGGTCGTGTGATACCACGATGACGGTTCCGTCAAATTCCTTTATCGCTTCCTTCAGCACGTCTTTCGAACGCATGTCCAAGTGGTTGGTCGGCTCATCCAGAATCAGGAAGTTCACCGGCTCCAGCAGCAACTTAATCATGGCCAGACGGCTGCGTTCTCCTCCCGACAGCACTTTCACTTTCTTTTCGGAGGCTTCTCCTCCAAACATGAAGGCACCCAGGATGTCACGTATCTTCAAACGGATATCTCCTTTCGCCACCCGGTCGATGGTGTCGAACACCGTCAGGTTCTCATCAAGCAGCTGAGCCTGGTTCTGGGCAAAATACCCAATCTGCACGTTGTGTCCGATGGTCAGCTTGCCTTCGAAAGGAATCTCATCCATGATGCACTTCACCAAGGTAGACTTACCTTCGCCGTTCTTTCCCACAAACGCCACCTTTTCCCCGCGGTGGATGGTCAGGTTCACATCGTGGAACACCACGTGGTCGCCGTATGCTTTCTTCACATTCTCGCAAATCACCGGATAGTTGCCGGAACGGATGGAAGGCGGGAATTTCAGGCGAAGGGTGGAATTGTCTTCTTCGTCAATCTCGATGGGGACAATTTTTTCCAGTTGCTTGATGCGGCTCTGCACCTGTACAGCCTTCGTGGCCTTGTAACGGAAGCGTTCGATGAAGTCTTCCGTATCTTTTATCTCTTTCTGCTGGTTTTCGTACGCACGCAACTGCTGCTCGCGGCGCTCCTTACGCAACACGACAAATTCATCGTAGGGTACTTTGTAGTCGTAAATCCGTCCGCAGGAAATCTCAATGGTACGGTTCGTCACGTTGTTGATGAAAGCCCGGTCGTGGCTCACCAACACCACGGCCCCCGAACTTGCTTTCAGAAAATTCTCCAGCCACTGGATACTCTCAATGTCCAGGTGGTTGGTCGGCTCGTCGAGCAAGAGCACATCCGGACGGCGCAACAAAAGTTTCGCCAGCTCAATACGCATGCGCCATCCTCCACTGAACTCAGATGTCGGCCGGTTAAAATCGCTCCGGTTGAATCCCAACCCCGTCAGCGTACGTTCAATCTCTGCATGGTAGTTGGTACCTCCCATCATCAGGAAACGTTCGTTCTCGTGGGTAAAGCGCTCTATCAGTTCGTGATAACTCTCCGAATCATAATCCGTACGGTCGGCCAGCTCCTGGTTCATCTTCTCCAGCTTCTCCTGCATCTCGAAGATATGCTCAAAAGCCATCTCGGCTTCCGCCATCACCGTACGTGTATCGCTTAAAATCATCACCTGCGGCAAATATCCGATGGTAATACCCCGCTGCACAGCCACCACCCCTTCCGTGGGTTGCTGCAATCCCGCCAGGATTTTCAGCATGGTAGATTTTCCGGCACCGTTTTTTCCAACCAGTGCGATGCGGTCTTTCTTGTTGATAACAAACGATACATCTTCAAACAGGGGAGTCGTTCCAAACTCCACCTTCAATCCTTCTATTGAAATCATGCGAATCTATTCTTCTACATTACAAAGTGACGGCAAAGTTACAACTTTCCGCGCACAGCAATGACAGACAAGCTGTTAATTTTTCAAAGCGTCGGACGCTCCTTCCACCTTGCGCTGCAAATATAGCTGGTAGGAATTGACCACATTGTGCCATACACTGTAGAACCCGGCAGCTACTGCCGTCACGGGAGTGAAGAAGGTATAGCCCATCCAAATGGCGAATACAGTGTTTTTCTGCCCCAAAGCCTGTCCGGAACTGATGGAATCGCCATACTTACGCCCGGCTTTCTTTCCAAAATAGAACTGCAGACCACAGCATACCAGGGAAACGACTCCCAATCCGGCCTGATACCAGAAAGACACGTCGCTGTGGACGATACTTTTTACCGTCACTCCGATAGCCAGAGTCAGGGCTACGGCCCACAAATAGAATGACAGCTCATGATACTGCGCCACCTTGGCATGGACCTTCGGCAGAAGTACCCGCAACAGAATGGCAGCCAGAAACGGACAAAGCAACAACGGGAAGACCTTTCCTAAAATCAGGGTAAACGAACTACCGAAATTCAGTTCCGGATGTGGATGAACCAGCGGAAGCATCAACGGTACCAGAATGGCAGTCAGGATATTAATCAGAATAGTATAAGTGGTCAGATGGGCCGCATCTCCCCCCAGTTTACGGGTGACTACTGCGGCTGCCGTAGCTGTGGGACAAATCAGACAAATCATCGCTCCTTCCACCAGAATGCGGGCCGGGAAATCAGGGAATATCACCAGCAGCAAGCCCAAGACCACAAAACTGATTCCCTGAATCAGCAGCAAACGCAGGTGCCAGGCACACAGTTTCAAATCATGGAGACTGATTTTACAGAACGTGAGAAACAGCATCAGGAAAATCAACACCGGCTGTACAATGTCGATGGCACGGGTCACAAACGGTTTGGTCGGGGCAAGAAAAGGAATACTGACATACACAAAATATAGGATGACTCCCATTGCCATAGCAATCGGAAGCGTCCAGTTTTTACAAAAACGCAGAAAATTCATTTTTAATCCACTATGATGAAACAAATCGGGGGAACAGAATAAAAAAAGGATTTGCAAATCCGGCCATCGACAGGCTACGGTTTGCAAATCCTTTGTATGGTCTCATGCTCTTCCTAGGGAAAGAGCATATCTAATGCTTCAATTATTTACAGTTACCTGTGCAACGAGGTTTGATTTGTTTGAAGAAATCATTACCCTTGTTGTCTACCAGAATAAATGCCGGGAAGTCTTCTACCTCAATCTTCCAGATAGCTTCCATACCCAGTTCCGGATATTCTACACATTCGATGCTCTTGATGTTGTTCTGTGCCAGGATAGCAGCCGGACCACCGATAGAACCCAAGTAGAAACCACCGTGTTTCTTGCAGGCATCTGTCACAGCCTGGCTACGGTTACCCTTAGCCAACATAATCATAGAGCCACCGTGACTCTGGAACAAGTCTACGTACGGGTCCATACGTCCCGCAGTTGTCGGGCCCATAGAACCGCAAGCCATTCCCTTTGGAGTCTTGGCCGGACCAGCATAATAAATCGGATGATCCTTAATATATTGAGGCAAGTCTTCACCGCGATCCAGACGTTCTTTCAGTTTGGCATGAGCGATATCACGACCTACGATAATCGTACCGTTCAAAGACAGACGGGTAGCTACCGGATACTTATCCAGTTCTGCCAGGATTTCCGGCATCGGACGGTTCAGGTCAATCTTCACGGCATTGCCTTCACCTGCCTGACGCAATTCTTCCGGAATCAGTTCGCCCGGATTTGAATCCAGCTTTTCAATCCAGATACCGTCTTTGTTGATTTTGCAACGGATGTTACGGTCGGCAGAGCAAGATACGCCCAGACCAACCGGACAAGAAGCACCGTGACGCGGCAGACGGATGATGCGCACATCGTGTGCATAATATTTACCACCGAACTGTGCACCCAAACCAATGCGATGAGCTTCTTCAAGCACTTGTTTTTCCAGCTCGATATCGCGGAATGCACGACCGTATTCGTTACCTGTAGTAGGCAGTGTGTCATAGAAACGAGTAGAAGCCAGTTTCACTGTCAGCAGATTCTTTTCAGCAGAAGTACCGCCAATCACGAAAGCGATGTGATAAGGAGGACAAGCAGCTGTACCCAAGGTCTTCATCTTTTCTACCAGGAACGGCACCAGCGTAGCCGGATTCAGGATAGCCTTCGTTTCCTGATACAAATAAGTCTTGTTGGCAGAACCACCACCCTTTGTGACGCAAAGGAATTCATACTCCATACCCTGAGTAGCTTCGATATCAATCTGAGCCGGCAAGTTGCAACGAGTATTCACTTCTTCGTACATGGTAAGCGGTGCATTCTGAGAATAACGCAGGTTTTCTTCTGTATAAGTTTTGTACACACCCAAAGAAAGCGCTTCTTCATCACAATATCCGGTCCATACCTGCTGTCCTTTTTCACCGTGGATAATCGCCGTACCGGTATCCTGGCAGAAAGGAAGTACGCCCTTGGCTGCTACTTCTGCATTGCGCAGGAAAGTCAAAGCTACATACTTGTCGTTGTCGCTTGCTTCCGGGTCAGTCAGAATCTTTGCGACCTGTTCGTTGTGAGAGCGGCGCAACATGAAAGAAACGTCGCGGAAAGCCGCATTGGCCATCGCTGTCAAACCTTCCTTTTCGATTTTCAGGATGGGTTTTCCTTCAAACTCGCTTACAGATACATAATCTTTGGTAAGCAAATAGTATTCAGTCGTATCTTTGCCACGTTCAAACATTGGCTGATACTTGAATTCGGGTGTTGCCATATTACATTAAATTAATTGTTAGTTATTGTGGACACAAAGTTACAAAGTATTATCGAAATTTTTCCTTAATTCATCCAAAAAGTTATCGGCAATCCGTTTTACTCTTCCACGGCACGAATCAAGTCTTTCTGCAACACATCGACTCCTGGGAAACCAATATAACGGGCCTGCAGTTTTCCGTCATGACTGATAATCAAATAAGCAGGTATGCCTGTCACTCCATAAGAAGCACACAGATATTTCCACTGTGCCTCTGTCAGCCGGTAGTGTACTCCCGTCATTTTAGACAAAGTAGATTTCCATACATTTTCTGGAGAAGAAGGCCCTGTCAGATAAACATATACAATATCTTTGGAGGACAAACTTTTCTTCAATGGCACCAAAGCCTGCATGCTTTTCCGGCATGGAGCACACCAAGTGGCCCAGAAGTCAATCAAAATGGCACGTCCTTTATGAGGAGCTATAATTTTAGGCAAGATATCTGCCCCTGTCACATGGGAATCCAACGACACAATCACTGCTTCTCTAACCGCGTCCATCCGTTTGGCATTTGCCTGAAGCGACTGGGCCACCGCCTCCACATACGTACGAATCTCCGGAAAATTAACTGACTTTAAAATTTTGCGGTCATCTAAGTTCAAGGAGGAAGATGCAGCCAACCGTGCACACACAGGAACAGCTTTCTGATAATCAGCTTTCAGACGAGAAGCCACTTCCGGGCTTTCCATCATCTTTTTTTCCACAACCCGATATGCCTCCAACGCTGAAGAACGTCCGCCTGCCAGTTCCATATTAATGGTTTCAGCAGCACCATCGAACCATGCCTTCTGCTTCTTCTCATAGTGTTTACCCAGCAACCGGGAAGACGCCATACTTACACGAGGGAGATGAACATAGACCGTTACTTCCTCATCGGGTACCAAAAACAATTGTAAGGTAGCTTCATTCAGCCTCAACGAGGTCAGCGTAGGTTGCAACAATTCTGTTTCCAGATGAAACGAGCCATCCTGACGTACCTTGATACTCTGCTTCCACTCCTCTGGGAAAATTCCATCCTTATATACCAGTTCCGCAAACAAGGACATTCTCGGATCATAGCCCAAAATATACCCGTTCACCACAGCCTTCCCTGCCGCCAACCCCGGTTCCGGGATTTCATTCCGACGCTCAGGTTTGTCGGTTGTCAGATAATTTGGCACATATACATACGGTTCCTTACTACTCAGCTGAATTCCAAAAATGTTCCATCCCATTTCCGGATCCACAAAGTCAACCTCATGCACATCCGACCGTATCGGAGCAAAAGAGAGTGTCACATCCAACTTTCCATCGTCTGCAATCACTTCCGGTTCAGTCAATCCATCCACCGAAGCCCCTCCGGCATCGCGAAGCCGTGCAACTCCGCCGTCAGCCCATTTTAATGCAGCCTTTGAAGAAAAGACCGCCGGTGTACCGGGCTTTCCATACATCACTACCTCCACCTGTGTCTGCTCATCCGTCAGCACAATCCGCCTGATTTCCAAATCTTCCGTATTCGTCAATACGAAACCCGGATTTTCCATTACCTTTCGTCTGCCGGCCTGAGCTTGCAAGGTTATCCAACATAGACAAAGCAAGCATAAACAGCCGCATATACTTCTTCTCATAGACAATCCTCCTTATTTTTTACACAAGTCCTTAATGCGCTCGATAAGCTCATTGCCCAATGCAGTTTTGACCTGAATATGTTCGAGCACTGCGGTCACAAACGGATTGCTTTCGAACACCCCACGTACTTCCTCAAAATCACGTACTTTTTCTTCGCTGCTTCCATCAGCTCCAAATCCGGTCATGGAAGTCAAAGAAAACTCTTTCTTCGCGTCCTCATATACCATCTTGTCCAATCCGACCACCGCTTCCTGCCACTGCCGAACAATGGCTACAATATCCGATGCAGTCACTTTATCTGCCTGCAAACCGTAAAACTCCAGCATTTTTGCATAAGCCCAGGTCCATTCATACGTATAATAATTGGCATGCATTTCTGCAAACCGGTCGTGTATCTCATCCACGGAAGTCAACCGTCCGCACTCAATGTCCTCCATCAGTCGTTCAATTTCACTTTTGGGGGCAATCAAGCCAGAAATATCCACCCATTCTCCCATGCCTACAGAAGTATCCGGCAAAAGCCGCTTCCTTATTTCCTCGTCAGAAGTGAAGCAAATGTTCTCCAGACGTTTAATGACGGAATTCCCCAAGAACTTATGTATGGCTGTTTCATAAAACTTAATACCCTTGTTCAAAGACGAATTCTTTATTTTTGCACTCTGGTAAGAATAGATTTCTGAAGTCTCTCCCGATACACGGGCCAATTCCTTCAAAATCTGACGTCCAGTCATCATTTTCTGGATAGTATACGGACTCAGCAGGTTATAGTTAATCTGGTCCAGACGGTTCGGGTCCTTACGTTTATCACGCTTAGGCCATTTCTGCGCATCGCGAATGGTTCCCACACTCCGTAAATTTACTCCCGGTACAAGATAAGTCGTATTTTTTTCCTCAATCAAATAAGAGAAAGGAAGGTTAGACGTATCGGGATGTGTCACATGTCTTCCCATTACCAGTGAGAAAGCACCGATACGGGCCGGCCACAGGACATAAGAATCGGAGGTCGTCTTTGCTCCTCTCTCCAGCGTTCCCTGATGAATCGGCCCCAACTTATACATGTGATTACTTTGATTGGACCCCGAGCCTGCATTCATGAATGAAAACATTCCCGCAATCAATAAAGTCGATTTATGGTGTGTCACCGTGAAAGGCCCTGCAAAAATGGCACAAGCCTCTCCGTTTTCTTCCTGACAGTTACTGAAAAACAACGAGTCGGATGCAGAGTACGTATGCCCCAAATGACAAGCCTGCCCCACGAAACAGCGCGTCAGCATCGTACCATCCTCTACATGAGAACCACTTGAGATAATAAAATCATCACAAACCACTCCGTAGCCGATGTGTACCGGCGCCGCTTCATTGCTATTCACGCTTCCATTTTTCAAGCGTCCGGCTCCTTCTATCTGACAATAATCACCTATTCGTACATTTTTAATGTATCCCGCATTGACAATTGTCACATGACTGCCAATCGTCCCAGTTTCTGAAGCATGCTTCTCCGCGTATGCTTCAACAATCTGATGCATTTTCTCAATCAATACCGGACGATGACGGTACAACGCCATAATATATGCCTGATGTGCAGACAGCCGGTCGTGAATAATCACCTCACGACCTCCTGTCTCATTCAGGACCGACACCTCCACACCATTACCGAAACGGCTCCGGCAGTCTACCAGAATAATATCCACATTCTCGATAAACGTATCATGCCCAATCTCATAATTGGCAATATAATTCTTCACGTTTTCGATATAACAGTTGTCACCAACAGTCACATTGTGCAACGTAGCATAATACAGTCCGGAATGCTTGGCTATTCCACCAGCCAATGTAAACTCCTTTTCAAAAACTCCCAGCCGTACTCTTCCCGAGAAACGAGTATGATGTACGTAATCCGTACGGAAATTATCGGCTACTTCCACGCCTTTCCAGTCGGAAGCCACGCAGTGCTGTACTTCCAACTGTGCAATTTCCCCTTCTGTCAGTAAACGATAGTGTGATGTCATAATTTTTGTCGGTTATTCTTCGTCGTATGTCTGATATAGAAAATCATTGTAAGGATACTTCTGCACATGCAGTTCCCTTACCTTTTTATATAACAGTTCACGGAACTGTTCAATATTTGTCTTTTCACGTGCAGAGATGAATATACAATTATCATTCAGTTTCGCCATCCAAGTATGCATCAGTTCTTCCAGTGTGATATTCTCCTTTGTCTTCGGAGTCAGGTCGTCTTCCGCCTTTTCCACATACGTATAGGCATCCACCTTATTAAATACAATCATACTCGGCTTACCACCAGCTCCCAAATCGGCAATAGTCTTTTCTACCACCTGAATCTGTTCTTCAAAATCAGGATGAGAAATATCGACTACATGAACCAGCAAATCCGCCTCACGCACCTCGTCCAACGTCGACTTGAACGAATCGACCAGGTCGGTCGGCAATTTCCGGATAAACCCTACCGTATCGGACAACAGGAAAGGCAGATTTTCGATAATCACCTTACGGACTGTGGTGTCCAGTGTAGCAAACAACTTGTTTTCCGCGAACACGTCACTCTTTGCCAGCAGATTCATCAACGTAGATTTTCCCACATTGGTGTATCCCACCAGCGCCACACGAATCAATCGTCCGCGATTCTTACGCTGGGTGGATTTCTGCGTGTCAATCTCAGCCAGGCGCTGTTTCAGCAAAGCCATACGGTTCAAGATGATACGGCGGTCCATTTCCAACTGTGTTTCACCCGGACCACGCAGACCTACAGAGCCTTTACCACCTCCGGCACCGGAACCACCTCCCTGACGTTCCAAGTGTGTCCACAAACGTTGCAAACGGGGAAGCATATATTTATATTGCGCCAGTTCCACCTGTGTCTTGGCATTGGCAGTCTGTGCCCGCATAGCAAAAATATCCAATATAAGCGAAGTACGGTCCAGTATTTTAACTTTCAACTCATTCTCAATATTACGGATTTGTTTCGCCGAAAGTTCATCATCAAAAATCACCATACCGATTTCTGTTTCCTCACTTTCGTTCTGAGCCGCCAGATATTCTTTGATTTCCTGCAATTTACCTTTTCCTACATACGTCACAGAGTTTGGCGTATCCAGTTTCTGAGTAAAACGCTTCACCACCTCTGCCCCTGCCGTCTCAGCAAGGAAAGCCAGTTCGTCCAAATATTCATTGGTCTTACGTTCATTCTGAGTCTGCGTAATCAAACCCACCAGTGCAGCCTTTTCGGTCTGCGCATCCGATATAACAAATTCCTTCATTCAGTGTAAATCTAATTTCTATACGCCACAAATATAAACAAAAAGAGCGCATCTCCTTTCAGATGCGCTCTTTTATTTTTACAAATGGTAATGCCTCCTCCGTTATTTCTGCTGTATCGTAATTTCCGTGCTGGCCTTGGCACTTGGAGAAAGATGAGTACCTTCTTTAAAAGTCAGCACTGCCACATATTTCTTTTTCTCCGAGCGATTCGCCAAACTAAAATTCAACTCCACATAAGCAGCCGGTTCACCATCTTTAAAAGTCACTTCCGGCGTCTGAAGTTTCAGCACATTCTCTGCTACGGCCTTTTCATCAAGAACCACTTGCACTTTAGCCTCACCGTTTCTGCTGGAACGATAGACCGGCACTTTCACTATTCCGGTATTTTCCGTTCCTGTTTCCATCACCTGTTTGGAATTTACAAAAGAAAAAGCCATTTCACTTTCTGCATACACAGCTCCCTCCGCATCCTTGTTGCACGAAGTAGCCATACCTGACAATAAAACTGCAATCGCTAATATATAATTCTTCATTTCATTTCTATTAAAAGTTATCGTACAATAGGATTGTTATCCGAGCTGCTGATATGCTCATTCCCGTCAATTTCAGACTGAGGCAGAGGGAAGATGAAAAGCGGAGAAGCCACTCCCGTATTCTTCGTCTGCACGGTTTCCGAATGATTGGAACCCTCATATTTACGGTCATATCCCAAAGCCAGACGCTGCAAATCGAAGATTCTTCCTGCTTCACCCCACAATTCCACACGACGCTGCAACAGAATTTCCTCCATCAACGTGCGGACAGGAGCATTCGTATTCGAGTTATAAGTTTCCGAACTTTCACGCTGTAACAGAATGGCTTCATAATTCGCATCCCGAAGCATACCCAGTTGCTTGATTGTGTTCCGTGCCAAATCGAACTTTTTCAGATGACATTCCGCCTCAGCTTTAACCAGCACCATTTCCTCTGCACGCATCAATAGATAGTCACCGGTCCAAGTGGTATAATCGGCCATTTTAAATTTCAATTGGCAATAACTTACCTTAGAGTTGCCCTGTTCATTCTTCTCCAGTTTTCCACGGAACCATTTCATCTTACGCTCATCCGTATTCGACAACAGGTTATATAACCCGGAACTGATACACTGACGGGCTTTCGAACCATACATACCTTTTGCGTCCGCATCCATGTGAGAAAAGAATCCGGCATAGCCCGACGTCTGGTCTTTCGAAATTTCCAGTCCCCACATCACATCGGCAGTCTTTACACTGTTGTTTCCACCCAACGCATCAATCTTCACCAATGAAAGTCCGGGTTTCGCCAAAGCCTCTTCTGCCGCTTCTGCTGCCTCCTTATACTTATGCTGTACCAAGAAAACACGCGCCTGGAAACCTTTAGCCACATAATAGTCAATGTGAGAAATGTGCGACTGCTTCAGTCCTTTCAATCGGTTGACTGCCTCAGTCAAATCCGCATTGATCTGATCGTACACTCCCTGTACCGTACCACGGGGCTTTCCCTCTGTTCCAGCCACTGTCGGCTCCGTATAAAGAGGTACTCCCGGTGCATTCTCATGTCCTACATAAGTCTGCTGGTACAACTGAATCAGATAAAAATAACAAAAAGCCCGGAATGCATACGCCTGCCCCATCAAGCTATTTACCAAATCAGGATCTCCCTCCAACTTTCCATCGTTTGCCAGGATATAATTCAGGTTGCTGATAATCGTGTAATAGAAATTCCACACCGAATAAGAACGTCCCGCTTTTCCGGCATAGTCTCCATGCACATTCAGGCGATAATCCTCATAAAACCATCCCTGTCCCTGTTCGTTCATCAAATGATCTTCTGCCATCAAATCGGCAAACAATTGAATAGCTGTTTGTCCACAATTCTGTGTACCCCAGCCTGAGCTCCATCCGGCAGTGTACAAAAAACGGTATGCACCATTAATCGCGGCTTCCGCATGCTCCGCGTTCTCAAAAACCTGTGTTCCAGACACAGAATTGGTAGGCTGCGTTTCCAGTTCATCCGAGCAGGAAGCCAACAAACCGGCTCCTGCAAACGCCAGCCCGCATAAAAAATATTTATTGATTTTCATTGTTGTCTTTTTTCATTAGAATGTTACGTCAATACCAAATGATACAGTTCGCACCGGCACATAACCAAAGCTCGTACCGCCGCTGAAATTGTGCTGAGGATTCATCCCCTTCAGGCAGTTGAACAATACCACATTGTCTGCCGTAGCCGAAAGCCGCAAACGGTTCATGCCCCATTTCTGAATCAACTTATCCGGGAAAGTATAGCCCAGCGAGATATTCTTGATGGCCAGATAAGAAGCATCAATCAAGTCGTTGTTGGTCGTAATATAACTCTTGCCAATTTCGATACGTGGAATATCCGTAATGTCACCAGGCTGTTTCCAGGCACGCTCCAAGTTCTTGCTCTTTGCCTGTCCCACATAATTTCCATACATCAAAGTTCTGTACACACCGTCCAGCACCTTACCTCCGATAGAATACGTACAGAGCACAGCCAAATCGAAGTTCTTGTACCGGAATTCATTGTTGAAAGAACCATACAGGTCCGGAATACGGCTGCCCTGGATTTCCTTGCAGTTGGTAGCCTTCGAGGCATCATTCGAGATATATTTCTCGCCTCTTACGCCGTCTTTATCCGTATCCCACACCCAATATAACTGTTCACCTGTAGCCGGATCCACTCCCGCCGCTGTAGCCGTATAAAATGAATTGATAGTCTCACCTTCACGGATGATATAACTTCCATTGATGATTTCCGGCTTATCGGCCAGCTGTAGCACCTCGTTCTTCACGGTCGAACCCATCAGCGTCAGTCGCCATCCGAAATTCGGTTGCTGGAAGATATCGGTGGCGATGCTCACATCCAAGCCACGGTTACGCATGCTGCCAATGTTCTTGTTATATCCGTCAAATCCAAGCGAGGTAGCCATCGGGAAAGACATCAACATGTCTGAAGTCTTGCGCTGGTACCATTCCACACTAAAACTTACACGGTCGAACAAACGGCCTTCTACTCCCACATTCAGGTTGCCGTTCTTTTCCCACTTCAGCCCCTTATTTTCCAAAGAAGACAATGCGGCACCGTTCATCGTATTGTTCGGATAGCTCAGACTATAGAAAGACTGCCATGCATAATAGATGTCATAACCGTTTGAATCGAGCAAACGGTCATTTCCCTGCACACCATAACTAGCCTTCACCGACAGGTTGTTCACCCATCTCACGTTTTTCATGAACTCTTCCTGCGAAATCCGCCAGTTCGCTCCTACCGACCAGAAATTACCCCAGCGGCTTTCCTTGTAAAAACGAGACGACCCGTCGGTTCGGAAACTGGCCGAGAAATAATACTTATCCGCATAATCATAAGACAAACGCGACAATACCGATTCCACTGAATAATTATGGCTATAAGAATCCGTATCCACTACCGTTGTAGCTGCCGCCAGTTCATACAATCCACCAAAAGGGAAACCCGTTTTCTGACCGGATAAATAAGAATAGGTATATTTATAGAACTCATGTCCCACCAGTGCCGCCACATGATGCTTGCCAAAGCGGCGGTCATAATTCAGCAGCTGATTCAGTGTGTAACTGAAAGAGCGGGAAGCACTTTTGGTCAGACGTCCTTTCACGGAAGTCGCATTTCCGTTATAAGGATTATAGTAAGTCATATTATTCCGGTTAATCAAATCGAAACCATAATTCACCGAGAATTTCAAGCCCTGCAAAGGCCCCTCTTTCAGGTTACCCAATTCCATATACATACGGGCGCTCAAGTTATCACTCGTAGTAGAATATTTGTCATCATACAATGTAGCGATGGTATTCCAATCCGCATTGGCACCAGCTGGACGGTTGGTACCATAATCAAACACCGGATTTCCGTTTTTGTCCAACACCGTTTTTCCATCTGCATCCTTTTCATAAACAGGGAAAATAGGTGCCATCAACTGAGCCGTATACCACACATTGGAATTTCCCGATGAGTTTTCCACAGCCGTATTGTTCTCATTGCGCGAATAGCTGGCGTTCATCCCGGCCTTCAACCAGTTTGTCACATCCGAATCAATGTTCATACGGCCATTGTAGCGAGAGAACTGCGTAGTCTTCAGCAACCCTTTTTCGTTCAGATACCCCAAAGAAAACATATACTTTGTCTTCTCATTTCCTCCAGAAAAAGAAGCATTATACTCCTGACGCAAAGGATTGTTCACCATCGCCTCATTCATCCAATCCTCCGAATACTTCAGACGGGCGTCACTGCGCACCTTGCCCGTAGCAGGATCAATCAGTTCCGTTATAGAATAATTAAACGGATTATACTGTTCATTCTGGCCAAAAATTGCGGTAGACCCCGCCTTCATGGCTGCCAGTGCCGCAACTCCAGCTTCCGCAGGCAAAAGGCCATTGTTATAAATCTGGTTATTTTTATACGACTGGAAAACCGTTTCCAGATATCCCGCCTCATCCATTGTCTCATAACGAGGAATAGAACGGGACGCCACGCCCCAGTTGGCCTTCAAATTGACATTTACCTTGCCCGATTTTCCTTTCTTCGTTGTAATCATCACCACACCGTTTGCTCCGCGTGAACCATACAACGCACCAGCTGAGGCATCTTTCAATACCGTCATCGACTCTATGTCATTGGGATTGATGGAAACCACATCCCCATCATAAGGCACTCCGTCTACCACATACAAAGGACTTTGAGCCGAATTAATAGAACCATATCCGCGTACTACAACTGAGACACCCGAACCCGGCTGTCCTGAACCAGAAGTAGTCTGCACCCCAGCTACCAATCCATCCAAAGCCTTCGTGACATTGGCCACGGGTCTGGAAGTAATCTTATCAGCCTTGACCACCGAAGCAGAACCAGTAAACGATTCTTTCTTGGCCGTACCATAGGCCACGACCATTACTTCATCCAATTGCTTGGCATCGGACTTCAGTACCACATTTACCACCGATTTTACAGGTACTTCCTGACTCTGCAAACCGATAAAAGAAACAACCAGGACTTTTGCCGAGGCCGGCACTCCGGTAATTGTAAAATTTCCATCGATATCGGTCACCGTTCCCACAGTCGTACCCTTTACCAATACCGACGCGCCCACTACCGGCAGTCCGTCTTCATCGGACGTCACATTACCGGTCACTTGAGAAATCTGGGCATTAGACAGACCAATCCCTATCAGGAGAAAGGCCACGAACCACGTGATTTTTTTCTTCATAAAATCTCTCTTTAGTTTAGTTAAGTTAAACAAGTATGTTTTCACAAACGGGTTGCTAAAATAATAAACCAAAGAGAATAAGGCAAACAGAGGGTATTCTTACACTTATTCCACAGGCTGGAGATGAAACAATATTAAAAAGAGATAAATAAATGATTCTTAACGACTTGTATATATTTACCTATATTTATACAAAACGAATATAAATAGAATAAAATTGCATATATTTTGCATTATTAACAAGAAGTTTCAGAAAAATAGACCATATTTTAATAAAATCAAGACAAAAAAAGAGGTATATCCATCAAAAGATATACCTCCTTCTCAATATTAGTCTATCCTACGAATTAAACTGAAGGTTGCGGAGCTGCCGGATTATTGTCGGCTTCCGTAATACCCTTGTTGGTTTCCATTTCACATTGTGGAATACGATAAATCATAATCTGAGACTCTGGCTCCAAATTGAACTGAACAATAGCCGCATAGTTTGTTCCTTTACGAATAATAGGCTTCTTGAGACGCAAAATATCAAATAGAGCAAAGCCTTCACCCCATAACTCCATACGACGCTGCAACCAGATTTCATCCTGCATAGCTTCTGCAGAAGAAGCGTTGCATACATATGACGGATTACGATAAGTTTTCACGAAATTCTCCAATGTCTGTTTGGCCGTAGGCAGGTCCCCAGACATTGCTTCACCTTCCGCCTTAATCAGATACATTTCTTCCACACGCATCAGTGGCCAGTCTTGTGAGTTAGTGGTATTACCCATTACATCCTGATACGGACCAAATTTCACATTGGTATAAGGAGTCAAACCAAAATAATCAATCACAGGAATACCTCCCACCGTTTTATTGTCCACCAAAGTAGAAGTTGTATCCGGAGAAATAAACCACTGTTTGCGGATATCTGTAGCAGGAATCTGATCATACAATGCAGAGCTTACATAACGGAAAGAACCCGTCAGTGTAGTATAACCGTTTCCAGTCAGTGAACACAAGTGAGAAGGCCAGTTGATAATACCTGTGGTAACCACATCATTATCTGGAGTAATCAGCACTCCCCACAACCAAGAATCGGCAGAAGCTGAATTGAATGTCGGACTAGACACTTCACTGAGCGACTGAGGTGTTCCACCTTCAATGGCTTTTGCTGCATCCTTCGCCGCCTCTGCCCAATTCTGCATCAACAAGTTTGCACGAGCTCGCAAACCATAGGCCGTAGCTTCATCTATTTTATCCTTTGATGAACCATTGTCATAACCAGACAACAAAGTAACCGCCTCATTCAAATCTTTCATAATCTGGTCATAAACCTGCTGAACTGTAGCACGAGGATTGTTCTGCATCTCCTCTTCTGTCATATTCTCAGTAATGATAGGTACACACAATGCATCTTCATGCCCTTTATAAGTAAACTGATAAATCTGAGCCAAATTCATTAAATCGTATGCACGAGCCGCCAAGGCCTGCCCACGATAAACCAACATGGTTTCATCTTTCGTACCTTCCGTCAGCACAAGCACATCATTGGCAGTTTTCATGTGATTATAGAAAGTTTTCCAAATCAATTCATCTCCTGCACTTGTATAAAGACGGTCTGAGTAATTCTGCGCCGTTGCAAACCAGTTATAACCTGAAGTCGTACAAGGCATATCCTGTCCACCCTGTTCCAGGAACTGACTTACAGCAGCTACTCCATAGTCATTATGATAGGTATTAGCATCATCTGAAATTGTACCGAATGTATTCAATTTCGCAGCCATCGCATTGACACCTGCCACAACCATATTCGGACGCTTACTTATAATCTCCTCGTTCTGCCCATCTCCTACATACTGGCCTTCCGGAAGCTTATCCAGGTCACAGGAAGCCAGACATAAGGCAGCACCTACGAATACCAAATATTTATTTGTCTTTTTCATACGTTCTAAAACATTTAATAAATTAGAAATTCAATGAGATACCACCGGAAATTGTACGAATCGGTGAGTACACATTATCCGCAGCTACATAACCCTGACGTGGATCGAGACCTTTACGGGCAGTCAGTAAAGCTACATTATCTGCTACGAAATACAAACGGATACCATCAATCTTAATCTTACGAGTCAAAGACTTCGGTAACGTATAACCAAACGTAATATTCTGCAAGCTCAAATAATCAGAACTTGTCAACCAACGGTCAGACAGATTAGATGTGTACAAGTCCTGCACATTCATACGCGGAACATCTGTATTCTTGTTTTCCGGAGTCCATGCTCTCAACATATCCACATGCCATGCTGCTCCCTGTGCATCCGTACTCATCAAGCTTTGGTAAGTATAATCCAAAATACGTCCACCCAACTGATAAGCAAATGCAATAGAGAAATCAAAGCCTTTGAAAGTCAAGCTTGTACCAAATCCACCATATACTTTCGGCAGGATGTCACCTGTAGCAAAACGGTTAGAAGATGCTTCAGTATAAGATGTGGTTACAGTCTCACCTGCTTTATTCGGTTTCAGCAAAGCCCATTGGCTCTCACCTGTTTCAGGATTCACCCCTGCATACTTCGGCAAATACAACTGGTACATAGATTCACCTTCACGGTAAATACGTGATCCGTCAATCAACTGACCATTCAGTTCAGGAGCCAGCTCCAGCACTTCATTCTTGAAGTGAGTCAGGTTAAAGTTCACATCCCAAGTAAAGTCTTTTGTACTGAAGATATTAGAGTTCAAATCCAATTCCACACCACGGTTGATCATAGAACCGACATTTTCCGGGAAACGAGAATATCCCATAGACGGAGACACCGGCTTAAAGTAAAGCATGTCAGTCGTCTTACGTGAGAAGTACTCTACCGTACCACTCAATTTGCCACCCCAGAAAGTAAAGTCAAAACCGGTATTGAAACTATGAGAAGTTTCCCATGTGATTTCCGGATTACCTTTATAATACAAAGAAGTAGCAAAGTCACTGTTACTGTTGGACAGTGTATATTGGTCCATGTAAGGATAATAGTTACGATACAAACCACCTTCATACATCAGGTTATCGTTACCTTGCAAACCGTAACTAATCTTGAATTTCAACATGTCAATCCAAGTCTGGTCTGCCAGGAAGGATTCCTTGTTCATCAGCCAACCTGCACCGATTGACCAGAAGTTACCCCAACGATTATCCGGATGGAACACTGAAGAAGCATCACGACGATAAGATCCGGAAACAAAGTATTTTCCATCATAATCATACTGCACACGGAACAACCATCCTTCAGTAGCATAATTGTTGGTGTAAGAAGAGTTATTCTGGTTCAAGATACCATTGTTCAGTTCCGGCACATCCGGGTTATAGATTTTTTCGCGTGAACCATACAAATATTGATATTTGTAGTTATAGTTTTCATAACCGGCCAACACATCCAAATTATGTACATTATTGAATGTCTTGTTATAGGTCAGCAAATACTGCAAGTTGGTGCTGAATGTACGTTGAGAAGCTACACTTACAATACCACCCACACCACTGGTTTCTGAGTACTGTCCATAATATGGATTGACCATATTGGTATAGCGCACGTTATTTGCATCTACACCTACATTGATTTTAGCCTTAATTCCACCCCAGATATCAATATCAGCAAACCATTTGCCACTGATTACATCACCGGCATATCGCATCATATCCAGCATGTAGCTGGCCAGCGGGTTGGCATTCGGAATCACATTGTCACGAGAGAAGTTCGTATCAGAACCGTAGTCATAACGTTTGTATCCTCTTTCATCTATCATGATATTGCCTTCTGCGTCGCGAATATACATCGGATAGATAGCACCCATGATATTGGCTGCATAGAATGCATTGGCATTGGATGAACCTCCTTCTGTATCTTGTTCACGGCTGTCATAATGAGTAAATGACACATTACCTCCCAGTTTCAACCAAGGTTTCACTTGATAATCTGCCTTCAAGCGGGCTGAATAACGTTGGAATCCAGAGTTCGGAACGATACCTTGATCGTCCAAGTAACCGGCAGACATGTAATAGTTCATTTTCTCAGTAGCACCACTGACACTCAGATTGTATTCCTGACGCATGTTGTTTTCAAACAATTCATCACTCCAGTTATCCGGTCTATAATAATATGTACCGTCAGAATAACCCAAAGTAGCGTTTGGATTCAATTTGCCATCCATGCCAATCAACTGTTCTCCATTAGGTACAGTGAAAACCTGATATCCTAAATAAGATGAAGACAACATAGCCTGATTAGCATATTTATTGGCCGCTACCAAATCACCCGCAGCTGCATATCCTTTCAGGTCACCATTGTAAATGGCAGAATAAGCCATTTCATAGAACTTGCCCGGATCCTGTACAGTCTCATAAGAAGGAACTCCACGCTTGTTGACACCCCATTTTGCATCGAATGTCACACGTGCATCCCCTGTTTTACCACGCTTGGTAGTAATCAAAATGACGCCATTTGCACCACGGGCACCATACAATGCATTAGAAGCCGCATCCTTCAATACAGTCATAGACTCGATATCAGAAGAGTTGATAGCAGAGATTTCCCCATCATAAGGCACTCCATCCACTACATACAACGGCGTATTGCTTGCTGAAATAGACCCGATACCACGAATACGTACAGCAGCATCCTTACCCGGCTGACCTGTACTACTTGTAGTCTGTACACCAGCGACCTGACCAGCCAAGGCATTCGTCACATTTGACGTCTGGCGAGAAGTGATCTTTTCATTTTTGATTGTAGATGCAGAACCTGTGAAAGCTGATTTCTTTGCCGTACCGTAAGCCACAACCATCACTTCATCAAGCTGCTCTGAATCAGACTTTAACACCACTTTCACCATCGGAGCAATTTTCACTTCCTGTGACTGCATTCCAATGAAAGAAATGACCAAAGTTCCCGCGGAACTTGGTACGTTAGTCAACGTAAAATTACCATCAATGTCGGTAACAGTACCTACAGTGGTACCTTTTACCAATACTGATGCGCCCACTACAGGTAAACCATCTTCTTCAGAAGTAACATTACCAGTTACCTTCGAGATTTGAGCGTTTACCAGACCGATACCTATCATCAGGCAGGTCATTAACAGCATCAATTTTCTTTTCATAAAAATCTCTCTTAAAGTTTAACTTTACATTAATAAAAATTCATTCACTCTAACAGCAGGCAAAAGTAGTGATATATTTTTAAATATTTATACCATTTTCAAGAAAAAACGCTCAAAAAGTTGCTTTTTAACACTTTTCCAAGGGAGTTCTATGCAAAAGTATGTTTTTATAAAACAATTTATGTGTTTTCTCCGTCTTTGAGTCTTTTGTCATAATGTAATATAAATCTTTTTTGTAGACTGCATTTTTCTTCAAATTTAAATCAAATAGACCGTTTATATGTTATAAACTCTTGCACAGATGAATATTATTTGCACATTCACTTAAAAATCAACTATTATGAACAAAATCCATTTCCGATTAGTGTATAATCGCAAAAAGAAGTTAAACAAATGTGGAAAAGCCCTTATTCAGGTGGAAATCTATCAAAACCGTAAAAAGATTTACATTTCGTCAGGAATCTATGTAAATCCGCAACAATGGGACAATTCACATAGTAGGATTATTCACCACCCACATGCGGAAGAATTGAATAGAATGTTGGAGGAATTTATACTGGAATTACAATGGGAAGAATTGAAATATTGGAAACGTGGCATTCCTGTCAGCCTATCTGTTTTTCGAAAGTTAAAAGTACATTCGGATGCCGGGAAAATGACATTTTTACACTTTGGTAGAAACTGGGTAGAACAATCGTCACGCAAAGAAAACACAAAAAAGAACTTACTAACTACACTTGACTTGCTGAGTCACTTCCATTCTTCCATTGACTTTGAAGATATCACTTACTCATTTCTTCAGGATTTTGAAAATTTCATGTACCAGAAATTTTATGAAACGAATACGATAGCCAAACACATGAGACAATTAAGGACCTTTGTTAATGAAGCAATAAAAAGAGGTTATATGACAGCTGAAAGCTATCCCTTCAGAAATTATCAGATAAAAACGGTACAAAGCAAACATACATTTTTGTTGCCTGAAGAAATCCGGAAGTTGGAGCAGTTGAATCTGTCATCTTTTCCTGAATCTTTGACCCATAGTTTAAAAGCATTTCTGTTCTGTTGCTATACAGGGGTTCGATATTCTGATTTTATACGTCTCAATGAAAAAAATATAGTAAAAGTGAAAGGCGAAAAATGGCTTATGTTTAAAACGGTAAAAACCGATACGGAGGTGAGCATTCCATTGTATTTGCTATTCCAAGGAAAGGCGCTTCTTCTTTTGCAGGAATATAAGCATGATTTGAATTCTTTTTTCCGTTTGAAATCAAATTCATCAGTAAATAAAGATTTGATGAAAATCGGGACAATGGCAAAAATCGATAAACACTTTTCATTTCATACTGCCCGACATACGAATGCTACGCTTTTGATATATAATGGAGCACAGATAACTACAGTTCAAAAATTATTAGGTCATCAAAGTGTGAAAACGACGCAGGGTTATAGCGATATATTTTCCGGTACAATCATCAAGGATTTGAAGAGGTGTAAATTCTAGTATTTCTATATATTAAGGTATATGGCTATTTTATCGGAAGATAAGCAAACGTGAAAAAATATAGGCAGTAATAGAACAACGCCTTGTTACATTCTATGTTTCCTGATGCAGAAACGTATGTTTTCCTATAGGGGAACGTATGTTTCTGCACTGGGAAACATACGTTTCTCACATGCGAAACATAAAATACAATGAACTGGTTATGAATTAATATCGTTAGATTTTTATTTATATCAGTAAAAACAGGGTAGAAAACCTATCTAATTTTCATCGTTACAAAGGTTGAGAGGAATCTATAGATAAATTAGTATTTCTATAATAAGCTGTTTATTAGTTATTTATATGTAATTCCAGTTCCGCGGGAACTTTGGTCATTTCCTTCATCGGAATGCAGACGCAGGAAGTGAAGGTACAGCCAACTGTAAAGGTTGTATTGAAGTCCGATGCAGAAGCATTAGATGAGGTTGTTGTCGTTGCTTATGGTACAGCAAAAAAAGAATCTTTAACAGGTTCTGTTTCTGTTGTCGATTCTAAAAAAATTGAAAAGCGCCTAACAACTAGTGTTACAGGTGCATTGGAAGGATCAGCTCCCGGTGTACAAGTAAACAACTCTTATGGTGAACCCGGTTCTGCCCCATCAATTCGTATTCGTGGATTCGGAACTCTTGTTTCTGGGGCAGCAGAACCGTTATACGTAGTGGATGGCGTTCCCTTTGACGGCAACATAGCTGAATTAAATTCAAATGACATTGAAAGCATGTCTATTTTAAAAGATGCCGCTTCTTCTGCTCTGTATGGAAATCGAGCAGCTAATGGTGTTGTCCTAATTACGACTAAAAGTGGACGTGGTTCCAACAAACCATCTATAACTTTACAAGTTAATCAAGGTATTTATAACAGAGGAATTCCTGAATATGAGCGTTTAGGTGCTGATGATTGGATGGAAGCTTCGTGGAAAGCAATGCGAAACTATGCAATGACTGGTAGCATGGGACTTGATGAACAAGCAGCTGCTGCTTATGCAACTAAAAACATTATTACAGGTTATGCGCGTCGCAATATTTACGATGCGGCAGATGATGCTTTGTTTAATGAAAAGGGAGAGCTGATAGCCAACATTTTACCAGGTTATGATGATTTAGACTGGGCTAAAGATATTGAACGTAATGGGTATCGTCAAGAATATAATCTTTCTGCAAGTTCATCTGGTGAGAAATTGAGTGTATATTCTTCTTTTGGTTATTTAAAAGAAGAAGGATATGTTATTGCCTCTAATTATGAACGCTATTCAGGACGTGTCAATACTACATTTACTCCTAATAAATGGATTAAGGCAGGTGTAAATTTGAGTACATCTATGACTAAAAAGAATTACAACTCAAATGCATCTGGAAACTATTATGCAAATCCATTCTATATTACACGTTATATGGCTCCCGTTTATCCGCTATTTATGCACAATGCAGACGGTTCTTATGCTTTGGATGAATTTGGCAACAAACAATACGATACCACATCATCCTATCTTAATAATCGAAATATAGCGTATGAATTGCGTAATAATCTTCAGGAAAGTCGTCGTAATGTATTAGGAACACAAACTTTCTTTACACTTAGTTTGCCATATGATTTCTCGATTACAGTCAAAGGTGATTTAAATAGTAGTACAACAAACAACAAGAACTATGACAATCCCAACATTGGGGATGGAGCAACCAATAATGGACGTTTGACAAGTGAAGCTTATCAATATACCAATTATACGGTACAAGAACTAATCAACTGGAATCATTCATATAAAGAGAAACATAATGTTGATATTATGTTAGGACATGAGAACTATAGTTGGACGAGAAAATATACCTCAGGCATGAATACAGGTATGGCAGTTGATGGGAACCTTACTATTGGAAACTTCTTGACCAATTCCTACTTTGTTGGAAGTGATGATGAATATAAAACAGAGTCGTATTTAGCACGTGCTCGTTATAATTACGATGAACGTTATTTTGTAGAAGCATCTTTCCGTCGTGATGGTTCTTCAAGATTCCATCCAGATAACAGATGGGGTAACTTCTTTTCTGTGGGTGCTAGTTGGAATATCAAACGGGAAAAGTTCATGGACAACCTTGACTGGGTTAACCACTTAAAATTACGAGCTTCATACGGAGAGGTTGGTAATGATGCTGGAGTAAGCTATTATGGTTATATGGCCCTCTATACAATTGATAAAAATGGAGGTAATGCTGCATTGGTGAAGAAATCATTGCCAGCTCCAGATATCAAATGGGAAACAACTCAAACCATAGATTTTGCTTTAGAAGGACGTTTATTCAATCGATTCAATTTTCAGGTAGGATATTTTGACAAACGTTCTAAAGATTTGCTCTTTGAGGTACGGCTTCCTCTTTCTGCGGGTTCATACCCTTGGAATGAAACAATGATGAATTTGAGTCAATATAAAAATATTGGAACAATATCTAACCGAGGTGTCGAGCTTGCATTTGATGTTGATGCTATCAATACTAAAGATTGGAGATGGAATATTGGATTAGATGCGACTTTCTTAAAAAATAAAATTATTAAATTGCCAGATGGAAAAGATATCCTTCATGGTATGCAGAATTATTCAGAGGGTCATTCCATATATGAATTCTATACATATCATTTTGCAGGAGTAGATCAAATGACTGGACAATCTTTGTATACTCTTGATCCTGACATGAAGGAAACAGCTGCTCAAAGCAATGCTTTAACAACAATCAATGGAGTAGACTATACGACCATAACCTCATATGCCAAAAGAGATTGGGCAGGATCTGCATTACCTAAGGTATATGGTTCTGTAAATACCTCAGTTTCTTGGAAGGATTTAAGTCTGAGCATGCTGTTTACATATTCTCTAGGTGGGAAAGTTTATGATGCTAGTTATGCTTCATTAATGAGTACATCAGCAATGTCATCTGGTAGTGCTTTACATGTAGATGCATTAAAATCATGGGATGGCATTCCTGAAGGTATGACAGAAGACTCTCCTAATAGAATTGATCCCAACGGTATTCCAGCATTGGACTTTAATAGAAGTACTGATAATAACGCTGTCAGTGATCGTTGGTTAACAGATGCTTCATACCTCGTGTTTAAAAACTTGAATATATCATATAATTTACCACGAAAATGGATAACTAAAATTGGTATTGAAAGCGTTACCTTGAATGCTGGTATTGAGAATCTATTTACTTTAACAGCTCGTAAAGGAATGAACCCACAGTATTCTTTTTCTGGAGGATCTGATGATACTTATGTTACGGCGCGTGTTTATAATTTAGGACTCACAGTTAAGTTTTAATTAATAAATCAAAGAAGATTGATATGAAAAAATATATAAGAAAGATCACATTCCTGTCTATTGGCTTTAGCTTCTTACTAGGAATTACATCTTGTCAAAGTGATTATTTAGATACTGCCCCTACAGATTCAACAGGAGCTACAGACGCTGTCGGAACCACTGAAAATGCGCTTAAGGCATTAAATGGTATTGCGAAAATAATGACAACCCAGCATTATTATTTTGGGGGTGGATTTTGTGGAGAAAATAACATCATGATACAATATGAAAGCTATCCTAGCGAAAATTATAATTACAATTATTACGCAAATGGGTGGGCTCCAATATTGAATCAACAGTATCACAATCGAACTAATAGTATTTATGATGCATATGCATGGTATTATTACTATAGTATCATAGGGGGAGCCAATACTATTATATGTAATATTGATGCAGCGGAAGGCAGTGACAATGAAAAAAAATTCATAAAAGCTTCAGCCTTGACATTCCGGGCTTATGCTTTTGAGAAGTTGATTCATTATTATTGCTGGAGATGGCAAGATTCCAATAATGGGGCATCACAGGGACTTATCTTGAGACTAGATGAATCTACAGGTAGCATGCCTTATTCAACTTTGGCAAAAACTTTCGAACAGGTTTATACAGATTTGGACGAGGCCATTCGGTTATTTGAAGAATCTGGAATAGACAGAGAGCAGGGAGAAGTTTGGATTCCTAATATTAATGTAGCCCATGCGGTTTATGCTAGAGCAGCATTGACAAAACAGGATTATGCAAAAGCACTTAGTGAAGCTGCATTGGCAGAAGAAGGATATCCATTGATGAGCAATGCAGAATACACTTCTGGTTTTTGCAATCCTACTAGTGAATGGCTATTTGGAAGCTATGGTGGTTCCCAAGAAAACAACTGGTATTGGAGCTATGGAACTCAATATGCATGCAATGGATATTATACCCAAGGAGATAACCCTAATGGAGCAGGTTCAATTGGACGTGAATTAATAAACAGAATACCTAATAATGACATTCGTAAGTCACTTTTCCTCACAGAAGATAAATTTCCTGGATATGATTGGAATAATCCTGATGTTTTAGATCCTGATTACGCAATTTTCTGGGATGAAAACTTACAAGCAGATGCTAAAGCATATATAAATAAAGTTGCTGTATCTGGACTTGAAGCCCCATATCAGGCTGGTTATTATTATCTTGACGGTCAATTGAAATTCTATGTGTTTGACTCACCTGGAGTTTCATACTTACCGTTTATTCGTACTTCAGAAATGGTTCTGATAGAAGCTGAAGCTTCTTATTTCTTGGAAGATTATGCTGGTGCACAACAAGCGTTGATGAAACTAAATGCAGATTCAGGTCGTAATCCTGAATACACGTGCACAAAAACAGGTGAAGAATTGTTTAGTGAAATAATGGACTATCGGGAAGTTGAATTATGGGGTGAAGGAAGTGCATGGAGTGACTACAAACGCTGGAATCGTCCTGTTGAAAGAAAAACGGTAGCCAATGGCGGAAATGCTTTCCCATCTGTAGCTATTACCATTCCTGCTGATGGCGCCAATAAATGGACATGGGATGTTCCACTAAATGAAACAGATTATAACGATGAACTTAATCTTAGTGGAACCAATAAATAATATACGCTGAGAAAAGGTTTTAACTTTTTGGAACACGTAAAAAAGTTATCCCGCAATGAGGTGAAGTGACCCCAGAAAGTTGGACAAGTTAAACATTATCCCGTAATAGAAAGAGTTCGGTATTGTACCGGACTCTTTCCATTTAGCCGGACTTTGATTCTTTTATTGTTATAATATTATATTTATCC
>OLRA01001186.1_pt1 | contig 32279 bp, 30 predicted proteins | sample 1673011 | NCBI WGS metagenome assembly OLRA01 (sample SAMEA3136746, study PRJEB25190) | human gut metagenome | reverse complement strand
ATAAGATATACGATGATCTCCCGGTATTTGATGCACAGTTCCTTAATTTTTTCCGTCATGCTTTGTTCTCTCTTTCTCCGCAGGTTCTGGATATGATGTAGCGGGGCCGTCCCTTGATTTCATCATATATGCGGGCAATGTAATAGCCGATGATGCCCAGGCTTATCATTATGAGGCTGCTTGCAAAGAGCAGCAGCAGTATCACCGTGGTAAAGCCGCCAAGGGCAACTCCGGATATCTTCTGTACCAGGGCGATAACACCGAGCACTACGGCTACTGCCAGCATTATAAAGCCCAACACTGTGACGATGTGCAATGGAGCGGAAGAGAAGGAGGAAATATTTGTCAGGGCGTATTTGATAAGGGAGCGGGTAGACCACTTGCTCTCCCCGGCGGTGCGCTCCTGCACCTTGTAGCTTACGCTGGTGCGCCGGTAGCCCACCCAGTAGGACAAGGCCCGGAAAAACACGTTGCGCTCAGGCATAGCGTTAAGGGCGTCTACAACCTTCCGATCCAGAAGCTTGAAGTCCGAGGAGGAGGACATGTCCATGCCTGTGGCCTTGCTGATAAGACCGTAGAAACTGTTGGCCGCAAAGCGATGAAAAGAGCTCTCCTCACCTCTGTCCTCTTTGATACCCTCAATCACCTCATAGCCCTGCTCCCAGAGGCGATACATCTCCACCAGCTTTTCCGGGGGATGCTGGAGGTCGCAGTCGATAACGGCACAGCAGTCGCCCCTGGCTTTTTCAAGCCCCGCAAACATGGCTGATTCTTTACCAAAGTTCCGGCTGAAGTGTATGCCGAACACGTGGCTGTTTTCCCCGGCGGCCTTCTCTATCATCTGCCAGGTGGCGTCCCTGGAGCCGTCGTCCACGAAGAGAAGCTCATAATCTATACCTGCCCCTTCGAGAATGGCGGACAGACGCTCTGCCGCTGTGGGTATCATTTTTTCTTCATTATATGACGGGAGAATAACTGAAAGCATATCGGTTCCTCACTTTGAGATAACATAGGTGGCGGAAAGACCGTTCTGGTACAGCAGTTCCGCTCTGTCATAATCGGTCTGGGCGGCAATATCCGCCAGAATTTCCTCAGGCTTATACCCGCTGGACCAGTATTCGCTGATGTCTATATAGGCCACAAAACTACCGCTGTCACCAAGATAGCCCAGCATATCGGCATAGCCGCTGTCGTTGGTGACATAGAAGTTTTCGAAGTGCAAAAGCTGCAAGAGATCCTGAGTGATTGGAGCAAAATAGTCGTCGGTAAAGTAGACGCAGGGTTCGTCTGCATGTTGTTCCACCAGGGCATCATAGCCTGCATACTCGGGGTATAAATACTGAGGAGGGGCGCAGCGGGCTTCCCAGAGAGCCAGAGCACAGACAAGCAGCAGCGCAGCCTTTTTCCACAGAAATGGATGTGTGAGATCGGGCAGGCTTACGTCAAGCCAGTGCAGCAGCAGGCATACCGCCGCTATAAAAAAGGGAACAATATTGTAGATGTATCTCTGATCCATCACAGGGGAAATTATGGCCACAACCGGGAAAACCACAAAGGCAGGCAGGATAATCACAAGACTCTCCGGACAGAGCTTCCCGGCCTTTGCCGCCGTACTGAAGTTCTTAAACAGCAGAGCAAGGGCTATGACGGCGATGATGGTCACATATATGGCTGCTTTCAATCCGTGGCGGGCTTCGGCAAAGTAGTACAAAAGCCGCTGGGGGTACTGGGAGATGTCGCCAAGGTTCTCCATGGCGTTGCCGCCGGAAACAAGCTTGTCCGCAAAGAGCTGGTCAAGACACTGGGGGAAGACCAGCAGCAGGCACAGAGCTCCGGCCAATGCCCATGGAATAAACCATAAAAGGGCACGATACTGACGCTTTATAAGGGCATAGAGCACATAAGCTGCGCAAAGGAAAAACGCATAGAACACAAAGTAGTACTGGGTCAAAAGCCCGGCCAGAATGGTCAGGGAGACAAGGGGGCAAAGCCAGAGCTTAAAGTTACGTATCAGGCACAGCACCAGATAAGCCAGCAGTACCGACAGCAAGGTAAGCAGCACATACATGCGTATCATAAGCATGGTGGACATACCCAGCAGGCATAGGCCGTAGAGTATCACGCCCGCCGAGGCAATGTCCCGGCTGTAAAAGAGCTTCATCAGAAGCTTGTACAGGCACAGCAGGGTCAGCATGTATATGACAAAATCCAGCCCAAGGCCGGTCCACTTGGTGAAGCTGTTGGGAAACAGGGAGGATACGATGTTGAACAGCCAGTAATACAGGGGCGGGTGCACATCCTGGGTCTGGTTGTAGTAGACCGAGCCAAAGTCAAAGCCCTCACCGTCTGTGACGGCCACGTAGTCGAAAAGTTCTTCCCGGGTAATGATCTGACCAATGGCACTGCCGCCCTTCACATCAGTTATATATGGGGCGTAGCTGCTGTTGGAGAGACCATAGGTATATATCTCATCAATGAACATGCCGCTTTTGCGGCAGCTGAACATAAGGCACACGGCGGCCACGATAAGAAACATCATGACCGGAGCGAAATACTTTTTCAAAAACTCTCTCATGGCAAGTTTCTCCCAAGAAGCATTGACAACACATTATACGTCAAACGCCGCTCTTTAGCAACAGGTTTGCGGGAAATTAGATGGTAGAAGAATGAACAAAAAGAAAAATCAGGCGCATATCACGGCTTGCCGTGATGTGCGCCTGAAACAGTTTTATGCCAGCTCCGTCTGGAGCAGAGACCAGACTTCAACAAAATACTGGTAATACATTTCCACATGGTACTTGTCATCCAGAGTGGCCCAGATGCGGGTAAAGTCCGCCCCTGTCATCATGCCGACACCCATGCATACGGCACCCAGCAAAATTGCGATGAGTACTACCAGGAGAATTATTTTCCAACCGCTCTTCACTGAACAGCCACCTCCTTATAGCACCATCTGCCGCCAAGCCTGAATATACCGCGAATAAGCCCGGCAATAGCTCCGCCTATAAACCAGATAAACAGCCATGTAAACAGCAAGCCTATAGCCAGCAAGATTATGGCGAGACCCAAAATGACCATGAGATCAGCAAAGATTGAGAAACCCGCAAAAGCCCCCGTGAGGACCAGGACGCCTGCGGACACGAAGGATATCGCAAAGCTCAGGCTGAAAAGAGTGGGAATGAGCAGCAGTGCCACGCCAAGCAGAGTGATGGGCAAGGCAACGATAATATACAGAATGAGCAAAAAGGCCTTGGCTTTACGTACTGTGGCCACCGGGGCCGGCTCTTCGTCCTGAGGGTAAGCTTCGTCGGAGGGAACAGGCAGGTTTTCAGAGGGTGCAGCCTCCATAACCTCCTCCGCTTCCGGCTCAGTGGCCTTATGCTGAGGGGACAGCTCTTCCAGGTGGAAGGGCTGATCGTCAAATTCGGGGGCCTCCTGCTCCTGGACCTCATCTTTCTCACTGTGGCTGTGCACCAGCTCTCCGTCGGCGATGGAGAAGTCGGCCAGGAAGGCGTCCACGGCATCGGCAAATTCAGACACGGAGTCTTTGACCTGACCGGAGTCCTCCTCCGGCTCAGTCTCCGCATATACCGCAGGGGCAGGAGCCGGGGTCTCAAAGGCAGGCTGAACCGGAGCCTCCTCCGCCTCCGGGGCGGAAGGCTCATCAAAAAGGGAGAGCTGATCCTCATCCACGGGAGATTCGTATTCTACGGGAGCAAAGATGCCCTGAGCGGCTGCTGCCTGCTGCAAGTCGTCTATGGCCAGAATGAAGGGTGGAAACTGGCCGTCATAGTCGCCGTAGTCCGGCTCCTCCTCCCTGGTCTGGGTATGTACTTGAAGCTTTCGCTCCTTGGCGTCATATGATCGGGCCAGGACAACAGCCTGGCGGGTAGGGGAGACGAGAAACTGCAGCAGCGCCTGTTCCTCCACCGCATCGTCAAACATCTTGCTGTACATGGCAATAGCTGTCTGCCTGTCCTCCTCATACATGAAGGTCAGCAGTCTGCCCAGCTCTGCAAGAAACTTCTGCTTGTTAATAACTTTCACCTCCAAAGGTGTTCACAATCACAGATATTATAGCGGCTGTGGGGCCTTAGGTCAAGAAAAAAACAGGGAACTTTTGTCGAATGGCAGAAAAACAGGCCGGGATTCAGCTTAAATTCAACCATTGTGGGGAGAAGAAAGACCCAACCTGACTTTATAGGTCGGGGCAGAGCTGCCTACCAAACCGGGCCGCCGGGCAGACTTCTGTCACTGCTATTGACACGGTTTTAGTTGTGTGATTTAATGCCAATAGTCTAAACAGCAAGTACTTTTATATAATAAGGAAGCGGGTACATGAAAAGAAAGACAAAAATTATTGTTGGTATATTGCTTACGGCTATTCTTTTAGTTGGAGCTGTTGGAGCTAAACTGGCTTTGGACAAAGTTAACACTATATTTGGAAAGCTGGAGGCTATGGAGAGCGATCTGGGTAGCCGTATTGACTTGGCTGCGTCAATGGCATATACGGCCAGCGAGAAAACGGAGGATCTGCGGTACACATTGGCCAAGTCTCAGAAGGCGTATGACTTTGACTACTCATGGCTTGAGACTGTTCCACCACTGGTGGCCCACGCCTTTGGCGGCATAGATGGCAACAGCTATACGAATGCCAAGGAGGCATTTTTGTATAATTATGAACAGGGCTACAGGATCTTTGAAGTGGACTTTGAAGTGACCGATGAAAATACCCTTGTGCTCTCTCACGATGCAGATAGCTGGCGCAGCCAGACGGGGCTGGATGAATCTGTGGAAATGACTTATGAGACTTTTATGTCCACACCTATTATGGGCAGCTATACTCCTATGGATTATAAGGCCTTGATTGATCTGATGATTGAATACCCGGATATTTATATTGTTACAGACAGCAAGTACTTGGACAGGGCGACTGTCTTTATGGAATTTTCACAGTTGGTACGTTATGCTGAGAATACAGATCCTTCTGTCCTAGACCGAATTGTTCCCCAGATATACCATGAGTATATGTTGGAATGGGTCATGGATGTGCATCCTTTTAAATCCATCATTTATACGCTGTATGCATCTGCCAGGACACCTGAGCAAGTATATGACTTTTGCGAAAGCACAGGCGTAAAGATGGTGACTTGCAGGGATGAACTGAGCCAGGATACGATAGACTCATGGACTGAACTGGGAATAAGCATATCCGTACATACTATAAACGATTTAAGCAGAGCGAATGAACTGATGGATCAAGGTGTTGATTTGCTATATACAGATTTCCTTCAGCCAAAAGATTTTATCTGATCATATACATCGGTAAAAGCCTGCTGGTTTAGTATGCAGAAGTGTACGCCGCATAAAAGCTTTGGTGCTATAAGCATAAGTCTTTAAATATAAAGACTCATGCTGCCCAAAAGGTCGGGAAGAGGGCAGATTTTTCTGACGCTATTGACAAGCGCGGGGCGTGCAGCTAAAATATTTAGATGCGGTCTGCCGCAAATACGACGGGGCAAGGGCCCTGGCGAAAAGAGAGGTAAAACCATGGCAAAAGAAAAGAAAGTTGAACAGATAACCGACATGGAGGTGGACTTTGCCCAGTGGTTCACCGACGTATGCCTGAAGGCGGAGCTGGTGGACTATTCCGGAATAAAGGGCTGCTTCATTATGCGCCCCTACGGCTATGCCATATGGGAGAACATCCAGCAGATATTGGACGGGATGTTCAAGCGTGACGGCCACGAAAACGTGGCTATGCCTATGCTCATTCCTGAAAGCCTGCTCCAGAAGGAGAAAGACCATGTGGAGGGCTTCGCCCCCGAATGTGCCTGGGTCACCATGGGCGGCAGCGAGGAGCTGCCGGAGCGGCTGTGCGTCCGCCCCACCAGCGAGACCCTTTTCTGCGACCATTGGAGCCATATCGTACATTCCTGGCGTGACCTGCCCATGCTGTATAACCAGTGGTGCAGCGTGCTGCGCTGGGAGAAGACCACCCGCCCCTTCCTGAGAGGCAGGGAGTTCCTCTGGCAGGAGGGCCACACCCTCCACGCCACCGAGGAAGAGGCTCGGGCGGAGACCCTCCACCAGCTGGAGGTATATGCCGACGTGTGCGAAAATTATCTGGCCATGCCGGTTATCAAGGGCAACAAGACCGATAAGGAGAAATTTGCCGGGGCTGAGAATACCTACACAATTGAGTGCATGATGCACGACAAGAAGGCCCTCCAGTCCGGCACCAGCCATTTCTTTGGCGACGGCTTTGCAAAGCAGTTTGACATCACCTTCACCGACAAGGACAATAAGCAGAAGTATCCCATGCAGACCTCCTGGGGCATGTCCACTCGTATCATCGGCGGCATTATCATGACCCATGGGGATAACAACGGACTTGTGCTGCCTCCCCGCATAGCTCCCATCCAGGTGGTGGTTGTGCCGGTGGCCCAGCATAAGGAGGGTGTCACCGAGAAGGCCAAGTCCCTCTATGAGACCATTAAGGCCGCGGGCATCCGAACAAAGATCGACCTGAGCGATAACAGCCTGGGCTGGAAGTGTGCCCAGTACGAGATGAAGGGCGTGCCGGTTCGTGTGGAGCTGGGGCCCAAGGATATCGAAAACGGTGTGTGCATGGCTGTACGCCGGGATAACGGCGAGAAGATTCCCGTCAAGCTGGAGGAAGTTACCCAGCGTCTGCCGGAGATTCTGGACGCGGTACAGAAGGGACTATACGACAAAGCAAAGCGGAATCTGGACGAACACACCTATGTGGCCCATTCCATAGAGGAGGCCAAGGAACTGCAGGAGAAGAACGGCGGCTTCATCAAGACCATGTGGTGCGGTGACCTCCAGTGTGAACTGGATATGAAGGAGAAGGCGGGCATGTCCTCCCGCTGCATTCCCTTTGAGCAGGAGCATCTGGACGACGTGTGCGCCTGCTGCGGAAAGCCCGCCAAGACCATGATCTATTGGGGCGTGGCCTACTGATTTAAGGATAGTGATATGATAACCGGGGCGGGTTTACCTGCCCCGGTAGTTTTATATACATGGATACCGGCTGTTTCAACGCCGGTGAGGGTCAAAGCGGACTGCTCTGCTTTTTGCCCCCTTCCCGGGCATCAGCCTGGCGTTGCCAGGGAGTTTTTTGCTTTCCTGTACTCGCTGCCATACGGCGCCGAAATTCTTCAGCCCCTGCTGTATCTCTCTGTCGGTCAATCCTGTTCACTCCTTTAAGCTAAAGTTTTACACTCCATTGTATGATGACTCTTGAAAAAGTGTGGGGATTATGCAATAATCAAATAAGAATAATTAAACTGGGGTGGTATCATGCCTAGATTCTTTATGGCCGGCACCAACATCATGGGCGGAATGGCCGTTATAAAGGGACGGGACGCTGAGCACGTGCGTGTGCTCCGGCTGCGTCCGGGTGAGGATATGATAATATGCGACGGTAAGGGCACCGACTATAAATGCCGCTTGGTGAAGGCGGACAAAGAGCAGGCGGAGGCGGAAGTCATTGAGGTCGTGCCTTGCCCTGCCGAACCAACGGTTAAGGTGACGGTGCTCTGCGGCCTGCCCAAGGGAGATAAGACAGATTATATCATTCAGAAATGTGTGGAGGCCGGGGCTTTCGAGATAGTATTCTTTAACTCCAGCCGCTGTGTGGCAAAACCGGAGACCCCGGAGAAAAAGCTGGAACGTTGGCAGCGCATAGCCGAGGAGGCTGCCAAACAGTCCGGACGCGGTATTATCCCCCAGGTCAGCTGGGCGGGGGATTTTGCCGCCATGCTGGATATTGCCAATAAAAAGGAGCTGGGCCTCTTCATGTATGAGACCGGGGAGCGGGAGGCTCTCAGCGAGGTGCTGGATAAAAACCGGGATGTGAAGACTATCTCCATAGTCACCGGGCCGGAGGGAGGTTTCCAGCCCTTTGAGGCAGAGCTGGCTAAGATAGTGGGTCTGCACATATGCTCCATGGGTGAGCGTATCCTTCGCTGCGAGACGGCGCCGGTGGTGGCCCTCACTGCCGCCATGTATGCCACAGGGAACCTGAGCTGAGGGAAAAACAGATAAATAAGATGAAAATGCCGCCGGCCACCGAGAATGAAAGCCGCCGGCATTTTATGCCTTATGCAAAAAACCGTGTTTTAAATTCAGAAAAAACTGACAAAGTATTCCTCCGCAGAGAGCTTAAGCCTTTTTTCAAGAGGAGAGAAGAAATAAAAAGACAAAACGGAACGGGTACACCGTTCCGTTTTGCTGTATGGTTGAGGACAAAATGAAAAAGATGAAAAACTGTCACTTACAGTTATTATGATAAGTGAAAGATGTTTCATAATAAACCGAGAAATTGTTTCATAATTGTAAAATGAAATCAGTCGAAACTAAGGTTCCAGACCAGGTCTGCCGGAAGCTCTCCTGCCGGAGCGGATATATACATCTCTCCACTGGCAGAGGGAAGGTAATACCGGACTTTTTCCCGGCCCAGAGATGCAGCCAGGGAGGCCGACATATCGGCGGGAGAGACGCCGTCCGTGGCGACGAGTTCTCTTATCACCAGTTCATCATCCCCGTAAGCGGCGCACAGGCCGCCGCCGCAGAGGTAGAGCCCGCCGCCAAAGCTGTGGTAGAACAGTTGCGCAAAGTCCATGAGCTCCGGGCTGGGACGCATGTGGGGCTGACCTCTCAGAAGCTCTTCCCTAAGGATAAGGTATTCCTCCGATCCCAACTCACGGCAGGGGAGCAGGGGCATAGCCTGAGCCGTGAAGTTCCGGCGGTGCAGGGCGCAGGAGACGTCCAATATCTTCTCGTACCAGGGATATAGAGATTCCTCAGCAGGCAGTGTGCATATGAGGCGGCTGCCCCTTGATCTGGAAAGTTCTGCCGCCTTTTGGCTCAAAGCCGCGCCCAGACCCTGATGCCGGTGCTCCGGGCTTACGGCCACGGCATAGATATAGCCGCAGCGGCGCTCTCTGCCCTTTCCGTCGACAATATGCATACCGTCAATGGCGTAGGCTGCGCCCACTGTCCGGCCCTCCAGCTCCGCAACAACGCCTACACCGAAGGAGGGGAGACGCTGAAGAAATGCGAGTATCAAGCACTCCGGGTCGCCGAAAATTTCGTGCCAGAGGGCGGTGAGCTCCGCTCTGTCCTCCGGGAGACATTCCCTGAGCCTGTAGTCATTCATCCTTCCACCTGGCGGAGAACTTTCTAAGCATGAATTCCGGGCGGTAGGATATCTTGGAGCGGCGCAGGGCCTCCAGCCCCATATCGTCCTCTCGGTTCATGTAGACCAGGGCCGGGTATTTCTTCATAAGCATGCGGGTAAATTCCCGGCAGACCATGGGATAGGCGCCGTTCATGCTGCTGTAGGCCTTTTCAAAGTGTACGTCGAAGCAGCTGGAGCTGGTGAACTCTCCGACGCTGAAGCCGACTATTTTGCCCTGTACACGCAGTACGCCGCCCTCCAGACCAAGCTTCTCATAGGCGGCAAAGCACTTGAGCAGGGCCTCGTGCTCATAGGCTATGCTTTTGTCAAGACGCTGGTAATTTTCCTCCGTCCACATGTCCAGCATATCCATGCATCCGGGGATCAGCTCACGGGTGAGGGGAACAAAATCCCAGTCGTTTTCTGCCTCAAAGCGGTTGCAATGATTCTTTTTGCTGTGGAGGGCCTTGCCGGAGTAAGTGGCCAGACGTTCCGCCAAATAGATATAGTCGGCAAAATCCACATCCTCGGTGACGTCAAAGTGTCCTGGATATTCTGCCTCCAGGGCGGCAAGCTGCTTTTCCGTCACTCCCTGCATAAGCAGGGGACGTTCCTTGTGGGCGCAGTATTCTCCAAGCGCCTCAATCATCGGTCGCAGGCTGCCCCGACCCACAGGAAAAGTGAAGGCCAGCTCATCACTGTAGCGGAGTTTGGTTATCATCCTGTCTCCCAGACGGGCGACAAGATGACGGTAATTTCTGTTCCAGAGGTAGATGGTGCCGAAATTATAGCCGGCACAGGGACAGTCCTCACACATAACCAGTTCATCTACCCAAGCTTTATCCTCAAGACTAAGCGTTTTGAATTCCAGCATAATCAGTACGTACGGCTGCAAACAGCCTTAATTTCCTTTCTAAGCGCCCGCAGGTCCATGAATGCCTCGGGCCTTTTGTCTACATCCCGCAGCAGGGCTGAGGGATGATATGTTGCCATTATACGCCGAGCGCCAACATTAAACCACTGGCCGTGTTCCCGGGTGATGCGAAAATCCTCCCGGATAAGGCTCATGGCCGCAATGCGGCCCAGGCAGACAATAATCTTCGGGTCAACCAGGGCTATCTGCCTGTTCAGCCAGGGGCGGCAAGCCTCCTGCTCCACATTGAGAGGGTCACGGTTCCTGGGCGGGCGGCACTTGACGATGTTGGCAATATACACCTTCCCGCGGTCCAGGTCAATCATTTCCAGCATATCGTCCAGAAGTTTTCCTGCCGGACCCACAAAGGGTATGCCTTTAAGGTCTTCCTGTTCTCCGGGACCCTCGCCGATGAGCATGACTTCCGCCTGTTCATTGCCGTCACCAAATACCAGATTATGCCGGGTCTCGCCCAAAGAGCAGGCCCGGCAGTTCTTGCAATCATGTTTAAGGCTTTCCCAAGTGTCCATCAAAGTTCCTCCGAATTTCCTGCCAGGGACAGCAGCAGCTCCCGTCGGTTGTTGGCAGGGTAATCAATAACATACTCCAGCAGGAAGGCCAGCATCTCTCCCAGCTCCCGACCTTTCAGCCCCAGCTCCGCCAGATCATCCCCGGTGACGGCCAGATGCTTCATGGTAAAGCACTCTCCACTTTTCAGCACGGCCTTCAGCTCCTTATAGCAGTCCCCGCCGTCCAGAGCATCCAGGCAGCGTGCGGCACAGCTCACGGTGTCCACTCCCATGCGGCACAGAAGCCGCTTCCATTCCGGAGCGTTGGAGGGCTTTGGCCGGGACAGAAGGGTTGTACCGTCGGTGCAGCATCGAATAGTGCGGCTGTCAAGCTTAAGCGCGGAGAGGAAATCCCAGGTGCCGGATATAAGTCCCCGGCGGTTGAGAACAAGGCACAGAGCCATCCAGCGGTACAGGGCCTTTTTTGGCAGGGCAGCGGCGGCGGATAGTTCCGGAAGCAAAGTCCCGGGTTTTATAAGGAAGGTGTCCAGCAACCCCAGTTTTGCCATCTGCCCCACGGTTTCCGGCTTTTTGGTGAGCAGGGTTTTTTCTACTTCATCCCTTATCCGCTCGGCGGCCAGGGCTGAAGCCAGATGGGCCTTTTCAGATATGGCGGACAGAGTGTCTCCTGCTATGTAAAAATCCAGCCGGGCAGAGAATCTCATGGCCCTGAACATACGCAGGGCGTCCTCATCGAAACGCTGTGGGGCATTCCCCACACAGCGTATGCACCGGCGGCCGATGTCATCCAGACCTCCAAAGGGGTCCAGCAGAAGTCCGTCCGGGGACAGGGCCATAGCGTTTATGGTGAAGTCCCGACGGCTAAGATCCGTTGTCAATTCACCTACGAAGTGCACTGTGCCGGGGTGGCGATGGTCGTTATAGTTCTCTTCAGAGCGGAAGGTGGTCACTTCCACATGCCGGGAGTTAATGTCAACAGTGACGGTGCCGTGGCGGATTCCGGTGGGCCGTGCCCCGGGAAAAACTTCCAGCACCTGCTCAGGCAGGGCGCTGGTGCAGATATCCCAGTCATTGGGGTGCACGCCTAAAACCATATCCCGGACACAGCCCCCTACAAGATAGGCCACATATCCCCGGGCCTTGAGACTACGCAGAACCTGAAGCACATACTTTGGGGGCGTGACATTTTCCATAGAGGCACTCCTTGCAGCAAAATGACTGTTTGATAAAGGGTACAGGCTGCCGGCGGGGAATATTTACTTGCAAAGGGGCCGCCGGAGTATTATAATACAATCTGCTATGTTTTGGCTTATTTCAATTTTAGCATTTTCCCCCCCGGACTTCAATAGATATTGTATTAACAGCATATAGGGAACGGGGGAGATCAGCAGGCTTATGGAGTATTGTATGACGGATTTCAACAATTATCTATCTCCGGGCAGAAGAGGCCACCTTATAGGTATAGGCGGAGTGTCCATGTCGTCTCTGGCAGATGTACTTCGTGGCATGGGCATTATCATCAGCGGCTCGGATATGAACAACAATAAAAACGTCAGGGCTCTGGTTGACTCTGGTATTCCTGTGTCTATAGGACACCGGGCGGAGAACATTACGGAGGACATCGAGTTTGTGGTGCGCACCGCCGCCGTCCATGACGACAACCCGGAGATAATACGGGCCCACGAGCTGGGCATACCGGTCTTCGAGCGTACCCAGGCATGGGGTGCCATATCCAGGGATTACAGCAACGCTCTGTGCATTTCCGGCACCCACGGGAAAACCACTACAACCTCAATGTGTACCCATATACTCATGGCGGCGGATAAAGACCCCACCGTGATGATAGGAGGTACACTTCCCCTGCTCAATGCAGGTCACCGGGTGGGCCACGGCAACACCATTATTATGGAGGCCTGCGAATATTATAATTCCTTCCTGTCCTTCCATCCCACCGTGGCGGTCATTCTGAATATCGAGGCGGACCACCTTGACTTTTTCAAGGACCTTGAGGATGTGCAGCATTCCTTCAGGGAGTTTGCCCTGCGCACCCCGGAGGACGGATGTGTTGTGGCAAATCTGGATGATAAGAGCACTATGGAGGCCATAAAGGACATACCCAGGACGGTAATGACCTTTGGCCTGACCGACAAGGCGGATGTCTATGCGGATAACATTGAGTTCCTGGGGGCCAATTCCCATTTTGACATCATGTTCAACGGCAAGCTCTTTACGGATGTGACGCTGCATGTGCCTGGACTGCACAATGTGAAAAATGCCCTGGCCGCCGCTGCCTCAGCCATATGTCTCGGGGTCAAGCCTAATGCGGTGAAGTACGGCCTGGCGGGTTTCAACGGAGCGGGCCGCCGCTTTGAGTTTAAGGGCAAGTTCAACGGCGCTGATGTTTACGACGACTATGCCCACCACCCCGGTGAGCTGAAGGCCCTGCTGGACACGGTGGAGGAGCTGAACTACAAGCGCAGCATTCTAGTCTTCCAGCCCCACACCTATACCCGCACCGCTGCTTTGTTTGATGATTTCGTAGAGCAGCTCAAGCGCCCTGACGTGGTGCTGCTGGCGGAGATATTTGCCGCCAGGGAGCAGAACACCATAGGAATATCCTCGGCCTCTTTGGCAGAGTGTGTGGAGGGAGCTGAGTTCTTCCCCACCTTCCCGGAGCTGGAAGCGGAGCTGAAACAGAAGGCCCGTCCCGGTGACATCATCCTCACCGTGGGCGCCGGAGATGTGTACAAAATAGGCGAGAATATAGCGGAAAAGTAAGTTTCACGGATGAGGGCTTAACGGGACAAAAAATTCATTATTAAAAACGGTATGGCAAAAGCCATGCCGTTTTATTTTGCGGGAAAGGGCGGGCATATTCCATACGCTTGAATTGCAGGTGGTATTGCCGTATACTGAAACCACAGACAAGAACATTGGGGAGATAATCGACTAAGGAGAAGCATGATGTTTGAATTTCTGAAAAAAAGACGTGAACTAAAAAAATACATGGTTTTTGGTGTGCTCTCATTAAAAAAGCTGAGGAATGCGGACATAAACGATATATGGGAAATCAATGACAAGAAGGCCTTTCTCATTGCTATGAAAGGCTGGGTGGACAGAAAATGCGATTATGGCAAGCACATGGAGTTTCTATCCCATCAGGAAAGAGTTTTCTATTTGACCCGGGAGCTGGAGGCGGGAGTGGATGAAAGCGGCTATCTCCAGTATCTATACGGGGAGAGCGGGGCGTTTTACGGCGAGCTGCAGGGGGCCTTTATGGAGATAGGGGCCTACAGGACTGCGGAGACCTGCCGCAAGGCCGCAGCGGCCTTTGGGTGTGAGCTGCCTGCCGACCTGGAAGAACGGACAACAGTTCTGGTTGAAGGTACAGAGCCACAGACTATTGACCGTATCCTGGAATGCGATGACGAGTTTTTTGAAGATGACCTGGATGAACTGAACTACCGGTTTATAATAAACAATAAAGAAGCCTTCCGGTGAGTCGGGGCGGAAGGGATAAAGACGGCTCTCGGCTGAAAAGCCGAGAGCCTCAGTCTGCAAAAACTGTTTTGAAATAAAAACCGGGAGGCATTGCCTCCCGGTTTTTCATTGTGGAAATTTTATTAGCTCTTGCTCTTTATGTACTCGTCGATGGACTGGGCTCCGGTTTTGCCTGCACCCATGGCCAGAATGACGGTAGCGGCGCCGGTGACGGCATCGCCGCCGGCAAAAATGCCGTCACGGGAGGTCTGGCCTTTGTCGTTGGCATCAATGCCGCCTTTGCGGGTGAAGGCCAAGCCCTCGGTGGTGTTGCGAATCAGGGGGTTGGGGCTGGTGCCGATGGCTATAATGACGGTGTCAACATCCAGAACCCACTCGCTGCCCGGCACGGGTACGGGGCTGCGGCGGCCCTTGGCATCCGGCTCGCCCAGCTCCTGGCGCAGCAGCTCAATTCCTACAACATGGCCGTCCTCATCGCCGAGGATGCGGGTGGGATTGTTCAAAAGCTGGAACTCGATGCCCTCAGCCTCGGCGTGCTCCACTTCCTCCAGACGGGCGGGCAACTCATCCCGACCCCGGCGGTAGGCGATAAAGACATGCTCGGCGCCCAGGCGCTTTGCAACACGGGCAGCGTCCATGGCCACGTTGCCGGCGCCAACTACGGCCACGCGATGGAAGTGCTTAATGGGCGTGTCGTAATCATCCCGGTAGGCTTTCATCAGATTAACACGGGTCAGCAGCTCATTGGCGCTGTAGACGCCCAGCAGATTCTCTCCGGGAATATGGAGGAACTGAGGCAGACCTGCGCCGGAGCCTATGAACACGGCCTCAAAGCCGTCCTCAAAGAGTTCGTCCACGGTCTCGGCCTTGCCGATAACGGCGTTGTTGACTATTTTTACGCCCATGGCCTTCAGGTTGTCTATTTCGGCGGCAACAATCTCCTTGGGCAGACGGAACTGAGGTATACCGTAGACCAGCACACCGCCGCTCTTGTGGAAGGCTTCGAAAATGGTGACGTCGTAGCCCAGCTTCCTAAGGTCGCCGGCGCAGGTGAGGCCGGCAGGTCCGGAGCCAACAATGGCTATCTTATGGCCGTTGGATTCGGGGGCGGACACAGGCTCCTTATCCTCCTTGGCCATGTGGTAGTCGGCCACGAAGCGCTCCAGACGGCCTATGCCTACGCTCTCGCCCTTGATGCCACGGACGCATTTGGACTCGCACTGCTTCTCCTGGGGGCAGACACGGCCGCAGATGGCGGGCAGGGAGTTGGTGGAGGTGATTATCTCATAGGCGGCGTCAAAGTCGCCGGCAGCCACCTTGGCGATAAACTCAGGGATACGTACGGATACGGGGCAGCCGCTGCGGCAGGGCATGTTCTTGCAGTTTAGGCAGCGCTTGGCCTCGTCAATGGCCATTTCCGGGGTATATCCCAGGGCCACCTCGTCGAAATTACCGGTGCGGACTACGGGGTCCTGTTCCGGCATGGGGTTCTTGGTGAGACTCATATTAGCCATTGCGCTTACCTCCAGTCATTCTGCATATGTGTTTTGCGGCCTCGTCCTGCTCATCCTTGTAGAAGGCTGCACGCTTGAGCAGGGAATCGAAGTCCACCTGATGGGCGTCGAAGTCCGGGCCGTCCACGCAGGCAAACTTGGTCTCGCCGCCCACGATTACGCGGCAGCCGCCGCACATGCCGGTGCCGTCCACCATAATGGGGTCCAGGGAGATAATGGTCTTTATGCCGTAGGGACGGGTGACATCAGCCAAAAACTTCATCATGATGTCCGGGCCAATGGCCACGACTCTGTCGAACTGGCGCTTGCCCTGGTCAATGTTCTCGTCAATCTCCTGCTGGAGGTACTGGGTGGTAAAGCCCTTCTCTCCGTAGGTGCCGTCGTCGGTGCAGATGATGAGCTTGTCGGACACGGCGGCCAGCTCATCCTTGAGGATGACTATGTCGGCGCTGCGGAAACCGGCGATGAAGGTGACGTCAATTCCGGCCTCGTGCATTACCTTGGCAATGGGATAGGCTATGGCGCAGCCAACGCCGCCGCCTACAACACAGACCTTTTCCAGGCCTTCTATTTCGGTAGCCTTGCCCAGCGGGCCGACGAAGTCGCTGATATAATCGCCCTGCTCGACAGTGTGGAGCATCTTGGTGGTGCGGCCTGCGGCCTGAACCATGACGGTCACTGTGCCTTTCTCACGGTCCCAGCCTGCAACGGATACGGGGACACGCTCTCCCTGCTCATCCAGACGGAAGATTACAAACTGTCCGGCCTGAGCGTGGCGGGCCACAAGGGGAGCCTCAATTTCAAAGAGGCAAATGGTCTTGGCTTCGTTGAGAAACCTTTTAGTTACTACTTTGTACATTTACACACCTCTGATAAGTTTTTTATAAAGGATTAGCAATTATATGACAATCATTCTAAACCATATATTGACACATGTCAATGTGCTCAGCTGAAAAGGATCAGGGCAATTGCTTCCAGGTTATCTTCCCCTATATTCTTCAGGCTGTGGCCTTCTCCGGCATCCACAAAGGTGACGTCTCCGGGGCCCACTGTGAGGACCTTGCCGTTGTCGTTGTATTCTCCCTTACCTTTGAGAATATAATATGTCTCTCCATCTCCCTGGTGGACATGCCAGCCCACTTCACAGCCCGGCTCCAGGACAAGATGGTTAAACAGACGGCCTTTTCCATACATTTCTTCCGAACCTTCCAGGATCCGGTACATTTTTGCTTCGCCTGCTCCGCCGAACATCTTCTTTACATCCAGTGTTTTGTCTGCGCTCTTTCTTACCATTTTGTTACCTCACATTCCAAGGGTCTCGTCTATGAGAACTATTTCCGTCTCCATACCCATCATGGGTCCCCAAAGCACCACAAGGGCGTTGCATACACGCTGTGGGCTGCGGCAGTCATGGCACTTGCCGTCAATTTTGCAAGGGGTATTATAGGGAAAGCGCTTCACGTTTTCCGGGGCGGCAGTGTTTCTGGCACGATACAGGGCACTGTCGAAATCGGGGCAGATCTTGGACACGCTGCTGACTACATAGACCTTTTTATGACCGAAGAGCTGCCCGGACAGGCGGTTCCCCCGGCCGTCTATATTAAAAATCTCACCGTCTTCGCTGATGGCGTTGGCACCGGTTATGTAGGCGTCGGCCATTGCGGCAGAGGCATAGGTAGAATCTTCGGGTACCTTCCAGTGCCAGAAAGCTTTACCCTCTTCCAGCTTGTCATACAGCCCTATCTGGTCGATGGTTTTACTGCCGCCTATGCCCACGGTCTGCCCCTTTAGGGCTTGGGCCAGATAATCCGCTGCCTGTTCACCGGTGGCAAAATGGCTCACCTTGAAGCCGCGCAGTTCCATGCTGCGGATCGTTTTCTCAATGTTCATATTTCTCCCTCCTGATAGTAGGTTCTGCACAAAAAAGAACTCTGTACTGATTATACATTCAGTACAGAGTTTTTGCAACAATACTGCATAAAAACTTTAAAATGATTTGAAATAACGACAAAAAGAGGATCAGCCTCAACGGCATTTACAAAGAGCGGTTCTCGCCTTCGTCCAGCGCCGCAGCCAGATCTCTGGCGCTTATAGCCAGTTCTTTTGCAAACTCCACGTCATCTGAACTTACGCTTATTCGCAGAGCCGAGCGGGATGCCAGAGGGGATATCCGCATATGAAATCGAGGCCCGTCCAACTGCAGACCGTCAGAGTAATCTGCACCCATGTCCAGCAGGAGCTCCGAGAGCATACCCATCAGTTCTGCGCGGCTGCGGCAGGCACAAACCAGGCTCTCACCCTCTCCGGCGGGAGCATCGGTGCCACCGACAGCGGGAGTGGAAAAACTGTCTGAAGCTTTCAGCTTAAGCCTTCCCTCCAGTGCGTCGGCGCAGCAGCGGTAGTAGGACAGGGGGTTGCCCACGTCGCACCAGTAACCCTCCATGGGCAGACCCAGCATAAGCTCTCCCCTCTTTAAAAGCAGGGGGAAGAGATCCTTTGCAAAATCAAACTCCCGGCCCTCCGGAACCAGTTCCATGACCCGGGGGGATATAACATATATTCCGGTATTCACCAGGTCGGTAACTACCCGGCTCCAGTCCGGCTTCTCCACAAAGCTTCGTATCCTGTCCTCGCCGTCCGTAATTGCAAGCCCGTAACTCAAGGGCTCACTGTGACGGCAGAGGGCCAGTGTAGCTGCGGCATTCCGATTCTTATGCTCAGCCATTAGCCGTGCCAGGTCAAAGTCACATGCGGCGTCTCCGCTTATTACGAGGAAGTCTTCGTCCTCATAAAAGTCCCGGCAATTTTTTACAGCTCCGGCGGTGCCCAAGGGCTCCTCTTCCACCCGGTACTGGAGCTTTACGCCGAAACGGCTGCCGTCGCCGAAATAGGCCATGATATCTCCGGCCCGGTAGCGCACGGCTGCACATATATCATCAAAGCCCTGAGAGCGCAGCAGCTCCACAATATACTCCATCAATGGCCTGCCCAGCAGGGGCACCATGGGTTTTGGTATATCTCCGGTGATGGCTTTCAGCCGGCTGCCCATGCCTCCGGCCAATATCACAGCTTTCATATGCAGCCTCCTTTTCTTGTATTATTTGAAATTAATAAGAAAATATTTATTCAAAGCGGCCGTATGCCGTATGTGGATTTTCAGACGGCTGAAAGCATTTTCTTATTGTAAATCAATGGCAAGTTTGCTATAATGTAATATCGCATAAGAGTAACATGGAAGGGATGTGTCCCATGAATAAAAATATGCGGCGGTTGGCCGAACCCGGCGTAGCTATGCATCTGCTGGCCCTGGTAGCTTTTGCCGTGGCTACGCTGCTCATGAAAATGTATGAGCTTGCAGCGATAGAGGCTGGGGTCATACTGCTGCTTATTATCATCTCCGCTTTCCTGCGCCGCAGGAAGGAAAAGCAGCTTGCCGCCTATATAGAGTCTGTGACCTATGAGACGGAAAACGCAAAGAACAATACCCTTATGAATTTCCCCTTGCCTATTGCGGTGTTCCGGCTGGCGGATTCGCGTATAGTTTGGGGAAACGATATGTTCTTCGATATGTGCGGAGAGCACGGCACCCGCATGGATGCCAGCATTGCCGACATGATACCTCAGTTCTCCGGTAAATGGCTGCTGGAGGGGAAAAATCAATATCCCACTTTGCTGGAGCTGGGCGGGCGCAAATATCAGCTCCACGGAAATATAATCCGTTCCGACAAAAGCGACGATACAAACGCCTTCATGGGCATAACCTACTGGGTGGATGTCACCGACTATGACAATATCCGCCAGGAATATGAGCGTACACGGCCCGTGGCCGGCGTCATCATCATCGATAATTTCGAAGAGATGTGCCGCAATCAGACCGACCGGGTTAAAAACGACATCCGGGACGCCGTTGAGGATAAGCTAAAGGAATGGTGCGATACCTTCAACGGCATACTCCGCCGCTATGACAGGGACCGTTACCTGCTGCTTATGGAGCGGCAGGACCTGGAACGTCTGCGTCAGGATAAATTCAGAATCACCGAGGACATCCACCAGGTGGAGAGCCCGACAGGCATAGATGCCTCCATAAGCATAGGCCTGGGCATAGACGGGGATAATCTGGGAGAGGCTTTGCAGTTTGCAGACATGGCCTCGGAACTGGCTCTGAGCCGGGGCGGCGACCAGACCGTCATCAAAAACCGCATGAGCTTTGAGTTCTACGGCGGCCGGGGCTACGAGGTGGAAAAGCGTACCAAGGTCAAGTCAAGAGTCATGTCCAACGCCCTTTCGGAACTGGTAAAGGATTCCTCCCGCGTGCTGGTCATGGGCCACCGCTTTGGGGATCTGGACAGCATCGGGGCCGCTGTGGGCGTGTGCTGCTTTGCAAGGCAGTTCGGAATTAAATACAACATCGTTGTGGACATGAATCACACCGCCGCCCAGCCGCTTATCGACACGGTGCGCAAAGCCCCCGAATACAGGGAGGCTTTCATCAGCCCTCAGGATGCTCTGGCAAAGGCAGACAGCCATGCCCTGCTTGTGGTGGTAGACACAAACCGTCCGGAGCAGGTGGAAGATAAAGATTTGCTTCTCTCCTGCATCCGGGTGGCCGTCATAGATCATCACCGGGTTGCGGCCACATATATTCAAAACGCTGCCCTGGGCTTCGTAGAGCCCTATGCCTCATCTACCTGCGAACTGGTGACGGAGCTTCTGCAGGAGCTGAAGGAGCCGGCGGATATCCTGCGCTGCGAGGCGGAGGCTCTGCTGGCGGGCATAGTTCTGGATACAAAGAGCTTTGCCATACGCACCGGCGAGCGCACCTTTGACGCGGCGGCCAGGCTCCGCCGCTCCGGTGCAGATACCGTTGAGGTAAAGAAACTTCTGCAGACCGGAATGGACGAGGCCATAGCAAAATATAAAATTATGCAGAGTGCCCGGCTCTACCGCAAGGTTGCGGTGGCTGCCCCCAAGGAACCCCAGACCAGAGTGGTGGCAGCCCAGGCGGCGGACGAGCTTTTGAATATCTCCGGTGTGGACGCCTCCATAGTGGTTGCAAAGGACGGCAAGGGGAGACCCTTTGCTTCCGCCCGCTCCATAGGAGAGCTGAACGTGCAGCTCATCATGGAACGCCTGGGCGGCGGCGGAAACCGCAGCGCCGCGGCGGTGCAGTTTGATGACTGCGATTTGGATGAGGCGTTGAACAGAGTTTACTCTGCTATAGACGAATATTTTGCCGAAGGATAGTTTAATCCCCGGCATCCCCAGTGAAAGGAGAAGAAAATGAAAGTAATATTTAATGTAGATGTAAGAGGCCAGGGCAAAAAAGGAGAGATGAAGGAAGTCTCAGACGGCTATGCCCGCAACTACCTTCTGCCCCGGAAACTGGCTACCGAAGCCACTGCCGATAACATAAACGCCATGAAACTCAAGGAGAAAGCCCGGGCTGCCCAGATAGCAAAGGAGAAGGCTCAGGTCCAGGAGAACGCCCAGAAACTCACCGGTATACAGGTCATCATCAAGGCCAAGGCCGGAAACGGCGGCAAGCTCTTTGGAGCCGTCACCTCTCAGGAGATAAGCAATGCTCTGAAGGAGCAGTTCGGCATAGAAATAGAAAAGAACAAGATAGTCCAGGCCGAACCCATAAAGACTTTCGGCAGCTACACCGTTAAGGCAAAGATGGGCTATGAGATCAGCGGCAGCATAAATCTTCTGGTAGTAGAGGACAAGTAACTGGAAAAAATAAGCCCCGGAAAGATCCTGGGGCTTTTCCAACAGGCAGCATTTTTTACAGAGGTTTAGTCTATGGACGAACTGCTTGGCAGAAAAATACCCCACTCCGCTCCAGCGGAACAGGCGGTTATCGGCTCCATGCTCATCGACCCCCGGTGTATACCGGAGGTGTTGGAAAAGCTGAAAGCCGACGAATTTTATATAAAGCTCAACCGGGATATATACGAGACCATATACACCATGTTTTCCTACGGCCAGACCATTGACCCGGTGACCGTGCTGGACCAGATGCGTGTCCGGGGCGTGTACCAGGAAGGCAATGAAAAGTATATGGCCGAGGTGATGGGCGTCACACCTACGGCGGCGAACGTGATGGAATATGCGGCAATAGTCCGGGACAGGGCTCTGCTGCGCCGCCTGGGCGAGGCTGCCGATGAGATAAACAACATGGTGTACGAGGGCTCCGGAGAGGCCGACGGTGTGCTGGAGGCGGCGGAACGGCGCATCTATGCCCTGCGACAAGGCCGGAATGTAGGCGGCCTCGTGCCCGTGTCCTCTGTGGTGCAGGACGTATTTGACACCTTGTCGGAGGCAGCTGCCTCCGGCAGCAAAATACCCGGCATCAGCACGGGCCTGCCGGATCTGGACAGGGTCACACTGGGTCTGAATAAGTCGGAGCTTATCCTTATTGCCGCCCGCCCCGGTATGGGCAAGACCAGTATTGCCCTGAACCTGGCCCTCCATGCGGCTATGAATCTGAAAAAAACCGTGGCCATATTCTCCCTGGAAATGTCCAGGGAACAGCTGGTCACCAGACTTCTATCCAGAGCCTCTCTGGTGCCCTCTCAGAACCTGCTCACGGGGCAGCTGTCAGAGGAACAGTGGAGAGAGATATCCGACGCAGCCCAGGCCCTTAGTGCTACCGATATACGCATAGACGATAACCCCAGCCTCACGGTGTCTGAGATGAATGCCCAGTGCCGCAGGGTGCCTAACCTGGATCTGGTTGTCATTGACTACCTGCAGCTGATGCAGTCTGCGGGCAGCGGCCATAGCTGGTCCAACGAGAGCCGAACACAGGCGGTAAGCGACATCAGCCGTATGCTGAAGATCATGGCAAAGGAACTGAACGTGCCGGTTATTTGCCTGTCCCAGCTCTCCCGTGCAAACGAGAGCCGCCAGGACAAGCGCCCAATGCTTTCAGACCTGAGAGAGTCCGGCGCCATTGAGCAGGATGCCGACGTTGTCATAGGCCTGTACAGAGACGGGTATTATAACAAGGAGAGCGAAAATCCCAATCTGGCCGAAGCCATTATACTGAAAAACCGCAAAGGTCAGACCGGCACCGTGGAGCTGTTGTGGCTGCCGGAGTATACCACCTTCAGCTCCCTGGAAAAGCGCAGGGATGACGATGAATGAGCCGGTGCTGCCCCGGGATGGGAATATACTTTGTGCCGTTTCCGGCGGCGCAGATTCCATGTGCCTGCTGCATATGATATATAGCAGCGGCCTGAACGTCACGGCTGCCCATTACGAGCACGGTATCAGAGGGGAGGAGTCTCTGAGAGATGCCCGCTTTGTGGAGAGCTGGTGCCGGGAAAAGGGTATAGAATGCATTATAGGACACGGCGACGTGCCGGCCTTTGCCAGAGAACATGGCCTGAGCATGGAACAGGCTGCCCGTCAGCTGCGCTACCGGTTCCTGGAAAAAACAGCTGCGGAACATGGCTGCAATTATATAGCCACAGCTCACAATGCCGATGATAATGTGGAGACAGTGATCTTCAACCTCGCGAGGGGCGGCGGCGCCCTGGGCTTGAAGGGAATACCCCAGCGCCGGGGAATATTCATCCGGCCGCTGCTGGGGATGTGCCGCCGGGATATAGAAAAATACCTGGAGGAAAACAATATACCCCATATTGAGGACGGCACCAACGCCTCAGATGACTACAGCCGGAACCTCATCCGCCATCATGTGACACCGGTACTGCGCAGGATAAACCCGGAGCTCCACCTGGCCGTGGCCAGGACGGCAAGGCTTCTGGGGGACGACGAGGACTGTCTCGGTTCTATGGCAGATAAGTTTGTAGAAACTTATTACGACGGGGAGAGCCTGCCGGTGGAAAAGCTCAGACGGCTGCACCGGGCGGTGTCCTCCAGAGTCATCCGCCGTTTGTGTGAGGGCAGCCTGAGCTATGAGCATGTGCAGCAGGCTCTGGAGCTGTTGGAGGGCACGGAACTCAAATATCTGGACCTGCCTGGGCAGAGACTGCGCCGGGAACAGGGGCGGCTTTTTTTCCGGGAGCGGGAGATAATAAGTCTGCCGGACAGAAAACTGACAGCGGGACAATGGGTAGCCATACCGGAGCTCGGGCTGGAACTTCTGGCAGAATATGGCTGCAAAAGCGGAGAAGTTAACGGCTTGTTCAAGACTTGCCGCCTCAAATATGAGAATATAAGTTCCAGTGTTTATTGCACCGGCAGGAAAGCCGGAGACAAGTTTAGACCGGCGGGCCGGGGCTGTACAAAAAGTCTGAAAAGTCTTTTTAATGAGGCGGGCTATACCCAGGCACAGCGCAGCAGGACATTGATATTTAGAGATGAGAAAGGTATACTGGCGGTGCCGGGACTGGGTATTGACCAGCGGGCGGTGCCCGGGCCGGAAGACGCGGTACTGACCATAAAAATAAGAGAGATATGACAGGAGAAAAGAGTATGCGCAACGACATTGAGCGGATACTGATAAGCGAGGAAGAACTGCAGGAAAAGGTCTCGGAGATGGGAAAAAAGATATCCCGGGATTTTAAGGACAAGGACCCTATATTTGTGGGGGTGCTGAAGGGCTGCTTCATTTTTATGGCGGACCTGATGCGCTATGTGGACATCAGCTGCTCCATGGATTTTATGGCGGTATCCTCCTACAGCGGAACCAGTTCCACAGGAGCAGTGAAGATAAACAAGGACTTGGGAGAGGATATCGAGGGCAGGCACCTTATAATAGTGGAGGACATACTGGACTCCGGCATTACACTCAGTTATCTCAAACAATATCTGATGGTGAGAAAACCCGCATCCATAACCATAGCCACGCTGATGGACAAGCCGGCCCGCCGCAAGGCGGATATCTATGCCGACTATTCCTGCTTCGAGATACCCGATGCCTTCGTGGTTGGCTATGGACTGGATTATAATGAGAGATACCGGAATCTGCCGTATATCGGCGTACTTAAACCGGAAATATATTCTTGATTTGTTTAAATGATACCCCAGCGCTGAAAAGGATGTGACACTTACTTGAAACCTAACCGCAACCGGACACGTGACCTGGGCTTCTATGTGCTGCTTATGGTGATATTGATACTCGTTATTTTCACCATGACAGGGGAGCCTGAGGAAAACAAGATCGAAAGTTACTCAGAATTGGTGCAGCTTTTCGAAGACGAAAAGGTACAATATTTTGAGACTGAGGGCAACACTATCAAGCTGAAGGTGAGGACCGACGACCCAGTGGCCCCCGTGGAGGAAATGAGCTATGACCTCTACAGCTTCAGCGTTTTCTATGAGGACTTTAACGAGCTTATAAACCAGCAGCTCCAATCCGGAGTGCTGGAGGGCTATGACTACAAGCAGGGCTTTGTGGCTCCCTGGTGGATGAGCTTCCTGCCCTACCTTATCATCATGGGTGCCGCAATGGTGCTGTGGTATGTGATGATGAACAAGGCCAGCGGCGGCGCGGGCGGAGTTGCCCGTTTCTCCAAGGCACGCACCCGTCTGGGCAGCGAGGAGAAGAACAAGAAGACCTTTGCCGATGTGGCCGGCTGTGACGAGGAAAAAGAAGAGCTGGCGGAGATAGTGGATTTCCTGAGAAATCCCAAAGCTTACACAGACATGGGTGCCCGCATACCCAAGGGTGTGCTGCTGGTTGGCCCTCCGGGCACCGGCAAGACCCTGCTTGCCAAGGCAGTGGCGGGGGAGGCCGGAGTGCAGTTCCTGTCCATTTCCGGCTCTGACTTTGTGGAACTGTATGTAGGCGTGGGCGCGGGCCGTGTCCGCGACCTCTTTGACCAGGCCAAGAAGGTGGCTCCCGCCATCATCTTTATAGACGAGATAGACGCCGTAGGCCGTCAGAGAGGCAGCGGACTTGGCGGCGGCCATGACGAGCGCGAGCAGACCTTGAACCAGCTGCTGGTTGAGATGGACGGCTTTGGCAGCAACGAGGGTGTCATAGTCATGGCGGCAACGAACCGGGCGGACATTCTGGATAATGCTCTGCTGAGGCCGGGCCGCTTTGACCGTCAGGTCTATGTGGGTCTGCCGGATATTCGGGGCCGAGAGGCCATTTTGAAGATACACTCCAGAGGCAAACAGCTGGCGGAGGACGTGGACCTCAACTCTATTGCCAAGGGCACTCCCGGCTTTGCCGGCGCCGATCTGGAGAACCTGATGAACGAGGCTGCGCTTCTGGCCGTGCGCCGCCGCCACCGCTTCATTAATATGGAGGATATAGACGAGGCCATACTGAAGGTGCAGATGGGCCCGGAGAAGAAGAGCCGGAAGATGAGCGACAAGGCCAGAAAGCTCACCGCCTATCACGAGGCCGGCCACGCAGTCACCGGCCGCTATCTGGAACACGTGGACCCGGTGCATTATATAACCATAATACCCAGAGGTGCCGCCGGCGGCTTTACCCTCTTCAGACCCCAGGAAGATCTGGAGAACTTCAAATCCAAGTCGGAAATGTTTGAGGATATCGTCATGTCTCTGGGCGGCAGAATGGCCGAGAAGCTGTTTTTGGACGACATATCCACCGGCGCCTCCGGGGATATACAGCAGGCAAGCTCCCTTGCCAGGGACATGGTCATGCGCTACGGTATGAGCGACCGGCTTGGCCCAATCTCCTATGACACATCGGGCCACAGCATATTCATCGGCCGTGACTTCGGCCAGACCAAGAGCTACTCCGAGGAAACTGCCGGGATAATCGACGAGGAAGTCAAGACGATTTTTGACGAGGCCAGCGAGATCTGCACCAAGATACTCAAAGAGCATGCCCAGCAGCTCAAAGATATTGCCGAGTATCTGCTGGAGAACGAGACCATGGAAGCCGAGGAATTCAACTACTACTTTGAGCATGGCGAGTTCATGCCCATTAGTCCCAAGGCAGCCAGGGAGGCCAGGAACGACGACACCATTGAGCGGCCTGCCCGTAAAATTTCCATGATAGACGGCTATGCTGAGGAGAAGGCAAAGGGGGATAGTGCCCCGGAATCCCAGCCTCAGGAACCCCAGGCTGAGTCCCAGGAGACCACCCAAGACGGTCAGAGCCAGGGAGAGGCCTCTGAGGAAAAAAAGGACTGAGCGGTTCAAAAAGTTGAATAGATACAAAAAGAGCTTTCGCAAGACTGCGAAAGCTCTTTTAAACTGTTTACGGCGATTATCTCCGCCGGGTCTTTACAAGACCCAGTATACCCAGGATAAACAGGGCGGACAATATGAGCACTGTGCTCCACTGGGGCCCGGCGGCACTGACATAGATGGCAGTGGGGCCGTCGGCTCCGCCGATAATGCCGCTGGCCGCCCGGCTGAGATAGAGGCTGGTGAAAAAGCCGTGGAGCCGGGGCAGAAGCTGTATCAGCAGGCCAATCATTGCTATACCAAGGACAGCGGCATAAAGGATACGCCGCAGACGCCGGTTCTTCTCTATCTGTTCGGCCAGTCTGTAGTTCAGATCCTGGAGCTTTTCTGCCAGCTCGTCGGCCTGGTTCTGCGCTGCGGCTTCCCCAGCGCTCTCCGGGCCAAGCAAGGCCGCCGGGCTGGTATCCAGAGCCTGGGCGAGGACTATCAGCATGTCCGCATCCGGCACAGACAGCCCTTTTTCCCATTTGGATACGGTTTGACGCACAACATGGAGTTTCTGAGCCAGTTCCTCCTGGCTAAGCCCTGCGGCGGTGCGGAGGTTTTTGATGTTGCGGCTGAGCATATATTCATCCCCTTTCACGTTGCCGATTATATCCCGGAGCGGGGCAAATGGCAAGCAACGGAGATTAACAGGTCAAAAAACAGCCCCAAACCCTACGGGTTCAGGACTGGGTATGTTGATTCAGCTAATGTGAGACATAAATTCCACATCCTCCGGTAAGAGGCGGTCGGGGCTGTATAGCGCAGCGTAGACACAGCTGTCCTCCAGCATGGCGCTGTAGTTTGCCCGGAAAGTAACCCAGTTGCCGGTCTCAAAATAGGGAAAGCTCTGAAGATTGTGTATCTCCACATTCTGAGTGCTCTGACAGTCTCCGGAACCGACGACTTGCTGAAGGCTGAGGATGCGGTCCCTCTCCAGATTGTACCAGTATTGTATGTACATCTCAGTCCCGGTGCCGCCGGGGTCAAGGCGCATGTAGACCCCTTCCAGCTTGATATAGCCCTCCGGCAAACCGGAGAAAGCGGCAAGCTCCTGAGCCTGGACTTCCTGGTACTCCTCCTCTTCCAACTGCCCGGCCAGATAGTCCAGCAGCTCCTGCTCCGTTTCAAAGGGAGGCGGCACCGGGGAGGCGGTGGGAGGAATGGACTGGAAAGTGTAGGGAGGCAGAGTGACAGATACCGGCTGAACTTTTTCAACGGAGGAGTCAAGGGCGGTAACCGGGGACGTTTCATCCCGGGAGGGCATAAAGACTCTGAAAGCCAGCAGCGCCGCCAGTACTGCCAGCATACTTAAGCCTGCTCTCAAAAGCTGCTTCAAATGACGCATCCCCTTTCATGGATTCAGTATAAACCAGGGCTGTGGTCAAAACAAGTCGGAATTTGGCAGGAAATCAAGGGAAATAGTTAAAAATAAGGACGAGGAAAAGACGGATAGCTATTGAGAATTTCCGCCGCTTCTGCTATAATACCCTGGCAAATGAAGAAAGGCAGCCGCTTCGACGGTTGATAAAAGGAGCCATAGATAAAATGAAATTAGGTATCGTAGGTCTGCCCAACGTAGGCAAGTCCACACTGTTCAACGCCATAACCAATGCGGGAGCCCAGGCGGCAAACTTCCCCTTTTGCACCATAGAGCCCAATGTGGGCATGGTCACCGTGCCTGACTCCCGGCTGGATTATCTGGCAAAGCTCTATGAGCCTAAGAAGTACACCCCCGCCGTCATCGAGTTTGTGGACATTGCCGGTCTGGTGAAGGGAGCATCCAAGGGAGAGGGCCTGGGCAATAAATTCCTGGGCAATATCCGCTCCACCGATGCCATAATCCATGTGGTGCGCTGCTTTGACGATGAGAATGTCATCCATGTGGAGGGCAGCACCGACCCCAGAAGGGATATTGAGATAATCGACCTGGAGCTCATCATGGCTGACCTGGAGATGGTGGAACGGCGTATAGACAAGGCCGCAAAGGCCGCCAAGGGCGATAAGAAGTTCCTCCACGAGGAGGAAGTATTCAAGACCCTGCGGGACCATCTGAACGAAGGCAAGAGCGCCCGGAGCTTTGACTGCGACAAGGACGATATGGAGCTTATCATGACTTCCGACCTGCTGACCATAAAGCCCATCATCTATGCCGCCAATATGGACGAAGAGGGCATAGCCAATTATGAGGCCAACCCCTATTACCAGGCTGTGGCGGAGATAGCGGCGGCGGAGAAGGCCCAGGTGCTGCCAATCTGCGCCAAGGTGGAAGAGGAGATTGCCCAGCTGGACGCCGAGGACCGGCAGATGTTCCTGGAGGAGCTGGGGCTGAAGGAGTCGGGCCTGGACAGAATGATAAAATGCTCCTACTCCCTGCTGGGCCTCATATCCTTCCTCACCTGCGGCAGCGACGAGTGCCGGGCCTGGACCATAAAGAAAGGTACCAAGGCCCCCCAGGCCGCAGGCAAGATTCACTCGGACTTCGAGCGGGGATTCATCCGGGCGGAGATAGTGGCCTTCAAGGATCTGGAAGAGTGCGGCAGCATGGCCGCTGCAAAGGAGAAAGGCCTGGTCCGCAGCGAGGGTAAGGACTATGTGATGAACGACGGGGACGTGACCCTCTTCCGCTTTAACGTATGAGTTACATAGAAGCAGTTGAGCTCGTGGGCATAGCGGCCTTTGCAATCTGCGGGGCCATGCCCGCCATAGACAAGGGGGCGGATGTCTTCGGAGTGCTTTTCCTGGCTGTGGTCACTGCCTTGGGGGGCGGAGTCATCCGGGACATGATGTTGGGTTATCTTCCGCCCAGAATGTTTACCAGCTATACATATATACTTGTAGCCCTCATCACCAGCTTTATCGTGTTTCTGGACGCCTATAAACGCCGGGAGAGCTACGAGCACCACAAGGCAAAACTGGACAGCATAGCCAACATCTTTGATGCACTGGGCCTGGCGGTGTTCACCGTGTCCGGCGTGAATATGTCCATTGAACAGTGCGGCATGGAGAACCCCCTGCTGCTGGTGCTGCTGGGCATGACCACCGGTGTGGGGGGAGGAATGCTCCGGGACGTGCTTACCAATACCATGCCCGCCGTGCTGAGAAAGCGCATTTATGCCATAGCCTCCATGAACGGGGCGCTGCTGTATTATGTGCTGCTGCGCTTGAATGTACACGAGGTAGCTTCGGCCCTGGCGGCCATGGGGCTGATATTTGCTCTGCGTATCCTGGCTACTGTGTATAAATGGAACCTGCCAAAGGTAAAATTATGATGAACAGCCCCTTATCCCGGCTAAAAGCCATTGACAGAGTCAAAAGCCGGTGATATTATTACAGGGCTGAGAATAATCAGAACGGCAGTGACGGAGAAAGCGGATACCGAATACGCACAGAGAGGGCGGCCCAGGCTGCAAGCTGCCCCGGATAGGTGTCAGAGCTACCGCTCCTGAGCCGGCGGACGAGTACACTAAGTCCGCCCGTCTGGCATGCGTTACAGTGCCATGAGTTAAAAATCAAGGTGGAACCGTGCATTACGCACCCTTGGCATTTGCCGAGGGTGCTTATCTTTTTGTAAGGAGGAATATTACGATGGACGAGAATAAGTACAGTTTTGAAAATGAGGAATACCGCCGCACCTATTGGCATACCTGCTCCCACATCCTGGCCCAGGCCGTAAAGCGCCTGTATCCGGAGGTGAAGCTGGCCATAGGTCCTTCCATAGACAACGGCTTTTACTATGATATGGACTCCCCCTTCCCCTTTACCCCTGAGATCATGGAAAACATCGAGGCGGAGATGCGGAAGATCTGCAAGGAGAAGCTGAAGCTGGAGCGCTTTGAGCTGCCCCGGGAAGAGGCTATAAAATTCATGGAGGAGAAGGGCGAACCTTACAAGGTGGAGCTTATCAACGACCTGCCTGAGGACGCTCACATCAGTTTCTATCGTCAGGGCGAGTTCACCGACCTGTGCGCCGGCCCTCACCTGGATTCCACCGGCAGGGTCAAGGGCAACGCCATAAAGCTCACCGCCTGCAACAGCGCCTACTGGCGCGGTGACTCCAACCGCCAGACTCTCCAGCGCATTTACGGCGTGGCCTTCCCCAAGAAAGAAGAGCTGGACGCCTACCTCCAGCGCATTGAAGAGGCAAAGCGCCGGGATCACCGGAAGCTGGGCAAGGAGCTGGGCCTGTTCATGCTTACCGACGAAGGCCCCGGTTTCCCCTTCTTCCTGCCCAAAGGTATGGTTCTGAAAAATACCCTTATCGACTACTGGCGTGAGGTCCACAAGCGCTACGGATACGTGGAGGTCTCCACCCCCATGATCTTGAACCGCCATCTGTGGGAGACCTCCGGACACTGGTTCCACTATAAGCAGAACATGTATACCACCCTTATCGACGGCGAGGACTACGCCATAAAGCCCATGAACTGCCCCGGCGGCATGCTGGTGTACAAGTCCGAGCCCCATTCCTACAGGGACCTGCCCCTGAGAGTGGGCGAGCTGGGCGTGGTGCACCGCCATGAGCTCTCCGGCGCTCTCCACGGACTGTTCCGTGTCCGCTGCTTCACCCAGGACGATGCCCATATCTTCATGACCTGGGACCAGATGAAGGACGAGATAAAGAACGTTGTCCGCCTCTTCGACGAGGTATACTCCCTTTTTGAACTTCCCTATGAGATAGAGCTGTCTACCATGCCCGAGGACCATATGGGTGATGAGAAGGATTGGGAGTTTGCTCAGGAGACTCTGAAAGAGGCCATCACCGAGATGGGCAAGAGCTATGTCATCAACGAGGGCGACGGCGCCTTCTACGGCCCCAAGCTGGACTTCCATCTCCAGGACTCCCTGGGCCGAACCTGGCAGTGCGGCACCATCCAGCTGGATATGCAGCTGCCCGAGCGCTTTGAGCTGGAGTACACCGGGGCCGACGGAGAGAAGCACCGCCCTGTCATGATACACCGTGTGGTCTTCGGCTCCATCGAACGCTTCATTGGCGTCATCACCGAGCACTACGCCGGCGCCTTCCCCGTGTGGCTCTCTCCCGTGCAGGTGAAGGTCATGCCCATAACCGACAGGACCGCAGACTACGCCAAGGAAGTGGCGAGGAAGCTGGATGAGCTGGGCGTACGGGTGGAGACCGACCTGCGCAATGAGAAGATAGGCTATAAGATCCGTGAGGCCCAGATGCAGAAGATACCCTACATGCTGGTGGTTGGCGACCGTGAGGCCGAGGCGAGAGCTGTGGCTGTCCGCACCAGAGCCGGTGTGGACATGGGAGCCATGCCCTTCGAGGACTTTGCCGCCAAAATCACCCAGGAGATCAAGGACAGAGTCAACAACTGAAAAGCAGAAAAAAATCCCCCCTGCAATCTGAACTGAACCAGTAAAAACGGACAATAGACAAAATCCCCCCTGATGTAGCTCTATTTTCCTACATCAGGGGGGATTGCTATATGGCAAGGAAGTATCAGAAAGTACAGGCATTA
>OLRA01001180.1_pt1 | contig 32404 bp, 20 predicted proteins | sample 1673011 | NCBI WGS metagenome assembly OLRA01 (sample SAMEA3136746, study PRJEB25190) | human gut metagenome | reverse complement strand
GCACGGAAAGATCCCTCGATCTGCTGTCCGTCTACAACCTTAGGACCAGTCCATCCCTTTGGAGTACGAAGAACGATCATTGGCCACTTAGGACGCTCCGGATCATTATTCTTACGTGCATTTTCCTGGATAGCCTTAATCTTTTCAATTGCCTCATCCATAGCCTCAGCCATTAATTTGTGCATTGTCATTGGATCGTCACCTTCAACGAAGATTGGCTCCCAACCACAACCAACGAAATAGCTCTCGATCTCTTCACGAGGAATACGTGAGAAGATAGTAGGGTTGCTGATCTTATAACCGTTCAAGTTCAAAACAGGAAGAACAGCACCATCGGTAATAGGATTTAAGAACTTGTTGGACTGCCAAGAAGTAGCAAGTGGTCCAGTCTCTGCCTCACCGTCACCCACGATAACAGTAGCAATCAAGTCTGGGTTATCAAATACAGCACCGAAAGCATGAGCGATAGAATAACCAAGCTCACCACCCTCGTTGATAGAACCAGGAGTCTCTGGTGCACAGTGACTAGGTACTCCACATGGGAATGAGAACTGTTTGAACATTTTCTTCATACCCTCTTCGTCCTGGCTGATATTAGGATAGATCTCGCTGTAGGATCCCTCGAGATATGTGTTAGCGATCATGAAGTTTCCACCGTGTCCCGGACCGGAAAGTAAGATCATATCAAGATCATAACGTTTGATAACACGGTTGCAGTGTACATATACGAAGTTCTGTCCTGGAACAGTTCCCCAGTGACCTACGATTTTTTTCTTAATTTGATCCATGGTCAAAGGCTCTTTTAACAATGGGTTGTCCAAAAGATAGAGCTGACCGGCAGATAAATAGTTTGCGGCACGCCAATATGCGTCCATTTTGTCAAGCATTTCCTGAGAAAGCGGCTGCTTCTCGAGACAAGTATTCTCTGACATTTGTAACCTCCTAAATTCGTTTGTAATGAATAATTTATTTTCCAACGATACTATATTAACACAATTCATACCATCTGTTCAATCAATTCTTTCGATTCTATTCATATCAAAAATTGATGGATAAAATGCTGTTAAATAATATCTTCATTTACTGATCGGCAGGTTTCGTGCCTTTTTTGCGGATATGAACTTCCGGAATCGCAACGCTGTCATAAGTGACGTCGCCCGGCTCCTCTGTCGAATCCATGATCTCCGGTTGTTCGTGTGTGTGTACCTCTGGAATGGCCAGATTGTCATAGGTTAATTTATAGCCTGCTTCTTTTGGCTTGCTGTCCTTCTTTCGGGTTCGATTCTTATGAAACATAGCTCCCTCTCTTTCTGCGGTTTTGACACCGCGCATGTCTAATAATCGTCAAAGTATCAATGTTTGATAGTATCCCTAAATTAGGTTGATGAAAAATGTGATGACCAAACTGTTAATAAAATCTGCAAATAAACTGCCGACGAGCGGAATCAGCAGATAAGCTTTTACCGAAGTGGTGTATTTTTCGCAGATCGCCTGCATATTGGCCATTGCATTTGGTGTTGCACCCATACCAAAACCACACGTTCCGGCTACCAGCACCGCTGCATCATAGTCTCTTCCCATGATATTAAATAGTAGGAAGTAGGTAAAACAGCAGATCAGAAGCACCTGCACCGCCAGAAGAATAAATAGCGGAAGCGCAAGGGATGCGAGCTGCCATAACTTTAAGGTGATCATGGCAATGCCCAAAAACAGCGACAAGGAGATTCCTCCCAAGTCGTTGATCTCACCCATATGAATAGTAAATTTACCGCTATATTCGCCAATGTTGCGAAAAAGCGCAGCGGCGATCATGGCTCCGATATATATTGGAAACGTCATGCCGGTCTTCGTCAGTAACCAAGAAAAAATGGTGCCGAGTCCGATGGCTAAGATGAGCTGAAAGACCGCGGTGGCGTACATGTTGGTATGTCGTTCATGCTTCTTTTCATCTTCGACCAACAATGTGTCATCCTCCGGAATGGCAGTATCTAATAAGCCGCGTTTTTCGATCAATCGTTTGCCAAGCGGCCCACCGACCAAACTGCCGGAGATCAATCCAAACGTAGCTGCAGCGGTACAGATCGTGGTTGCTCCTTTGATGTTAAAGTCTTCTAAGACAGGACCGAAAGCGCCTGCGGTACCATGACCGCCGACCATCGGGATGGAACCGGTGCACATACCGACCAGAGGGCTTAAGCCAAGCAGCTTAGCTATACCAACAGCAAGCAGATTTTGAGATACGATCAAGGCAATGACGAGAAACAAGAATAGGATCAACGATTTTCCGCCACTGCGCAGCACCTTGAGATTCGCCTGAAATCCTACGGAAGTAAAGAAAAATACCATGCATACTTCGCGCAAAATATCATCGAATGAAAATTCTGCCACTCCGGTGGTATAACAGATACAGGTAAAGATGGCGAATAACAGTCCGCCAATGACAGGTGCCGGAATACAAAATTTTTCTAAGAAATATATTTTGGATTTGAGGTAGGCGCCAAGCATCAGTGCTAAGACGGCGACCGCCAGTGTCTGATACATATCAAGTTCTATTTTTATCATAATAAATAAATGCCTTTCTAAAAATGTGCATTCTAATATGAGAATGTGTTGAAGGAGTTATCTTGCCTCTTAAAATGGATCTCAGATCCATTTTAAGAGGTTTATTCCGTTTTCACGTTGATCCCTCGTTCGGAATAATAGGCAGCAGCGCCTGGATGAAAAGGAATCGGGACTCCTTTGATCGCAGAACTCTCATTTAACTGAAGGTCAACGGAAGTAGCATATTGCAATCCTTTTTGATGGGCAAAGATTGTTTTTGTCAGTTTTTTGACGGTGGCGTTGTCGAGTGCATCACTGGCGACCAATATGGATTGTACACAAACAGTCTGGATATCCTCTTTCTGCCCGGTATAAGTGCCGGCGGGAATGGTATAATCGGAATAAAATGGATAGGCAGTGGTAAGTTTGCCGCGTAGTTTATCGTCCAAATTTAACAATCGGATATCACAGTGCTTTGCCAACTCTTCTACAACAGTAGTTTGTGCCCCAGCGGTGAAGAAAAATGCATCAATCTTTCCCGCTGCTAATTTGTCGGCAGCATCGGTATAATCTAAATGCTTCGTCTTGATCAGATCTTCCGGCAGTCCGGACATTTCTAATATTTGTCTGGCGTTTAGTTCACTTCCAGATTCTTCCTCGCCAACGTTGACCTTTTTGCCTTGCAGATCATCAATGGTTTCGATATCGGAATCCTTACGCACAACAATTTGGCATGCTTCCGGATACAGGCTTGCGACTGCTTTGAAGTTTTGGCATTTTTTGCCGGTAAAAACGCCGGTGCCCTGATATGCCGCGTCGATCAGATCTGCCTGTGCAATACCAAGTTCGATGTAATTGCTGGATAGGAGACGCAGATTAGCGGCAGATCCTGCGGTCTTTTTTACTTCAAGTTCGAAACCGGTATCCTCTTTGGTGCATAGGCCTGCTAATGTATTGGCAAACGTATAGTACATACCTCCAATTCCGGCAGCACCGATACGGATATTGCCGTTTCCGATAGTACAGCCTGTTAATAGTAATGTTAGGCTTAATATGGTACATAGTAATTTTTTCAAAATACGATACTCCTTTCTGCAATTTAGCCTTGACTTTTTTATTTGCAGGCTATTTAAATGGTGATTCTTATCACGACACGAAATAGTACAGCGAATATTTTACATGAAATGACACGAAATGGAAATAGTTTTTTGACAACACGGGGAAATGAGAGTATATTGTTGCCGAGTGCGTTTTAAGGAAGAATCCTATTGGATTATTTATTTGCAATCGTTTTCATATAAAGCATTTGCAGAATGGAGATTTAGTATGCTGACACAATTTTCGAGAACCGAGCTGTTGCTTGGCAAAGAAACGATGGAAAAATTAAAGCAGTCGCGTGTGGCTGTGTTTGGCGTTGGGGGAGTAGGTGGCTATGTTTGTGAGGCATTAGTACGAAGTGGAGTAGGTGCCTTTGATCTGATCGATGATGACAAGGTGTGCCTGACCAATCTCAATCGACAGATTATTGCAACGCGAAATACAGTCGGGCAGTATAAGGTGGATGTAATGAAGGATCGCATTTTGTCGATCAATCCGGATGCACAGGTGCGCACGCACAAGTGTTTTTTTCTGCCGGAAAATGCAGACGAATTTCCTTTTGAAGAGTATGATTATATTGTGGATGCGGTCGACACGGTGACTGCAAAGATCACGCTCATTATGAAAGCGGAAGAGAAGCATGTCCCGGTTATTAGCAGTATGGGGGCCGGCAATAAATTGGATGCCAGTGCTTTTCGAGTTGCCGATATCTATAAAACGAAAGTATGTCCTTTGGCACGTGTTATGCGCCGGGAATTAAAGAAGCGTGGGATCAAAAAGCTGAAAGTCGTATATTCCGAGGAGAAACCTACAAGACCAATGGAAGATATGGCGATCAGTTGCCGTAATCACTGTATTTGTCCGCCGGGAGCACAGCATAAGTGCACGGAGAGACGCGATATTCCGGGAAGTGTGGCGTATGTGCCATCAGTTGCCGGTTTGATCTTAGCCGGTGAAGTGATCAAGGACTTAAGCGTACCGAGAGAGACGATTCAGTAAGCAGGTGAGAGATAAGGAGTGCAAAATGAACAGTATTACTATAGAAGAAGTAAAGGAGCTTCCTAAGGATTCGTATCAGTTGATTGATATACGTGATGCAGAAAGTATTGCTCATGGTGCCGTTCCGGGAGCAATCGAAGCACCTCAGGAAGACATATTATCTTGTGAAGAAGTAGACCCGTCCAAGAAGTTGGTAATTTGTTGCAGCAGAGGTAAATTTAGCGTCGAAGCAGCCGACAAGCTTCGTGAGAAGGGAATCGATGCCGTTAGTCTGGAAGGTGGCTATGTAGCGTGGCTTATGGATTTTATGAGCGCACCGGAAGAAAAAGATGTGGCAGCAGAAGCAGAACAAAGCCTGCGTAAGAAGTTTAAGAAAACAATCTGGTCCAAATTTGCCAAAGCGATCAACACATATGAGCTTGTCAAACCGGGAGATCGGATAGCGGTGTGCATTTCCGGGGGAAAAGACTCTATGCTTATGGCAAAGTGTTTTCAGGAGTTAAAACGTCACAATAAGTTTGATTTTGAGGTTAAATTTCTCGTGATGGATCCGGGTTACAGCCCGGCGAATCGCCAGGTGATCGAGGAAAATGCCAAAAGACTGCAGATCCCGATCGAGATTTTTGAATCGGATATTTTTGAATCTGTATACCATGTGGAAAAATCACCATGTTATTTGTGTGCGCGTATGCGGCGTGGACATCTGTACACGTATGCCAAAAGTATGGGATGTAACAAGATTGCGCTTGGCCATCATTATGATGATGTGATCGAGACGATTTTGATGGGAATGCTGTACGGAGCGCAGATCCAGACGATGATGCCGAAACTGCACAGCACGAATTTCGAGGGGATGGAGCTGATCCGTCCGTTATATTTGGTGCGTGAGGATGATATTAAAGCTTGGCGGGATTATAATGATCTGCACTTTATCCAGTGCGCCTGCAAGTTTACCGACACCTGTACAACTTGTAATAATGAGGAAAATCAGTCTAAGCGTGTTGAGATCAAGGAACTGATCAAGCGATTGAAACGGGTGAATCCATATGTGGAAGGTAATATTTTTAAGAGTATTGAAAATGTAAATCTTTCTACGGTCATTGCATACAAAAAAGATGGCGTCAAACATTCTTTCCTGGAGGAGTATGATGACTAAATGCGGGAGTTTGCTAAGTGCATTGAGCACCGCAAAGATTTGAAAGCGTGCATGACACAAAATACTTTATATTATTAATTAAAAATGATATTGACTTCTTAAAATTAGCTGTAAATGATTAAAAAAATTAAATGGAACGGACTTTCATGGGAAGTATTGACCTTTGGTGAAGATAGGAATATGATGCGTTCATGCAAGAGCAAAGAAACAGGATCAAAGCTATTTGGTTTCTTTTCTCTTGTATGTAAGCTTACGAACCCTGGGGAATGACACAATTATTTTAGCACCAAAGGAGAGAGCCCATGTCAAAAGCATACGATCCATATGAGAATGTTATTGATGTCATGACGGAAGCGATGGAAGTCGGACACATCGATAAAAAAATGTTTGAAATCATTAAAAATCCACAGAGAGAAACAAAAGTATATTTGCCGGTTGAAATGGATGATGGCACGATCAAAGTGTTTGAAGGATATCGTGTACAGCATTCTAATATTCGTGGTCCTTTTAAGGGAGGTATTCGTTACCATCAGGACTGCACGTTATCGGAAGTGAAAGCGTTAGCAACTTGGATGTCCTTAAAATGCGCGGTAGCCAATATTCCTTACGGCGGGGCGAAAGGTGGCATCAAGGTAGATCCGTCTACGTTATCGGAACGTGAACTGCGCAATCTGACACGAAGATATACCTTTGCTATTGCGCCGATCATTGGTGCGGATACAGATATTCCGGCACCGGATGTCAATACCAATGCACAGACGATGGCATGGGTGTTGGACACCTACAGTCAGTTAAACGGAAAGCCTTGCCCGGGTGTAGTTACAGGTAAACCTGTAGAACTCGGCGGTTCACGAGGGAGAAATTCAGCAACCGGCCGTGGTGTAGTGATCAGTACAAAATTGCTGCTTGCCAAAGAAAATAAAGAGCTTGCCGGAACAAAGGTTGCCATTCAGGGAATGGGTAATGTCGGAAGTAATGCGGCAAAGATTTTTTATCATCGCGATGCGAAAGTGATTGCGATCAGTGATGTGTCAGGCGGCTTGTATTGTGAGGAAGGGTTGGATATTGACACGATCTGCACCTTTTTGGAATCTACCGGTAAACTGCTCAAAGATTACGAGGCGGATGGTGTCAGTCATATCAGCAATGCAGAAGTTCTTACTTGTGAATGTGATGTGCTTGTTCCGGCAGCACTGGAGAATCAGATCACGGCAGACAATGCCTCTGAGCTGCGCTGTAAATACATTGTAGAGGCTGCGAATGGACCAACCACGGAAGAGGCAGATAAAATATTAGAGAAGCGTGGCATCACGGTTGTACCGGATATTTTTGCAAATAGTGGTGGCGTGATCGTATCTTATTTCGAGTGGGTACAAAATATCCAGGAATTAACCTGGGAGCGTAATCAGGTAAATGAAATGTTAGAATCACTGATGACGAAATCCTTTACTGCAATCATGGATGTCGTAGAAGAGTGTAAATGTACGGTGCGCATGGCGGCCTATATTGTGGCACTGCGCAAGCTTATTTTCGCAGAAAACATGAAAGGAATATTCCCGTGATGTTATAACCTGCAAAATGCTATATAGTCATTGACATAATAAGCAATATGTGGTTGTGGAGGATTTGAGGTATGGGAAGTTTGAGTAACTAAAATTTCATCTTAAGAATTTCTTAAGAATTTGTTCATATTCTCTTCTTAAAAATATGTATAATAAATATCGTAGCAGGAATTAGAGGGACTTCCTGCTACAAGGTACATGATTTGATGTTCACGGAATATCAGATGAGAGGGAACCATAAATTTGAGGGACAATGAGGAGAGGATAATGAAGGGTATATTAAGAGGGGCATATTGTGTTGCTTTGAGCATTAGTATTTTTTTGTGTGGTGTAATATTGGCGCTATCTTGCAGAGGTATTACACTGTACAAAAAGGAATTACTGCAAAATGGAATGACAGTTGCAATTACACTATTTATGGCGGCTTGTATAGTAATGTTATGTGTTTATGGGAAGGACAGGCTGCAGACAACGAGACGTAAATTTTCCGTATTCCTGTTTTTATTGATCGGTTTGGCGCAGATCGCATTCTTATTATTGGTATCCAGACCAATGACGATCGCAGATCCGGCACGTGTTCAGAACGAGGCACTTGCCATGTTAAAATATCATCGCGGTCAGATGGATCCAACGAATTCTTATATGCAGAATTATGGCAACAATCATTTTATTACCATTTGTTTTTATTACTTTTATAAATTTTTGACGGATGTTGGCATTACAAAGGTATGGGTGCCTACGGTAGTGCTAAATGTTTTGGCAATTGATCTGGGTATTTTACTGATGTTCCTGTCTGTAAAAAAAATGCGCGGGATCGGTACGGCAAACTTTGCATTAGTATTATTTTTCTTGTGCCCGACAACCTATTTATGGCTGACTTCTGTGTATACCAATACGTTATCTTTTCCTTTTATTATGGGTGTTTTGTATCTGGGACTCATTGACAAGCCGGCAAAAAGATGGCGGATGGCGGTACACGATGTGTTATTGGCAGTCGTTATGGCGGTTGGTTACCGTGTGCGTCCGACAACGATCATTCCAATCATTGCGCTGGGGTTATATTTGGCGTTGCGTCTCGTCGCAGGCTGGCAGAATCGCCGTGCTTTAAGGGCATCAGAGACAATGGAAACGGAGAATGCTTCGGAAGAACAGCAGCATAGCAGACAAAGGGTATTGGAGGGTGCAGTTCGTGTCGGACTCGTTGTCTGCGTGAGTATGGCAGTGTTATTTTCCAGCAGCAATTTGGTAGCAAAGCATGTTGATGCGAAGAAGTTTAACCAGCAGTTTCCTGTTGTACACTGGGTCATGATGGGAATGAATGAAAAGAGCAAGGGCGGTTTTAATCGTAACGACCGGAGATACACCTCTTCGTTCCCGACCAAGGAACAAAAGCAGAAAGCAGATATCGCTCGCTTGAAACAACGTGTCAAAAAGATGGGTCCGGTTGGTCTTGCCAAGCATTTTGGTAATAAAATGATGCGTGTATGGGCAATGGGCGATGATGATGGAATAACGAATGCGCAGTATGCATATCAATATCCACCGTTCTTTCGTTATTTTGCAGGAAAGCAAAATGCATGGTTTATGATCTATATGCAGGCCTTTCGTATTGCGATGTTATTTTTGATGTTGTGCGCAATGTGCAGACAGTTTCTGCAGAGAGAAGCAGCACCGGGGGCAATGTATACGCTTACGTTTGCGGGCGCAGTTATGTTTTTTATGCTGTGGGAAGCCGGCAAGCGATACAATATATGCTTTACCGGAGTGTGTCTTTTACTCATGGCAGAAGGGGCTGATGGATTTACAAATACTGTTTTTAACAAAGGGGATGCGTGGCTTAAAGCACATTTCAACGGAATGCGGCTGCACGCTGCCAGATTGGTGGTGCTTGCGGTTGGTCTGTTCTGCTTTGCCGGAAGTTTTGCGGCGGCGAACCAGCTTAGTCATCCTAGAACATACGTAGAGATTCCGTATTTTAATTCCAAACGTGGAAAGGATGAAGAGCCGATTCGTTGGCGGTATCATAAGAATCCAAAAGTTTTGGAACAGACGATTGAACAAGGGCAGTTGGAATGGCGTAATCGTTGGAACCGTATTCGACTGTATTTCTGGAATCTTGCACCAAACGAATCGGGTGATGAGTATCGTATTCAAGTGCTTGCACTGGACGATAAAGAGGTTTTATATGATAAGACGATCGCACCAAATCAGGTGAAGCGGGAAGGCTATACGATCGCAATTGCAAAGAATAAGCTCAAACAGAGAGATTCGCAGATCGGTTATTTGATCCGTTTGACACACGTAAGTGCAAGCGACCGCCTGATACCGATGGTATGCAGATTTCCATTGTTAGATCCTTATCCATACGGCGAATTAAAGGTGGATGGACAGTATAAAGATTGGGATCTATCGATGAAAATTTTTCGCAAGAAAAATGCATAACATAGAGAACACAGAATGTTCACAAAATTTATTAGCACTCACTATTGACGAGTGCTAATAATAGTGGTATAACATAATCAGAACAAGGAAAAGGAAATGCTTAGAAGAGTTTCTGAGTATTTCAGTAGTGACAGACTATATAGTCTGTACAGAGTTGGAAGGAGCGATGACTTATGTTAATGCCAAGTATTTTTAGTAGAGATTTTATGGATGACCTTTTTGATATGCCACAGAGAACTTACGCCAAGAGCTATTCAGCGAATGGATTAATGAAAACGGATATCAAGGAGTCCGAGGAAGGATTTACGGTAGAGATGGATTTGCCGGGCTTTTGCAGAGAAGATATCAGTGCAGAGCTGAAGGATGGTTATCTGACCGTTACAGCAACTGCTAAGAAAGCAGAGGAGAATACTTCGGACAAGAAAGAGAAGTATGTTCAGAAGGAACGTTTCCATGCAACTTGCAACCGCAGCTTTTATGTTGGTGACAATATGAAACAAGAAGATATTAAGGCGAAGTTTGAAAACGGTGTTTTGACATTACAGGTGCCAAAGAAGGAAGAGATTCCGGAGGAGCAGACCAAGAAGTTTATTACGATTGGTTGATCATCAATGCAAACTTCCCATACGAAAGGCTGCAGGGAGGTGGAGTGAATGAAGACGAAGCAGGATTATTATGACACCTTAGGGATATCAAGGGATGCGGATGATGCGTCGATTAAGCGAGCCTACCGTAAAATGGCCAAGAAATATCACCCGGATATGAATCAGGGTGATCCGAATGCTGAGCAAAAATTTAAGGAAGTTACGGAAGCTTACAATGTGTTAAGTGATAAGGAAAAGAAGAAACTTTACGATCAATTTGGTTCTGCAGCATTTGAGGAAGGTTTTGATCCGACCGGCGGCACGGAATTTCACTATTCCGGTGGCGATGCATCGGGGATGTATGGTGATATTTTTGATAATCTTTTTGGTGGCAAAGGCGGTTTTAGCGGACACTTTGGTTTTGGTGACGGTACATCGTGGCACAGTAGCGATGGAAAAACCTGGAATACAGGTGATGGTGGATCATGGCATGTGGGCGGCGATTATGGCAGATCGAGCTTTTTTGACACCTATGAAGATGCCGGTCGGAAATCAGGTCAGGATGCGAGGGCGCACATTTCGATCACTTTTGACGAAGCAGTGTATGGATGTGACAAGGTCATTACTTTGCAGGATGGAGAGCGCGGTCAGAGCAGAACGCTGCATGTGCACATACCGGCAGGTATTGACGATGGCAATCGCATTCGCTTAAAAGGTGAGGGACATCCGGGAGTTTATGGTGCACCCAAAGGTGACCTTTATCTGCAGGTATCTGTCGGCACAAAACCGGGTTTTGAGCGTAAGGGCTTGGATGTTTATACGAAAGTCAATGTACCATATACGACAGCAGTGCTTGGGGGCAATGCCCGCGTGCACACGCTATACGGAGATGTTGACTGTAAGATCCGGGAAGGAACGCAGAGCGGTACCAAGATACGACTAAAAGGAAAAGGTGTTGTATCCAAAAAGAATGCATCTGTGCATGGGGATCAGTATGTTGAAATCGGAATTGAAGTTCCGAAACATTTGTCGTCACAGGCAAGGCAGAAATTGCGCGAATATGCGGAGGCAAGCTAATCCTATAATGTAGCCAGATCATATCAACAAAGAGAATAATTCTTGATAAACTGTTCATAATTAAGATAGAAACTGTAGGTTATTGAGAGCAGAAACGAGGAGAATTATGATCTTAAAACAAAATGAAATTGATGTGATCACAGAATTGCAGACACAGGAAAAGAATTGTGTGGAAAAGTACCGCCGTTACAAAGAGCAGGCAAAAGATGAGGAATTGAAAAATCTGTTTGGTGAGATCGAGCAGCTCGAACAAAAACATTACGATACACTGGGGCAGGTACTGAATGGTGATGTGCCATGTTGTGACTGCAATGATTCCAGAGGAAAAGACTATGCGCCAACTGCAACGTATAGTACAGCCGGAGATAGTGAGGATAAGCAGGCGGATAATTTCTTGGTTACTGATTGTATCGGCACGGAAAAGATGGTTTCTTCGGAGTATAATACAAATGTGTTTCGCTTTGGAGAACCTTCAGTTCGTAAACTGCTTGCAGATATTCAGGTCGAGGAACAGAATCATGCAGAGATGTTATATAAATACAAAACAGTAAATGGAATGTCATAAAGTATAAAGATATTTCCTAACAGATAAGTAAAGGGGCAAGGCTTGTGTCTTGCCTTTTTTAATTAATAGGAAACTGCTGTTTTGTAGCGGGGCATCACCAAGAATTGCTTTAGTTTTTTTGATGGCAGGATAATTTACTATGTCGGCTGCAAAATAGTCATTGATTTACTGACATAATAAGCGATATGTGGTTGTGAAAAACGGTGGGGTATGGGAAGTTTGAATATCTTGTTCGAAAAATGGAGCTTGACGAGGAAGAGGAAAACACGTAATATAGTATCCGATACTACGTACAGAAGTAAACGGTGCCGCAATGGCATATGAAGTGACGAAATGTCGGAAAGGAAAGAAGTATGAAATCATTACGTATAGGAGATATTACGCTAGAGAAGCCAATTATTCAGGGAGGTATGGGAGTTGGAGTCAGTCGAGGCAGATTGGCAGGCGCTGTATCTGCCTGTGGAGGCCTTGGTGTGATCTCCTCGGCACAGATCGGATACGATGAACCGGAATTTGCAACGGATCAAGTACTTGCGAATGAAAAAGCAATACGTAAGCATATCGCACTGGCAAAGCAAATATCCGGGGATAAGCCGGTCGGTATAAATATCATGGTGGCATTGAAGCATTACGAAGATCATGTGCGAACGGCAGTTGATGCCGGAGTAGACGTCATTATATCAGGAGCCGGATTACCGATGCGGTTACCGGAATATGTCGGGGATTCCGGCTGCAAGATCGCACCGATCGTTTCATCTGTCAAAGCGGCGCAGATCATACTTCGCCAGTGGAAAAAGAAGTACTGCAGGACAGCCGACTTTATTGTTATAGAAGGTCCTAAGGCGGGAGGCCATCTTGGATTCAAAAAAGAGGACATTGCGACAATTACGGCGGAACAGTATGAGCAGGAGATAAAAAATATTATTCAAGTCGTACGAGAGTACGAACAGGAATTTGCTTGTAAAATCCCGGTTATAGTTGCCGGTGGCATTTTTGATCATAAAGATATAGAACATGCTTTGGAAATCGGGGCTGACGGTGTTCAGATCGCATCACGTTTTGTTGCAACAGAGGAGTGTGATGCTTCGGATGCGTATAAGCAGGCATATATTAATGCAAAAGCAGAGGACATTACTATTGTCATGAGCCCGGTTGGGATGCCGGGACGTGCGCTCAACAATGTATTTGTTCAGCGTGTGAGCCGACAGCGGGAAGAGATCAAAAAATGCTACAATTGTTTGGCTAAATGCAATCCTGTTGAAGTGCCGTACTGCATCACCAAAGCACTTATATCAGCAGTGCAGGGAGATTTGGATCATGGTCTGATATTTGTGGGAGCGAATGTTGATAGAATTGATCGAATGACCTCCGTGCAGGAGCTGATGGCGGAACTTACAAACTGAAACTTCCCACACCTCATTATCTCACGCAACCACATATTGCTTATTATGTCAAAGCATGCTAAGTGTTTTGCAGCCACAATATAGCGGCTTCTGCCGACAGAGAACTATAGTAATTGCCTTGCTTCCGGTATGGGAAGTTTTAGTTACAAATTAATAAAATTTGCGTTTTTTTGACTTGTGATTTGCCTTGTAACCATAGAGGAATATCGTTATAATGTAATAAATATATAATGACAGGGGAGCAGGTAAGCATATGAAAAAGGCGATTAGTATAGGAATACAAGGTTTTTCTGATCTGAGAGAGCAGGATTGCTTTTTTGTGGATAAAACAAATTTTATAAAAGAATGGTGGGGAAAACGGGATGTTGTAACATTGATCACGCGTCCACGCCGTTTTGGTAAGACATTAAATATGAGTATGCTGGACTGCTTCTTTTCTAATAAATATGCGAACAGGGCGGATCTGTTTGAGGGGCTTTCTATATGGCAGGATGAAACGTATCGGAAACTGCAGGGAACATATCCTGTGATCTTTTTGAGTTTTGCTGCTGTGAAAGCAGGCAATCTGGAGGATGCAAAAACCCAGATCAAGCAGGAGATTACAAGGCTGTACTGGGAAAACAGGAATCTCATGAAAGAAGATATTTTTGGTGAGGATGAGCGTGAATTATATTACCGGACAACAGTAAAGATGGATGATGTTACGGCACAGGATTCTTTGAGAAATTTGTCTGTCTGGATGGAACGTTATTATGGCAAGAAGGTCATCATTCTTTTGGATGAATATGATACTCCGATGCAGGAGGCGTATGTTCAGGGATACTGGGATGAATTTACGTCTTTTGTGAGAAGTCTGTTTAATGCGTCTTTTAAGACAAATCCTTATCTGGAGCGAGCAATTATGACGGGAATTACCAGAGTATCCAAGGAGAGTATTTTTTTCGATTTAAATAATTTACGTGTCGTAACGACGACTTCCAATCTGTACGCAGATTGCTTCGGTTTTACGGAGGAGGAAGTTTTTGCTGCACTGGATGAGTATGGAATGAGCGATAAAAAGGATGAAGTGAAACAGTGGTATGATGGTTTTACTTTTGGAGAACACAGAGACATTTACAATCCGTGGTCCATTACAAATTATCTGGATGAACATAGATTATATCCATACTGGGCATCCACAAGCTCCAATGGGCTTGTGAGCAGATTGATCCGGACGGCATCTGCAGATGTGAAGGAGAAGATGGAGGATCTGCTGCGGGGACAGGCGATCACTGTAAATTTTGACGAGCAGATCGTATATAACCAGTTGGATGACAATGAGGAGGCGATCTGGAGTCTTCTGCTTGCCAGTGGTTATCTGAAAGTGCAGAATATAGACTACCGTGGGATTACTTTGGAACCATGGTACACGTTGGATATTACAAATATTGAGACACTGAGCATGTTCATGACAATGTTCCGGGGATGGTTTAAAAATAAAGATGCAAATTATAATGATTTCGTGAAGGCACTGTTAAAGGGCAGTCTCAAGGAAATGAATATTTATATGAATGATGTTGCACTTGCAACCTTCAGCAGCTTTGATACAGGAAAGAAACCTTCTGAGAAAGGTCAGCCGGAGCGGTTCTATCATGGATTTGTTCTGGGACTTTTGGTGGAATTGCGGGACAGGTATCAGATCCGTTCCAATCGGGAGAGTGGATATGGACGATATGATGTGATGCTTACACCGGTGACAGAGGTGGATGATGCCATTGTGATCGAGTTTAAAGTGCATGAACCGGATGAGGAGAAATCTTTACAGGATACGGTTCGAGTGGCTTTAGACCAAATCACAGAGAAGGACTATGATGCCGAACTGCTGGCACAGGGAATATCGGTAGACCGGATCCGTCATTACGGCTTTGCCTTTGAAGGAAAAAAGGTTTTGATCGGACAGGACGAAATTCAGAATGTAGCAGTGAGGAGGTGATTTTGTGTCAGAAACACAAAAACCATTTATTTTACACAGCGAATACAAACCTACCGGTGATCAGCCCCAGGCGATCGACGCTTTGGTCAAAGGTTTTGAAGAGGGCGACCAATTCCAGACTTTGCTTGGTGTGACGGGTTCCGGTAAGACCTTTACGATGGCAAATGTCATTGCGAAGCTGAACAGACCGACTTTGGTCATTGCACACAATAAGACATTGGCGGCACAGCTCTACGGTGAGTTCAAGGAATTCTTCCCGGAGAATGCGGTGGAGTATTTTGTATCCTATTACGATTATTATCAACCAGAGGCATATGTGCCATCTTCCGATACGTATATTGAAAAAGATTCTTCGATCAATGATGAAATTGACAAATTACGTCATTCTGCAACAGCAGCACTGACGGAGCGGCGGGACGTGATCATTGTAGCCAGTGTATCTTGTATTTATGGTTTGGGAAGCCCTATTGATTATCAGAACATGACGGTGTCTTTGCGTCCGGGTATGTGCAAAGACCGTGATGAAGTGATCCAAAAATTAATAGAGATTCAGTATAACCGTAATGATATGGATTTTCAGCGTGGAACATTTCGTGTGCGTGGCGATGTTTTGGAGGTATTTCCGATTTCAGAAGCGGATCAGGCGGTTCGCATTGAATTTTTTGGTGATGAGGTGGATCGCATTGTTCAAATTGATGTACTGACCGGAGAGATTAAAGCAGAATTGGAACACATTGTTATTTTTCCGGCATCGCATTATGTTGTTGATAAAGATGCGATGGAGCGTGCGATCCGAACAATCGAGGCAGAGTTGGAAGATCGTGTGAAATATTTTAAAAGCGAAGATAAACTACTGGAGGCGCAGCGTATTGCTGAGCGAACCAATTTTGATATTGAGATGCTCCGGGAAACCGGTTTTTGTTCAGGTATCGAAAATTATTCGAGGCATTTATCGGGATTAAAGCCGGGAGAAACGCCACATACATTGATGGACTATTTTCCGGAAGATTTTTTGATCATGGTAGATGAGTCTCATATTACGATACCACAGATACGAGGCATGTATGCGGGAGATCGATCCAGGAAGACTACACTTGTAGACTATGGATTCCGTCTGCCATCTGCATTAGATAACCGTCCGCTGAATTTTGATGAATTCGAGTCGCATATCAATCAGATGTTATTTGTATCGGCGACACCGAATGTATATGAGCAGGAACATGAGCTGGCGCGTGTTGAGCAGATCATACGGCCTACCGGACTATTGGATCCGGAGATTTCTGTTCGTCCGGTGGAGGGGCAGATTGATGATCTGGTAGGTGAGATCCGAAAGACGATCGATGCAGGAAATAAGGTTATGGTAAATACGTTGACAAAACGTATGGCGGAAGATCTGACGGACTATTTGAAGGAAATTGGGATTCGGGTGCGTTATCTGCATTCAGATATTGATACGCTGGAACGTTCGGAGATTATTCGTAATATGCGGTTGGATGGATTTGATGTATTAGTCGGTATTAATTTGCTGCGAGAGGGATTGGACATTCCGGAGATAGCACTGGTTGCTATTTTGGATGCTGATAAGGAAGGATTTCTTCGCTCAGAGATTTCTCTTGTTCAGACGATTGGCAGGGCCGCACGTAATTCAGAAGGACGGGTTATTATGTATGGTGATGTCATGACAGATTCGATGCGCCATGCCATTGATGAGACGAATCGAAGACGAAAGATTCAGATGCAGTACAATGAGGAGCACGGTATTACGCCACAGACGATCAAGAAGGCGGTACGTGATCTGATCAGTATATCGAAGAAAGCCGACGGCAACTCAGGCGATATTGAGAAAGATCTGGAATCTATGAGCAAGAAAGATTTGCAGCAGTTACGTAAGAAGTTGACGAAACAGATGCATGCGGCCGCAGCAGAGTTAAACTTTGAACTGGCAGCAACGTTGAGAGATCAAATGATGAAAGTTGTACAGCAGCTGAATGAGTAAAATTCTGCCGTCAAAGGTTATATAAATCAGTGTTGGCGAATAATCGCAGATAGGGTATAATGATTGGGTAATGTAATGGTGAACGTAAGGATTCGACAGATATTCTAGAGAGAAGGGCAATAAAATTTTAGAGTATGCCTTATGTTTATTTCAAGAAGGGAGAAAAAGAATGACAAAGAAATGGCGGCGCGTATATGCGTGGGTGCTGACCGTGGCAATGGTCTTATCTATGGCAAATCTGCCGATTACCATTGCAAAGGCAGCATCGACACAGAATCTTACCGTGAAGAGCGGAGCAACCAGTGTAACGATTGCTAAGAATGAGTATGGCGATGATTATATTGGCGATATGTTTTTTAACATACCGGATGCCTTGAAAACGAAGAGTGCAATCTCTTCGAACAAGGTGACTTCCATGACGGTAAAGATCACGATCAAAAGTTTTACACAGGGAAGTGGCGCAAAAGCGCAAGCATTTATTTTTGCACAACCGGATGCATCGGGTGATTGGAATTGGAATCAGTCTTCGACTGCAGAGCTGGTTACCGGCAGTCAGTTAACGCTTAACTATTCCTTTGCGGATATGGATTGGAAAGGTGGAACAACGCTGGGAAATCTTGGCGTGCGTTTTGCCAATGCAGCCGAGGGGAGTACCGTGTCCTATTCTGTTGACTCTGCGGTGATCAATATGGCGGACAGCGGCAGCAGTGCGACAAGTAAGCCAAGCAGCGCGACAAGTAAGCCAAGCAGCACAGCAAGTGCCGGTGGCAATGTTTCGGCAGACCAGATTGCGATCACGAGAAGTGTTGGCAGTGGAACAAATGATTATTATGCAGAATACAGTTTTTCTATCACAAATAACAGCAGCGAAACGGTTAGAGGTATTCAGATTTTAATACCGACATCGGGATCGGTTGACGTTGGCTATGTTGAGGGATTTTCTGCAGTGTATGATGCGGCGCTGGGAGGCGTTGTGGCATATTATTCGACAGAGATTGCAGCGGGAGCAACGGTTAGCAGCTCTTCTAATAAAGTTGGTTTTGGAAAACAGCCGTCTATTTCCGTTGGAGAATCTAATGTCATTGCTGTAAATTGTGCAGGTCCAAGTACCGGTGATGAACTGAATTATGAATTAACCGGACGTAAAGATGTTGCATATGCGGACACTCCGGTCGGCAGACATGGTAAACTGTCAGTACAGAAGGTTGACAGCTATGCGGCACCGATCATGGTGGATCAGAATGGTGTGCCGACACAGCTTCGTGGAGCCAGTACCCATGGTATGCATTGGTTTCCGCAGTATGTCAATCAGAATGCGTTCCAGACATTGCGTGATGATTGGGGAATCAATATGGTTCGATTGGTCTGTTATCCACGCGACGTTGGATCGGTTGGATATTTGACGGGTGGAGACAGTACCAAACAGCAGCTTGATACATTGATTCAAAATGGTGTCGATTATGCAACCAAGCTCGGAATGTATGCGTTGGTAGACTGGCATGTGCATGCTTACAATCCAAATGAGTATTTGAAAGAGGCAAAGATATTCTTTACAAAGTACGCAACAATGTACAAGGATCATGATAACGTGTTATATGAGATTTGCAATGAGCCGACAGGCACAAATTGGTATAGTGGCAATGGCAAAGATCTTTATACATATTGTAGTGAAGTCATTAAGACGATACGTGACATTGATCCGGATGCGATCATTATATGCGGAACGAATACTTGGTCACAGGATGTCGATCAGGTAGCGGCTAAGCCGATGAAAGCTCTTGGTTATGAAAACATCATGTATACGTTCCATTTTTATTCCGCAACGCACAAAGAGAATTTAATGGAAAAAGTACGTCTGGCAACCAAGGATGGAACACCGATCTTTGTTACCGAATTTGGTATATGTTCAGCAGATGGTAATGGAAGTTATGACACGGAAAATGCGGATCGGTGGATCGCGTTGTTGGACGAATTAAATATTAGTTTTGCATGCTGGAGTTATAGTAATTGTAATGAAAAATCGGCGTATTTTAAGAGCAGCTGCAGCAATGCCGGGGGCGATTGGACAGCAGATGATCTGACAACAACCGGTAAGTGGCTGATCAATACCTGTCGAGCACACGAGGAGAAAGAAAATGCATCCTATCCGGCAGTATCACCGTCAGCAGAACCGACGAAAGCACCGACGGTAACGGAAAAGCCAACGGCAGAACCGACGAAAGCACCGACGGTAACCGTAAAACCAACGGCAGAACCGACGAAAGCACCGACGGTAACCGAAAAGCCAACGGCAAAACCGATAAAAACGCCGACACCAACGGCAGAGCCAACAAAAGCGCCGGAACCAACGGCAGCACCGATAAAAACGCCGGAACCAACGGCAGAGCCAACGAAAGCACCGGAACCAACGGCAGCACCGATAAAAACGCCGACACCAACGGCGGAACCGACGAAAGCACCGGAACCAACGGCAGCACCGATAAAAACGCCGACACCAACGGCAGCACCGACGATAACATCGGTACCTAGTGATGATCCGACTGAAAGTGCTGCTCCAAGTGAGAAACCAACGATCACACCAACGCAGAAGCCGGGAATTCAGGCGACCGGAATGCGCGTTATTGCCAGTGTGAAAAAGGTAAGTAATCTTCCGGTAAAATCGAAATTGCAGCTTGCAGCAGGAAAGAGCATGCAGCTTACGGTGACTTTGTTGCCGACAGGAGCTAAGCCTCAGAAACTAACGTATACCAGCAGTAAACCATCAATAGCAAAAGTAAGCGGTAGTGGTAAGATTGTTGCTGGTAAGAAAGCCGGAACGACAGTGATCACGATTCGTACAGCGAATGGATTGCAAAAGAAAATTACCATTCGCGTTATGAAAAAAGCGGTGAAGAAGATCAAACTGTCTGGCGTTAAGAAGTTAAAGGTTGGTAAGAAACTCAAACTGAAAGCCAAGATCACGCCTAAGAAAAAGTATGCGTCTGCCACGGTATTCTGGGTATCTGGTAATACTAAAATTGCAACAGTGACACAGAGCGGTGTTGTAAAAGCGAAGAAGAAAGGCAAAGTTAAGATTACTGCAATTGCAACGGATGGCAGTGGTAAGAAGAAAGTGATCAAACTTACCATTAAATAAATTTTAACAGATCGACTTAGAAATAAGTGGTAAATATGCCTTTTGAAAATTTAGAAAAAGAACAACCAAGTATTGGTTGTTCTTTTTTGCTTTATAGGAAACTTGTCGTTTCCTATAAAGCGAAAAACGCTCCGCGAGGATGCGCATCTCGCAGAGAAGAAGTTAGCTGTAAACAGCACCGCTCGAGCGCGAAAGAGTCGCAAGCGACTCTTTGTTCTTTAATCGGAAATTGCTGTCTGGCAATCTTAATTTTTTCTTAAGGAAACGGACATATATTACAGCCATAAATGTTGTAATATATAACCAAGGAGAAAATTATAAGCTCCATCGTAATATTACTATTGTAGCAAAACGGACAGCGCGATCAATTGTCCAACATAGAAAGGAGAGAGTAATATGAGGATGAAAAAATATGTAATGACGCTGGCATTATGTATCGCTGCAGGAGTTATGCTGACTTTACCGGTGCAGGCAGATGCAAAGTCAACCGGGAAGTTGAGCAAAAACATCAAATGGTCTTTGAACTCTGATGAGACAGTATTGACAATCACAGGAAAAGGAACGGTGGATATCCGTAAATTTCGTAAAGAGGGAAGATACAAATGGCCTGGTTCAGAAGCGGGACAGCCGGCAATTTTTGACAAGCTGGTGTTTGGAGAGGGGATCACAACAATTTCATCTGGCTTTTTTTGTATTGAGGGTATCAAAACGATTTCACTGCCAAAGAGCTTTAAGAAGATCAAAGCGTCCAATGAAATGGATGCCGTCAATGGCTCTTTTGAACCATACAGCACGACATTAAAGAAACTTCAAGTGTCTAAGAAAAACAAGAAGTTCTCTGTCAGTAAGGGCATCTTGTATTCAAAGGACAAAAAGAAGTTGTACATTTATCCAAGTGGCAAGACGGAGAAAAAATTTGCAATACCTTCCAAGGTAACCAAAATTTGCAGACGTGCCTTTTATGGAAATTCCATAGAGAGTGTTATTATGGGAAATAAGTTGCGTGAAATTGGTCGGCAGGCTTTTGCGAAAACGGAGTTAAAGTCTGTAAAGCTTCCAAAGTCGTTGAAAATTATTGAAGATTCTGCGTTTGACAGCACTCAGATTTCATCTGTAGAATTGCCAAAGGGCCTTAAGCGGGTAGGAAATCATGCGTTTGGAAACATCAAAGATTTATCGACAATCATCGTACGATGCAATTGTAAACTAAATTATGTGTTTGCAGACAGTGGTTTTCAAACAAATCTTCAAACCTATGACCGAGAGAACTATACGGATTTTCGAATTGTATTGGGTAAGGAATTAAATGCAACAATATATCGTTTGTTTGCTGATTTTGCAGATCACATAAGACTTGGCAAGATGAAAGTTGAAGTTGAGAAAGGCAATAAGACATATTACATCAAAGACGAGGCGGTATACGCTAAACGAGGGGATCGTCTGAAAGAGAGCTTTAAGAAGTTAAATGGTAAAGAGCAATCATAAGAAGGGAGTGATTTTTATGAAAAAATGGAGACAGGTAGCAGTAGTCATGCTTTGTCTGATGGCAGCGTTGACTATGACAATGACAGCAGATGCCAAGACAAAGAAAAAGCAGCCGAGCGGTAAAGTATGCAGTGGGGTGAAATGGACATACAATAAAAAGAGTAAAACATTAACCATAACTGGAAAGGGATATGCTAAAATTACCGGGTTTTATGACAAATCACTGAGCAGTTATGAGTGGCCGTGCTCGGAAGATTCTGTATTGCCGGTGTTTACGAAGATTAAATTTGGAGAGGGGATTACGCAGGTCGATTATCGATATTTTGCAATGGAGGGCATCAAGCAGATATCGTTGCCAAAATCTTTTAAAAAGATTAAGTATGCAAGCCCAGTTCGTGTCAATGGAGCTTATGAAGGCTGGAGTACAACCTTAAAAAAGATTTCTGTAAATAAAAAGAATCGTAACTTTTCATCATCAAAAGGTGTGTTGTATTCGAAAGACAAAAAGACAATTTACATATATCCTTCGGGCAAAAGTGTCACCAATTATAAGTTATCCGATAAGGTGACGACGATCGCACCGTATGCATTTTATGCAGCGGATATGAAATCAATTCAGCTTTCTTCAAAGCTAACAACTATTGGAGAGTGTGCATTTCAGTATTCAACAGTCAAGACAGTTACCGGCGGCAAAAAACTTCGAGTGATAGGACAGATGGCTTTTTATGAAGCCGATGGATTGACCAACTTTGCCTTTGACAGTGCGCTTAGAAAAATAGGCAGCAATGCGTTTTATGCCTGCAGGCTGCAAAGTGTAACTCTTCCGGAAAAACTGGTATCTGTAGGAAGTTGTGCGTTTATGGCAAACGAAGAATTGCGTTCTTTGACGATATTATGCAGATTAAATCTGGGAGAAATCTTTCTGCTTTGTACGAAAAAAATGAATTATAGCAAGTCGGAATATGATTACCGACCAATTACGGTAAAGCTTGGGAAGAATGCTACCGGACCGCTAACGACACTCATAGACGATTTGGGGCAGCAGATCACTTTTGAGGTGGATAATGCCAATCCGATATATTACGTGAAAGCCGGGGTGCTTTATAAGAGAAAGGGAAACGAAGTATGCTATCCCCAAAAAGCATCTTAATATCTTGCAATATGCATAATAAAATATATAATTAAAATATATTTTTGTAAAAATTGTACATGAAATTTTAAAAATCATGTTGCAATACTACTACGAAAATGTTAAGATAGTTTTCGTAGCAAAAGAAATAACTCATGGGGGAGTTATTTCGATAATGTATTGGGCGTGATTGGGATGTAGAAAGACATTTTTTGTGGGGACAAAGGATGTCTTTTTATTGTACGTGATGGTGACGGATATCGTTAATGTGTTTGCTTCTTTTTTCATGAATTAATATCAAAAATATGTGGATTTTTTGGGATTTATCGGTATAAATATTGGGAAAGTATCGGTATTTCTTATGGATTTCTATTCATATTTTTTGGTGATGATTTGTGTTATTTTGTCACAAAAAACGCACAAGTTTCTCAATCTGCCGGGAAGGAGAAGGATTATGGCTTTTCGTAAAAAAGCACTTGCTATTGTCATGAGTATGGCAATGGTAGCAACTTCGCTGTCAATTCCAACAACGACAGCCAAAACGGCGGAAGCCGCCGGCACAACATTTAACAACCTTAATCAATCGCAGATTACAGAGGCGATGGGTGTAGGTTACAACCTTGGTAACTCATTGGAGGCTGCAAGTTCCGGAACACCGAATGAAACAGCATATGGCAATCCAAAATTAACAGAAGACTTAGTTTTGGCAGCCAAAGACGCAGGATTTAAATCTATCCGTATTCCGGTATCCTATCTTAGCATGATTGACGACAACAATGGATACAAGATCGACTCTTCTTGGTTAGATCGTGTACAGCAGGTTGTTGATTATTGCGTTGACAATGATATGTATGCAATTGTCAATATGCATGGAGACGGTTATACGACAGTAACAGGTGGCTGGTTATTATGCGGCAGTTCTGATCAGACCAAGATCAAAGCAAAATATAAAGCGTGCTGGGAGCAGATTGCAGATCGTTTCAAAAACTATGATGAGCATCTGATCTTTGAGTCCATGAATGAAGAATTTGATGGAACTTATGGAACACCTAGCAGAACGGCTTATGCAAATATAAATGCCTACAATCAGATTTTTGTGGACACCGTAAGAAAAACCGGTGGAAACAATGATCAGAGATGGTTATTGATTCCGGGATGGAATACCAATATTGATTACACGGCGGAGGATTACGGATTTGCACTTCCTACCGATGATTATCTGTCTTCTAAGATTGCATCAGGCGAAAAGAGAATTATGATCTCTGTACATTATTATGATCCATGGGATTTCTGTGGAACAGAGTCCGGTGCAACCACACAGTGGGGAGACAGTATTACGGATTATTCGAAGAGAGCAAGCTGGGGTGATGAGTCCTATATGGCATCTCAGTTCAAAAAGATGTCCAGCAAATTCGTTTCACAGGGATATCCTGTGGTGATCGGTGAATTTGGTGCCATCAATAAAGCAAGTTATGACAGCCAGAATAAAGTTTGCCGTGCAGAGTATTATCAGAAAGTCTGCTATTATGCAAAGCAGTATGGATTGATCCCGGTAGCTTGGGACAATGGATACAACGGAGACTATGGTTTTGCGATCATTGACCGTTATTCCAACAAGGTTGTTCATCAGGAATTGATGGACGCTATGATGGAAGTGTATGGTGGTAATGAGTCCGCAACGGCAACAGGCATTCAGTTAAACAAGAGCGAGTTGACAATTCACATTGGTGACGAAAAACAGCAGCTTACAGCAGCATTAACACCATCGGACAGCAAGGATAAAGTTCTTTGGAGCTCCAGTGATGAGTCAGTAGCTACCGTTAATTCCAAAGGTCAGGTAAGTGCAGTAGGAGCAGGAACTTGTACGATCACTGCATCTGTTCCATTAGGATACAAAGCAACCTGTAAGGTGACGGTACCACAGGCCAACTATGTACGTGCGAAATTATATTTATTAGAGACAGCAAGCTGGCAGTCAGTCATCAGTGATGAATATGTTGATATTTATTCAGAAGGAGGAAAATTCTCCTTGTCCTTAGATGCAACTAAGAGTCAGTTGCAGAATATTGGTTCTTTGTATATCAAAGATATCAATGTTGCTGATGATGAGGCATCTGTATTTGACAAAGCAACTTTGAAAGTAACATCATTTGAAATTAACGGACAGAAATATACCATGAAAAATGGAAAATTTACGTATGATGTTTCACAGAAAGCATCAGATGATGGATTGATCTGTCCAGTCTTTAATTTCTCATTTATTAATGTGTGGGCGAATACACATGTAAACAACGTAACTGTGGAAAATGCAAATTACAAGGCATATTTCAATAATGTAAATTACCAGACAACGAATAAGGTAACCATGAACTTTGAGGTGTCCGGTATTAATGGTGGCAGTGATGTTCAGCCAACAGCAGCACCAACAAAGGCACCAACAGTAGCACCAACAAAGGCACCAACGGTAGCACCAACAAAGGCACCAACGGCAGCGCCAACAAAGGCACCAACAAAGGCACCAACGGTAGCGCCAACAAAGGCACCAACGGTAGCACCGACGAAGGCTCCGACAGTAGCACCAACCACAGCTCCGACACAGTCACCGGTTATTTCAGATACGACGGAGATTGTATCTAACTTAGAGTCTACATATGCAACGAACGATCCACAGTGGTTGTTAAATGCATCTGACGATGATATTGTTACTGTAGTTTATACTTGTACAGATCCTTCCCATGGTAACTGGGGCATTTTAGGATGGGGTGCATCTGTAGACAATGTATGGCAGAGTGGTGATAATTATTCTGCGGCAAGTAATGCAACGGATAAAGTAACGAAGACATATACAGTCAAAGAATTAAAGGCAACCATGAACATTAAGAGCACATCAAAGGTTACCTATTTGTGCTTGTCTGCTTGGAACGGTGGCAAGATCGTAAGTCTTACACTTTCTAAAGTAGGTGGGGAGACTCCACAGCCAACCGTAACGCCAACAGTAGCACCGACAGCTACACCGACGGTAGCACCGACAGTAGCACCGACAGCTACACCGACAGTGGCACCAACAGTGGCACCAACTGTGGCACCGACAGCTACACCAACGGTAGCACCAACCACAGAGCCTTCCGGCGACAGCAAAGTAACAGGAGCCGTAAAGCTTACCAATAATTGGGGCAGTGGCGGAATTGCAGAGATCACTCTTACCAATAATACAGGTATCAGCTACACAGATGGCTGGACGGTAGAGTTTACCTTGGACCGTGAGATTACTTCTATGTGGAGCGGTACTTGTGAGAGCCTTGGCCACAACCGTTACCGCGTAAGCAATCCTGGATGGGATGGCAATTGGGCAAATGGTAAAACAATCACATTAAATTGTGGTGTTGGTGGAGGCAGCAACGTACCAGCGATCACAGATATCGTGATAAAATAATGAGCACTGTGTGCAATTATTAAGATATAATTATTAAGATATAATTGTTACAGATAAAGGAAGCCCTTACATTAGAGGTTCCGAGAACTCCTGCAACTGTTTTCAATATTAAGGAAAGCAGACAACGAGGTATCGGAGCCTCTTTTTTCTTATTATTGAAGATTATTTAGGTTGGCTTGATATTCGCGTGGTGATATACCCTCGTTTTTTTTGAAAACTTTACTAAAATAAAAACCATTACAAAAACCCAATTGATCAGCAATCTGCGTTACAGTAAACTGTTTGCTGGATAGTAAGATTTTGGCCTGCTCAATGCGGTATTTTTCAAGAAAAGCAAAAATAGTCTCACCAGTTACTTCCTTAAATTTACGGTTCATGTAATCAAAATTATGATGAAATTGTTTTTCTAAAAGGACACTTGTGATTTTTGTTTTGTAATTACTTTTCAGATAAGAAAGTAATGGGAGCGCGGAAAATGTGCCAATGTTATTTGGTGGAAATAACGCATTAATATGTGCACGACATATTTTTAACAGCAGCATTGCAAAATTACAATTTATCATGCTTTGATGATAAGGGCTACCCGGTACTGCATTGTTTGTGGCAGATATAATTTCATTAAGAACTTCATAATAAGAAGCTCCTGAAAGTGTTGCATTCTTTGGAATAAGTATTTGTTCGCATGGTTTGTACTGTAATGGGGAAGCATTAAGTTCACTATGCATTGAAAGAAATTGGTGATAAACTTCTTCTTCGGACAGCAACAGTTCTTTTTGTGGGTTCCATTGAAAATGAATATAGTAATAACTTACCGGAGAATTACTTTGGACACCAAAGTGGCATTTATCAGGACATAATAGCAGGGTCTGTCCGGCACTTAAGTGGTAAATAGTATCTTCTTCCTGCAAAAGCATACTGCCATTTGTGATGAAATATAGAATCCAGTCAGAGGGGGTGCGGCGAAAATGCTTGTTAGGAGCAGGAACAGAAACTGATCCGGACAATGTGACGTGTGGAAGAGATTGTAAATTGGTTATAAAATATGTTTGCTTCATAAACTACTCCTTAAAAGTCGCTATTATATATGCTTGCGTCGCTATAAATCATGGAATACCAGTTGCGAAAATGGTAACATAGGAAGAGCAATAAGTCAATTACGATTAAAGGAGGGAATGAAAATGCTGAAAAATAATAAAAGAAGTTTACAAGTGACAGCAATTGCTATAACCGTAACATTATTGCTTGTCGGAGCCTCTGGGCATGTGGCTGCAAAAGCGAAAAAAATAACGATCAATCATAAGAAAATGACACTTGCGATTGGTCAAAAACGAGCACTAAAAGTAAAAAATACAAAAAAGAAAGTGAAATGGATCAGTAAAAATAAAAAAGTTGCTATTGTTAATAAAAAAGGGATTGTTACAGCGAAGAAAAAGGGATCAGCAAAGATTGTTGCACGTATCGGAAAGAAAAAATATACTTGCAGAGTAACGGTTAAGCCTAACAAAAAGAGAGCAAAAATAAAGAGTACTAAGAAACCGACTTATACAATGCGTCCAATTGCATCAAAAGTACCGGTAGTGTCTCAAAAGCCGACGATTGTACCAACAGCAACGGTTAATCCGACGCCAACACCGATACCATTACCGACAGTGAAGCCGACACCTGTTCCGGATGAGGGGTGGCAGACCGGGAAGGTCAGCGGATCAGAAGAAGATTATAATAAATATTTTGCATTAAATATGAAACACTATACAAAGAAACAGGAGGGAACGGTGCTTGGAACGATTGAAAGCATTACGTATCCATCCAAAGTTGTTGGAGCAGAACGCGAAGCATATGTGTATTTGCCCCCACAGTACGATAGCAGCAAAAAATATCCGGTATTATACATGATTCACGGAATTGGCTGTGAGAGAGGACAGTGGGTTGGCATGTCCTTAAAAAATATATTAAGTAATATGATTTGCAGAGGTGAGGTTGCACCATTTGTAGCTGTTATACCAAGTGTTGTTCCAAAAGATGGAGTGTCGTCAAATACGCTGGGACCAGAGAATATTGGCGCATTCACCATGTTTGAACAGGAATTTTTACAGGATCTAGAGCCATATATTCTTGAAAATTTTGCCGTGTCATCCGACAGAAAAGATACCGGAGTATGTGGTCTGTCTATGGGAGGCATGGAGGCATTACATTTAGGATTTGCCATTAAAGATCATTTTAATTATATTGGATCTTTTTCAGCGGCACCGACATTGGATCAAAGTATATTAAATACGAATGGCTGGAAAAATGTACCGGAAACCGTACTCCTTTGTAGCGGGACAGCAGACACAACAATAGGAGATAATCCTTATAATTATCATAAAACATTGGAAGAGAACAAGGTGGATCATATTTGGTATATGTATCCGAACGGTACACATGAAGCAAAAGTATGGCAAAACGGATTGGTAAACTTTTTGCTTAGAAGTTATCGGTAACAAGAGAAAGTTTTCGTATGTAATTACGGAGACTTCGTAGATTATGCTTTCAAAATAACCTTTTATATTAAGGAACCGACATAAGTAGTAGGATAATGAAAATGTATAATGCATTTCTGAATAATTCCTACATATATGTCGGTTCTTGCATGTTATGGGGAAAGGGAGTGCTTGTAGAGAACAACATTCATTGAAACAAAATAGGACAATATGTTATGATATGTTATAACAATGATTGAGAGATCAATGCGGATGGCGGTCTGGCATCAAGATCCGGTGGTGTACTTTATGTATGGCCAATTGGTAAGATCGTGCTGATAGCGGTTGTGATCTATGTATTTTGTATGCTTGCAGGACATGTCAATAAGAAAATGATAAAAAATTAGCACTCACTCTTGACGAGTGCTAATAAAAGTGATATAACAATCATCAGAGGGACCAAAATAGTCAGATAGTGTACTACATAGTTCAGCATTAGCAGGCTATGTAGGCATATGGATTTGTTTGAGACAGAAAGGATTGGTGATTGTATGAATATCAGTAAATTTACACAAAAATCACAGGAAGTAGTACAAGGCTGTGAGAAAATCGCCATGGATCATGGTCACCAGGAAATCGGTCAGGAGCATATGCTATCCGCTATGATGACAGTAGATGATAGCTTGATCCGCAAACTGATCGAGAAAATGGGAATTGCACCGGAAGCATTTCAGGCGCAGATAGAAGGACTTTTACAAAAACGTCCAAAGGTTGTCGGCGGCGATCTTCGGATTGACAAATATTTAAATGAAGCATTGATTTATGCGGAAGATGAAGCAAAACGGATGGGAGATGAATATGTTTCCGTAGAGCATCTGTTTTTGAGTGTGTTAGCGCATCCGAGCAAAGAGATCAAGCAGTTGTTTAAGCAGTGTCAGATTGATCGAGAGCGATTTTTGCAGGTGCTTTCCGAGGTGCGCGGTAATCAGAGGGTTACCAGTGACAATCCGGAAGCAACGTATGACACGTTGGAAAAATATGGTACAGATCTGGTAGAACGTGCCAAAGATGGCAAGCTGGATCCGGTGATCGGACGAGATGCGGAAATTCGTAATGTTGTGCGTATTCTTTCACGTAAGACGAAAAATAATCCGGTCTTGATCGGTGAACCCGGTGTTGGTAAGACTGCCGCTGTTGAGGGCTTGGCACAGCGTATTGTTCGCGGAGATGTGCCGGAAGGACTCAAAGACAAGAAGATCTTTGCGTTGGATATGGGTGCCTTGGTAGCGGGTGCGAAATACCGTGGCGAATTCGAGGAGCGTTTGAAAGCGGTTCTTGAAGAAGTGAAGAAGAGCGAAGGACAGATCATTCTGTTTATTGATGAGCTGCATACGATTGTCGGTGCCGGCAAGACCGATGGCGCTATGGACGCCGGCAATATGCTCAAACCAATGCTTGCCAGAGGTGAATTGCATTGTATTGGTGCTACGACATTGGATGAGTATCGTATGTATATTGAAAAGGATCCGGCATTGGAACGTCGTTTCCAGCCGGTTATGGTCAATGAACCAACAGTGGAAGATACTATTTCAATACTGCGTGGCCTGAAAGAACGCTATGAAGTATTCCATGGTGTCAAGATTACGGATTCTTCGCTGGTGGCAGCCGCAACGTTGTCCAACCGATATATTTCGGATCGTTTCCTGCCAGATAAGGCGATCGACTTGATCGATGAGGCCTGTGCCATGATCAAGACAGAGTTAAATAGTATGCCGGCAGAACTCGATGAAGAGCGCAGACGTATTATGCAGATGGAAATTGAGGAGGCAGCACTTAAGAAAGAGACAGATCATTTGTCTGTGGAACGTTTGGAAGAACTGCAAAAAGAAATGGCAGAACTTCGCGATGATTTCAATGCTAAGAAAGCAAAGTGGGATAGCGAAAAGGCATCTGTCGATACGGTAAATAAGTTGAAAGAGCAGAGAGATGCGCTTCGTACAGAGATTGAAACGGCAAAGCGCAACTATGATCTGAACCGTGCTGCAGAGATCCAGTATGGACAATTGCCGGAGTTAGAGCGACAGCTTGAGGCAGCAGAAGAAAAGGCAAAAGCAGAAGATCGTACTTTGGTGCAGGAATGTGTTACCGAGGAAGAGATTGCCAAAATTATTTCTCGCTGGACAGGAATTCCGATCGCCAAACTTACGGAAGGCGAACGTGAAAAAACACTGCATTTGGAGGATGAACTGCACAAACGTGTCATTGGACAGGAAGAGGGCGTCCGTTTGGTCGCAGAAGCAATCTTACGTTCTAAGGCAGGTATCAAAGATCCTACGAAACCAATTGGTTCTTTCTTATTCTTAGGACCGACAGGTGTTGGTAAAACGGAACTTGCTAAGAGCTTGGCGGCATATTTGTTTGACGACGAGACGAATATGGTTCGTATCGACATGAGTGAATATATGGAGAAACATTCCGTGGCTCGTCTGATCGGAGCGCCTCCGGGATATGTTGGATATGAAGAAGGTGGACAGCTCACCGAAGCAGTACGCCGTAAACCGTATTCTGTTGTACTGTTTGATGAGATTGAAAAAGCACATCCGGATGTGTTTAATGTATTATTGCAAGTGTTGGACGATGGCCGAATTACTGATTCACAGGGTCGTACCGTTGATTTCAAAAATACAATATTAATATTAACTTCTAACATTGGTTCCTCATATTTGTTGGAAGGCATTGATGAAAATGGAGAGATCAGCGAAGAAGCACGTAAAGCGGTATTGGATCAACTGCACGCTTCTTTCCGTCCGGAATTTTTGAATCGTTTGGATGAAACGATCCTCTTTAAGCCGCTTCGTCCGCAGGATATTACCGGTATTATTGATATCTTGCTTGCAGAGCTGAATGAACGTTTAGCAGAAAAAGAATTGCATGTATCTTTGACAGATGCTGCCAAAGCGTTTGTTACAGAGCAGGCATATGATCCATCCTTTGGTGCACGTCCGTTGAAACGGTACTTGCAGAAGAATGTAGAGACACTGTTAGCCAAAAAGATTCTTCGTGGCGATGTGCATATGGGCGAGGAGATTGTGCTGGATGTTAAAGATGACGCATTGTATATACAGTAACTAAAACTTCCCATACCGGAAGTTATTGCCCGAACCACATATTGCTTATTATGTTGATGGCCTAATTATATTTTGCAGTCACTATGTAGTGAGTCCTGCCATCAAGAAACTATAGCAATTGCCTTAGTTTGTTGATGGCAGGATTATTTACTTTACCGGCTGCAAAATAGACATTATTTTACTGACATAATAAGCAATATGTGGTTGTGTGAGATAATGAGGTATGGGAAGTTTGAAAC
>OLRA01001160.1_pt1 | contig 32660 bp, 27 predicted proteins | sample 1673011 | NCBI WGS metagenome assembly OLRA01 (sample SAMEA3136746, study PRJEB25190) | human gut metagenome | reverse complement strand
ACGAAAACCTCTGGGTTTTCATCCGTTCTGACGCACATGTCGTCAGAGCCGGATTGAACATAAGGGGCTGCGGCCCCTTATCAACCCCGGAGTTTATCGGCAAACTAAGCGCCCATCGCCCTATCGCGGTGAGCGCCTTTTTTATGTTTATTATTCAAGAAAATCCTTGAGCTTCTTGCTTCTTGAGGGGTGGCGAAGCTTGCGCAGCGCCTTTGCCTCTATCTGGCGTATGCGTTCCCGGGTAACATTGAATTCCCGCCCCACCTCTTCCAGAGTGCGGGCCTTTCCGTCGTCCAGCCCGAAGCGGAGACGCAGCACCTTCTCCTCCCGTGGGGTAAGCGTATCCAGCACCTCCATGAGCTGCTCCTTGAGCAGCGAGAAGCTTGCCGCCTCGCTCGGCTCGGACGCGTCCTCGTCGGGGATGAAGTCGCCCAGGTGGCTATCCTCCTCCTCACCGATGGGGGTCTCCAGGCTGACGGGCTCCTGGGCGATCTTCAGGATCTCACGGACCCGCTCCACAGGCATGGACATCTCCTCGGCGATCTCCTCGGGGGAGGGATCGTGGCCCAGCTCCTGGAGGAGCTGACGGGACACGCGGATGACCTTGTTGATGGTCTCTACCATGTGCACCGGAATACGGATGGTGCGGGCCTGATCGGCAATGGCACGGGTGATGGCCTGACGGATCCACCAGGTGGCGTAGGTGGAGAACTTGTAGCCCTTGGTGTAGTCAAACTTTTCCACTGCCTTTATAAGACCCAGGTTGCCCTCCTGGATGAGGTCCAGGAACAGCATTCCCCGCCCCACATAGCGCTTGGCAATGGATACCACCAGACGGAGGTTTGCCTCAGTCATGCGGTGCTTGGCCTCCTCGTCGCCCTGAGACATACGGGTAGCCAGCTCTATCTCCTCTTCGGGGGTGAGCAGGGGTACCTTGCCTATCTCCTTAAGGTACATGCGTACCGGGTCGTCGGTGGAGAAACTGTCCACCAGGGCGTCGGTGTCGTTTATCTCCTCTTCGGTAACTTCCTCTATATTTGCCAGGTCTTCCACTTCCGGCAGCACATCGTCGATGGGAGGCAGCAGATCGGCTCCGGCGATGTCAATATCCACGCCGTTGGCCTCCAGAGCCTCATAGAACTTGTCAACGACTTCGCTGTCCAGATTCAGCTCCTCTATGCATTCAAGTTCCTTGGCGGTGAGCTTTCCTGCCTTTTTACCTTTCTCCAGCAGCTCGTTGAGCTTCTCTTCAGGGGTTTTGACCGGCTCTTCATTTTCTTTTTTCTTGCCGCTTTTCCGACGGGGCTTGGCTTTGTCGGCCTGCTCCTGCTGGCTGTCGTTCTCCTTCAAAAACTGATCTGCCATGTCGTTAAGTTCCTTTTCGGTGTAAATGTGTTCTTCTGCCATAATCTTATCCCTCGTATCCTTTTTTTTCTCTGTATTTATTAGCCAGAGCTCTCAGGTCGGAGCTTTGGCTAAGCTCGTCCCTTCGCTCTTTTATTTTATTTATGTAATCTCTCAGGCTTTGACGGCTGCGGCTGAGTACTTCCGGCTTTTGCAGCAGAGACACCAGCAAGCTCATTTCCTCGCCACTGAGCGCCTCCCCTAAAGTCGCGGTATTGGCCGACTCTCCCCGGCGGAGTTTCTCCAGAATGGCCGAGTAGATATGCCCCAGACTCTCCTGAGAAAAATCCTCCGGCACCGGCAGGGACGGCTCCCTTATAAGGGAGGGTTCCAGATACAAAAGCCGTATTACACCCTCCTCCGCTGCAGCGGAAGCCGGGTCCGTATACCTCAGGGGACGGCTGCCGCTGGGGGGAGCCCTGTCCACGCGGGACTGTTCCCGGTCTTCTGTTTTCCTGGCCGAAGAAAGAAGACGCTTCCTCCTGCGTCGGGCTTCATCGGCAACGACATTTTCCGGAACACCTGCCATGGAGGCCACCCGCATGGAGTAGACCTGGCGCTCTACAGCTCCGGGGAGCCTTGCCACCAGTTCCGTAGCCTCTTTTAAAAAAGCCACTTTTTCCTCGTCCACCGAGAGGTCATACTTCTCCGTCACCGCCCGGAGCCGGTAATCTATCTGATTCTCCGAGCCCTCCAGAAGCTTGCGGAAGGCCTCGGGGCCTTTCAGCTTTATGAACTCGTCCGGGTCCTTGGCGCCTTCCAACCGCAGAACCTTGACCTTTAGATCCAGCTTTTCCAGTATGCTGATGGCGCGCTGGGAAGCCTTTATTCCTGCGTTGTCATTGTCATAGGCAATGATGACCTGGTCTGTGTAGCGGGAGATCAGCCTTGCCTGCTCCGGCGTCAGGGATGTGCCAAGAGAGGCCACTGCCGAGTCAAAGCCCGCCTGATGCAGGCTGGCTACGTCTATATTTCCCTCTGATAGAATTATATATCCGCATTTTGATTTTTTAGCCAGATTCAGGGCGAAAAGGTTACGGCTTTTGTTGAATACAAGTGTTTCCGGGCTGTTCATATATTTCGGTTCACCATCGCCAAGTATACGCCCGGAGAAGCCTATCACATTGCCCCGCACATCAATGACTGGAAACATGAGCCTATTGCGAAAGGTGTCGTATACCCCGCCGCTTTTCCCACGGCGCACCAGCCCCGCGTCTGCCAGTTCTTTTTCCGTAAAGCCCTGAGACTTCATGGCGTCGGTGAGACTGTTCCAGGTGTCCGGCGCAAAGCCCAGGCCGAAACTTCTGGCCGTAGCCGGGCTGAGCTTCCTTTTGCGCATGTAGTCGCATGCTGTCTGCCCGGCAGGGGTGCTCAGCTGTTGGTAGAAAAAGCGGGCTGCCGCCTTGTTAAGAGCCAGCATGCGCTCTCTCCTGCGGCTCTCCCGGTCATTGGTCTCCTCCGGCATGGGCAGACCCGCCCGCTTTGCCAGAAATTCCACCGCCTCCGGGAAGGAGAGGTTTTCTATCTCCATGACGAAGTTTATCACTCCGCCTCCCTTTCCGCAGCCAAAGCAGTGGTATATCTGCTTGTCCGGTGACACAGAAAAGGAAGGAGTCTTTTCACTGTGGAAGGGACACAGGCCGAATAGATTCGCTCCGCTTTTTTTATTCAGGCGCACATACGAGGACACTACATCCACGATGTCGTTCCGTTCCACCAGCTCGTTTATAAAGTTTTCAGGAAAGGCCAAGTTATCACCTCCCGGCCTGAATGCTGCCGGACTATTTCACCGTCCAGGCAAAGGGAATGAAAAGCTCCCCATATTTCTCCATGGCATAGCTGTCGGTCATGCCGGAGATATAGTCGCAGGCCGCTCGCTCAACGCCTTCAGTATCAATGACGCCGTGAAAGTCCTCCGGCAGTTTTTCCGGATGCTTCACATAGTATTCATAGAGCCGGGCCAGAATACCCTCCACCTTGTTTTCCTCGCCCTTGGCAAGAGGATTGGTGTATACATCGGAATACATGTAACTGTGGAAGAAATCAAAGACCTCCTGCATATGGGGGGACATTTGAAGTTTACCTTCGGTGCTGTTTGATATAAGGTCGGTGAGCAGGGAATTAATCCGCTCGCTGTTGCGCTCGCCGCAGTTTTTGCGGATAAGTTCAGGAACCTCGTCGGCCTTGATTATTCCGGCTCTTATGGAGTCGTCCAGATCGTGATTTATGTAGGCTATGCGGTCGCACAGGCGAACGGCGACGGCCTCCGGAGTGTCGTCGTCCTGGCCGTGGGTGTGGTGGAGTATGCCCATGCGGGTCTCATAACATAGATTGAGCCCCCGACCGTCCCGCTCCAGAATGTCCACCACCCGCAGGCTCTGCTCATAGTGCTTGAATCCGCCGGGAAAAATCTGGTTCAGAGCCCGCTCTCCGGCGTGGCCGAAGGGAGTGTGCCCCAGATCATGACCCAGGGAAGCAGCTTCCGCCAGATCCTCATTGAGATTCAGGGCTCTTGCCACGGTGCGGGCCAGGCGGCTGACTTCCAGGGTGTGGGTGAGGCGTGTGCGGTAGTGGTCGCCCTCGGGCTGAAGAAAGACCTGGGTTTTGTGTTTGAGGCGGCGAAAGGACTTTGAATGGGTTATCCGGTCAATGTCCCGCTGGAAGCAGGTGCGTATATTGCACTCCGGCTCCGGCGTCATACGGCCTTTGGAGTTCTCGGACAAAATACCGTAGGGACCGATGAAAAAATGCTCGGCTCTTTCTCTCTCCTCGCGGGGACAGGACACGGCGCTCACCTGCTTTCATTTTATTTTCTTTTCGTCTGCCTGTAACGAAAATTAACGGGAGAGCTTCTCTCCCGTTAACTATATACGACCTTTATTTTTATTTCCCTTTATTTTTTTGAAAATTTTTCTCGACCCGGGATGAGCGTTCACGGCGGGACAGACGGATTATCTTATACGTACTGCCCTGTGGGTTTCTCCCTTAGCCACGGGGCGTACCGTACCGTTGCTAATATCAAAAATGCGCGCCGACAGGCTTTCAAAGTTCTCTCTGGGTATGAGAGCTTTTATGGTCACCTGGGCTGCATAGTCCATATCCGCAGTAACTGCGCCCATAGCCCCAAGTTCACTTTTCAGCCGCTCAGCCATGGCGTAGGTGCAGGGGATATCTGCCTGAATCCAGGGCCTGACCATGGAAATGCCGGCAGCGTCCAGGGCGTCCTTCGCGCTTTTGGTATAGGCCCGGAGCAGACCTCCTGTTCCCAGCAGTACCCCGCCGAAATAGCGGGTCACTACACAGACCAGGTTGCTCACTCCCTCCCGGCGAAAGACCTCCAGCATGGGTATGCCAGCCGTACCCTGAGGCTCCCCGTCGTCGCTGTAGCGTTCGGGGCCGTCCCTGAGAATATAGCACCAGCAGTTGTGCCTGGCGTCATAGTATTCTTTCTTCATGGCGGCAATAAAGTCTCTTGCCTGCTCCTCGCTGTCCACGCCGCGCACATGGCCCAGAAAACGGGAACGCTTTTCCGTGAATTCCGCCTCTCCGGGTCCGGCGGGAATGTAGTACTCTCCCATTATTCCCAGTCCTCCCTGGGGTCGGTGTAGCCGGGAATGTAGGCCTTTACCCGGCCGAAGAGCTCAGGAGAGACGGTCACGTCAGCCTCAATGCCCTGGTCGGTGTACTCCATACTGTGGATGACTGCTTCCCGATTCAGGGTGTCCACCAGGGATGAGGCCGAGTAGGGCAGACATATGCTTACCCTGCGCTTGCCTCTGTCCAGCATTTTGGACAGCTTTTCCACCAGTTCCGCCGCACCTTCACCGCTTTTGGCGGAAATGCACACCACGTCTTCCCCATGGGGCAGTATGCCTATATAAGCATCGCACTTGTTAAAGACTCGCAGGCAGGGAGTGGACTGGGCTCCCAGCTGGGCTATGAGCCTGTCCACCACTGCGGCCTGCGCCTCCCACTCGGGGTTGGAAATGTCGATGACATGGAGAAGCACGTCCGCATAGCTCAGCTCTTCCAGAGTAGCCTTGAAGGCCTCGATAAGATGGGTGGGGAGCTTTCGTATAAAGCCAACGGTGTCGGAGAGGAGTACTTCCTGAGTTTCATCTATCTTGAAGCGCCGTGTGGTGGTGTCCAGGGTGTCAAAAAGCCGGTCATTGGCGGGAATATCCGAGCCGGTAAGGCAGTTTAGAAGGGTGGACTTTCCCGCGTTGGTGTAGCCTACCAGGGCCACCACCGGCATGGCGTTCTTTTCACGTTTCCGGCGCTGGGTGCTGCGCACTTTCCGCACGGCGGCAAGCTCCTCCTCCAGCTTTTGAATCTTCCGGCGGATGTGGCGGCGGTCGGTCTCCAACTGGGTTTCACCCGGCCCTCGTGTGCCTATGGGGGATGAGCCGCCGGAGGCAGTCTGCCGCACCAGATGGCTCCACATACCGGTGAGCCGTGGCAGCAGGTATTTGTACTGTGCCAGCTCCACCTGGAGCTGACCTTCCCTTGTCCGGGCCCGCTGGGCAAAGATATCCAGAATCAGGCCGGAGCGGTCCAGCACCTTGACTCCAAGCTCCTCCCCAAGAACACGCATCTGAGAGGGAGAGAGCTCATTGTCGAATACTGCCAGGTCGCAGTCGTTAGCCGCTATAAGTTCTTTGAGTTCCCGGACCTTACCGTCGCCAATAAAACTTCGGGGATCGGGACTGGGGCGGTTTTGTATGACCATGGCCACAGCCTCGCCGCCGGCGGTTTCCACCAGGGCGGCAAGCTCCTCCATGGATATGTCCGTGGAGCGTTCATGCTCGTCCATACTGGCGGCGGAGAGCCCTGCCAGTACGGCCCGTTCTTTTTTGTTCTGGGTGTTTTCCATAGAATTACGCTGCGCCTTTCTCGCCCCTCTGGGGCAGACTTGGTGTTTCCACCGGAGGAACAGGGTCATTGCCTGTGCCGTAGCGCCAGATACGGCAGACGGCGGCAATGAACTCATCGTCGCTCATGTCCTGACCGCAGGTGAAGCTGAGCAGCACTTGCCTGGGCAGCTCCAGCTCTTCCCCTTCCTCCAGTGCGGACTCCAGAGAGGCCACAGTGGAAAAATAGGATGTTGGAAGAACCAGGGCCTGGGCATATCTGGTATCCCCCTGCTTCATAAGCATAAAGTTATTTAAATAGTAGGAAGACACCCTTGGGGAAACACCGTCGGCAAAGACTGCATGGGGTGTCAGCTGCTGGCTGTATATTTTGGAAACCGTCTCGTGACTGCAAAGCTCAGCCATGACCGTGAGCCCCATTTTTTCGTTGCCGTTGGAAGGCAGGTATACATACTCCACATAGGCGTTTTCCTGGAGCTGCCCTTCACTGTCCACAATGACCTGATGAGAGGTCTTTTTCAGGTTAAGGGGCTTGTATGGGCTGCGGCTCTCGGTAAAGATAGCATCAGGCAGAAAGGAGGAACCAAAAAGAGCGATGCTCTCCTTGTGGCTCAGCTCCTGCTCAAAGCGGTCTCCCGACACTCCGGGGTCGGACATATTAAAGGATTGAATGTCGTTCCATATATAGGTCTCCGGGGAGGCGCTGCTGAATACCGGGGCGGTAGTCGGCGGCACCGTGGGAGCCGCGTCTACCTGAGGCATTTCCCAGGGCCCGGTGTCGCCGCAGCCGGAGAGCAGGCAGACCGCCACCAGCAGCGGAAGAATTATTCTTTTCATACTTACCTCGCAAAATGGAGTTTAATTATCAAATAATTATATCTCATTTTGTCCATATAGGCAATATATTAAATAAATAACCGTCTCCTGCGTTTACGGCGCATGAAATCTCCCTTGGCTTCCACAAGAATTATATCACTGCCTATGCGCACTATACAGCTCCAGGGCAGTACATAATCGTCCTCCCTGCCAAGCAGTCCGAACATCTTTGCCCGGCCGGGGGTTATCAGGGATATTATCCGTCCGTCGGTGTCATCGAATTCCAGATCGCATACATAGCCCAGACGCAGCCCGGTGTGTATGTCTATCACCTCTCTGTAGCGCAGATCGGAAAAATAGCTGAGCATAAAACATCCCCCTCCATATGAAAAGTATATAAAGGGGGAAGCTTGTATTATGAAAAGAATATTGTAGGATAACGGAGCAGCGGGGATATGCAGGAAATTTATTGCTGTCCCTGTCCTTTTACATCTCTGGCCTTTGGTATGGATATGGTGAGAATGAGGGAGTCCTCCGTCTCCTCCCTGCGCACTCCGGCGGCGATGCCGCCCTGCTTCATAAGGTCTATGCTCCTTGAAAGAGTGTTGAGGAATACACGCACATCCTTCAGAACGAAGGTACGCCTTCCCTCCGGCTTTTCAGGCTCCGGTTCCTCCTCTTGCCGGGACAGCAGAGCGTCCACATAGGCATCGGTGGCCGCTACGGTCAGCCCGTTGTCGATTATGTACAGCAGAGCTTCCCGCTGCTCCTCTGCCCCCGGCAGACGCAGCAAAGCCCGGCCGTGGCGCTCGCTGAGCCCATTTTCCCGGAGCCCTTCCAGTACGTCCTGGGGCAGCTTCAAAAGCCGCAGCTTGTTGGCCACGGCGGACTGAGACTTGCCGATGCGCCGGGCGGCTTCCTCCTGACTCATGCCGAACATGCGAATGAGCTGGTTTATTCCGTTGGCCTCTTCGATGAAGTCCAGATCCCGTCGCTGAAGGTTCTCCACCAGGGCGATGAGACTGGCATCCTCCATGTTCACGTCCAGCAGTATGCAGGGGACTTCACGCAGCCCCGCCAGCTTGGCCGCCCGGAGACGGCGTTCCCCTGCAACCAGCTCGTAGCGGCTGCCGCGTATCCTCACCGACAGAGGGTTTAATATGCCGTAATCCCTTATACTTCGGCTCAATTCCTCAAGAGATTCGTCATCAAAGAGCTTGCGGGGCTGGACAGGATTGGGATATATATCGTCAGTGCTGAGATAAACTATGCCGCCCCGCCTCAGAGCGGGCCGGTTGCGTATAGCCTGCATGGGCATGCCTCCTTATCTTGTGGTCTGTAAGGAAAGCATACACTGGATATTGTGCGAAAGCAGGGGAAAAAAGCAGGAGCTGGGCCGTAAGGCAAAGTTTTTTAATCCTGAGGCAGCACTGCGGACCTGCCAGAAATACGCAGTTGGGAAAAGAAGAAAAACAGAGAAATAAATTTAGCGATTTATCACGCTAATGTGTTGACAAATCCTTTAGTCGGTGCTATTATAGCTTCAACCATTAGCCCGATGGCCGAGAAAATGATGAGGTGATTTAAATGAAGAAGATTTTTGCACTGGCACTTATTCTGACCATGGTATTCTGCTGCGCCGCCTGCGGCAGCGGCGGAGACAAGGACCTGCTGGCTGAGATAAAGGAGCAGGGCTACATCGAGCTTTGCACCGAACCCTACTTCGCCCCCTATGAGTTCATTGACCCCACCAAGTCCGGGGATGAGCAGTATGTGGGCATGGATATTGAAATAGCTCAGTACATAGCCGACAAGATCGGCGTGGAGCTGAGGGTTGTGCCTCTGGACTTCACTGCGGTCCTGGCCGGCATAGCTGACGGCAAGTATGACATGGCCATTTCCGCCATAGCCTATTCCCCGGCCAGGGCTGAGGCCATGAATCTGTCCAACGTGTATCAGTCTTCCGGCGGCGGCTACGGCTTCATGGTGCGCGCCGAGGATGCAGATAAGTATAACTCCATTGAGGACCTGAAGGACGCAGTGGTCATCACCCAGTCCGGCTCCGTGCAGGAGTCCCTCTACAACGAGAACGTGACGGAGTGCAAGGAGTTCAAGCTGGTTGCCAACATGACCGACGGATACTTGGCGGTTGCGGAGAACAAGGCGGATGTGTGCATCTGCTCCATCGAGTCCGCCCAGCTCTATGCCGATGCCAACGGCGGCCTGGTGATCCCGGACTTCCGCTTTGAGGTGGACCCCAACATGAACGGCACCGTAGTTGCACTGCCTCTCCAGGGCAGCGACAGCCTTATGGAAGTGGTGAACGAGGCCATAGCCGAACTCAACGAGCAGGGCCTGATAGAGCAGTGGAACGAAGAGTACAGTGCCTACGCCTCTGAGCTTGGCATCGAATAAGAAAAACAAATTCTGACTGAGCAGTCAACGGGAGCTGGAACTGATGGATAAGATAATAGGGCTGCTGGAAAAGTATTACCTGGTGTACCTGCAGGGACTCTGGGGCACCCTGTGGATCTCCGCCGTAACCGTGTTCTTAGGCACGGTACTGGGGGTACTGATAGCGGTGCTGCGCATGAGCCGGTCAAAGGTCCTCAACGGTATTGCCGGGGCCTACATAGAGGTGCTGCGGGGAACGCCCATACTATTGCAGCTATACTTTTTCTGGATAGGATTGCCAAAGCTCCTGCCCTTTCTGGAACTGAGCGATACCCAATGCATAGTGGTGGCGCTGGTAATAAATGCCTCTGCATATATTGCCGAGATAATCCGGGCAGGCATAGGAGCCGTGGATAAGGGTCAGTGGGAGGCGGCCCGGAGCATTGGGCTTACGGAGACCCATGTGATGACCCACGTCATCATGCCCCAGGCGGTGAAGAACATTCTGCCTGCCTTATGCAATGAGTTCATAACCACCGTGAAGGGCACTTCCCTGGCCTCGGTGTTCTTCGTGGGAGAACTGATGACCAGTTACAGAAGCGTCCAGGCGGCAACCTTCCTGGCTCTGGAATCCCTGACTATAGTGGGTATAATTTACTTTGCCCTGAATCTTATCCTGTCCCGACTCCTGCGGGTCCTTGAAAGGAGGATGACTGCCAGTGACTGAGGAGATCATCCGTACCGAAAACCTGACAAAGAACTTCGGCAGCCTGGAGGTGCTCAAGGGTATCTCCACCACCATACGCCGGGGTGAAGTGGTGTCAATTATAGGTCCTTCCGGGGGCGGAAAATCCACTTTCCTGCGCTGCCTGAATCTGCTGGAGGAGCCCAGCGGCGGCAAGGTCTATTTCAAGGGCCAGGATATAACCGACAAAAAGCTGGATATCTGCAAATTCCGCCGCAGTATAGGCATGGTGTTTCAGAACTTCAATGTCTTTCCAAATATGACGGTGCTGGACAATATAACCCTGGCTCCGGTGCTGGAAAAGAAAGTGCCCAAGGCTCAGGCCCGGGAGGAAGCCTTGGCTCTGCTGCGCCGGGTAGGACTGGAGGACAAGGCGGAGGAATATCCCCGCAAGCTCTCCGGCGGCCAGAAGCAGCGCCTGGCCATAGTTCGGGCACTGGCCATGCAGCCGGAAGTAATGCTTTTTGATGAGCCCACTTCTGCCCTGGACCCGGAGATGGTGAAGGAAGTGCTCAACGTCATCATGGACCTGACCCGCAGCGGCATGACCATCCTTATCGTCACCCATGAGATGGGTTTTGCCCGGGAGGTTTCCGACCGGGTGCTGTTCATCTGTGATGGAGTGATAAAGGAGGAGGGCAGCCCCGACCAGATATTCACCTGCCCCCACGACCCCAGTACCATTAAGTTCCTGAGTATGGTATTATAAATGGAAGATAAATTTTAAGGAGAAGAGTCAATGACACAAGTGGAACAGATAAAGGAGCTGGTTGCCAAAAATTCCGGCACCACCATAGCCTTGGCAAAGGAGATCTGGGACTACGCGGAGCTGAGTTACGAGGAGTTCAAGTCCTCGGCTGCACTGATAAAGGCCCTGAAGGACCAGGGCTTTGAAGTGGAGGAGGGTATTGCGGATATGCCAACGGCCTTCAAGGCCAGCTATAAGTGCGGCAGCGGCAAGCCGGTTATCGGTCTGCTGGCGGAGTATGACGCCCTGTCCGGCCTGAGCCAGAAGGCGGCCTGCCCCAAGCAGGAGGCTATAGAACCCGGCGGCTCCGGTCACGGCTGCGGCCATAACCTGATTGGCGCAGGCTGCTACGCCGCCGCCGTAGCTTTGAAGGAGTATTTTATTGCCCACTCTATTGACGGCACGGTGGTGTTTTTTGGCTGCCCTGCCGAGGAGGGAGCAGGCTCAAAGCAGTTTATTGCCCGGGCTGGCTACTTTGACGATGTGGATTTCGCCTATACCTGGCACCCGGCTACTGTAAATGAGGTAGGCTCCAAGGGCAGCGTGGCCATCATGGGGGCAAACTTCATTTTTGACGGCGTGGCCGCTCATGCCGGAGGAGCACCCCACCTGGGCCGCAGCGCTCTGGATGCAGTGGAGCTTATGAACGTGGGCGCAAACTATCTGAGAGAGCACATGATAGACGCCGCCCGCATACACTATGCCTACTCCGATCCCGGCGGCACCGCCCCCAACGTGGTCCAGAGCCACGCGGTGATAAAATACGAGGTTCGGGCACCCAAGGTAAACCAGGTGCAGGAGCTCTTCACCAGACTGGTGGATGTGGCAAAGGGTGCGGCTTTGATGACCGGCACCAAGATGCAGTATGAGATAACCATGGCCTTTTCCGACTATGTGCCCAACCGCACCCTGGGGGTGCTGATGGATGAATGTATGCGGGAACTGGGAGCGCCGGAGTGGACGGAGGAGGAGTATGCTCTGGCCACGGAGTTTCTGCGTACCTATAATCGCTCCACCATGCAGGGCATAAGGGAAAGTCTGGAAGAATATTTCAGCCCCGACGAACTGGACAAGGCTCTGCAGAAACCTTTGGACAATATTATCCACCCATTCAATCCCAAAGAGACGGGCTACAGCTCCGGCTCTACCGATGTGGGAGATGTGGGCTACGCCACCCCCACAGTGATGATACACGTAGCCACCGCCTGCCTGGGCAATGTGGGCCACTCCTGGCAGAATACAGCTTTCTCCTGCTCGGAGATAGGCATAAAGGGCATGCTGAGAGCGGCGGAGATGCTGTGCCTGGGAGCTCTGCGCACTCTGGAGCAGCCGGAGCTTATAGACAGAGCCAAGGAGGAACTGAGGCGGAAAAACGGCGGCAGCTACAGCTGCCCCCTGCCGGACTATGTGACCCCGCCCATAGGCAAGTACTGAGGAACAGGCTGTATAGCCTTTTGGGAGATAGAGGAGAGGGGCCCATTCGGGCTCCTCTCCTCTATTTGCAAAAAACCTTAGGAGGTTTTTGACTGCACTTCTGCATCCAACCGAGCGTTTTGCCCCGGGAAAAGTAAGACGGCTCTTGCCTTTTTCCCGGGGCTGTGCTATACTTCCGCCGATATGTGTAGCTGCCACCGGGCAGCGGATGAAATCAGGCATCCGTTTGTACGTCGTTAGGTCTTTGAAGACGTGCAGAGAGGGTGCTTTTTTTGGAGGCATTTATGGGCGGCGTAAAATCCTTGCTGCATTACTTTACGAAAACCGAGGCGGCGCTGTGGAGCTTTTCGGTGCTGTTTATAACTCTCGCCTTTGCGGGTTTTGACGGGGAGAACTATCTGAGCCTAAGTGCCTCCCTTCTGGGGGTCACCTCCCTTATATTCTGTGCTAAGGGCAATCCCGTGGGCCAGCTTCTGATGGTGGTTTTCAGCCTGCTGTATGCGCTTATATCCTACAGCTTTGCCTATTATGGAGAGATGCTCACCTATCTGGGTATGACCGCGCCCATGGCGGTGTTTGCTCTGGTATCCTGGCTCAAGAACCCCTACAACGGAAATCGCTCGGAGGTGAAGGTGAATCGCATCGGCAAGAGAGAGACACTGTTCATGCTGCTCCTGGCGGTGCCTGTGACGGTAGCCTTCTATTTTATATTAAGGAACTTCGGTACTGCAAACCTGATTCCCAGCACTTTTTCCGTTACCACCAGTTTCATCGCCGTTTACCTCACCTTCCGGCGCAGCTGCTGGTTTGCCCTGGCCTATGGCATAAACGATATGGTGTTGATTGTGCTGTGGGCTCTGGCATCCATGAAGGACAGGGCCTATATGTCCGTGCTGGCCTGCTTTATGGTGTTTTTTATAAACGACCTTTACGGATTTTACAGCTGGCTGAAAATGCAGCGCCGCCAGGAATCGGCTTGAAAAAGTAGAGAAGAGGCCCCCGGACGACAAATAAAAGTCGTTCAGGGGCCTCTTCTTGCAGGCAGGCTCAGGCTTACTCCACACTTATCATGTAGTAGTACACAGGCTGGCCGCCGTTGACAATACTGATATCGGTGTCTGGGAAACGCTGAGTGATGAGCTCGGCTGCCCGGTTGGCATCCTCCTCTACCACATCGGCTCCGTAGTAAACCGTAATGAATTCCGGTTCCAGCTTATCAAAGGCCTTTACCATATCTCTCATGAGGGTATCCACATTGGGATAGCTGCCAAGAAGAGCACCGTCCAGCAAAGCCAGATGTTCGCCGGCCTTAATGGCGTGGCCGTCAAAGTCGGAATCCCTGGCAGCATATGTGACCATGGCGGTGTGGACATTCTTGGAAGCCTCGGTCATGACCTCCACAAGAGCCTCCTCGCTCTCGTCAGGGTTGAAATTCAGCAGGGCGGAGATACCCTGGGGCACGGTCTTGGTGGGCATGACCACCACTTTTTTCTCACTTAGGGGAATGCACTGCTCGGCGGCCATGATTATATTTTTGTTGTTTGGGAACACAAACACTGTAGAGGCGGGGGTGCGGTTTATCTCCTTGAGGATATCGTCGGTGGAAGGATTCATGGTCTGCCCACCGGTTACAATGCCGTCGGCGCCCAGCTCCCGAAACAGATCTTCCATACCTTTGCCGGCGCACACGGTGACAATTCCGTATTCCTTTTCCGGCTGGGCTACCGCGCTGCCATTTTCCAGCTCCTGTTCCACCTGCTCCAGATCATCGGTGCTCTGAACATGCTTGCCTGCCAGCAGATCCTCATGCTGAGTGCGCATGTTCTCTATCTTGGCCAGCTCCAGCACGCCGAATTTCTGTGCCTCATTCAGAGCATTGCCGGGAATGTTGGTGTGTACGTGAACCTTAAATGCCTCGTCGTCCTCGCCGATGACAAGACTGTCGCCTATGCTGTTGAGATACTTGCGCAGAGGTTCCAGGTCCACATCCGGCTCGCTTTTGCGCACGATAAATACCGTGTCGAAGGCAAAGGTGATGTCTTCGGTATCAAAGACATCGAAAGCGGTCTCGGGAGCGGCTGCAACCTGACTTGCCTGGGCGGGAGCGGACACCTCGCCTCTGAGGGAAGCAAGCATGGCGCTGAGAATAATGAGGTAACCCTTGCCTCCGGCGTCGACGACGCCAGCCTTTTTAAGCACGGGGTTGAGATTGACGGTATCTTCCAGAGCTTCCTCGCCGGCCTTAAGAGCGCAGACCAGGCAGTTCTCCAAAGTGGCTCCGGCAGCGGCAGCCTCAGTGGCTGCGGCGGATGCCAGGCGGGAGACGGTGAGTATGGTGCCCTCGGCGGGCTTCATAACCGCCTTGTAGGCGGCATCTACGCCGTCTGCCATGGCTCCGGAAAACTCCACGGGACCGGCAGTCTCGGTGCCCTTCAGGCGGCGGGCAATACCACGAAACAGCAGGGAGAGGATGACGCCGGAGTTGCCCCTGGCACCTCTGAGCAGGGCGGAAGAGACGCAGTCGGCGGCTGCGGCAATAGTCTCAAAATTCTTCTTGCGAAGTTCTGTGGCGGCCTTGTTCATGGTCAGCCCCATGTTGGTGCCGGTGTCTCCGTCAGGCACGGGGAAGACGTTCAGGTCGTTTATCATCTGGGTATTTGCTGCAAGGGCCGCGTCGGCACAGAGTATCATCTCTTTAAATGCAGCGGCGTCTATATAATCTCTCAAGTAAAAAGCACCTCCGGTGGGGATACCCTGTCAGGGAATTATCCGATGATAGTGTCTACGTATACATCCACCTTTTTCACGGGGACACCGGTGGATTTGGAAAGCTTGTAACTTACCTCGCTCATGATGCTGCGGGAGACGGCGCAGATATTGACGCCGTGGTCAACACCGATGTGCAGCTCCAGGGAGATGCTGCCGTCGTCATTGAAGCTGACATCCACGCCCTTGGACATGGATTCTCTCCGCAGAAGCTGCAGAGGGCCCCCCTCCTTGCTGCGCCCGGCCATGCCCTTTACTCCGAAGCAGCTGGTAGCGGCATCGCCTGCCAGATTCATAAACACCTCGCTGGTAATGCTGATATTGCCCATGTCATTGGTAATGTTCACCATTTGCTGACAGCTCCTTTCTGCAAACTGACGTATATAAAAACATTGGAAATGCCCAGGCTTAGGCGCATATGGCCATAAAACCGAGAACACATTATAATACAAAATGCCTAAAAGCACAAGGAGAAAATAAAACTTATTCAAATTTTTAAAGCTTTTAGCTGATTCCCCTAAAAGGAGAATAAATAAGGGGGAAAATAGATATAAATTCAGCAGTTTTCTACAAGGTTTTTCTTTATATAACGTGTTTACAATTTGACATTTTAATGCTAAAATGATACTGCTTATGAGTGTGACCAAACATATTCATGGGCAGTGTGCAATAATTTTATTATGGAGATGAAAATAGACATGCAGAGACACTTCAAGACGATGGACGGCAACACTGCAGCCGCCCACGTATCCTACGCATTCACCGAAGTCGCAGCTATCTACCCCATCACTCCCTCCAGCCCCATGGCCGACTATGTGGACCAGTGGTCCGCTGCCGGCCGTAAGAACATCTTCGGCTCCACCGTTAGAGTCCAGGAGATGCAGGCTGAGTCCGGTGCTGCCGGCGCTGTCCACGGCTCCCTGAATGCAGGTGCCCTGACCACCACTTACACCGCTTCCCAGGGTCTGCTGCTGATGATTCCCAACATGTACAAGATCGCAGGCGAGCTGCTGCCCGGCGTGTTCCACGTCAGCGCACGTACCATTGCCAGCCACACCCTGAACATTTTCGGTGACCACAGCGACGTCATGGCCTGCCGTCAGACCGGTTTTGCAATGCTGGCTGAGTCCAACGTCCAGGAAGTCATGGATCTGGCTCCCGTTGCCCACCTGGCAGCTATCAAGGGCCGCGTTCCTTTCCTGAACTTCTTTGACGGATTCCGCACTTCTCACGAACTGCAGAAGATCCAGGTCTGGGACTATGACGACCTGAAGGACATGGTGGACATGGACGCCGTTGAGGCTTTCCGTGCCCGCGCCCTCAACTCTCAGCACCCTGTGATGCGCGGCTCCCATGAGAACGGCGATATCTTCTTCCAGAACCGCGAGGCTTCCAACAAGTACTATGAGGCAGTCCCCGCCATCGTTGAGGAGTACATGGGCAAGATCAATGAGAAGCTGGGCACCAACTACCAGCTCTTCAACTACTACGGCGCTCCCGATGCAGACCGTGTCATCGTGGCCATGGGCTCCATCTGCGACGTGGCAGAGGAAGTAATTGATTACCTCACCGCTCATGGCGAGAAGGTCGGCCTTGTGAAGTGCCGTCTGTACCGCCCCTTCTGCCCGGACAAGCTGCTGGCAGCCATCCCCGCCACCGCCAAGAAGATCGCCGTCCTTGACCGTACCAAGGAGCCCGGCGCTCTGGGCGAGCCTCTGTACCTGGATGTTGTCACCGCCCTGCGCAACGCCGGCATGAACGATGTCACCGTTATCGGCGGCCGCTACGGCCTCGGCTCCAAGGACACTCCTCCCTCCTCTGTTTTTGCAGTGTACAACGAGCTCAACAAGGCCGACGCAAAGCGCCAGTTCACTCTGGGCATCGTTGACGATGTCACCAACATGTCCCTTGAGGAAGTTCCCGCTCCCAACACCGCAGCAGAAGGCACCATCGAGTGCAAGTTCTGGGGTCTTGGCGGCGACGGCACCGTGGGTGCAAACAAGAACTCCATCAAGATCATCGGCGACCATACCGATAAGTTCGTCCAGGCCTACTTCCAGTACGACTCCAAGAAGACCGGCGGCGTCACCATAAGCCATCTGCGCTTCGGCGACAAGCCCATCAAGAGCCCCTACTATATAAATAAGGCTGACTTCGTGGCCTGCCATGTGCCTTCCTATATCACCAAGGGCTTCCCCATCGTCCGTGATGTCAAGCCCGGCGGAGTGTTCCTGGTCAACTGCCAGTGGAGCTTTGAGGAGCTGGAGCATCATCTGGATGCCGCCTCCAAGCGCTACATTGCCAAGAACAACATTCAGCTCTACATGATCAACGCCATCGACCTGGCCAAGAAGATCGGTATGGGCAAGCGCACCAACACCATCCTTCAGTCCGCTTTCTTCTCCCTGGCAAAGGTTATGCCTGAGGAAGACGCCATCAAGTACATGAAGGATGCTGCTCTCCACTCCTACCTGAAGAAAGGCCAGGATGTGGTTGACATGAACTATGCTGCCATAGACGCCGGCGCCACCGCCTACGTGAAGGTGGAAGTTCCCGCTTACTGGGCCGAGGCTCAGGACACCAAGGCTCCCCACGGCAAGACCGGCCGCGAGAAGACCGTCAAGATGGTCACCGAGATCCTGGATCCCGTGGACAAGATGGACGGCGATTCCTTGCCCGTATCTGCCTTTGTGGATCATGCCGACGGTACCTTCGAGCTGGGTGCCTCCGCATATGAGAAGCGCGGCATAGCCGTCTCCGTCCCCAAGTGGGATGCCGAGAAGTGCATCCAGTGCAACCGCTGCGCCTTTGTCTGCCCCCATGCCACCATCCGTCCCTTCGCTCTTACTGAGGAAGAGGCTGCTGCCGCTCCCGCCCAGGCCAAGATCGTTCCCATCAAGGTTGGCAAGGGCAAGGATACCTACAAATTCTCCATGTCCGTGTCTCCTCTGGACTGCATGGGCTGCGGCGTCTGCGTAGGTCAGTGCCCCACTCACGCCATCGAGATGGTTCCCATGGAGAGCCAGATCGAGCAGCAGGAGGTCTTCGACTACATGGTCTCCAAGGTCTCCGAGAAGAAGGATATGTTCGTACCCACCGACGTGAAGTTCAGCCAGTTTGCACAGCCCTACCTGGAGTTCTCCGGTTCCTGCGCAGGCTGCGCCGAGACCAGCTATGCCCGCCTGATTACTCAGCTCTTCGGCGACCATATGCTCATCTCCAACGCCACCGGCTGCTCCTCCATCTGGGGCGGTCCTGCTGCCACCTCTCCCTACACTGTGAACAAGGAAGGCAAGGGTCCCGCATGGGCCAACTCCCTGTTCGAGGATAACGCCGAGCACGGTCTCGGTATGTACCTGGGCCAGAAGAAGATCCGTGACGACATGAAGCCCAGCGTGGAGTATATTGCTGCCAATGCCTCCGACGAGGAGCTGAAGAAGGCCGCTCAGGATTACCTGGCCACCTATGATGACGGCAACGCCAACCAGGAGCCCAGCAAGCGCCTCATCGCCCTGCTGGAGCAGAAGGGTGCCTGCTGCGACGCCGCAGCCGAGGTGCTGAAGAAGAAGGATTATCTGAACAAGAAGTCTTGCTGGATTTTCGGCGGCGACGGCTGGGCCTACGATATAGGCTTCGGCGGCGTGGACCACGTCCTGGCTTCCGGCGAAGATGTGAACATCTTCGTGTTCAACACCGAGGTTTACTCCAACACCGGCGGACAGGCTTCCAAGGCTTCCAACATCGGCCAGGTGGCACAGTTTGCTGCAGCCGGTAAGGAGATCAAGTCCAAGTCCCTGGCTGAGATCGCCATGACCTATGGCTATGTGTACGTGGCTCAGATCGCTATGGGCGCCAACAGCGTCCAGACCCTGAAGGCCATTGCCGAGGCTGAGGCTCACAAGGGACCCTCCATCATCATCGCCTACGCTCCCTGCGAGATGCACAGCATCAAGGGCGGCATGGAGAACTGCCAGAAAGAAATGGACAAGGCTGTCAAGTGCGGTTACTGGAACCTCTTCCGCTTCAACCCCGACGCCGAGAAGCCCTTCACTCTGGACAGCAAGGCTCCCGCCGGCGGATACCAGGAGTTCCTGATGAACGAGGCCCGTTACAGCCGCCTGACCCGCGAGTTCCCCGAACGCGCCGACCGCCTGTTCGCCGCTTCCGAGGCCAACGCCAAGGCTCGCTACGAGCACCTGATGAAGCTGGTATCCCTCTACGAGTGATATTCCCGGCTTGAGCAATAAAACCATAAATAAAAAACAGCATCGGACATTTGTCCGATGCTGTTTTCATTTTACTTAATTCGTATTGACAAAGCTTTTATAATAAAATACATTAGTTCTGACAGAGACGGCTGTCAGAACTAAGCCCGGGCTTTCCAAATGTGACTGAAAGGCTCAAAAGCTTTACAGGGATTTTACAATTCGCGTGTGCTGAAATTCACATTATGCCGCTATAATCCCCCTGAGGAGGAGACGAAGATGATTTTTTGTGTAGAAGACGACGACAGCATAAGAGAGCTGATGATATATGTCCTGATGTCCTCAGGATTCAAGGCGGCGGGATTTCCCGAGGCAGGCGGCCTGTGGGCTGCCCTGGAAGAGACAAGGCCGGAACTTATATTGCTGGACATAATGCTTCCGGGGGAGGACGGTATTTCCGTGCTCAAGAAACTGCGCTCCAATCCCAAGACTGAGACGATCCCGGTCATTATGGCCACTGCCAAGGGGGCCGAGTACGATAAAGTCCTGGGGCTGGATTCCGGTGCCGACGACTATCTGGTCAAGCCCTTTGGCATGATGGAAATGGTATCCCGTGTGAAGGCGGTGCTGCGGCGCAGCCTGCCCAAAAGCGAGTCCATGCTTCTCAGCTGTGGAGGCATTCAGGTGGACAGGGCCAGACACAATGTTACTGCCGACGGTCAGCGGGTGAGTCTGACTTTAAAGGAATATGAGCTTTTGTGCCTGTTCATGGAAAATCCCGGTCTGGTCTTTACCAGAGACCAGCTGCTGCGCTCGGTGTGGGGTGCAGACTTTGTGGGGGAGAGCCGCACAGTAGATGTACACATAGGTACCCTGCGCACTAAGCTGGGCGACGAGGGAAAATGCATAGAGACCGTCCGGGGCGTGGGCTATAAGATGGAGAAAGATCAATGACAAAGCGCATTTTTCGCTCCATATGCATAACGGCTATCACAGTACTGCTGGCCACCCTGATTTTGATAATGGGCGTCCTGTACGACTATTTTTCCCGGGTGCAAAATGAGCAGCTATCGGATCAGGCTGACTTGGCGGCCAGAGGAATGGCGGGTCAGGGAGTGGATTTTTTCCAGGGCCTGGATCTGGACGGCTGCCGCATAAGCTGGATAGCCGCCGACGGCAGTGTGCTGTATGACAATATGGGTGATGCGGAAAGTATGGAAAACCACCTGGACCGGGAAGAGGTCAGGGAAGCCATGGAGACAGGGCGGGGCGAAAGCTCCCGCTATTCCGACACTCTTACGGAAAAGCTCAGCTATCAGGCCCGGCTGCTGCCTGACGGGACGGTAATACGACTGGCCGTTTCCAAATATACTGTTTGGGTGCTGATGATGGGCGTGCTGCAGCCGGTGCTGGTGGTGGCCCTGCTGGCAGTTCTGCTGAGCCTGCTGATGGCCTCCCGGCTGTCGGCCAAATTGGTAAAGCCGCTAAATGAGGTGGATCTTACCGACCCGCTGAAAAATGTGGAATATGAGGAGCTGCGGTCGTTGCTCAGCCGCATCGACAGCCAGCACAAACAGCTGAAGCGAGACCGGGATGAGCTGGAGAAAAATGAGCAGATACGCCGGGAGTTTACCGCCAATGTATCCCATGAACTGAAAACGCCTCTACACTCTATTTCCGGTTACGCGGAGCTGCTGGCCAATGGCATTGCCCGGCCGGAGGATGTGCAGAACTTCGGTGCCAAGATATACAGCGAGAGCCAGAGAATGACAAGCCTTGTGGAAGACATCATAGAGCTCAGCCACCTGGACACCGGCGCGGCAGACATGAAGCGGGAGGAAATCGACCTGTATCTTGTTGCCCGTACTGCCGTCGACAGCCTGGCAATGGCGGCAAAGGAGGCCGGTGTGGAGTTGAAGATCAGCGGCGAGAGCGCCAGAGTATACGGTGTTCCCCAGCTGCTCTATGGCATATGTTATAACCTCTGTGACAACGCAATTAAATACAACAGGGAAAACGGCAGCGTGAAAGTGACGGCGACCAACGCCCTGGAGGAAGTGGTTTTGAAGGTGGAGGATACAGGCATAGGTATCCCGGAAGAGAGCCGGGAGCGCATTTTCGAGCGTTTCTACCGGGTGGACAAGAGCCGCTCCAAGGCAGTGGGCGGAACCGGCCTGGGCCTTTCAATAGTAAAGCACGCGGCGCTGATACACCACGCCAGAATAGAGATGGACAGCACCCCCGGCAGCGGCACCAGCTTCACCGTCCGTTTCCCCAAAAATTTGGAAAGAAAGGAAATTTGATGACATATCAGGAATTAAAAAATAATAAGGCAATAAACACATATATCCAGCAGGCTGATGCATCTCTCAGTGCCCTGGGCTACACGGAGCACAGCTTTGCCCACGTGGGGCTGGTGGCGGAAAAGGCGGGCTATATTCTGGAAACCCTGGGCTACCCGGAGCGCACCGTGGAGCTTGCAAAGATTGCAGGTTATATGCATGACATAGGCAATCTGGTAAACCGGGTGGATCACAGCCAGAGCGGGGCCGTTATGGCTTTTCGCCTGCTGGACAATATGGGCTTTGACCCGGAAGAAATATCGGTGATCGTTTCCGCCATAGGCAACCATGACGAGGGTACCGGCGTGCCGGTAAGCCCGGTAGCCGCCGCCCTTATCCTGGCAGATAAGAGCGACGTGCGCCGCAACCGGGTACGCAATCAGGATGTATCCAGCTTTGATATTCATGACCGGGTAAATTACTCCGTTACAAAATCGGAGCTGAAGATAAACGAAGCTCATACCCTCATAAAGCTGAAACTGTCGGTAGACACACGATACGGCTCGGTTATGGACTATTTTGAGATTTTTCTACAGCGCATGATCCTCTGCCGCAAAGCCGCGGAAAAGCTGGGTCTGCAATTCAAGCTGATGATAAATGAACAGCAGCTCATATGAACATGTGGAACAAGGAAGAAAAAAGACAGTGCCTGAAGACACTGCCTTTTTTCTTTATTCCGCATCCAAAACAGCGGGGACATCTTCAAAAGGTACGAAGAGTCCTCTTTTTTGCATTTCAAGGATCTCCTCGCCGAAGGCATACATCCTGTCGCAAGTCTCCCCCTCCTGGAGCACTACGTCCTCAAGGCGGAAATCCTGTTTAAAAAGCCAGATATCACAGAGAAAATGGTCTCCCCGGTAGCTTTTTACTATGCGGCCCCGTCCGGGGTCCAACAGGAGCCCCGTCTCCTCCCTTATTTCCCTCAGGCAAGCGGTGAGACTGTCATCTCCGGCACGGGCGGCACCGCCGGGGCTCTCCCACAATCCGCCGTAGCCTTTGCTGGGGCTGCGCTTTGTGAGCAGATAGCGGCCCAGACTGTCCCTTATCCAGACGTGGACTACCAGATGGTAGTCCCCCGGCGCCAGCTCTTTTCCCCGTGGATGAAGCCTGCCGGTAAGACGGCGATCCTTATCGTACACATCCCAGAGCTCTTGAGCGGAGCTCTGCCTGTTGAGCCAATAGTTGACCCAGAAGGCCAGAGCCTCCAGTTCCTCCCGGCTTTCTGCCTCCAGAAGCACGGGCTGCGCAGGGGAAAGGGACTCAAGAAAATGTTCCATATCCCTGTGATCCGCCATCCTGAGACTCAGGCTTTTACCGGCGGGGAGCAGCTCTATCCCGCCCAGATCTCCGGACATAGAGGAGAGCGGCTCCGCTTCCATAAACCTGAGACCGTTTCGACGACAGAACTCTGCCGCTTCATAGAAAAGGTCCGGGTCATCCGGCATTCTTATTCCAAAAACTGGCATGGAAAAAACTCCTTTGCATGCCGGGCACATCCACCGCAATTGGCGGTGTATGTGCCCGGCACGGGCTTTCTACTGGCCCGCACATCCCGGTGCCGGGCCGAACCCATATCTATTGAGTTGTATCAAGTTATTCACATTTTGTCAATATCTGAGAAGAAATCTGCATGAATTGCCGAAAGAAAATAATGCGGCTTTTGTGTCAAATTGCCCTTGACTTTGTGGAATAAACTGCTAAAATAAGTAGCACGCTACCTAATTTAAGGCGGCGTAAAGAGGTGATTATTTGATGGAGCATGAACTGCCCTATGGACTGAGGTTCTCTCTGCTGGGACGTTTTTTTAAAAAACGGCTGAATGAACAGCTTATGGAGAAGGAACTGACCGGGGTGCAGCTGACGGTGCTTAAAGAGCTGGAGAAATTGGAAAATTCCGGGGCTGCTGAAGTAAATCAGCGGGATCTGGAGAATATCAGCCATGTGACCCATCCGACCATGACTGAGATACTCAAACGACTGGAGCGCAAGGAGTTCATAAGCTGCCGCCGCAGCAGCACTGACCGGCGGCACAAGTGTATCTCTACCACGGAAAAGGCGAGGAAACTCAGACAGGAATTGAGCGAAATAGATACAGACGTGCTCAACGAGCTGAGCCAGGGCCTGAGCGGAGAGCAGGTAAAACAGCTCGTGTATATAACCGATGTAATGCTTGACAACGCCTTTAGATTTTACGGGAAAGGAAGCGAGGAACAAAGTGATAAAAACACTTGTAAAGAGCCTTCGGGAGTTTAAGACTCCAACTCTGCTGTCCCTGCTGCTGATAGTGGGTGAAGTGCTTTTCGAAGTGCTCATACCCTTTAACACTGCCGATCTGGTCAACGGCATAAAAGCCGGTGAGCCTATGGCGGATGTGGTAAGGACCGGGCTTGGGCTTCTGGCCATGGCTCTGGCCTCACTTGCTTGCGGAGGACTGGCCGCCTTTACCAGCGCCAGAGCCTCGGCAGGCTTTGCAAGAAATCTGCGCCGGGATGTTTTCACCAGAGTGCAGGGTTTCTCTTTTGAGAATATAGATAAATTCTCCACCGCCTCTCTGGTGACCAGGATGACCACCGACGTGACCAACGTGCAGATGGCCTTTATGATGGTGATACGTATAGCCGTGAGAGCGCCGTTGATGTTCATCTTCTCTATAATCATGGCCTATATCATGGGCGGCAGCCTGGCCACCACCTTTGTCATTGTGGTGCCGGTGCTGATTTTTGGCCTGCTGATGATAGCACGCAAGGCCATGCCTGCGTTCCGGGCGGTCTTTAACAAATACGATAAGCTCAACGAGTCCATCGAGGAAAATGTGAGGGCCATGAGGGTGGTAAAGGGCTTCACCCGTGAGGAGTACGAGAAAAAGAAATTTGCTGCTGCCTCCGAAAATATCTGTGCCGACTTCACAAAAGCCGAACGCATAGTTGCCCTCAACGCGCCTCTTATGCAGATGTGCATATACTTTAATATGGTGTTCATCATGGCTGTGGGCTCCAAACTTATTATTACTTCCGGCGGCACCACCATTGACGTGGGCCAGATATCCGCAATGCTCACCTATGGCATGCAGATACTCATGAGCCTTATGATGATATCCATGATATACGTGATGCTGACTATGTCTGCCGAGTCTGCCAAACGTATCTGCCAGGTGCTGGTGGAGGAGAGCAGCCTTCACGACCCTGAGGAGCCTGTCATGTCCGTAGCCAACGGCTCTATAGACTTTGAAAATGTCAGCTTCAAATATTCAAAGAAGGCCAAGCGCAGTGCTCTGGAGAAGATTGACCTGCATATAAACTCCGGTATGACCGTTGGCATATTGGGCGGTACCGGCTCCAGTAAGTCCACTCTTGTCCAGCTTATCCCCCGACTTTACGACGCCACCGAGGGCGTAGTGAAGGTAGGCGGTGTTGATGTGCGCCGCTATGATTTGGATGTGCTGCGCAATGCAGTGGCAGTGGTGCTGCAGAAAAACCTGCTGTTTTCCGGCACAATAAAGGATAATCTCCGTTGGGGCAACGATGAAGCTACCGACGAAGAGATAAAAGAAGCCTGCCGCCTGGCCCAGGCCGACGAGTTTATCAGCACCTTCCCTGATGGTTACGACACCTGGATCGAGCAGGGCGGCACCAACGTATCCGGCGGCCAGAAGCAGAGGCTGTGTATAGCCAGGGCTCTGCTGAAAAAGCCGAAGATACTTATTCTTGACGACTCCACCAGTGCCGTTGATACTCGGACCGACGCCCTTATCAGGGCGGGCTTCAGGGCTTATATCCCGGAGACTACGAAGATAATCATTGCCCAGCGCATAGCCTCTGTTCAGGATGCCGACCTTATAATAGTTATGGATAACGGTCATATTGCGGATATGGGAGACCATGATACCCTTATGAAGCAAAGCGAGATTTATCGCGAGATCTACCACCAGCAGAACAGGGGAGGTGAGGAGAATGAATAAGAAATTTGCTCAGGCCAATCTCAGCTCTCTCAAGGCTATAGTGAAGAAGTTCTTCGGCTACTATCCTGTTATGGCCCCGCTGACCATGCTGTGCATACTCTTCTCTTCCATAGTTTCCTCCATTCCATCCCTCTTTGTACAGAATATACTTTCCATAGTAGAGGAATGGTATGTGAGCCGGGACTGGGCCGCCGCCAGTGCGGAAATAGTCCCGTATATAACTCTGCTGGCAGTGCTCTATATACTTTCTCTGATATCCATTTTCACTTATACCCAGCTCATGGCCTATATGACCCAGGGCTTTCTTAACAAACTGAGGGAAGAGATATTCAACGGCATGCAGGATCTTCCCATCAAATATTTTGATACCCACCAGCACGGAGATATCATGAGCTACTATACCAACGACATTGATACTCTGCGCATGCTGGTTAGCCAGAGCATACCCACCTTTATCCAGTCTGGAGCAATAGTTTTGGTGGTGCTGGCCATCATGATGTACTTCAGTCTTTGGATGACTATGGTTCTTCTTCTGGGCGTGCTGGCCATGTTCCTGGTGGTAAAGAAGATAGGCGGCGGCAGCGCCAAATACTTCATGCGCCAGCAGCAGTCCGTGGCAAAGACAGAGGGCTTCATCCAGGAGATGATGAACGGCCAGAAGGTCATAAAGGTTTTCTGCCACGAGCAGGATAGCATAAAGGACTTTGACAAGATAAATGACTCCCTGTTTCAGGACAGCCTCCGTGCCAACGCCTATGCTAATACACTGGGCCCAATTATAGCCAATATCGGTAATATACTCTATGTTGCTCTGGCCCTGGTGGGCGGTGTGTTCATCCTGGCGGGCATACCCAATGTGAGTATCTCCGGCAAGGCCTTTTCCATCAGTATATTGGTACCCTTCCTGAATATGGCAAAGCAGTTTACCGGCAACGTAAATACTTTGAGCCAGCAGATAAACTCCATAGTCATGGCCGGCGCCGGCGCAGCCCGACTGACGAAATTGATGGCCGAGGAGCCCGAGACCGACGATGGCTATGTGACATTGGTGAACGTGGATGTTGCCCCGGACGGCACCATGACCGAGACCGATAAGCGCACCGGACACTGGGCCTGGCGTCATCCTCACCAGGCCGACGGCACCGTCACCTACACCCCCCTTCGGGGCGACGTGCGTATGGTGAATGTGGACTTCGAATATGAAGAGGGCAAGCCGGTGCTTCACGATGTGAGCGTGTACGCCGAGCCGGGCCAGAAGGTGGCCTTCGTGGGCGCCACCGGCGCAGGCAAGACCACCATCACCAACCTGATAAACCGCTTCTACGATATAGCCGACGGCAAGATACGCTATGACGGCATAAACATCAACAAGATAAAGAAGAAGGACCTGCGCCGCTCTCTGGGCCTGGTGCTTCAGGACACCTTCCTCTTTACCGGTACCGTAATGGACAACATCCGCTACGGCCGCCTGGACGCCACCGACGAGGAGTGCATCGCCGCAGCAAAGCTGGCGGGAGCCGACGACTTCATAAGCCGTCTGCCCGAGGGCTACGAGACCATGCTGGCAAACAACGGCTCCAATCTGAGCCAGGGCCAGAGACAGCTGCTGGCCATAGCCAGGGCCGCTGTGGCCGATCCCCCGGTGATGATACTGGACGAGGCAACCTCCTCCATAGATACCCGCACCGAGGCTATAGTGCAGCGGGGCATGGATAAGCTGATGGAGGGCAGGACCGTCTTCGTCATTGCCCACCGCCTGTCCACGGTCATGAACAGCGACGTCATTATGGTGCTGGACCACGGCAGGATAATCGAGCGGGGCAGCCACGAAAAGCTTATCGAGGAAAAGGGCACCTACTACCGTCTGTACACCGGCGCTTTCGAACTGGAGTAAAAAAGCGGAGAGGAAAACCCGATAGAAAATAAAAACACAGCGACCGCCCGGCCGCTGTGTTTTTTTATATTGACCGGGCTGAAAATCCCGGCGTATCTGCAACAAATTTCCTACTTTTCCCGTCCTAATTGTATAACAACAGTGAAAATCGAAAAGAAAGGCGGGAAAAAGGTGAAAAAGAAACTTATTGCGGCAGTGCTGAGCCTGGTGCTGCTCCTGACTGCCTGCGGAAAGGGCGGTGGGGCAGCGTCGGAGCCTGAGCGGGAACGGGACGGCGGGAGAGAAAACACGGCAAGTCAAGCAGTGACGATTGCCGAACCGAAAACACCCCAAGAGACGGAGCTGGGCTATAAGAGCACTGTGATAGAGCCTCCCGACTGGGCGGAGGAATTCGGCTCCGGAGCGGTCATGGGTGACGTCTTTTATATCCTGGCGGAGACCGGGGAGGGCGCCCAGGCCGTTGCGGCCTATGACACCATAGCGGAACAGTGGCAGCGCTACGAGTTGGATATGAGCCCAGTGTACTTCGCCCGGGTACAGAAATTCTCCGCGGCCGGCGGAGCTCTGTGGATCCTGCTCCGGGAGGGCTACGGCCCGGAGGACACGGAGCTGTATCAGGATAAGTATTACTGGCTGCTGCACTACGACCTGGAGACCGGGGAGCAGAGCTGCAACAAGCTGGAGTTCTGGCAGGAGGGGGAGCCCTACCTCTTCGCCCTCATAGCCCTGGACGGAGAGCGGGCCCTGCTGGGGGACGGAGAAAGCAGCTTCCTTATAGACAGCCGGGGGCAGCTGCTGGAGGAGACGGAACCGCTAACTATGGGCGAAGGCTTCAACGCCCGCATAGGGGACAGCCTCTATGTGAACACCCCCGAGGGCTTGGCGCCCCTGGATACCCAGAGCCTGGAATACGGCCCGGCTCTGGTGGACATCCGCGACCGGGCGGTGTACAGCAGCCCGGGGGATATTCTCACAGTCCATGAGGAAAAGCTCTGCCGCTATGACCCGGTATCCGGAACTATGGAGGCGCTCTTTGCCTGGACCGACGTAGCTCTGAGCTACAGCTATATGTACGGCTGGACGGGCATGGAAAACTCCAAGGGCGATATCTATCACCTCACCGACAGCCTGATAAAAGTGAGCCTGGAGCAGATACCCAAGAAGGACAGCCTGGTGCTGGCCTGCTTCGGGGACAGCAGCGATGACAGTACCGTCAATCCTTTTACAAGCTATGTATGCACCGATGCCCTGAAGGATGCCATCATCCGCTTCAATAACAGCGACCCGGAGTACAAGATAGAGATAAGGCCGGTGGTGTATAACAGCGAGGAGGAGCGGGAGCTTATGCTAATAGAGCTTATAAACTCCGGAGACATAGACCTGATAGACACCAGCCTCCTGCCGGAGGGGGCGGTGGACCAGGGGCTGCTGGTGGACCTGCTGCCCTATATAGACGCAGACCCCGGGTTGAGCCGGGAGGACTTTATCCCCTGTCTCCTGGAGGCCATGATGAGAGACGGCGGCCTCTATGAGTATACGGACAAGTTCACCCTGCTTACCATGACCGCCCCGGCAGGTCTGCTGCCGGAGGGGGAGGGCTGGACGGCAGAGAAGATACTGGAGCTGAGCAATGAAAACCCGGAGCTGCTGTTTCCCATGTCCGGGGATGAGCTGCTGCAATGCTTCATGTGGGCCGCCACCGCGGAATTTATAGACAGGGACGCCGGGAAGTGCAGCTTTGATACCGGGGCCTTCGCCTCCTGGCTGGAGCTGCTGAAGACCGTATATGAGAGAGACACCGGTGAATATAGGGGAGAACGGCTTTTTTCAGTGTGGAATGACTTTGCCTCCGATGCGGGCCACAGTGTACAAAGCAGCCATGGGGGAGCCTATGCGCCCCTGGGCTTTCCCGACGCTGGGGGCAGCGGCAGCTATTTTATAGAACTGGCCCGGCCCGCCCTCAACGGAGGACTGGGATATTATGAACCGGAGCTGAAGCTGAGGAGCTCCGGCATGAATACCAGCCTGGGCATCATGGCTTCCGGAGAAAAGCTGGACGGGGCCTGGCGTTTTATGAGCAGCTTCATGGCCGGGGAGAACGAGCCGTATATATACGACGGTATCCCGGTAAGGAAGGACAGTTTTGAAAAAGCGCTGGAGAACCAGCTGGAACGGTCGCTGGAAAATAAGCTGGAGCAGAATTTGCCTTATGACATCTTCGGCGAGCAGGATGCGGAGTACCTGCGGCAGCTGGTGTACTCCACGGACAGAATGGTGATAAATGACCCGGCCCTGCTGGAGCTGATGAAACGGGAGATAAACGCTTTCCTGGGCGGGAAGTATAGCGCTCAGGACTGCGCCTCACAGATACAGAGCCGAGTGAGCCTGTATCTGGCGGAGCAGAGCTGAGTTAAAACTAAAAATAAAAGGGAAGAAACAGTAAAGCCCGGTGCGATTATCCGCACCGGGCTCTTGACTGTTTATGTGAGATATATTAGTGGCGGAACTTATCTCTTCACCGACCAGCCGCCGTCTACAGGCAGGCAAACGCCGTTGACATACTTGGCCTCATCAGAGCAGAGATATACTACAGCCCAGGCAATATCCTCGGGCATGCCGGTATAAGGCATGGGGGTTACTTCGGCAAAGTGCTCGCCGAACTGCTTCCATACTTCCTCCTGCTTGGGTACCCATACATTGTTGGGTGCAAGGCAGTTAAAGCGAATGCCATATTTTTTGCTCACCTGGTTCACCATGTTCTCCGTGGCCAGCTTAATGCAGGCTTTGGACAGAGGGTAGCCCTGAACAGCCGAACCGTTGTAACCCACGCCGGAGGCGGAAGAGAAGTTGAGGAAACTGCCCCGGATATGGTTCTTCATCATGTAGCGCAGTATGACCTGATAAGAGTAGAGCATGGAGTCAATATTCACCTTCATGACCTTTTCAATCATCTCCGAAGTGATGGTGGGCCAGTCATGGGTGGGAGGAGAGAACATGGCGGCGCCGTTGACCACGGTGTCTATGTGCCCAAACTTTTCCAGGCCGAGTTTCTTGAGGGCTACCCAGGTGTCCTTCTGAGCAATGTCCCCCACCAGGGCCACGGTGTCCCCGCCTTTTTCATTTAGCCCCCGGCTCAGTTCCTCCACTGCCGGATCCAGATCCGTCATAATAACCTTGGCGCCCTCCTGGCAGAAGAGCTCACAGGTTTTATAGCAGGAGCCTCCGGCAGCTCCTGTTATTATTGCAACTTTCCCTTTAAGTCTATCCATTATGTGCCTCCCAGAGCATTTTTAAAGTAACTATAACATACCACATAAAATTTCCTTTTACAAGGCGATTTTTGCTCATAATACAAACACCCGAAGGGAGAAACTTGACCGAATAGAAGGACTGTAGTATAATAAAAAAATATGGAAAACATTATATTGGAGCAAAAAACATGAACGAAAATGTGAAAAAGTTCTTTGAAATTTACAACTCCGACCCCGATCTTCAGAAGCGGGTACGCCAGGCTGAGGAACAATATCCGGGCTCTCTGGAAATCAGGGATGCGGTGGTAAAGAATGTGCTGCTTCCCGTGGCCGAGGAGCTGGGCCTGCCCTTTACCATTATGGATCTGCTGGTCTATGAAACGAAGCTGAAGGCCCAGAGACAGCAGGATGTGGAGTTGACGGAGGAGGAGCTGGCTGCTCCCTTGCAGGACAATACCTACTGGCTCATAGACCACGGCTGGGAATTTCAGAAGCCTGAACTGGGAGAGAAGTCTGAATAAGCCTCGGGCTTTATGAAAGTGAAAACTCTCGTGGAGCAAGAAAAATGAGAAAAAGCCTTTTGATACTAATATGCCTGCTGACCATGCTGCTCACCGGCTGTCAGTCGGCGGCCCTGGCCCGGCAGATGGAAAATATCTCGGAGATTATGGAGCAGATAGGGCCTCTGCCTACGGTGACACCAAGCCCTACGGCTACCCCCAGGGCCACCGCCAAACCATCCCCCAGCCGTACCCCCAAGCCGGCGCTTACCCCTTCTCCTGTGCCGACAGCCGCGGCCAGTCCCTCGCCTTCCCCAACGGCGACCCCTTCCCCCAGCCCGGTGCCAACGGCGAAGCCTACACCCAAACCCACCCCCACGCCCAGACCCACGCCTGAACCTACGGCGACGCCTGTACCAACCCAGACACCTTATCCTTCCTGGATGTTTGCCCCCATTCCGGTGTCCATACCATATATAACGCCTACACCCACCCCCGTTCCCACACCTGAGCCAACTCCCGCCCCGCCCTCCCAGATAAGTCAGGCCGGGGACACTTCCAGCCCCAGCGCTACTTATGCCACAGGCCAGGAGGTGGCAGATTTTGCCCAGCAGTACGTGGGATACAGCTACAAATGGGGCGGCAGCTCACCGGAGACGGGCTTTGACTGCTCCGGCTTTGTGTACTATGTGTACCAGCAGTTTGGCTACGAGCTGAACCGAACTGCCGCCGACCAGGCCTCTAACGGCAGCCATGTGGAGCTGGATGCCCTGGAGCCGGGAGACGTGTTGTGCTTCTACAAGGGAAGCTATATAGGACATTCCGGCATATATGTAGGAGACGGCAACTATGTCCACTCTCAGGACTCCGCCACCGGTGTGGTGGTATCCCCCCTCAGCGAGAGGACGGGAGGCTTCGAGGTCCGGAGAATATTGCAGTAAAAAAAAGAGATTAAAAATTCCCCATACCGGATTTTGGACCGCCCCAGAATGTGCGGACAGTACAAAAAAGCCCCTATGTAGGAAATATTTTGTTTTAAGCAGAGTGGCGCTGCGTCAGTGGCGCCACTCCTGTTTTTGTCTGGATACGTTCATGGTTGTAGAAATGAATATAGCTATCTATCATCTCATTTGCTTCCTGGAAAGAGTGGGGCTTGTGCCGGTAGATACATTCCGTTTTCAAGATTGAAAAGAAGTTTTCTGCCATCGCATTGTCATAAGGGTTTCCCTTCCTTGACATTGATGGTGTTATGCCGTAAGATTGAGTTAGCTTGAAATATGCTTGAGAGGTATATTGAAAGCCTTGGTCGCTGTGGAGCTGCAACTCTGCGGC
>OLRA01001132.1_pt1 | contig 33058 bp, 25 predicted proteins | sample 1673011 | NCBI WGS metagenome assembly OLRA01 (sample SAMEA3136746, study PRJEB25190) | human gut metagenome | reverse complement strand
GCCGCTGGCTATGCCGCTTACCGGCTCTAACTTACCGCAATCGGTAGTAGAGGAATGCATAATACACAGGGGTTTCCCCCTGACCCAAAAACTCCGTGCCGCCGGTTATCCTTGTTTGATGGACTACTATGTCAGATTGCATATAAGATAAGGAACCGCCGTATGCTGAACAGCACGTATGGTGGTGTGAGAGGTCGGAAAACGAAAGTAGGAAGAAAACTACTTCGTTTTCGTCCTACTCGTTATGTGATTTATTTCAGTTCTGCAACGATTGTCTCAGCTGCTTTGATTTCCTGTCCCAATTTTACCTTGATGTCGGCATCCAGCGGAAGAAAGATGTCGAAGCGGGAACCGAACTTGATGATTCCGCACTGCACTCCCCTCAGCTCCTCTGAACCCTCCTGAGAGTAGCAGACAATTCTTCTGGCAAATGTTCCTGCAATCTGCTTGAAGAAAATTTCCTCCTTGCCTGTGTCGATGGCTGTGGATGAATGCTCATTCTCCTCTGCAGCCTTCGGAAGGAAAGCCAGGAGATAGCGTCCCGGATGATATTTATAATAAGAAACCTTCCCTGTTACAGGCCAGAAATTCGCGTGTACATTGAAAAAGTCCATATATACAGATACCTGCATGCACTCACGCTTCAGGTATTCTTTCTCATAGACTTTTTTTATGATGACAACCTTGCCGTCGGCACCTGAAGTCACGATTCTGTCGCCTTCCGGTGTGTGTCTGACCGGAACTCTGTGAAACCAAGTCACAAATACAGAAAACAATAAAACCAATACGGAGATGGTGTATCCGACTGTATTCATACCTATTGTCTTGAGAATCAGCAAAGTCAGAGCAGCACTGATGAGCCAGGACAATGCTATGGTTCCGTACGAGTTCTTATCTATTTTCATATCAGGTTTAGTATTCTGAAATCAAGTTTCCAATAATTTTCCAAAGATATGAATAAATTATTCAATCTGCAATTGTTAGAATTGCCGTTTGGGGCGTTTTATATTCTTGTTTTGCCTAATTACAGGATATTTGCTACTATCAGATACAGTGCGCCGACAGGAATGGCCATAAGTGAACTGTCGAACCTGTCGAGCATTCCGCCATGTCCGGGAATTATTACTCCGGAATCCTTGATGTTGTAATGGCGCTTCCACTGAGACTCGAACAAATCGCCATAAACGCCTGCCACATGCATCAGGACTGCCAGAATAATCGTATGTGCCAATGTTATCTGGTCCATTGACAAGCTGTATTTCAGCACAACAGCAGCCAATGAAGAGCAGATCATGCCGCCCCAGAAGCCTACCCATGTTTTCTTAGGGGAAATTGCCGGGAACAGTTTTTTCGGAAATCTTTTGCCGAACAATGAACCGAATACGAATCCACCGATATCAGAGCACCATATGATGATGAAAAAGCACAGGAGGATAAGTCCGTTGAACTTGCCGTTAAAGAATACTATAAGATTTGACAATGACAGCGGCACTCCTATATATAGGATACCTGTATATATGTCAGAGAACTTTCCGAATTCTGTCTTGTCCCTTACATACAGTGAATTGATCATCACCACGAGCACCGGCAGAATTGCTATCGACACATACTTCGGCTCCATGTCATAGGCGCTGATGGCGAATATCAGCATAAAAAGAACAAGACAGGCCAGAATCGCCAGCACTCTGGAGAATCTGTACCTGTCGTTCATTGTCAAAGTATAGAATTCGTGCATCATCACGGTCATTATGAACATGATAAGTCCTGCGAACAGGAACTTGCTGATCAATAGGCCGCACAGCATTATGATTATGAACCCTATACCGGATATGGTTCTGACTACAGTATTATTCATTTCAGGTTTTAGTATAAGTTACGGATTAACTGTTTTCAGTTTCAGTCGTTTCTGTCTCATTCTCAGTCTCATCAGCAGGCTTTGCCTTAGGACCGAGAATCTTCTCTACATCTTCTGCGAAGATCACTTCCTTCTCAAGGAGCAATGCCGCCATCTGCAGGAAGCCTTCCTTATGGTCTGACAATATCTTGTAAGTCCTGTCGTGAATCATTTTCACGATTTTTCTCACTTCATCATCAATCATTTCAGCGGTTTGCTCACTATATGGCTTCGTAAGGTCGTAACCTCTTGCGCCTGTAGAATCGTAGAACGAAAGTGCACCGACATTGTCACTCATGCCATAGTATTTGACCATGCCATATGCCATTTGCGTCAGTTTCTCCAAGTCGTTCTGGGCACCGGTAGAAGGCTCTCCATTCACGATCTCTTCAGCCACGCGTCCGCCTATAAGCGCACACATTTCATCTACCATCTGCGACTTGGTCCAGAGTTTTCTCTCCTCAGGAAGATACCAGGCTGCGCCAAGTGCCTGACCACGAGGAATCAATGTCACCTTGAAGAGAGGATTCGCATAAGGGAGCAGCCAACTGACTGCAGCGTGTCCTGCTTCGTGATGAGCGATGGATTTCTTCTCCGTGTTGGTGATGATGGACGATTTACGTTCAAGACCACCGACAATTCTGTCCACTGCATCCAGAAAATCCTGTTTGTCAATGGCAGGCTTGTTCTTTCTTGCTGCAGTCAGCGCTGCTTCATTGCAGACATTGGCAATATCCGCTCCGGAAAAGCCCGGAGTGTGCTTGGCCATGAAATCCACATCGAAGTCAGTGCTGAGTTTCAGATTCTTGATATGCACCTTGAAAATCTCCTCTCTTTCTTTGAGTTCAGGAAGTTCTACGTGAATCTGTCTGTCGAAACGGCCTGCACGAAGAAGAGCCTTGTCGAGGATATCTGCCCTGTTGGTGGCTGCAAGCACGATTACACCTGAATTCGTGCCGAAGCCGTCCATCTCCGTAAGAAGCTGGTTCAGTGTATTTTCACGCTCGTCATTTGAAGAGAATCCCACATTCTTGCCTCTTGCCCTTCCTACAGCATCGATTTCGTCAATGAATACGATGCATGGTGCCTTTTCCTTAGCCTGTCTGAACAGGTCTCTTACTCTCGAAGCTCCCACTCCGACGAACATTTCCACGAAATCTGAGCCGGAGATGGAGAAGAACGGCACATTTGCCTCTCCTGCAACAGCCTTTGCAAGCAATGTCTTTCCTGTACCCGGAGGGCCAACAAGCAAGGCGCCCTTTGGAATTTTACCGCCGAGTGCAGTATATTTCTTAGGGTTTTTCAGGAAATCCACGATTTCCATCACCTCTTCCTTGGCTCCGTAAAGACCGGCGACATCCTTGAATGTCACTTTTACGGTATCCTTGTCAGCAAGCCGGCCTGTAGATTTTCCGACACTGAAAATACCGCCCTGCCCACCGGCTCCGCCAGGCCCCATATTCCTGTTGAATCCTCGGAACATGAATATCCACATGGCAATCAGAAGGATAGGAAAAAGGAACCAGTCCATTATGTGTCCCCAGACATTATCATCATTCTCCATAATGATTTTTACCTGGCTGTCGGCAGGCAGTTCCGAATTGAGCCGGTCGAATTCAGCCTCGGGGTCAAATTTGTTGGATACGTAAAACCAGAAGTGAGGTGAGGCGGAAGGAACTTTTCCCCCGAAACGCTCACTGTATTTCGCCAGCTTGTCCGGTTTGATCGTGACTTCACCCTTGAAGTCATTTCTGATGAACAGGATGTCCTTCACATCACCGGATGCCACCATCTCCTTCACGTCGCTCCATTCTGCCTTCTGAGGGTTGGAGCCACCGGAGAAGAATGCGAGGTAAAGCAATCCGACAAGTAGCGGAATATACAACCAAGACAATCCGATATTGATTCTGATAATCTTGTTTTTCGGATCCTTGTTGTTATTGGTATTGTTTGCCATCTGTTAGTCCGTTTTCTATAAATCTTTGTCAGTTTCACGCTTGCTTACGCGCTTGGCAGAAGCTCTTACTTTGGATGCAGCCTTAGGCTTGGCTCTCTTGCCGGTTTCCTTCTCGATTACAGGCTCATCTGTATATTCGGTTCTCCCGGCATCTGCCCAAAGGTCCTCAAGTCTGTAGAAATCACGGTATTGCGTCAAGAATACGTGGACAACTACATCTCCATAATCCAGGATAATCCAGAAGTCATTTTCAAGTCCCTGCATGCGAAGCACCTTTCTGCCGCATTTTTCCTGCATACGAACTATTATATTGTCGGCAATCGCAGCTACAGCCGTAGTAGAGTCTGCATTGCATACTACGAAGTAATCTGAAATAGCTGTACCGATAGGGCTCAGGTCCAGAGACACGACATTCTGACCTTTCTTTTCCAACATCGCGTCAGTTATGACCTTAAGAACATTTTTTTCCATTTAATTGTTTGTTTAAATTTGCGTACAAAGATAAAACAAAAATCAGTCCAATGAAAGCGGAAATTCCTATAACGTGGTTTGACAGCATAGATTCCACGAATTCTGAAGCCAGAAGACAATTGCCTGCCAATGCCAAAATGTCAGTATATGCAGCGAAATTTCAGACGGCAGGCCGTGGACAGCGTGGAAACAAGTGGTCCAGTGCAGCCGGACAGAATCTCACGTTTTCAGTCCTGTTGAATTTCACTCACCCTCAAATGCCTGATTTGGCTGTCCGGAATCAGTTTCTCCTCAGCATTGTCGCTGCATTGTCAGTTTCTGACCTGCTGCAGAAACTCAATATCCGCAACAGCATCAAATGGCCGAACGACATTTACATCGGCCGACGCAAAGTATGCGGAATGCTTATCGAGAATATTGTCGGAAATACAGGTCTTGAACATTCAATTATCGGTATCGGACTTAATCTGAACCAGACTGAATTTCCACCTGAACTCGTCAATCCGACGTCAGTTCTGGTCTGTTCGGGCCTTAGAACCGTTCCTGAACATGTGCTGGATGATTTTCTCGATATCTTTTCGGGGTACATGCCATATCTATCTGATATAGAGGGAATAAACGAAATTAGAAACAAATATGTTTCAAGACTTTTCGGGCTTGGAGTAAGCCGTGAATACCACGATTGTCTTAGAAATGTTGATTTTACAGGCACAATAAGGGGCATCTCCGAAGAAGGTCTGCTTCTTATGGAAATGCCCGATAAAACTGTCTCAAACTATTCCTTCAAGGAGGTAAGTTATATAATCTGAGTTTCTCCTTTCATAGCTATTATCGCATTGGACGGATCCGGTGACTTGAATACTGAGCTGCCGGCCACCAGGATATCGGCGCCTGCTTTCGCCAACTCTGCGGAGTTTGCTTCGCTTACTCCCCCATCCACTTCGATTTCGCAGTCAATGCCAAGTCTGCAGATCTCCTGTCGGAGTGTTTCCACGCGGCTGAAAGTATCTTCAATGAATTTCTGCCCACCGAAACCTGCAAACACAGACATTATCAATATGAAATCTGCATGTTCAAGATAAGGGAAAACCTTTTCTACAGGGATATCCGGGTTAATGGCCAAGCCTGCCTTGATACCGTATGAACGTATCTGCTCTAAAAGCGCACCGGCATCAACGCCTTCTTTTTCAGCCGCTTCGAGGTGAAAACTCATATATTTCGCACCAGTCTTGGCAAATCTCTCGAAATACCTCTCAGGCTGGACAATCATGAGATGGATATCCATCGGCTTTTCGGCTGCCTTTGCTATGGCTTCTATTACAGGGAATCCATATGACAGATTAGGAACCAGCAGGCCGTCCATTACATCGAGGTGAAAGATATCTGCGCTGCGGTTCACCATTTCCACATCTTTTTCAAGATGCAGAAAGTCCGCGGAAAGCATGGAAGGAGCTATCTTGATCATTTGAAATTTGTTACGACATCAACAAGCAGTTTGACGAATTTCTCGTTGGAAGCAAGATCCAACTTTTCGCCCGGCGCGTGTACGCCTCTAAGTGTAGGACCGAATGAAACCATATCGAGGTACGGGAACTTGAGCAGGAACAATCCGCATTCCAGACCGGCGTGGATAGCCTTCACTTCAGGCTCCTGGCCGAAAAGCTTACGATATGAAGCCACGGTCTCCTTCAATATGTTGGATTCCATATTCGGAGCCCATCCCGGGTAAGGGTCTGTACGGACCACTTCTGCACCGGCAAGATGGAATGTCGCCTGAACCTTGTCTGCCACAAATTTCTTTCCGGATTCGGAAGAACTTCTCTGGCTTGTCTTGACAATGATTTTTCCAGGTGTGTCCATATTGACGGCAGCGAGGTTTGTAGATGTTTCCACGAGACCTGCGATATCCTGGCTCATTGCAAGCACGCCATGATTGATGGCTACCAGTGCCATAATAAATCTCTTGGCAACTTCGCTGTCCACTGCATTGCCGCAGAATTCAGTGCGTTCTGCCGAGAATTTCACATCCGGATCAGTATTATGGAATTCCTTGCGCACATCTGCCGCAAAAGCATTGAATCTGCTTATGAAGCCTTCGATGTCATTCTCCTTTATATAGACAACTGCCTCGGTATCACGGGCGATGGCGTTTTTCTTGTTGCCGCCCTTCATCTTGGCCAACTGGAAGTTTCCAAGTTCTGAATAGAGGAATCTGGCCATAATCTGGACCGTATTCGCTCTTTCCTTGTTAATGTCGTCGCCGCTATGTCCGCCGATTGCATCGAACACTCTGAGTTCTACCGCCTTGAATCCAGGTTTCACAGGCTCAGCTGTGTAACTGAATGTAGCTGTGGTGTCAAGACCGCCTGCGCAGCCGACAAATATCTGTCCCTCATCCTCGGAATCCAGATTAAGCAATGTCTTGGACTCGATAAAGCCAGGCTCTATGGCATTGGCACCGTCCATTCCTGTCTCCTCCGAGATGGTGAACAGACCTTCGACTTTACCGGTATTCAGGTCGCTTGCGAGCAATGCCAATGTTGCTGCAACACCGATTCCGTCATCAGCGCCGAGGGTGGTTTCCTTGGCAATCATCCATCCGTCTTCGATAACATAGTCGATAGGGTCAGTCACGAAATTGTGCCTGGATGTGGAAGTCTTCTCGCAGACCATGTCCTGATGGCTCTGGAGTGCGATGGCAGGCACGTTTTCCTTGCCTTTCGAAGCTTCTTTGGTGATTACTACATTACCTGTAGCGTCTGTTCTGCAGCCAAGGCCATGCTCTTTAGCAAAATTCTGAAGAAAGGCTGTCATTTTTTCTTCATGACCGGATTCCCGCGGAATCTTGGTGATCTCGCGGAAAATTTCAAGTACAGAATCGGAATTCATATTCAATTAATTTTTAACCGACAGTTACAAGCATTTTCTCAATGTCTGAAACATACTGCTTGAATGACTTGTCTGTGGACATAAGGTCACTTACAGTGTTGCAGGCGTGAAGAACTGTCGCGTGGTCTTTGCCTCCAAGTTCCGTGCCGATAATCGACAATGAGCAGCCTACAAGTGTACGGCTCATATACATCGCTATCTGACGGGCCTGGACAATCTGCCTTTTTCTGGATTTGGACAGAAGAGTGTCTTTAGTGATGTTGAAGTAATCGCAGACTGTTTTCTGAACCTTGTCGATGGTCACTTCCGTCTTTTCTTCGCCTACGATCTTGCCGGTAATCTTTTCGGCAAGTTCGACTGTCATTTCCTTATGGATGAGCGTGGCGTGCGCGATGAGTGAAATGAGCGCACCCTCAAGCTCTCTGAAGTTCGATTTGATTCTTGTGGCAAGATATTCCAGCACCTCCTCACTTACTGTCACACCTTCACGGAAACTTCTTGCCTTGAGCATTTCAAGCCTTGTCGCATAAGATGGACGCTGCAACTCTACTGACAATCCCCATTTCAGTCTTGAAAGGAGCCTCTCTTCGAAATTCTTGAGATCTGCTGGAGCCCTGTCGGATGTGAATATCAGCTGCTTGCCGTTCTCATGCAGATGGTTGAACACGTTGAAGAATGCGTTCTGTGTACCCGGGCCGAGCAAGTCCTGGATATCATCGACAATCAGGACATCGATTTTCATGTAGAATGCCAAGAAGTCGGTAAGCTTGTTCCTGACATTGACAGCATCCATATACTGAGTCTTGAACTCGTTTCCTGTCACGTAGAGAACTACCTGGTCCGGATATTTCTCTTTAATGGCAATACCGATGGCCTGAGACAGGTGCGTCTTGCCGAGTCCAGGTGAGCCGAAAAGGAAAAGAGGATTGAAAGGAGTGTTTCCAGGCGATGAAGATATGCTTTCACCTGCTGTGATACCCATCTTGTTGCACTCGCCTTCCACAAGGTTGCCGAAACAATATACCGGATTCAATCTCGGGTTGATGGAGAATTTCCTGAGTCCCGGGTACACGAATGCTCCCGGATTTGCTCCTGCCGGATATGTATTTATGGAAACAGGCTTGTTTACCGGTGCGGTAACGTTTGCTGCAGGGAATGTCATCGGAGGCTGTACGCGGACCGGACGGATCTTGTAAACAAGCTTCGCATCTGGACCTATCACTCTCTTCAATGTCTTTTTCAACATGTCCAGATACACGTCCTCGAGGTATTTTCTGTAGAAATCAGAAGGAACTTCGATGGTAATCGTGGAATCCTGCAAAGAAACCGGCTTGAGAGGCTTGAACCAACTGTTGAACATCTGGGGGTTAATGAGATTCTCAATAATCCTCAAACATTCATTCCATACGTCTATGTGATTCTTCTCTGCCATTTCTTTTACCTCCGTTGAAAAAAGCACCGGAACAGAAAGCTGCCTTTCTCTTCTGATGCTTTGCAAAAGTAGGTGAAAAAAAAGTTATAAAAAAACCAAATTGCTATTGCATATTAAAATTATTTTACTCAACTTGAAGTCTGCTGATTTGCAAAACGGTTTCTCTATAACCATTTCATTTTCAACACATTATTAAAACCAATGTTCGAATTATTGCACTCTGTGATACTTTTCAATATTGAATAGTTCAAATTTAGAACAAGCCTCATTCCGGCCGCTGCTATCCTCATTGCCAATCAAATAGGACAATCAGTACAGCCTAAAAATCAGAATACTTTTATCCTGATATATTTTTTAGGATTCTCCTCTATTTTTTTCACCAGGCTGTCAATATCTTTGAGAACTGTGTCAATCGAATTGTAAACCGCCGGATCTTTTGTGAGTTTCCCGAGCGTGCCGTCAGGATCATTGAGATTGTCCACAAGAGTCCTCAGTGATTTTGCCAGTCCTTCGATGTCAGCTCTTCCCAGTTCGCCAGCTGCAGTCTGGATACCGGTCATTGCGGTATCAGCCTTGACCAGTACGGTGTTCAGTCGCACAGATGTTTCTTTCAGATTTGCTATAAGAGCGTCGAAGTCCTCGGAGTGGTCAGCCAGTGTTCCAGACAGTCGTCTCGTATTGTCAAGTGTCTTCTGGAGATGGGACAGGGTTACTTTCAAACTGTTTTCATCCACGCCCCTCAGTACTCTGTCCAATGAGCCGCTTGCCGCTGCAAGACTGTCAAGAGCACCGTTTGCCCTTTCGATCAGCGGCCCTATCATGTTGGTCAATGAACTGACCATATCAGGTGCGTATGACGGTGAGAGTTCCGCTCCGTTCTCCGCGATTTCTTCAGAAGTCCCGAGGTCAATGCGGATGCCCTTTCCGCCCATCAGGTCCACGCTGTAGATGGTCATCTTCGAGTCGATAGGAATGGCTATTTTCTTCAATACGGAACAAGTGACATCGAACTCTTCTGTTTCCGGATTGTAGTTCACCTTGGTCACGCTTCCGGCCTTATATCCCTTGATATAGACCGGATTTGAAGGAACGAGGCCTTCCACATTCTCATAATGGGAGTTTATATCCATCTCCTTGCCGAAGATATCTTCACCTCTGAGATAGTTGATGACGCTGAATGCTGCAAGCAGGACGGCGACTATAAATATGCCTATGCGTGTTTCTCTGCTGATTTTCATGTTTAATCCAGTTTAAAATTCCGATTATTTCAATATAGTGACCATATCTCCTTTCACGACCACCATGAAGCAGCCGGAGTAGGACTTGCGGATTTTCGCGTAATTCTCTTTTGCTTTTTCTGTCGTGGAAGCAGTACCTATTATATATTTATATATAGAGCCGGATTTGACTATGGTTACAGGATATCCTTTGAAAAACGGATCGTTCTTGTCCAACAGTTTGCCTGACGCGAGCACCTGCGTTCCGTAAACAGCTTTCTGTGCAGGAGATGAGGCGGCAGACGCAGAGGTATGTGTTTCTGACTTTGTCGCTTTTGACTGAACCTTGTCCTGTATTGGTGCGGCACTGTCGGCATTGACACTGCCGTCATATCTTTTCTTGAACACTCCGAAAGCGACGAAGATATCCTGCGCGATTTTCTCGCGGCCGCTCTCGGACTTGAGAGTCGCCAAATCAGTGGCATTGGACATGAAGCCTACTTCTATCAATGCAGCAGGCATCGCGGTCTTCCACAATACGAAAAACGGGTCCTGCCATATTCCACGGCTGTTTCTCATAGGCCCGGAAGACATTGCCTTTTCCACATCCTGGGCGAAAAGCAGACTCTGTTCGAGGTGCGCGTTCTGCATCAGATTGAAAAAGATGAATGACTCCGGATCGGTAGGGTCAAATCCCTGATATTTCGTGGAATAATCGTCTTCAAGCATTATCACGGAGTTCTCGCGTTTGCAGACATCCATATTGTAGGCGAACAAGTCCCGGTTCTTATTCGAGGACTGTCCGAGCACGTGGATGGAATATCCGTTGGCTGAGGTGGCCGCTGCCATGTTCACGTGAATGGAAATGAAGAGATTTGCGTTGTTCCTGTTCGCTATGTCGGCACGCTCTCCCAGTGTGATGTATTTGTCTGTGGATCGCGTCATGACCACCTTTACGGTCGGATAGGACGCCTTGATTTTCTCAGAAAGACGCTTTGAAATGTCCAGAGCAATCTTGCTTTCATATGTCTTTTTGTCCTTGCTGACACAGCCCGGGTCGGTCCCGCCGTGGCCTGCATCAATACATACTGTATTGAGCCCCAGTTTGTTGCGCGAGTCATTCCCGGCATTGGCCCTGATGCTTGAAGTAAGCACCATAAGGGCTGCGATACTCGCAAAGATTATATGTGTTTGCGTATTTTTCAAAATGGTCTTATATTTGTATTCTGCAAAAATAAGAAAATTTGCGATAATTTATACTTTTCAGACATTGGTACGATCTGACAAAAGACGCAATCTCATAAAAGGAAGGCATCTGCTTGGTGTCGGACTTTTGGCTTTATTTATATCGGTGACTGTTCCGGGCATCTCACAAGATGTCAGAAGACAGCGTCGTGGCCAGAAGCAGACATTCAGTCAGGCTGTCGCTTATAACAAGGACAGCATTCCTCCCCTGTCAGATTCACTCAAGGCGCTGAAAGACTCGTTGCATATAGCGGATTCGCTGTTCAAGATCGACTCAGCGGCGCTGCAGAAGAAGAGTTCTCTTGAGCGCCCTGCTTTTTCCACTGCAAAAGATTCGGTCATAGAGGTATTCACAGACGGTCAGCGCAAACTGTATTATTATGGTGACGTGACCGTGAAATACGGCAACATGGAGCTTTCTGCCGACTATATGGAGTACGATATGAAGACCGGTACCGTATATGCCCGCGGAACTCTCGATACGCTTAGCGGTGAGGTGAAAGGCCAGCCGGTGATGAAAGAAGGCAATTCGACTTACTCCATGGAGGAGGTGCGGTACAATTTCAATACGCAAAAGGCCAGGATTACCAATATGATTACCCAGCAGGAGGACGGACTTCTTCATGGCAAGAATATCAAGATGCTTCCGGACAGGTCCATCAATATCACTAAAGGCCAATATACGGTCTGCGACCTGGAACATCCGCATTATTATCTGCATCTTACTGCTGCAAAGGTAATTACGAAACCGTCGCAAAAAACGGTTTTCGGTCCTGCATATCCGGTGATTGAAGATGTTCCTCTGCCTATCGGTCTTCCTTTCGGCTTCATACCGAAGCGTCCTAACCGTGCGACAGGACTTCTGATGCCGACCTTCGGTGAGGAGAATTCCCGAGGTTTCTATCTGAGGGATCTGGGAATGTATTTCGTTTTCGGAAATTATCTTGACCTGTCAGTTACAGGTGACATATATACGCTCGGTTCATGGGCCGTGAATGTGAATTCCAGATATAAAGTGAATTACAAATGCAACGGTAGTTTTTCGATGAACATTTCCAACGACCAGACCGGCGAGCGCGGAAGCACTGATTTCTTCCAGACAAGGAACTTCGGACTCAAATGGTCCCATTCCCAGGACTCCAAGGCGCATCCGGGAACATCGTTCAGTGCATCGGTGAATTTCTCGAGCCCGTCGAACAACAGATATAACTCCACATCTGTTTCAGAGGCCCTGCAGAACCAGGCATCATCATCCATTTCATATACGAAGAACTGGAACGGAAAGTTCAACCTTTCCATAAACGCCTTGCACAACCAGAACTCAAGGGACAGTTCGTACTCATTTACATTGCCGAACCTTACTTTCTCTGTGACAAGGTTTTATCCGTTCAAGAGAAAGAACCGTGTGGGCAAGGAGAAATTCTACGAAAAATTCTCTTTGGGATATAGCACCACGCTTCAGAACAGGATCAATTTCAAGGCCTCTGAGTTCATGAAAGACGGCTTTCTGGACAAGTTCCAGAATGGTATGACTCATAATTTCCAGATAGGTCTGCCGAATTTCACCCTCGCAAAGTACTTGAACTTCACTCCGAGCGTAAGTTACGGCCAGAACTGGTATTTCCGCCGTACCGATTATGAATTCAACCCCGAAACTAACCGTGTGGAATCACATGACGGCGGTCAGTTCAGCGCGTTCGGCATAAGCCAGAATTATTCCGGAAGGCTTTCGATGAGTACGAGGCTTTACGGTATGTTCAATTTCGGCAAGGCCCATAAGATACAGGCAATCAGGCACGTGGTCTCCCCTTCCGTGTCATTCTCATTCAGTCCGGAAAAAGGAACATACGCAAACGGTTACAGGACAATGACCTACACCGACACTCTTGGCAATGTCAAGACCTACGATTACAACATTTACAGCGGACAGATGTATTCTCCTCCGGGAAAAGGCAAATCAGCTACCATGAGCCTTTCCATCGGAAACAATCTCGAGGCGAAAGTCCGCGACTTGAGAGACACTACCGGAAAGGGCATAAAGAAAGTGAAGCTGATCGACCAGCTGAGTCTCAGTACAGGATACAATTTCCTTGCCGACTCGCTGAAAATGAGCAATATAGGTATAACAATGTCCACTTCCGTATTCGAGAAGGTGGGTATAAGTGCCAATGCCAACTTCGACCCTTACGCCATAGATGAGAGGGGTCGGAGAATAAACAAGTTCAATGTCCAGACAATGGGATGGAACAAGCCTCTGCGTCTTACCAATGCAAGTGCGTCGTTGTCCTATTCACTTTCCGGAAAAGGTGCGATCAATGGAAATGACGGTTCCAAGACTCCAGGTGATTCCGGCAGCGGAGGTTCCGGGGAAAATGCAGCAAACTATTATCGCAGAATATACTACCACCCTATAACCGGAGAATATATTCCGGGCGGATGGCTGTATTATACGAACCCGAATGTGCCTTGGTCTGTAAATATCAATTATTCGTTCTCCTACAGCAAGTCGTACCAGTACACTAACGGCCAGCTGATTACGAACAACAGATTTACGCAGACTCTCGGACTTTCCGGCAATATCAAGCTCACGCCGAAGATGTCGCTCAATGCTACGACCGGTTTCGACTTGATGGCCATGAAGATGACCACCACGCAGTTGAGCGCAACATATGACTTGCACTGCTTCAACATCAGCGTGTCCTGGGTGCCTACAGGAAACTGGCAGTCATGGAGTTTCAGGATCGCTGCGAATGCTGCGGCCCTCTCGGACCTGCTCAAATTCAAGAAGAGTACAAGTTATTGGGACAGATATTGATAGGTATCTGTTCCTGATTGGCAGTTTTTTTGCATATTTGCCAAATACTGCTTATATTTGCAAAGTTTAACACGGAATCTATTTCCTATCGCAACTGCCGAGCAGAATGATTTTCGGCGAATCCCCATATGAAATCTTATGTTAGTGGGTATTCCAATTGAACAAGATTAGTTATTACAGTACGATAAAGTACAAAATTTATTACCATTTATGCCACACACTCTGATAGAGTTGAATTCGATGCCTGAACAGCAGATTCGTGCAATAGGCAATGAACTTAAAATCAAAAAGGCGAATGACATGGACCTTATGGACTTGAGCCTTGCCATTTTGGATGAAGAAGCAAGAATAGCCTCAAAGATTCCGGATCCGGAACCTGCCAAGAAAAAGAGAGGCCGTCCACGCAAGAATGAATCAGTAAAGACGGATTCCACTGTAAAGGAAGAAAAGAAAGAAACGAAGAAGCCTGCATCTCAGACTCCTAAGGCAAATGAAAAAGCAGCCTCTGCTGAGGATAAGGTGAAAGCTGAAACAGAGCAAGTTGCTCCGAAAAAACGTGGCAGAAAGCCGAAGAACCAGGCAAAGCCGGCAGAAGAGGTTCCATCTGAAAAGCAGACAGCACAGAATGTCGCTCCTGCCCCGCAGAAGAGACAAGACGCGCCTGCTCATAAAGCCGCTGCCAAGAAACAGGGCTCTCCGGCCGCAAAGCAGGAACCAGCTGTGAAAGAAACAGAGAAAGCACCTGAAAATCAGGCACCTAAGGCGCTTGCAGAAGCCACTGCTCCACAGAAACCTAAGGAAGAGATAGTATATGCGGACAGACATACCATCGTACTTCCTCCGCTTCCTCCGAAGAAAAAGAAATTCAATCCGAACCAGCAGAACGGACAGCCTCAGCAGCAGCGTCCTCAGAATGGGAACCAGCCACAGGAGCAGCAGAGACCTGCACCTAAGCCGAAGTTCGAGTTCGAGGGTACAGTGCGTGCTACCGGCGTATTGGAAATCATGCCGGACGGATATGGCTTCCTGCGTTCTTCTGATTACAATTATCTGAACTCGCCTGACGACATCTACGTTTCACAGGGACAGATAAAGAACAATGCCCTGAAGAATGGTGACACGGTAACTGGTGAAATCCGTCCTCCTAAAGAAGGCGACAAGTACTTCCCTCTCGTTAAGATCGATTTCATCAACGGACGTACACCTGAGTTTATCAGAGACAGGGTTCCGTTCGATTTTCTGACTCCGCTTTTCCCTGATGAGAAGTTCAATCTTCTCGGACACGGACATGAGCACGATCTTTCATGCCGTATCGTGGACATGTTCACTCCTATCGGAAAAGGACAGCGCGGTCTTATCGTGGCTCAGCCTAAGACAGGTAAGACAATGTTGCTCAAGTCAATAGCAAATGCCATCGCTGACAACCACCCTGAGGTTTACGAAATCGTACTGCTGATCGACGAGCGTCCTGAGGAGGTTACGGACATGAGCCGGAGCGTAAAGGCGGAAGTTGTCGCTTCTACGTTTGACGAGCCCGCTGAAAGGCATGTAAAAGTAGCCAATATGGTGCTGGAAAAGGCACGCAGACTGGTTGAATGCGGTCATGACGTAGTTATTCTTCTCGACTCCATCACTCGTCTTGCTCGTGCATACAATACCGTACAGCCTGCATCTGGCAAGGTGCTTACCGGCGGTGTGGATGCCAATGCTCTCCAGAAACCTAAGAGATTCTTCGGTGCTGCACGTAACATCGAGGGCGGCGGTTCATTGACAATTCTTGCGACAGCATTGACTGAAACCGGTTCCAAAATGGATGACGTCATCTTCGAGGAGTTCAAAGGAACAGGAAACATGGAGCTTCAGCTCGACAGGACATTGTCGAACAGGCGTATTTTCCCTGCTGTCAATGTTATCCTTTCAAGTACTCGCCGTGACGACCTGCTCTACTCTCCAGACCAGGCGCAGCGCATCTGGATTCTCAGGAAACTGCTTGCTGAGATGAATCCGACTGAGGCTATGAACTTCATGATCCAGATTATGGACCAGTATCAGACAAATGAAGAGCTTCTCGACAATATGAACAAGGTGTCGCCTATGGATGCCAAGAATTACGATTATTAGTATTGTCGCTAAATAATTAAAATACCGGTGATAGTCAATCAGATGCTATCACCGGTTGTTTATATTTTTGCCGAAGAGAGGCTTTACTTTCTAAAAGGTATGGTCGCCCGTGACCTTATGAACGGGTGGCAGGCGTAAGCCTGACGGGACGAGGCCGCAGGCCGAGCCTTTTAGAAAGTAAAGCCGTCATTAATACTCATCCCAGGACTTGATCTGAATGTCATCCATTGACATTGAACAGAATGCCTTGATAAATGCAGTCGCCAGACGGGCATTGGTAAAGAGCGGAATGTTGCTGTCAATGGCACTGCGGCGTATATGGTAACCGTTGCTGAGTTCCTCCTCACTGAAGTTCTTAGGAATGTTTATGACCATATCGACTTCCTTGTTCTTGATCATGTCGAGAGCTGACGGGAAGAGGGATTTCATCGAAGCATTGCTTGCCTCAGACGGCCAGAGCACTCTCTTGCAAGGTATGCTGTTCTCTATGAAGTACTTATATGTGCCACTTGTGGCGTAAAGTTCATAGCCTTTCTCTGCCAGGAGCCTGCAGGCCGTAAGCATATCAGCTTTCTGCCGCGGATCTCCGGTAGAAAGAAGAATTTTCTTCTCCGGAATCGTATTGCCTACAGAAAGAATCGATTTGAGCAACGCCTCATCCAGATTGTCGCCAATACAGCCGACCTCACCGGTTGATGACATATCCACGCCGAGCATCGGGTCTGCTTCTTCGAGTCTTGCAAAAGAGAACTGTGAGGATTTTACGCCCACGTAATCGAGGTCAAATGCGCTCTTCTGAGGTGCAGCAGGATGTTTTCCGAGCATTACCTTGGTTGCGAGCTCTATGAAATTGATTTTCAGCACCTTGGAAACGAACGGGAAACTACGTGACGCACGGAGGTTGCACTCGATGACCTTGATCTTGTTCTCCTTGGCGAGGAACTGGATATTGAACGGTCCGGATATGTGAAGCGCTCCTGCAATCTTGCGGGCAATCTTCTTGATACGGCGCACAGTCTCCACGTAAAGTTTCTGCGGAGGGAACTGGATGGTGGCATCGCCAGAGTGCACACCGGCATACTCAATATGCTCTGATATCGCATATGCAAGGATTTCTCCGCCATCAGCCACAGCATCGAACTCTATTTCCTTGCATCGGTTCATGAACTTGCTGATTACCACAGGGTGTTCCTGGGATACTTCTGAGGCCAATGAGAGGAAGTGCCTGAGCTGTTCCTCATCGTAGCAGACATTCATTGCCGCACCTGAAAGCACGTAGGACGGTCTTACAAGCACAGGGAAGCCGACTTTGCTGATGAACTTGTCCACATCGTCCATTGTGGTAAGCTCACTCCATTCCGGCTGGTCCACTCCGAGCGAATCGACGATGCTGGAGAACTTGTTTCTGTCCTCTGCCTTGTCAATGTCCTTGGCCTTGGTTCCGAGAATCGGGACATTATTCGCGTCAAGCCTGAGCGCCAGATTGTTAGGAATCTGACCGCCCACTGAAACCACCACGCCGTGAGGAGTCTCCAGTTCAATGATATCCATCACTCTCTCGAATGTGAGTTCATCGAAATAGAGCCTGTCGCACATATCGTAGTCGGTGGAAACAGTCTCCGGATTATAGTTTATAAGGACTCCACGGTAACCTTCCTTGCGGATAGTTTCAATGCAGTTCACTGAGCACCAGTCGAATTCGACAGAACTACCGATTCGGTAAGCACCTGAGCCGAGTACAACTACTGATTTCCCGTCATTTTCGAACTTAATGTCATTGAACTTGCCGTTATATGTAAGGTAAAGGTAGTTGGTGGCAGCAGGGAATTCGGCAGCAAGAGTATCAATCTGTTTTACGACAGGGACGATTCCATGTGCCTTTCTCCATGCCCTGACCTTGTCCTGGCAGGCCTTGCCGTCCAGATTGTCCTTGAATAAGGCGCGCTGGATCTGGAAATCCGAGAAGCCCTGGCATTTTGCCTGCTGCAGGAGTTCCAACGGCATTGACTCGATATCATTGTATGTGTTCATCTCGTTGTAAGTGGAAACGATGTTTTCTAACTTCTCGAGGAACCAGTTGTCGATTTTCGTGAGCTCATGGATCTGATCCACAGTGTAGCCGGCACGCATTGCCTTGGAAATCACGAAGATACGCCTGTCGGTAGGCTCTTTCAGCGCCTCATCCACATCAGCGACCTGGAGTTCCTTGTTGCCGACGAATCCATGTGCGCCCTGGCCTATCATGCGAAGGCCTTTCTGAATGGCTTCTTCAAATGAACGGCCGATTGCCATGACTTCGCCCACGCTCTTCATGCTTGAGCCGATCTTGCGGGAAACGCCATGGAACTTGGAGAGGTCCCAGCGTGGTATCTTGCAGACAATGTAGTCCAAAGCTGGTTCGAAGAATGCAGGAGTCGTTTTGGTGACTGAGTTCTTCAGGTCGAACAGGCCGTATCCGAGTCCGAGCTTCGCTGCGACGAAGGCCAGCGGATAGCCGGTCGCCTTGGAAGCCAATGCCGATGACCGTGAAAGACGGGCATTGACCTCAATCACACGGTAGTCCATCGCATCCGGGTCATATGCGTACTGCACGTTGCACTCGCCCACGATGCCGATATGGCGCACGATCCTGATGGAAAGCTCACGCAGGAAATAATAGTCTTTGTTCGACAATGTCTGTGACGGAGCCACCACGATACTCTCTCCGGTATGTATTCCGAGAGGGTCGAAATTCTCCATGTTGCAGACTGTGATGCAGTTGTCGTATTTGTCGCGAACTACCTCATACTCAATCTCTTTCCAACCTTTGAGAGACTTCTCCACGAGCACTTGTGGCGAGAATGAGAAGGCCTTGGAACAGAGTTCTTCGAGCTGCTCGTCATTGTCGCAGAAGCCTGAGCCCAGACCGCCGAGAGCATAAGCGGCTCTTACGATAAGCGGATATCCGAGTTCATGTGCAGCCTTGCGTGCCTCTTCCATATTCTCGGCAGGATGAGACTTGATGGTCTTCACGTCTATCTCATCGAGTTTCTGAACGAAGAGCTCGCGGTCTTCCGTATCCATAATTGCCTGGACAGGTGTACCGAGCACTTCAACGCCATATTTTTCGAGAATTTTCTTCTCGTAGAGTTCCACACCGCAGTTCAATGCCGTCTGACCTCCGAATGAGAGCAGAATGCCCTCAGGACGCTCTTTTGCGATGACTTTTTCCACGAAGAACGGTGTGACCGGCAGGAAGTAGATCTTGTCGGCAACGCCCTCGGACGTCTGTACAGTAGCGATGTTCGGATTTATCAGCACTGTTTCAATGCCCTCTTCGCGAAGAGCCTTGAGCGCCTGGGAACCGGAATAGTCGAATTCTCCGGCCTGTCCGATTTTCAATGCACCTGAACCAAGAATCAGGACTTTCTTTATATTAGGGTTTTTCATACTGCTCTTACTTTATTTTACTGATAAACTCGTCAAACAGGAATTCCGTATCTGTAGGACCACTTGAGGCTTCAGGGTGGAACTGTACGGAACAGAATGGTTTGGACTTGTGGCGGATACCTTCATTGGTCCCGTCATTCATATTTACGAACCAAGGTTCCCAGTCGCTTCCCAATGCTGATGAATCCACGGCATAACCATGATTCTGAGATGTGATGAAGCACTTGTTGGTACCCAACATGCGGACCGGCTGGTTATGGCTGCGGTGTCCGTATTTGAGCTTGTATGTGGTGGCGCCGGCTGCCCTTGACAGCAACTGGTTGCCCATGCAGATTCCGAAAATCGGCTTGTCCTGCTGCATTGCCTTACGCAGATTGTCCACAGTCTTCTGGCAGAATTCAGGGTTGCCCGGACCATTGGAAATGAAGAGTCCGTCATAATCCAGCGAGAGGAAATCATAGTCCCAAGGAACACGGATGAGTTCCACTCCCCTGTCCACGAAGCATCTGAGGATGTTGTGCTTCACGCCGCAATCCACGAGAACGACTTTCTTGTCGCCTGAACCATAGCGGATTACCTCCTTGCAGCTGACGATGTCGATCTGATTGTCAGTATTAGGATCATGGATTTCTTCTTTGGCCTGCTCACCTTCAGGGATTATCTGTCCGAGCATTGAACCGTTGTCACGGAGCATCTTGGTGATTTCTCTCGTATCCACGCCGTAGATTCCTGGAATTTTCTGTTCTTTCATCCACTCGTCCAGGCTCTTGACTGCATCCCAGTGGCTATACTGGAATGAATACTCGGATATCACGAGGCCTCTTACCCAGATTTTTTCGGATTCGAAGTTCTTGGATATTCCATACTTGTCAATGCCTTCATCCGGAACGCCGTAGTTTCCGATAAGAGGATAGGTGACACAAAGAATCTGTCCGGAATAGGACGGGTCCGTGAGGCTTTCCGGATAACCTACCATGGCAGTGGAGAATACCACTTCTCCATCGCAAGGCTTGTCATAACCGAAGGACCATCCTTTCAGTTCCATTCCATTCTGAAAACGGAGTGTTGCGCGAAGTCTTTTTTCCATTTCGTGTTTGCGATTTTATATCTGTCTATCTATCAATACGTCAAAAAAAAAGACCTTCCCGAAACGGGAACGGTCAATTTCAATCAATGCCAATGAAAACGGTGGTTCTGACTTGATAGAACCCAGATGTCTGTATGTAAGCCCCGATATTCATTGTCTGAAACTTTATTTTCATTTCAGAATACAAAATTAAGACTAATTTCCCGATATTGCAACGGAAAATATTGCAAATCCACGTGAAACTGCTAATTTTGCGCCGATTTTAGAGAAAGATATGCGGCACGATGACGGTGCCGGACAATGATTTTAAGACGGACGAAATGATAAACGTAAAAACCTCATGCGGATTGCGCAAATGGCTCCCCGTAATCGGGCTGACCTTTTCGACATTCATATTCAACACTTCGGAATTCATCCCGATAGGACTTCTGACAGACATAGCCTCTGACTTCTCCATTACAGAATCCAAAGCCGGTATCCTGATTACAGTATATGCCTGGGTGGTAGCGCTCGCTTCATTGCCCCTGATGATGGCTTTTTCCAAAACGGAGAACAAGAAACTTCTGCTGTCGATCGTGGCATTGTTCACAGCAAGTCACATATTGTCAGGCTTTTCCAGTTCATATTATATGCTTATGGCATCCAGAATCGGAGTCGCCTGCGCGCATGCTATATTCTGGTCAATGGTGACTCCATTGGCTGTCCGCGTGGCGCCTGAAGGAAAACGTTCGGTCGCATTGAGTTTTATCATCACCGGTTCATCCGTGGCAATGATAGTTGGCCTTCCATTGGGACGCGCCGTGGGGCTTATGGTAGGCTGGAGGGCCACATTTCTCCTTATTGGCGCGGTCTCCGCTCTCATACTCGTGCTGCTGGCTATAGTATTGCCTAAGGCCCCGAGTGACAATGACGTATCACTCAAGTCTTTACCTGCATTGATCAAAAGACCGGTGCTGATCGGGATTTACCTGCTGACAGTCATAACCATCACCGGACATTTCACGGTTTACAGTTACATCGAGCCGTTTCTCGGCCAGGTCGCTGGACTTTCCGGCCAGACCATCACCCTGGTGCTTTCATTGTTCGGTGTAATGGGAATTATCGGCAGTTTCTTGTTCTCAAGGTACTATGACAGGCACCGTTTCCTGTTCATTCGCTTCGCGGTGACTGGAATCTGCGTATTCATATTTTTGCTTGCGGTTGCTGCTGCAACACCTCTTGCGGCCATTGCCGTATGTGTGTTCTGGGGGCTTGCCATCAACTTCTACAATCTGGCATTCCAGTCTGAGATTATACAGAACGTCCCGCACGGAACTTCTATTGCAATGTCCATATATTCAGGCATTTACAATGTCGGTATAGGTGCGGGCGCTCTTGTCGGCGGTACCGTCTGCACTCATCTTGGAGTCAGCTCGGTCTGCTATGTAGGTGGAGTCATCGGAATTGTTGCCGTATTGTACTGCGCCTTCCGGTTCATCCCCGTTCTCAGAAAAACCTCTGTAACAGAATAGTCTTTAGAGGTTTACCACTTCTGATTTGTACTTTACCCTGTAGTCGGTGGTGTCAGCGTCGAGAACGAAAATCTGATAGCTGTTTCCGCCGGGATATACTCTTACGACGATATGTCCCCAAGGCTTGAAGTTGCTCCAAAGTGCCTCACCAAGTTTCTTTCTCGACTGATCCACAGTGATATAGTAGTCGCGCTCCCCTCTCCAGACCTGAGGGTCACATATTCTGGTCATTGTAGATGCGACAGGATGGTTTTCACTCCTCGCGTCGATTATGATTACCTGAGGAGAAAGCGTCTGAAGGAAGAATGCGTTGCAGGTATCGAAATAGCCATGGTGATTAGCCTTCATCACAGTTACCTTTCCGCAGACTTTGGCGACAGGTGTCTCAAAATCCCTTTCCTGGGACTTGTAGATGGGCCAGTTTCCGCCTGAGAGGTCACCTCCGTTGTAATACGAAAATTTGCCGTATCTGAGTCTGATGGCGCAAGAGTTCATGTTCTCATCGAAAAGAAGCGGATCTCCGCTGTACATTTTCACAGACTTCTTGCCCTTTCCGGTCCATACTTCTCCGTTAGCGGCCAGGTTCCTGATTTCGAATGACTTGGCGTATTTCTTAGGGTCATTGACCATAGTGAACTGACGGTTGCTTCCGACCTGGAATTTCTGGGCGTCGGTCCCGTTGGCAGCCGAGTAATTCACGAATTTCATGTACTCCTCGATGAAGCCTTTGTCGGCGCCAAGCACTTTTCCTCTAGATGGAAAATCATAGTCAGGATAGCCCCTGTCCACGAAAGTATTGAAATGGATCAGGCTTCCCACCTGGGTGATTCCGGACAGACCGAAACCGTGCTCCCCCGGAATCATGTCCTTGGCTGTTCCGATATGGTCGTTATGCAGATGCGTAACCATGGCATAGTCAAGGTTTTCCTTATCCGGCAGCTGTGACAGAAAATGCTTGATATAGATGGCCTGCCACTCGCCCGGCATTTTGGACGCATCCGGATGTTGGGTATCTTTCGCTTTAGCATTGTCCCCGGCATCTATCATCATGGTCGTACCGTCCGGCATCACTATCAATGCCGCGTCTCCTCTACCTGTAGCGATGGTGTGAATGTCCAGATAACCTTCCTGCCACTCAGGAAGATACTCCTGCGCCTGCGCGCAAACACTGAAGGCCGCAGCCGTCAGCGCAACTGTCAAAAATTTCCGTTTCATATTGTTAGTGATATTAGTCATACAGATCAATACCTTTGGCGGACAATGTGTCCTGTAGAAGTTTCACGTCTATCTCACGTGGCGTGCAACCTTTTGCCGCACAGAGCGATGCTGCCACACCGACTGCTTCACCCATGGCCATACAGATAGACATCACCCGGTAAGATGCGTGTGCACGATGCGTTCCTGAGATACATCTGCCGGCCACATAGAGATTCTCGACTTTTCTTGGGATGAAACAGCGGTATGGCAGGTCATAAGGTTTTACATATTGTATCTTGGCTTCTGCCTGGCCCGCACCTGCCGGATTATGGATATCTACGATGAATTCTGCGTTATGCACGATTACATCCTTAAAGCGTTTTCCCTCCGCAAGTTCTTCTGCTGTAATGATATAGTCGCCCATTACGCGGCGTGTTTCACGTACTCCGGTAGTAGTGCCGCTTGATTTGCATTGACAATTCTCATAACCTGGAAGATTATGATGGAAGAAGTCCATAAGCAGTTCCATTTGCCTGCGAAGTTCCAAATCGGCCTTGAATATGGTTTTGACATCAGTAATGTCCACACCATTGACCTGGGTCGTGTTTACCTGTCTTTCTCCTTTATAGACAGTAGGATGAAGGCGTACAGCAGCAAGATTCCCGGGCAGTTTTCCTTCTTCAGCGCACCTCTTGCAATAGTCCAGGAAGCGCTCGTCGCCAAGTTTCACATCATCTACATCGCCTATGCAGATGACACCTTTGTCCTCATCGACACCGTCAACAGTAAATTCCAATGTCACAGGCTGCATAAGTCCATCTTCTCGACCTTTTTCGACATCAGCGCCGGCCAGATATGAAACTACGGCATCTCCGGTCGCATCTATTACTACACTTGCTGTCAAGGCAAACTGACCTTCGTTAGTCGCAAGTATAAGGCCTTTTACAGCATTGCCCTCCTTGATTACATCATAGACTGCGCTCTGAAGATAGACATCGATATTTTCGCGGTCCACGAATTCTGCAAGAACAAGTTTTGCGCGTTCGAAATCGTGCGCCTTGCCCGTCTCGCCGATCATGTCGTTTTCAGGAATTCCGAGCAGATTTACCAGCTCATCCCTCATTGTCCCTTTTCCCACCATTCCGAGCACAGGACCTACATATCCAGCTGTCAGATTGCCTCCTACCACGCCATAGCGTTCCACCAAGGCGACATGGGATCCGTTACGTGCAGCCGCAACCGCCGCGCAGATACCGGCCGGACCAGAACCTGCAACAATGACATCATAAGATGCTTTTACATTGATTTCTTTCTCATAATGAATGGTTGTCATGATATATTAGTTTAGTCATCTTCTTCTGTATTTTCTCCGATATCGGCTTAGGGTTATCAGCAGGAAGGTCAATGCTTCTGAGACAGGCAGGGCTAACCAGATGCCCGGGATACCGGCCACATGCGGCATCAGCAGGAATGCTGGAATCAGGAAAACAATGCCTCTTGCCAATGAGAAAACTGTTGCCGGCCGCACCCGTTCAATGCTCTGGAAATATCCGATAATCGTGACATTGACAACATAAAAAACAAATCCTGAAGCCATCAGCGGGATTCCTGCGGAGGCGATTCTGTAGGCCTGTGCATCTGCGCTAAGGAAGAGTGCCGTGACATATTTGCTTCCGAAGGCCAATGCCATTGACAGTATTATTCCGGCTCCTATCGCTGCGGCCAATGCCACTTTACGGGCTTCTTTCACGCGGGCGGCACGGCCTGCTCCATAATTATAGCTGATAATAGGCTGGGCGGACTGGGAAATGGCATTGCCTGTCATGAAAATAAAAGGCATTATGTAGCATGCGATGGAGAACGCAGCTACACCATCTTCTCCCAAGTACTTCATAAACACATAGTTGCCTATGAACATCAATACGGATATGCTGCATTCTCCAAGAAAAGCCGAGAATCCGAGTTTGAACTGGTACCATATGTTTCTTGCGAAAAGCATAAGACTTTTCAGTGACCACTTGAGACGGTACAGTTTCATTGATTTGGACAAGAACAGAATGTAGAACAGCACCATGGCGCCACCTGTCCAGAGACCGATGCATGTGGCGATTGCCACGCCCTCAAGCCCTTTGTGCAGGACAAAAAGGAATACATAGTCGAGAATGATATTGATAATGGCGGGCAATGATGATGTAAGCATCGCGTATGTCGGAGAGCCGTCCAGTCGGATTATAAGGAGTCCGACTGACTGGAGGAACATGGCACAGAATGCCAACGTGAGCCAGCGCTGATAATCAATAACATACGGAAGAAGCCGGTCTGAAGAGCCGAGCAGGTACGCAGTCTGCGTGCTGAATGCCGAGACGAGAATGGTGATGCTCAATGTCAATGCTGTTCCGAATATCAATGTCTGTGTGAGGTTGATCTGTGCGGCCTTCACATTGTCCTGAGACAGATGGATCGACGACACTACTGAGCAGCCGATGCCGAGCATAAGTCCCGTGGCTGTCATCAGAAGCCAGAACGGTGAAAAGATATTTACGGCAGCAAGCGCATCGCTCCCTACTCCATGTCCGATGAACACTCCGTCAATAACCGTCATCACTGAAATGCACAGCATCCCCAGCAAGGTCGGCAGAAGCATCTTGCTGAAAAGTTTCGGAATGCTGTCCGAACCGAAATCTATGGCGTCTCTCTGCATACAATCTTCGTTTCAAAAGATGCGAAGTTACGAAAAATAATTCCGATTTTTGTTTATGTATGTTCTGATATATAAAAAATGAGTGGGAAAAGAACCGCCGAGCTCTTCTCCCACCCTTTCTATCGTGTTACTGATTTTAGCCAATCATGTTCTTAGGGTCGAGGGCACTGTCGAGCTGCTCCTTGGTGAGGATGCCGTGCTCGAGGACAATGTCGTAAACTGAACGGTTGGTCTCGAGAGCCTCTTTGGCTACATTGGTGCTGGCCTTGTAACCGATGATAGGGTTAAGGGCAGTCACGATGCCGATGCTGTTCTTGACCATCTCGTAGCAACGCTCCTTGTTTACGGTGATTCCTTCAATACACTTTTCACGGAGGGTATTCATAGCATTGGTCAGCCAGGTGATGCTTTCCATAATGGACTCGGCGATAACCGGCTCCATTACATTGAGCTGAAGCTGTCCGGCCTCTGCGGCAAATGAAACTGTCATATCGTTGCCGATAACCTTGAAGCAGACCTGGTTGGTAACTTCAGGAATGACAGGATTCACCTTGCCCGGCATGATGGAAGAACCAGGAGCCATAGGAGGAAGATTGATTTCCTTCAAGCCGCAACGAGGTCCGGAAGCCAAGAGCCTCAGGTCATTGCAAATCTTGGAAAGCTTGACAGCCAGTCTCTTGAGAGCGCCGGAATAACTTACGTACGCACCAGTATCTGGAGTAGCCTCCACGAGGTCCGGCGCGGCGATGAATTTCTCGCCGGTAAGCTCGGTCAGTTTCTTGGCGCACAGTTCAGCAAAACCAGGCTTCGCGTTAAGACCGGTACCGATGGCCGTACCGCCCATATTGATTTCATATAGAAGGTTCACGTTTCTCTCAATGTTCAGAACCTCTTCGCCAAGATTTGTAGCATAAGCGTGGAACTCCTGGCCGGAAGTCATCGGCACGGCATCCTGAAGCTGGGTGCGTCCCATCTTGATTACGTCCTTGAACTCCTCACCCTTTGCCTGGAATGCTGCGATAAGGCCATTGAGCGCCTTCACAAGATTCCTGTTCATGCGGATGAACGCATAACGGAAAGCGGAAGGATAGGCATCGTTGGTGGACTGAGCGCAGTTCACGTGGTCATTCGGAGAGCAGAACTGATATTCGCCCTTCTTGTGGCCCATAAGTTCAAGAGCCCTGTTGGCAATCACCTCATTGGCATTCATATTCACTGATGTTCCGGCACCGCCTTGCATCATATCTACAGGGAACTGGTCGTGTAACTTGCCGTCAATAATCTCGCGGCATGCCTCTACGATAGCGTCTGCAATCTTCCCGTCTATCGCGCCGAGTTCCTTGTTCGTCTGTGCAGCAGCCAGTTTGATGCAGGCCATTGCAATGACATACTCAGGGTAGTCGCACATTCTGGTATTGGAAATCTTGTAGTTGTTTATAGCCCTCTGTGTCTGAACACCGTAATAGGCATCAACCGGAACCTGAAGTTCGCCAAGAAGGTCAGATTCAATTCTGTATTTCTCTTCGCTCATAACGAATCGTTATTATTTACTTAAAAAATGTTTTATTTTTAGTCCCACAAAGGTAAGATATAAAACGATTATAAGCAAACTGGCGAAAATGTCTTTAAGGCAAGACGTAAAAAACGGCATTGCAAGTTTGCAAAAATTAGACGAAATTTGTGTCATTGTTGGTAAGGAAACAAATCTTAGATATCATTGACAATATGAACAGAACATTGAAACTGGTCTGCCTTTGTGCAGGTCTATTGGCCGTGTCAGTGAACGGCTATTCTTGGGGACAGAAGGGGCATGATGTGACTTGTGCGATCGCTCAGAAACATCTCACGAAGAAGGCTCAGAAGCAGATTGGCGAAATTCTTGACGGTAAATCCATAGTTTATTGGGCAAACTGGATGGACAATGCCAGTCATACTCCACAATACAAGCACACGAGCACCTGGCACTACAAGAACATTGACGCGGATGAGACTTACGAAAATGCAGAACTGAATGACAAGGGAGATGTCATACGTGCTGTCAATGAGCAGGTTGCAGCTCTCAAAAGCGGAAAACTGAGCAAGGAAGAGCAGGCGCTTTCACTGAAGTTTCTCGTTCACCTGATGGGTGACATGCATTGTCCGATGCATATGGGCCACAAGTCAGACCGCGGCGGAAACCGTTGGCAGCTGACGTATTTCGGAAAAGGCACCAACCTTCACTCGGTCTGGGATTCGGGGGTTATCGAGAGCGCGCACAAATGGACTTATTCAGAGTGGGTGGAACAGATTGACACCAACAGCAAGGAAATTGACGCTCAGATGGCACAGGGCACTCCAGAGTCTTGGGGCAAGGAAACCTATGAAATCTGCAAGAAGATCTATGACACCACGACTGTCGGTTCAAAATTGTCTTATGACTATGTGAGCGAATGGACTGAAACCATTGAAACCCAGCTTCTCCGTGCCGGTCTTCGTCTTGCCCGCGTGCTGAATGAGATTTTCAAATAATTTTTTGTATCTTTGTAGCGAATTTTTAGTTATTAAACAAAAGTCAGGTGGGACGCTCTATCGCGCTGGTCATTGACCAGTGAGGAAAGTCCGGACAGGAAAGGGCACCCTGCTGCGGAAAGCGCAGATGGGAGTAATCTTATGATGCCGTAACAGAAAACAACTGCCGACCGATACCGGAAGGCGAGGGTGAAAACGCGAGGTAAGAGCTCACGACGTCCGTCAGCGATGCCGGGCGGGTACGGTTCCAGGGCCTGCAAGACCAAATATACTGACAGATGAGGGCTGCCCGCCCGATGTCAGGGGGTAGGTTGCGCAGATAAATGATAGAGACAATAACAGAAACCGGCTTATGGTCCCGCCTGTTTTTTTTAGAATTCCAGAGTTGCCGTAACCGGATAGTGGTCAGAGATATAAGGCACATCTGCAAAACTTTCTGTCACAGTTCGGAATTTCGGACATTTGCTGAATCCGCTATAATAGATGTAATCTATCGTCAGACCGTCTGTCGTGGCGAGATCCACGAACTGGTCCCCTATCGCAGCCTGTTTGAGAGGTTTCCCGAATGCATTGAAAGAAGGCGTGCTGTCTGTAGTGTCAGCTGTTGCGCGTGCGCTTGACATTATCTTGTTCAGGTCATTGAGGACAGCGTCCTGTGGCAGCACATTGAAATCTCCCGTAAGAATCATAGGAAATCCTTGAGGGTTGATACTGTCGATCCTGTCCACTATCAATTTTAGTCCGTTTTTCTCGGCAACGCGACCGATATGGTCAAGATGGGTATTTACGTAATAGAACTCTTTCCCGGATTTACGCATTTTGAGCAATGCCCATGTCGCTGTGCGTCTGCAGGCTGCATCCCATCCGAAAGAAGGCACGTCAGGGGTTTCTGACAGCCAGAATGTGCCCCATTTTTCAAGTTCTACTTTCTTGGTGTTGTAGAAAATCATCATTATCTCGCCGGAGGTCTTGCCGTCGTCCCTGCCGACTCCGACTCCGTCATAATCAGGGCATTGTTCCTTTATGTATTCTGTCTGAAAATCAAAGGCTTCCTGCACGCCCATAATGTCGGGTGCGAGGGTTTTCACCATCTCTGCTGATGCTGCTTTCCTGTATTCCCAGGAGTTCTCTCCGTCTTTGGCGACGCCCATTCTGATGTTGAATGACACTACGTTCAGTTCTTCCTGAGCGGGTTTGCACTGTGCAAATGTCATCAGGACTGATACGAGAAGCAGAAGTTTCAGTGATATTCTTTTCATATTCATTATGTGTTTGTCATGCGAATATAGTCATTATTTTTGTCAATGTAGTATGGTGATTCGTGGATTTTCTCTAAATTCGTAGCAGTGCAACTGTTTTATTTCATTGACATTGACAATTCTATTATGCTCAAGATATATTTTGCAGGTTCTATCCGTGGCGGGAGAACGGATGCAGGGCTCTACAGAAGGATGATCGAATACCTGAAGAAAGATAACATTGTCCTGACTGAACATATCGGAGACCCTTCAATTATTGCAACTGAGGGTGCTGAGAAAAGTGACATTGACATTTACAGGCAGGATACTGCCTGGCTGCGGGAGGCGGATATGGTGATTGCGGAGTGCACTTCCCCATCGCTGGGTGTCGGCTATGAGTTTGCCTACGCTGAGAGGTTCGGCAAGCCTGTCCATATTCTCTATAACCGCTCCCGGACCAATCTTTCGGCTATGCTGACCGGGGACGATTACTTCCACATTTATCCTTATTCGGATGAATGCGAGGTTTTCGCTATCCTGGAAAAGATTGTTTGTCGCTGAACCGGCTACTTGTGGCTGATCAGGTTCAGGAATTCGTTCCTGGTTCTCGCTGATGTCAGAAAGGCGCCCGAGAATGCGGATGTGGTGGTGACTGCGTTTGATTTCTGTATTCCTCTGATCTGCATGCAGGTGTGAGTTGCCTCTATCACGACTGCTACGCCGAGCGGGTTGAGTGATTTCTGGAGGCAGTCACGGATTTCCACAGTAAGGCGTTCCTGTACTTGGAGACGTCTTGCATAAGTCTCCACAACGCGTGCTATCTTGCTGAGTCCGGTGATTTTTCCGTTTGGTATATACGCGACATGTGCTTTTCCCAAGAATGGAAGCATATGGTGCTCGCACATTGAATAAAGTTCAATATCCTTGACCAATACCATCTGCTGGTATTCTTCTTCGAACAATGCGGATTTGACGATTTCAATGCCGTCCTGCGAGTATCCCTTAGTGAGGAACTGCAATGACTTCGCTACTCTTTCCGGTGTCTTCAGAAGGCCTTCCCTTTCAGGGTTTTCCCCGAGAAGTCTGAGTATTTCCTTTACGTGCACGGCTATCTGCTCTGTGGTTTGCTTGTCGTACAAGTCTTCAGCGATATATCCCATAACGTGATCTATGTGTTCTAAAATTGATTGTGCTCAACCGCTTCCCTACTGCGGGTACGATTTATGCATCCGGACAATTGCGTTTGCTGCTACAAAATTAGACAAAAAAAGTTCATTATATGGATTTTTTATCTATATTTGCCGCCCGAAACGTATTAAAAAACGTTAACCATTGATTTTAAGAGATTTAAAAGATTAAAAGATAGGAGAGAAGAATATGTATTGGACACTTGAACTAGCAAGTAGCCTGGACGATGCTCCATGGCCAGCTTCAAAAGATGAACTTATAGATTACGCCAACCGCTCAGGCGCTCCGGAAGAGGTTATCGAGAACCTCCAGGAACTCGAAGACGACGGCGAAGTATATGAAAGCATAGAAGATATTTGGCCGGACTACCCTACCAAGGAGGACTTTTTCTTTAACGAGGAGGAGTATTAAGGCTTTAATGTGCTGAATATCAGTTAATTATAAAATGACGCTAAGCAGATTTTCTTCTCTTAGTGTCATTTTTTATATGCCTTACAGGCCTCTGAGGGCATATGGCGGAATGAAAATCTGCCTAAAAATCTGCCTAAAGAAAAAAAGGACACTTTTCAGGAATATGCCTTGCAGCATAGTGAGGGGCGGAAAATTGGCGTTTTTGGGAATATAATGGCGCATAGCAAAAGAAAACTCATTGAAGCGTGCTGCAAAATTAGGCAGATTATTGGCATTTCGTGGTATCTCGCGGTATCTCATGGCTTTGCTTTTTTATGCAAAATTAATATATTAACTTTGTGATAATAAGATAGTTATGAGTAACATTGTGATGAAAATTCCGAAGGTTAAGCTTGCAATGCTTAACTCTCCAAACCCTAATGGTGAGAAATGCATCTACATTAGGGTACCATTTTCCGATAGGTACTTGAAAAAGTCTACAAATCTATGGATACTTCCCAAGGATTGGGATGAAAAACAACAAATCGTACTTCCATCAAACGAGAATTATGAAGTAATCAATAATAAACTATCTCTGGCGCTAGCTCCAATCCGTTCCAAGATACTAAAGTTGGAACCGCCGATTGCTATCTGTACAATCCAGGAAATTCTGGGGTTAAAGACAACCGACATGGACTCTAGAGACCCGATATTCGTGGAGTATGCGCATAAGGTGAATGACCTCCATTATAAGATGGAAAAATATGGCTATACGGCTTGGTACAATAAAAAGAGAAGTATCATAGCATTTGAGTTCTTTCTGGCCAATTTCACAGATACGCCTTCACCACACATGAGTGAGATGAAACTTTCAATGTTCGATGAATATGTAAACTATCGTGTAAACATAAAGAAGAATACCAGCAAAGAAGGTATAAACAAGACATTGGTCCCTCTGTATCTTGCGCTAGATTACGGAGAAAAGAATGGCATTGTAAAGAAAAGTGTGGTAGCGCCAATTTTAGGTAATTTTCTGATAACCAGGAACACTAAATACCAATCAGAACCGTCTGAGGAAGAAAAGACATCTTACACCGGAACAGATGAAGTATTTCTATGATTATTGTAAGAAAGTAAAAAGCAAGAATGCAAGAATCATCCTTGACATGTTTTTCTTCTCATATTTTGCCTGCGGACTAAGATTGTCAGATGTGATTACACTTGAGTGGAAGCATATTGACTTCGAAAAAAGATTGCTATCAAAGGTACAGGTAAAGACGAAAAGAAAAGCATCCGTAGACATACCTCTGAATAGTAGTGCTATGGAGATTCTTGAACGGTGGAAGAATTATAGGCTGAACGACCGTTTTGTGTTCAATCGGCTTCCGGATGACTTTGACTTAAATAACCAGTATAAACTATTTATGACCAGGAATGCTCAAGACAAAGGAGTGAATAGAGTCTTGGCTACTGTCGGCAGGAACGCAAAACTTCCCATAACAGTCACAATGCACGTGGCCAGACATAGTTTCGCGGTCAAGTCTATCAATAAAGGTATGTCCATATATATGCTTTCGAAACTGCTTGGGCACAGCAGTATTGCGGCAACTGAGAAGACATACGCGCAATTCCTTCAAGAGAAGGTTTCCAATGATATACTTGTGATGAATGAGGAATTCTGATATCATATAAATAACATATAAACAACTAAACAAGAGGCTGACCCAAAAGGTCAGCTTCTTTTTTTTATAAGGATAGTATCTGAATG